>MDTD01172696.1_pt1 | contig 65392 bp, 50 predicted proteins | sample 811221 | NCBI WGS metagenome assembly MDTD01 (sample SAMN05326646, study PRJNA326480) | marine metagenome | isolation source: seawater | place: Pacific Ocean: South West | collected 2011
ACCGGCGCCGGAGTTCTTCACAATATCCGTACCGATCGCACCAGGCATCGCGATAGAGACACCGACGTTGGTCTCCAGCAGCTCGGCGTACAGCCCCTCCGTCAACAACTTCACACCGGCTTTTGCAGCACCGTAAATCGACTGACCAGGAAAGGGGATGAAGCCTCCCATACTCGACACGTTGAGGACATGTCCTTCTGGTCGCTTGAGCAGATGAGGTAAGAAGGTCTTCGTCATGTTGATCGTGCCGTGGAGATTGACGTTGATCACGCGATCGACGATGTCAAAGCCGACCTCGCTGACATCGACAAAGGGCTGGATAATCCCGGCGTTGTTGATAATGCAATCGACGGCTCCGTGATGTGCGATGACTTCGTCAGGCAGCTCGGCGACGCGATCGCGCTCGGCGATGTTGGCGAGATGGGTGGAGAGTCGATCACCAGCATTTGCGATCGAAGCGACCTCATCGAGGCTCTCCTGGCGGATATCCAGGGCGGCCACACGTGCGCCACGTTTGAGCGCCTGCAAGACGAGCTCACGCCCCATTCCATTGCCACCACCTGTAATCACAACGACTTTTTCTTGAAGCTTCATGACACCTCCTACTCAGCCAGATGATTGGCTGCGATCGCACCGAATACAACAGCCGGCCCCAGCGTTGAACCAGGACCAGGATATGTATGGCCCATTACAGAAGCAGAGCAATTGCCTGCCGCGTAAAGTCCCTCAAAGACAGAGCCATCTTCACGTAAGACACGTGCAAACTCATCCGTCAAGAGACCACCTTTTGTCCCCAGATCACCAGGATACACTTTCACAGCGTAGAATGGGGGCTTATCAACAGGACCCAGGTTCGGGTTGGGCTTCACTCGGGGATCACTGTACACACGATCGTAGGCACTGTCACCACGATGGAAGTCGAGATCTTTGCCCGTCTTCGCAAATTCGTTAAAGCGCTTCGTCGTCTCAACGAGGCCGTCAACATCGACACCGATCTTCTGCGCCAACTCCTCGATCGATTGGGCTTCGATAAACAAGCCCATCTTCACACCTTTCTTGGAACCACCGCGTCCAGGCATTAACATCCCAAACGGGTAATACTTGCGGTGGCGAGAGTCCATGATCTGCCATGCGGGAATGGCTTCGACTTCACGATGCTTGTCGTATTGGTGGTGCCCTGCATCGACGTAGGATTCAGACTCATTCATAAAGCGCTTGCCGTCTTTTGCGACGATAAAACAAAAAGGCAATGAGCGCTCTTGCAACATAAACTGTGGTTCACCTGACTCTGGATACATCATCGTAGGTCCCCACCAAGCGTCTTCCATCAATGAGAGCGCTGCACCGGCGTCACGGGCAAGCTCGATCGGTCGACCTGTGTTACCTTCAGTCCCAGAGGTCCAGGCATCTGTGACTGGATGCTCTTGGTATTGCTCGCGCATCTTCGCGTTCTTCTCAAATCCACCAGATGTCAAAATCACACCACGACGTGCGTATACGTGCTGTCTCTTGCCCCCGTTCTCGACGACAATACCAACGACACGACCGTTTTCGATGAGGAGCTCTTTCATCGGCGAAGAGAGCCACATCGGGACCTCTCGCGCCAACAACAGCTCCAAAAGCTGCCCCATCAAGGAGTTCCCCAAACCAACAAGCTGCATCCCCACAAGACGGGGGAACAGCGCCTCCAGCCCGATCACACGCGCGGCCGTAAAGAACCCCTTCCAGGTCCGAAGAGAGACCGCCATCTTATTGACTTCGCTCGTATAAAGCGGCATCGCCCGGACGGAGTAGCGCAACTTATCAGCCCAATGACCAAGACGCTTGATGTTGTACTTTTTGCCCTCGATCCCCCGTCCCATAGGCTTACCACCGGGACGCTCCGGGTAATAATCGGAGTACCCACGACCGTACACCCATTTGAAGCCCAGATCTTCGAGCCATTGGACAACCTCTGGTCCGCGCTTCAAGAACGCATCGCGACGCTCAGGCGAGCTCGCAGGTCCAACATCACCGATGCACGCGTCCATGTATGTACGAGCTTCTTCATAGCTGTCTGTCTGACCGGCCCTTTTGATCACGTGGTTGTTGGGGATCCACACACCACCACCCGAGATCGCTGAGTTCCCACCCAACATCTCCGTTGACTCCACCAGGATCGTCTCCAACCCCTTCTCCTTGGCTGCTAACGCCGCGACCATACCAGCCGCTCCTGAACCCACAACCAAGACATCCACTTCGATCTTTTCTGAACTCATCTCAACACTCCTTTTACGCCCTGGGGTTGATACTCTCTTCCCATTGAAAAAAGCACCTCCTGCCGGGCATGTTGCCCAAAATACATTCTTTCGAAGGCTGGACAACGTCACCATGCTCACCTATTTATGACACCAGATGCCATAAACTCTCCAGGATATATATAGCACTCGGTGCCATAAAAGTAAAGCGTCGAGAATCTGCGTGTTCCCTTGACAAAAGTGTGTGAGCGTATATCTGTGAGGGAGCGAGGCCAAAAGATGAAAAGTGCGAAACGATACAGAAAGGCGATGTGAGAGGATGTCAGCATCAAAAGGAAAAAGAGGAAGACCAAGAGAGATCGACAAGACAGACGTTGCGCTTGCTGCGTTGACGTTGTTTGAGGAGAAGGGCTTCGACAAAGTCACAATGAATGAGCTTGCCAAAGCAGCCTCAGTGAGCAGGAGGACGCTCTTCCGCTTGTTTCCGACCAAGTCGGACTTGGTCTGGGATGGGATCTGGGATGCCCTCACATATGCAAAAGAGCAAATCCCAGAGCTACCAAGTGAAGGGGTCTCTTTGGCATCTTTGATCCAGGCTCTCCTGCTCCCGAGTCTCTCTTTGCTCGAACAACCGGAACAAACAACATGGGCTCGTCGCCGCTTGCGGATCATCGCAGAGCCCCCCAGCCTCTTTGACCACCCGGCGTTTCAAGAGATGCGACAGATTCTCACAGAGACGATCGAGAAACACGTCTCCCCAACCAAAGCTCCACCGGAACTTTTGGCCAACAGCCTCGTCTCAGTTTGCTTTGCCTCTGTCTTGTGGTGGGCCAAAAACGACGACGTAATGACTGCTACAGAAGCACTTCAGCTCGCCTTCTCAACCTTCTCAGAGCTTCATCTTCCCCTCAACAACGAGACATAAGCTGCTTCTCACACCCTCCATCTGACATACAGTTCAGCTCTGCGACACAAAAGCGAACTGCATTCACATTTTTTCACATCCAATTCACCGGACACACAGAGTTTGTCTTGTCATTCTCTGGGACAGCCACGTGAGGATTCTGCTATACTCGGCTATTGTATTGCTTTTGTTGGAGAATAGAGTCGGCACTTTTGTGCGTTGTTTGGATTGTGAAAGGATCATCACATTGAAAAGATTGGCCCAATTGATTTGTTTATTGGCAGTATTTGCCTCGCTACATCTGTGGGGAATGTCGTGTACAGGGACCCCCTCCTCGGAGAAGACGCAGCAGCAAGATGGTGGAGGTGTCGAGAAGCGACCTGAAAAGGCCGTGGAGGTGGGACCTGAACCCACACAAGAAGCGCCCGTCGAGACGAACACAGAAAAAGCGCCAGAGAAGACCGCGCCGCTCTGCCAAAAGGTCGATCCAGTTAAGCCAACAAAGGATTTCTTTGTCGATATATCTCGCCAAAGTGGGATACAAGATGGCAACTTCCTGCGGACGTTCAGCAAGAAGGTCCCGATCAACGATCACAGTCGTTTGGCGTTTGCGGACATCAACGGCGATGGATTCGATGATATCGTCGCTCACAGTTTGTACCCCAACGCACAGGCTGGTATTCCCTTTCAGCACCTCGTCTTCATCAACAATGGTGATGGGACCTTCAAGAACTTCAGTGACGAATCAGGCCTGCGCAATGTCCAGGCGGCTTTTTTTGCCTTCGCAGATATCGACAACGATGGTGATCAAGATTGCTTTGCAGGATTGGATATCCCACTTGGAAACAACACCAATCAGATCTACCTCAACGATGGAAAGGGTCACTTTACGCGCAAGGCCAATGCAGGTGTTGAGGTCGCGAACCTTTTCGCTGCCAATGCCGTCTTTGCAGACTTCAACAACGACGGAAAACTCGACCTCTACGTAGGCGCAGGTGGTACGACATACAGGATGAAGGACGCGTTCTTTTTGGGCAACGGCGACGGCACCTTCAGCAACGCGACCTCACGACTGTACGGAAACTCACAGCAGCCGACCAACGGGACCGTGACGTGTGACTTCGACAACGACGGCGATCTCGATATTATCGTCTCGACTTACAGCACCAGCACCCTCCGAGGCGCTAACATCTTGTGGCAAAACGATGGCAAGGGGAATTTCAACAACGTCGCGAGAAAGCTCGGCTTTGAAGCCCTCGCGACGGGCAATTACTATCTCAGCGCGACGGGCTTTGGCCAAACCCCCGAACCTGGCAAAAACGCCAACTCCTACATCGGCTCCAATGGCTTTGGGATCGACTGCAAAGATGTCAACAACGACGGGAATTACGACATCTTTTTGACGACGATCTCCCACCCAAATGTCGGCGTCGCCTCACGACAATGGTCCGACCCCACACAGCTCCTGATCAACCTCGGCGCGAGCGGACAATTCGCATTTAAGAATGAGTTCTTGAAGAGAAAGCTCCCCTTCAATGAGGGAGACGTTGACGGTGCGATGCACGACTTTGATAACGATGGGCGGATTGACCTGTCTGTCTCTCGCGAGAATAAGTACGAAAAGAGTTACAACAATGTCGAGCAAAAAGGCTGGTTTGGGTTGTTTCACCAGCAGCCTGATGGGAGCTTTAAGAGCCTCGTCTCTGTCAGCGGGATCAACAGATTAAACACGACAAACAGCGCGAGCCTTTCGACCTGTGATGCACAGACGCCTTGCCCAACAGGTGAGACCTGTTTACTCTCACGTTGTCGTCAGGCCTGTACAAAAGACGATGAGTGTACATCGAAAGATGACCACTGTGCTTCATATTGGGACGCGGCCAGCAGCAAGGTCTTGCGCTTTTGCCGAAGCTCTTTGCAGGCCAAAGGTGTACAAAACCACGCGTGGGCAGACATCGACCACGATGGGGACCTCGATCTGTTGATCGGCGGGAGAGACAAAGGAGGCGGCCGCCCCAACTTCTTGTATCGCAACGATATAGGCTCAAAGAATCGCTGGTTGGCGCTTCGCATGTTTGGAGATGGCAAGAAGATCAACCGCGACGCCATCGGCGCGCGCGTCAGTTTGTTGCTTAAGGACGGCAAAGTCATCACGAGAGAGGTCCAGTCGAGCCGTGGGATGTACAACTCGATGGACACAAAGATCCTGCACTTTGGGCTCGCAGACTTCGACTGTGATTACGAGATCAAGATCCGCTGGCCCAATGGCGAGACCAAGACCATCCCGAGAGCATCCATCAAAGAAAACACCTTCCACAAAGTCACCTACCCCAACACATTGCAGTAGAACCTTCTTTCGATGGCTTCACAAGTTCAGGGTTTACGTAAGCGTTTCCACCAAGAGGACAGAAAGCTTTTGTACCTTCTGGGATAGCGACGCACCTTGAGGATGGCGGGATCTTTGTTTTGGAAGGCGGTCTTCATACCCAACAAGACGTCAAGTGGTACAACAGTTTCATTGAGCTTCCATTTTTTCTGCATGGCAAAAAAGTATCGATGGACTTTGCGCTTAAAGCCTCGTCCTTTGTTGTATTTGGGATGAAGGTAGCTGATCCAGCGTTTTTTGGGCAGGATATTCTTGAGCCCTTCAAGCGCCATGGAAGTGCATTGGTTGTTGATCCCACTGTAGTCCTTTTTGAGACGATACCGTGTGTGTAGAGTCCCCTTTTTTTTCCATCGCGCGCGTTTGAGTTTGCGTTCGTAATACTGGTAAATTTTGCGCTCTTCTTTCGGTGACACACGGATTACAAAGCCAATGGAGTCGCGGTAAGAGGTCTGCTTGCGAAAATATCTCTTGATCTGCTTTTTGCCACGCCACACGCGCATGATACCTTCTCCATGAAACCCCAGATATCCCCAAGTCTTGCCGTAGCGACCGAAGTCGTAGATCACCTCCTTATTCCGATCGAACGTCCTAACACGGACAGCTGTGTGGCCGATCGTGTGGTGTTTGTAGGGCATTCCCAGGATCACTTCGAGCGCATACGCTTGATGACTCATTGTCGTGACCAACAAGACGACACAGCCGACAGAGCAAAACATACGAATCATCAATGTCTCCTTTCATAGAGAAAAGTGTTTTGCGGTTCTACCATCTCCTCCCCCTCATACATCATGGCGAGTGTGGTGGACATCGGAGATACCGGGCCACCAGTGTAAGACGAAGTTAGAAGATGTGATGCGATAGCCGAGTTTATGAAGCGCCGCGAGCGCCAGGTAGTTGGAGCTCATCGTGCGGACAGACGCATACTTCACTCCTTGCTCGTGTAGCTGGTGAAGCGCAGCGAGGTTGAGCGCATGTCCAACCCCTTGTCCCTGTGCACGAGGATGCACACCGATAAAATCCAGGCACGCAAAGGGCCGACCAAAAAACTGACTCAGGCTTTTGTTTTGACGAAAGCTCAGAAAACCGACGGCCTCTTGCTCTTGTGTGGCGACGAGGACCTCTACATGCTCGGAGGTCGCCTGATAACGGACGAGCGCCTCAAACAACGCAGCGGCATCTTCTGAAGAGAGGCGTGGATCGTAAATGTAATGGTTGTGTTCATGACACATGCGCGCGATCGAACAGATATCATCGAGCTGGGTCTTCTGTATGGACTGAAGCTCATGTGTGAGAGGCTTTGTGAGAGGTTGGCAGCGAACATTCCCGACGAGCTCGCAACCAACGTTGCGAAAACCGATCGACTCCAGCCCTTGTACAGAGAGGATGTCCGAAGAAGCAGGACGTGCGAAGACAAAGTCAACCTCATCCTTGATCGAGGCGACCGCCTCGCGCAGCAAACGAGACACCAACCAAGGCTCGATCTCTGGTGCGAGCACCAAGTGCTGGACGTACCATATATTGAGACCAAGCTGACGACTCAACCAGGGCTTAGGGACGAGACACAAGAGCCCTTTCAGGCGACCCTGCAAAGAGAGAGAGAAGAGCCGCCCTCGCGCCTGCAATGTCTCTAGCTGTTGATACAAATAAGCGACCATCTGGGACTTTTCAATGCGTTGTGTGTGTAGCTGAAAGTCTTTGTGAGGGTAATCCTCAAACAGTTGACAGAGGTCGTCCTTCATGTGCTCGTAACGGCTGACAGCGAATGAATGTAAGATCTGGTTCATGATCATCTCCATGGAGTGGAAGGGTTGGAGAGAGTTATGGTCTTGAAGTAGTACAAAGCCCACAAACAGCTTGCACGATGCGTGACACATTAGGCAGATAGGTTTGTTCACGTGCAGGGAAAGGAATGGGTGTATCCCAGCCAGCAACACGCGCAAAACAGCCAACCTCACCGTAGAGTTCGGCGATTTGAGCGATAATCTCCGCGCCAACGCCGCCGGTTCTCGGGCTCTCATGGACCGTCACGAGGCGGCGTGTACGCGCGAAAGATGCGGCGATGGTCTCAATGTCAGGTGGCGAGATGGTCACAAGATCGATCACCTCTGCCTCAAGTCCATGCTCATCTTGGAGTTGTGTAGCAGCCTTGAGCGCCCGGTGTAACATTGTCCCGTAACTCACGATCGTGACGTCTTTGCCTCCACGTAGGATTTCAGCACGTCCAAGCGGGAACGACTCGATCGCAGACGGGACGTGCTCTGTAATGCTTCTGTAGAGAGGAATGGGTTCGAGAAAGAGAACAGGGTCATCACTTTGTATGGACGCATGAAGAAGCGCTCTTGCCATTCTTGGCCCACGAGGGACGACGACTTTGACACCAGGAACGTGTAAAAAGTGCGCCTCAGGGGAGTCGGCATGGCTCTCTGGTGTGTGGACCCCACCACCATATGCCGCCCGGCAAACCATCGGGACCGAATGTGAGCCTTGTGTCCGACTACGAAAGCGCGCGGCGTGGGAGATCAACTGTTCAAATGCTGAATACAAAAAGCCAGCAAATTGCACCTCACAGACCGCACGGTAGCCTCCAAGTGACAGACCAATGCTCGATCCAACAATCGCAGATTCAGACAAAGGCATATCGACGACCCGCCTCTCCCCATATCGCGCCTGTAATCCCTCCGTCACACGGAACACACCTCCAAGAGCACCGATGTCTTGGCCCATCAAGAGCACCTCCTGTGAGGCGTCCAAGACCTCTCCCAAAGCGAGCTGTAAAGCAGAGACCATGTTCATCGACTGGCCTTCTCCCTCTCGCCGCCATGTGTTGGGTATCGGTGGACGGGTGTGCTCTGTCACAATGTCATGTTGTGTAGAGAGACACGCATGTTTTTGTGCGGCGAGTGAGGTGGGAGCCGTTTCGTAGGCGAAGTCAAAGATCACTTTTTTGTTCTCGGACAACGATCTCCTTTTCGCCTTCAAATGCTCGCAGGCTTCAGAGATCAGCTGTTGGCAATGTGACTCCCAAGAGCGCTGTTGTTGTTCGCTCCACAATCCACACTCAAGAAGCTTTGTTTTTGTCCGCATAAGGGGATCGAGTTGGGCCCAACACAGCTCCTCTTTGACGTTGCGGTAATGGCTTGCATCCTGACTGCTGTGGCCACCTAATCTGTACGTGACAGCTTCGATGAAAGTAGGTCCCTCACCAGCCCTCGCGCGTGATGTCGCTTCGGCGACACTTTGGTACACCGCTGCGACATCATTTCCATCCACGCGATGTGCAGGCATACCATATGCGTCGGCCCTCTGGGCGACCGCGTCGATCGCCATCTGTTTGGATGGTGGTGTGGAGATCGCCCACTGGTTGTTTTGACACAAAAAGATCACGGGCAATTGTTGGACAGCCGCGAGATTCATGGACTCGTGAAAGTCCCCTTTGCTCGTCGCTCCATCTCCAAGACAGGCAAGGACACACGCTTGACTCCCACATAATGCTTCGGACCATGCCAGGCCCACAGCGTGGGGGAGTTGTGTTGCAACAGGTGCTGTGATCGGGAGATTCCTCGTATCGTGGACGTTCCCCTCCTCAAAGCCCGCCCAAAACAACAACATATGCTCAGGCGACACACCTCGCTGCAAAAGCACCCCCATATCCCGAAATGTAGGTACAACCCAATCCTGCGATCCTAGCGCAAGTCCAGCGCCAACCTGCGCTGCCTCCTGCCCCTTTAATGGCGTGTACACCCCCACACGTCCCTGTAATGATAAATTGGCGATCTTTTCGTCGAACGCACGCAAAAAATACATCCTCTGGTAGGCATCAACCTGCCACGCTCCCCCTGTCTCTGGTGTCTGTTGCTTTTCAACTCTCGCTGGAATTTGATGCGTGTATTTGTTCACGTGAAACGTTCGATTTCCTCTGTACTGTTGATCTTTACGTAGAATTGGCCACCTCCCTGTTATACGTTGTTTCAAAAGTCACACATGGGGCCAAACCTGTGAGAGGAGACCACACCTCTCACTCACCAATACAAGAGATATCCTTGATGGCACCGCAGCGAACATCTACCATTCGCTTTTTTCCACCTGCTTCTGTCGCACACCTGCGAAAAAAGCCCCATGACTACAAACCACTGTCGTCACATACAGACGACATCGCCCAACTCCAAACATGGACGAAAACCAATATAGTGGCACAATAAATGGAAGAAACATTCACATTTTCAACCCACTACATATATCAACGAATATACAGTGACCACCTCGTAGAAGCAAGTTTCTTGGCGGAGAGAGGACACACAAAGCAAGAATGGCAAGTGATACTAGATTGTTACGAAGACAAAAAGATCTGGAGCATACATGAGGTCATACAGAGCACGTGGAGGAGAGTAGGATTCACAGATTGTCAACCAACACAAAGGCCATAGGATAGAAAAAGCAGTCGTCAACGTCTGGGGGGATCGACATACATGACATCTGTGCGTAGAGTGTATTTTCGGCCGCTCGTGACAGCTGCCCCTTCATGCCAGACATCATGCTTAAAGATCAGCGCGGTCCCAGGCTCAGGTTTGACACCCAACAACACATGACCAAAGCGCGCATCCAACATCGTCGCAAAAAAGTTGGTCTCTCCGCCCTCAAAGTGTGCATTTAGATATATCATAAAGGTTAAATAACTTTGTTGTACAGGACGCCTGAATAACATCTTGGCACCATCTCTATGAGGCTTAAAATATTGTCCTTTATCATATCGATAAAATCGAAAACCGTCGTACAACCGATGGAGACTTCTCTCTTCCATCTTGGGAGGAAGATGAGGTTGTGCGCGATCAAAGAACGACGCCGCGAGTGTTTCGTCTTCTAACAAAGCGCATACGTTGTGCCTGACATGCACATGCTCTGTATCCGTGAAGTTACCGACCTCGTAACCAATATCCTCACTCTGCCTGATCAAATCTTCACATTGCCGCTCGGATACAAAATCCTTGAGCAGAAAGATACGATCTTCCATGATCTCTACTTTTTCCATAGCTCCTCCAAGTATCACGAGAGAAACAGGTCATGATAAAAAAGAGAGTCATTTCTACACTCCTTCTCATCCAACAGCCTTGCGATTTTGTTAACACATAGGGCTGTTGCCTAACATCTACAGAGATGCTTGTTTGTCCTTCAAAACGTATCTGATTCTTTTGTTATAGACAAAATCAACTCCACACACAAGCCCCTCGTGAAAAATGCACTCAAAAAAGTGAAGTTGTGTTCTCATTTCGCCCAAGACACTCCACCGCCTGTGTTTTCTTCCTCCACAATCCGGACTCTATGGTACTCTTTCTCGTGATGGACTCTTTCGTCGGACTCCTTCTTGGCGTGTGGCGAAACAACAGATGGAGTGAGGAGATGTACGGTAGGAGAGAAGAGCTTCCGCCTTTTTCGGAGTTTGAGCGAGAGTTATGGGTCGCAGTGTTTGTCTACGCCTTGGGTGGCTGGCTGGGAATGCACCGCTTCTATCTGGGAAAATGGAAGACCGGCCTCCTCTATATGTGTACCTTTGGGCTCGTTGGATTTGGCTGGATCGCAGACGGATTCCAGCTCAAAAAGATGCTCGAAGAAGAAAACCAACGCCTACGAGCACTTTACAGAGAACAACCTCATCTCTTCGCCAATCCACACGCAACCTGGGCTCCCTCTTCACACCAACGCCCTACCCTTTGGGGTCTTCTCTCACAGGCCTTCTTCTTCATGTTTGCCCCTGGATTCTTCGCCTACCTGTGCTTCAAGCATCAACATATCAGCCTGATGTTGCTGATGTTCTTCCTGCTCATTCTCGGCTATATGGGGATCACGGTTAACAGCTTGCGTCGAATGTTTCCAGGCGTCCTCAATATCCCTGGCCTCGGTGGCATCCTCAAGCGACTTGTGTCCCTCAACGTGTTTTATCTCGACCATCAGCCGGGTCGTATCTCGTACTATCTCTTCTATCCAATCACCGCCCCTATCATGATGATTCGTTCAACGTCCGCCCGACAGGAGCTCAAGATGCTCCTGTTTTGGCTCGGTACAATCGCCATCTTTACACTCGGTGAGATCTATCTCTTTTACTTCGACGCCTTCCCCCCCCATCTCAAGCTACTAGACGCCTGGGATCTGTTGTTGTTCGAGATAAGCACAGTCTACATCATGTTTTTCTGTTGTATCCTCCCGACAGTTGCGCTTCAGCAAAAAGCCCATCATACAGGGCAGACAGGTGTCTTCCGCTCTATCATCGTGCTCGGCTTGTTGAGCTTTGGCACGATCATCGGCGTCTTCAAAGACGCAAAGACCACGCGCCCAGTGCTCCCCGTCTTCGAACAAAAACTGCTCGACAAAAAGCTCTCCAAACCCTTCTTTCAGGCTGCATTTTGGAAGGCAAATAAACGTCTCGCGCGAGACCTCCGGACACATCTCGACCTTCCTCCGACATCACGCCCCACAACGCGCACGACTGCGACCAAGAAAAACACATGGAGATCTCGATACAATCGCGAACTCGAAGACTTCATGGATCAAGCTGAAGCGCGTGGCTTTGCGCTCTATTCGACAGGGACCAAGCACGCACAGTGGACAGGTGTGTTGCTCGATTTTTACTTGAACAGCCCCAGATGGTTGGCCCTTTACTCTCCCCAAAAAGGTTGGCTCACCCGATGGAAGCAGGTACCACCAGACTTGCGCAAGTGGATGCGAGACATCCAGCTCAAGATCATGTACCCCTCGCTCGCTCGCTCCCCAGAGCACGCGAAGACGCTCGAAACATCCAGCGTCCCCAAAGGTTTGTTCTACGATCGTTACAAGCAAACAGCTCCCCCTCCTTCCACGACACCGCTCCATCAAAAAATGTCTTCGCTACGTGGCAAGTGGAGCTGTCAAACACACACAATGCCAACCAAGAGCGGAATTTTGCTTCGCATCACAGAAAACGAGCCCCCTTCTTACACACTCACCTACAAAGAACCAACGCCCTCTGGAAGTCATGCCACATGGTCCATTCGCTGGGATACGCACAGAGCACGTCTCGCCGCGACCTTTCAAAACAAACGGGGAAGTCGTGGGGTCGGTTGGTCCAAAGATGGAAAGGTGTGGGAGTTTACGCTCAAGACAAAGACACGCAAACGGCTCCCTCTACGTTTTGTGTTCAGCCCCCGAACATGGTTACAGGAGACACTCACCTTCTCGTTGTATGGCAAGAAACAAACAGGTGCATGGCTTCGCTTGAATCATTGGACGTGCAAAAAATAGACGTATGACATCCAGACCGGACACAACACCCTGACGCTACGAAGGAAAGTTCACATCACTCTTGTACGTTGGCTGCGCGAGAGAACCGCCTAGTACTTGGTCTTTCGTCTCACCCCAACAAAGACACACAACACCATCAAACATAACCACCCTAACGCGTCTTCGTGACTTGACGCAGAACACCCACAACCTCTCTCCACAACGGGCTCCTTTTCGGAAGGCTCTTCGGCGATCTGCTCCTTTGGTGAACCTGCATCAGGTGTCACAGGTTCACTTGAAGGCTCGCTTGAAGTCTCTTTTACAGGTTCCACAGCAGGCTCACTCTTTGGTTCAGGTCGTGGGGGGAGGTTGACACAAGGCAGCTTGTAGATGGGCATGGGGGCGTTCTCTGTCGTCAACAACACGTTGATGCCGTCGATATCATACGCAAGGGACTCTCCCTGTGAGACCGCGGGTGGTGTCAGGGTCCCAAAGCGATTGGAATCTTTTGGGATACCGTCACTTCCGACAGCATACAAGAACACATGGTTATAGGTACGAAGCATCACTTGATCACCAAAGGGCGAGATGTCACCGCCTGTGAATGTCCCTCCGCCTGGGATGTTGAGCGTCGCGACTTTCTTGAGAGTGTGTTTTCCAGGAGCTTTGTCACCGGGGAGCATGTAGACGATCCCCGTATTGTTCTTCTCCTTGGTCACGAGGATGATGTCCCTGGTTTTAGGATGGATCAACAACGTCTCGCAGTTGTGGGCGCCGTCGGGGTATGTCAACGTGAAGACATCGGCCTGTCCTGTTGTCCCATTCGTCTTATTTTGAAAGTCCACTTTGGGTTCGAGGACGCGATAGATCATGATGTTAGGACGGATGTAATTGTTATCTCCGAAGCCACCAATGTACAGACAATGCGCGCCGTTGGGACAGGGTCCAGCCGCCATATCTTCCCAGTCGAAGTTGCTCGCTCCCTGCACTGTAAATGTCCCAAGATGAGTGCCCTTCTCGTCGAGCGCGTACAATCTCGGCCGACCTCCAGAGTCGTTGTGGCTCCACCACGCGCCCGGATTGAGTCGCGACGCAGCGAGACCAGAGCTCTCGTTGAGCTGAGCGTTTGCGATATTTCCGGTCTTCACACCAGGACCATACGAACGACAGGTCTGTGCATACACATTTACGCCACAGAGAAGCACCCACAAACAACACACATAGGACCAACACTTCACAACAAACACCCCATACATCAAACGGACAAAAAGAACACCTCACCACACAAAGCGGTGGGACCTCGCAAGATACAACCGACGCCTGAGAGCGTCAACGCCCCAAAATAACAAGGACCGCACCAAACACCATCACAGACGCACCGAGCAGTCGAGGTCCAAGGGGACGTTCGTGAAAGAAGAAGTACCCAATAAGTACGACAAAAATCACCCCCGAACGCTTGATAGTGTCGACATATGCGACGAGGATCTCTTCGATCGCGAGCAGCTGCGTCCAGCTCGCGATGAACATGGTCACACACGCCGTAAAACACACAGGCCAACACTGTTTCAACCCACCAAGCTCTTTCAAGCGCCCTCTATACCACATCACAAACAAGACCGAGACACCTATCACGAGATTGATCGCCGTTGAAAGCAACCATATCGAGCCATGTTGAAGCGCCATCTTATCGAAAGGCCCCGAGTTGCTCCACAAAAACGCGACGATCAACATATAGAGTGAACCGCGCTCTTTTGTGAGGGCTTTAAGCGTCGCAAAGCGCCCTCCTCCAACTCCTGGGTTGAGAAGCATCGCACCGAGCAAGATGACAAAAGCCCCTGCCCCTGCGATCCATGAAGGCACTTCGCCGAGCCACAAAAATCCAGTGAGGAGTAAAAATACAGGTGTAAAACTGAGATAGGGGACGGTCAAGGACAACGGACTGAGTTGGACCGCCCGAAAAAACAGCAGGTTGGCAAACAAATTGAGAACAGCAGAAGCTAACGTCGCCTTCCAAAAGGCAAAAGACGTCAGCCCCTCCAACGGCACAAAGGCAAGACCACACGAAAATAGGATCGCACTCCCTAGAGACAGATACGCGACCCCTGCGAGTGCTGCGAGGTCTTGCGAGAGGCGTTTTCTTTGAGCGTCAAGTGCAGCCCAACACAACGCTGACATGATCGCGAAATAGATTCCCATAGACATGTCATCACACCAAAATCAAAAGACAGGTAACAAATACACGGACACAAACATCGTGACCATTCAGCGACAAAAAAGATGCCTGTCATATCACACAAGACACAAAAAGACAGCCACAATGTACTTATTTGTTGGTACGTACATCCAGAGGTTGGAACACCAACAACATCGAAACCCATCGTCGATCTGCACACAACAAAATACATATTGCAACAACACGCCGATACAACTACGTTACAGAGACGACGATGATTCGACACGTGGAGGTCATGATGACGAGACAAAAGCACATACACAAGGCGCTGCTCTTTTGCATCGTTCTCTTGTCAAGTTGTGCCCCTTCCCCCTCCCAACTCCTTGCGCCAGGTGGAACACAACGCCCTGGCGAAAAAGGCGTTTTCGGTGCACATGTCTTTCATGCACACGTTCAAGTCAACATCACAGCGAGCGCTGAGATCCAAGTATACTATCCATCAACACGGGATGGAGCGTTCGACACAAAAGCAGCTCCTGCGCCTGTTGTGCTGTTTTTGCAAGGGGGAGCTGTCTCAGTCTCCCGATACAATTGGTTGCTGCAACACCTTGCATCTCGTGGTCATGTCGTCCTCGCTCCCCAGCACATTCTCAACGCAGCGATCCTGCAAGGCGAGCTCAGCACTGCAGCCAGACAAGCCTATACACAATGGGTGCAAACCCCCACACATTTACTCCATCAAGCCTCCTCTTCAGAGCCGATGACGATCTTGATGGGTCACTCTCTTGGCGGCATCACAGGCGCAAAACTGTACCTCAAACAAAAGAAGTACCAAGGCCTCGCGGTCCTTGGATCATACATCCTCCCAGAGGAACCGCTCACCTCTCATACATCCCGCGTACAAGGTTCCATCTTGCTCTTAACGGGAGCGAGAGACGGAGTCATTATCCCCCAAAAAACAAGGGACACCTTCTCAAGGCTGAGCGCTTCGGCATACTTGGGGTTGGTAGAGGGTATGACACACTACGATTGGTGCGATGAAGTCACTGATGCCGAACAAACAACGGACACACAGCCACAGAGACCAACCAAAGAGGTAAGGATTCCGCAAAGATCCTGTTGGATACATGGCTCGAAGCGCTCATCACACCATCCAAACAGCAAGAACTGGAGCGTTTCCAACGCGACGATATAGAGTTTAAAAAAAAATGAACCGTCCTTTACTCACATTCTCCACCCTCTTCATCTTGTATGTGACGTATGCGCCTTCAAGGGCTGAGGCATCGCTGCCCTTACTGTCAGGTGCGACAACACCACGAGCCATCCGAATCGTTGGGGGGTGGCCTGCAATAGGTGCTTCCTATTGGCCAACAGAACATTGGGGAGTCGGTATACGTTGGCGACTTCCTTATGCTTCGATGGCATTCTCGGCAGGTGGTAGGTTACGTACACAGTCAAAGACAGGCTGGTACATCGAAGGCCAACTCGCAGGTTCACTTGCCATTCCGATTCTCACACCGGGACTTGCGCTTGCGCTTATGCCTGGACTGGAAGGTGGTTTTCAGCACCATTCATTTGCACTGTGGATCGGACTCAAGACATCGCTGGTCTTTCAAACAACACCTCCGCTTTCGCTCGTCTTTCCCATACGTTTTGTGCTCGGAGGTCGGTGGCAAAGAGGACCGTGGTATATTGACTTGGAGGCTTCTGCAGGTGTGGATTTACAGTGGGACGCTTTACCCACTGCGGAGGTGCAGGTGAGTGTGCTCGTTGGTTGGCTATTTGCGCTTGGAGATTAATTCACTTGGGTTTTGCGATCACTTCGCCTTGGTCTTCTTCAAAAAGAAATACTCCATCCACTCCCCTCTCGCGGCTGCACGCGCACCTGACAGGGCCAGATAGAAACCGATACCAAACTCGACAATCATCGCGCCAGTGTTGACAATCGTCACCATCAACAACGCAGGGGCAATCCATCCAGGAGGTGGTGTACCTGTCCCGTCGAACGCATAGCTCTGCATGAACTTCGCGAGTGTGATCAAGAGATGCAAAGACACATGGACCACAAACACCATCAATAACCCAAAAGATAACCAAAACGCCTGTCGTCCATGATGCGCCACAAAGGCCTCTGTGCTTCGCTTCATTCTCCACGGATACCAGAGCAACAAGCCACATCCTAACGCTGAAAGATGTACGCGCGAAGCCTTTTGCCGAAGCTGTGAATCGGCCTCAAGATGCATTTGTGGGACACTGTTTTCCTCTTCGCTTGTCTCTTGTGTGTGCTCCAACACTCACCTCCATCATCTTCTGTATTGGCAAACGTACTTGGTGATATCATTTCCATACATCAATGTGAAGGTGGAGTTGGAAGCGTGATCGAGACAAGCCCCCTCATTTTCGGGCCTTTGTTTGATATCAAGATATGACTTTCGACAAATATCCCCCACCAATGTTGTCTTAAGAATGGGCTGGAGGTCTCTTCACCCCTTCACTTCGACATCAACGTTCTCAGTTGCTGAAGAGGCACCACTGGCAGCGAGCAGTTTGCCCATAAAAGGACCGGCGTTGCGAAAGAAGACGACCTGCTTGAGCTCCTTCGCGAGTGTCTCAAGCCACTGGGCGTAAGCCTCCTCTTCTCCCGCCTCGGGAATCACCATCCCAAAGAACACGATGTCAGCGTCATGACTCCTTCTATGAATCAACTCTTCGATCGGTGTCCCGTCATCACGCACGATAACATCGACATCACCTACAATACGAGCATCGGAGAGCGTTTTACATGAACGCACACGTGCGGCCTCTTGCTCAGAGACATCATCAACGATCGTTCGCAACACAACTTTGGCCTTTAACCACTCAGTGTTGCGCTGTAACAAGTAAGACATCAGCAACATCAGCTCGGCGTTGTGCTCTTCTCCACGCCACCAAACATCAATACGCCCAAAGAGACAGTCATCGTATTGTTCAGGAATCCGGGCGATGAAGACCTGTTTATGAAGCCGTGAGACGACGCGCATGACTCGAAGCACACGAACAAAGCTTTCAGTCGAGTGCGGCCAACCAAACATCACGATGTTGGATTGCATCCCAGCGAACCCATGCGCCTGGATAATGTTCATAAAGCCCGTCGTGTACCCTGCGACGACATCGACCTCAGCAAACGCCGTCATCCGCTCTTGAGCGATCGCAGCTTCGAGCTCTTGCAGATGTTCTTGAACGGTCTCGTGGATGTCTTCAGCCTCCAGATCGCCTTTGATGGCTTGTGTCACAGAGACGATCCCTCTGTTTTGGTTGAGCCAATTGGCGAGCCTCACGAGCCCTGTTCCTTGCTTGGGTTCACCGACAAAGACGAGAATATTGGGTCTCCAGTGACGAGCTCTTCGTACAAGGCGACGCATTTGCAACAATGACAACCGCGTCAACGCAGTCCATAGACTCGTCCTCACATCCCCCCAGTGACTCTCAAGGGCTTTCCCATTGAGATAAAAGTACAACGCGACCTCAAGGAGTAACGCGCCGACGCAAGCGATCGGACTGATCAAGAACATCACCGTGATGGCACCGAGAACGCCTAAGAAAGACACTCCCCAATGCACTTGGATGGTCGGTCGATAGGATGGATCTCGCACGATGCGCTCGACACCTGCGGCGAGATTGATGCTGACGTAGAGCGTGAGAAAGAAGATCGTCACCCACTTCCCGACAGCGTTGAGATCACCGAGAAGGACAGCGAAGAGCGCGATCCCACCAGTAAACCAGGTCGCATATGTGGGCTGCCCTGTGTCGCTTGTTTTGGCAAAGATACCCGGCGCCATCTTGTCGAGAGACAACGCCTGTAAGACACGAGGTCCACCAAGCACGCTCCCAAAAGCAGATGAGAGGATGGCGCCGAGCATTCCAGGCGCGACAAGCCATGCACCCCCCATCGCGATCTTGGTCCAGATCGGTGGGACATTGGGGTCGAGATTGGCAAGCTCGCTGCCGCTCACCTTTCCTGTCACAGCCAACAGCACGAGGATCAAGAGATAAATCACAGTCCCTAATACGACCGCCGCCATCGTCCCACGTGGGATCGAACGCTGTGGATCCTTGAGGTCACCGCTCATCCCGATCCCCGCAGTAAAACCTGTCACAGCAGGAAAAAACACCGCAAACACAAACCAAAACCCGCCCGGCGCCGAGCGCGCGTAATGTGCCCCCCACTCAACAGAACGAACCCCTCCACCAAAACCACCTAACGCCAAAGCGATCAAACTCAAGAAGACGGTCATCATGATGGGTACTTGCAACTTGAGCGTAAGCTCCGCGCTCTTACCGGCGACAAAGGTGATCAAAACAATCACCGCTGCGGCGATCGCCTTCATCGGGAGCGGGCCCCAACTGACAGGCCAGAACAACGATAACGCTTCGGCCAAACCAAATGCGTACAAGGTGATGCTCAACGTACGACATAAAAAGAGCGGGATACCAATCGCGCCACCAAGCTCCAGCCCCAGACTGCGTGATATCATGTAGTACTCACCACCAATCCCAACACGCATGTTGGTCGATATCGCAGAAGCGCTCAGTGCGGTGATAAATGTAATGCTGCTCGCCATAAAGACGATCATCAACGAACGCCAAAGACCGACATTTCCGACAACCCAACCAAATCGCAAGTACATCATCACGCCGAGGATCGTCAGGATACTCGGCGTAAAGACGCCCAAAAATGTTCCAAAACGCTTTTGTGTGGATGTCTCTTCTTGTTTGTTTGATGGTGATTTTGTGTTCAATAGATCATCTCGCTTCGTCATCCCACATAGGCAAGTTGTCCGATGTGAGGAGGTGAATGATATCCTTCCACTCGTGATTGTAAGACCACCAAGAAGCGACCTCATTGATCAACATCAAACACACTGCCCTCTTTATGGTTTTCGCCCCACTCTGACAACCTTCAAAAAGTGTCGACTTCGCTCCGACTCTCCAAGGTCCCGGAATACAACGAAGGGACAGGTTGTTGTCTCTCAAACCGGTGCAAGACAAAAGAACGGACTTTCTGACGCGTCACTCTTGAAAGTCTCTTCACCACGATCTCTTATCCTCATGGATACATCACCTTCAGGGAGCAAACATTGAATACTCAAAAATGGTCCTTTGCGTTTATGTTGGTAGGTCTTATGGCTTTTACATATCCCCTCCTTCCCCTCTCGACAGCGAGCACCCCCAAGCCTTACCGCGTCGTCTTCCACGTCAACAGTGGCAACCCAAAAGTCCAGGCAGGGGCACTTCGCAACGCGCGAAACTTTCTGCGAAAAGTGGGCGCCAAACACGCAGACCTGCGTATCCTCTTGCACTCAGGAGGCGTGAAGATGGTCCTCCTACCAAAAGCCGCAAAGAGAACAAGGTTCAAAACAGGTTTGGCCACAGGCAAACAAAAAGATATGATCACGTTTTTGCGCAAACAAGGCGTTCGCTTTTTGGTCTGCAACAACACGATGAAGAGCAAACATATCACACGTGAAAAAGATCTCTTCAATGTCCCCAAAAAAGACGTCGTACCAAGTGGCGTTGTCGCCCTTGTCGAATTGCAACGACAAGGATTCGCGTACGTCAAACCCTGACCGCTTACGCGCTCTCTGCCAAAGCCGCTCTCATGGCCTCCGACAACGACGTCGTAGGACGGCCGATAAGTGAAGAGAGTTGTTTGCTGTCATCGAAAAGCTCGCCTTTAGAAGCTCCAACATCTCCACCTGCGATCACTTGCGCGAGACCTTCGGGCAAACCAACGCTGACCAATACAGAGATATACTCAGCCTCGGACATATCCTTGTAAGGAATCTCTTTGCCCACCTGCTTTGACAGCTCCGCGGCGAACTCTGTGAGCGTATACGACTCATCACCTGCGAGTTCATAGACCTTTCCCTTGTGCGTATCTTCGAGTAATACGACACTCGCAGCCTCCGCGAAGTCTGCGCGTGTGGCAGAAGCAATCTGTCCATCCCCTGCCGCACCAAGAAGCGCTCCACCTGCGAGCGCACCGTCTACCAAGGCGAGATAATTCTCTGTGTACCAACCATTCCTCAACAAGGTGTAGGTCATCCCAGAATCCTTAATGAGCTGCTCTGTCTCTCGATGCTCATCTGCAAGGGATAATGTCGAGTGCTCTGCACCCAAAAGGCTTGTGTACACCAAGTGTGAAACGCCTGCCTCGACGGCCGCGTTGATGACATTGCGATGTTGTGGTGTTCTTTTGCCAACTTCGCTCCCAGAGATGAGCAGCAACGTCTCAACACCTTGCAGCGCCTGTACCAAAGAAGCAGGTTCGTCGTAATCTCCACGTCTGACCTCCACACCCAGATCGGCTCCCTTCTCAGGACTGCGTGCGATGGCAACGATCTTTTCGGTCGCTCCCTTCTCTTTCAAAGATGTGATCACGAGACGTCCCAAATTCCCAGTGGCTCCAGTGACTCCGATCATTTTATGACTCCTTTTCAAGTGGATTCTTCACACCAAGTGTTCACATATGGCGTGATTTATGTAACCTTTTTGGTTACAAATCAGAACAAAAAGAAATTTGCAACCCAGAGAGTTACAAATCAAGATAAAAAAATGCAGGCGCTCTTCTTTCACGTGGACAGATGAGTGAGAGTGCGCTTAAGCATCGATAGATTGGATAAGGTCCGATATCGTTGTCTTTGCGAGTTGTTGTGCGAGAGCTTGTCTTGCGTCGGAAAAATGCCCTCTCAAAATCTCCTGGATATCACGACCAACAGGACACTTTGGATTGGGTTCATTTGTATGCATGGAGAACAACGCTCCTTCTTCGATCGCCCAGTACACATCACGCAGAGTGATGCTCTCAGCAGGCCGAGCGAGGGACCAACCTCCCCCCGGACCACTTCGAGAGGAGACAAACTTCGCTTCACGTAACAACGCAAGGATTCTCCTGATGACAACGGGGTTTGTATTGACACTGCCTGCGATAAACTCAGAGGTAAGAGCCTCATCTTTCATCCAGGCGAGTAAAGTCAAAATGTGAATGGCGACAGTATATCGGCTACTACTCATCAGGTACTCCCTATCTGTAACAGAGATAGTTACAGAAAAAGCGCATGTCAAGGAAAAAGGAACTTTCAGTGGCCTACTTGTGCATATTTCCTGCATAGGAGATGACGTACAAGCCCCACCAAGGCATCCATAAACAATTGATTTTCAGGGACTTAATCGGCATCCAAAAAAGCTGTGGCGAAAGTGAATAAACTTCCCGTTGACTTCGTCGATTAACTGGGATATTCCCCGTGAGAAGATCGCCATGGAGTGTGCAAACTGGCTCATACACTCCATTTACCAAAACTCGATATCGTTCTCCTGGAATGATGAGACGAAGATAACCAACATGAACACACAGCTTCCACAACAAAGTAATCTGCCTCTCTCCACATACGATGAAGAACATCTGGTCCTGCCAAGCCAGGGGGAAGAGAAACGTTCAATCCTCTCATATGCTCCCGAAACCGATCCGATCTTATGGGAGCGAGGAGAGCGTCTCGACCACCTCTTTGAAGCCCGCTGCCAACAATTTGAAGAACAAGGCAGAGGCGATCACATCGCGCTGCAATTCGACGGCTTCTCCATAAGCTACACCGAATTAAATCGACGCGCCAATCAGCTCGCACATTTTCTGCAAAAACAAGGGATCCAACCAGGTGATCGCGTAGGTCACATTTTCAACAAAACACCAGAGACCTACGTCAGCTTGCTGGCTATCATGAAGGCCGGCGCGACCTTTTTGCCATTCGATCTGTCCACACCAGAAGAGAGGCTGCGATTTATCATCGGCGATGGAGAGCTCAAGGCGATCCTCTCCATGTCATCTTATGCCACAAAGTTCGCGTCACTCGACGTCGATATGTACTTGCTAGACGACCTCGCAGACCAAATCCAGGCAGAATCCGAAGCCCCCATCGAACACGGCGACAACCCCCCCGCAGAAGACAGCATCGCCTATATCATTTACACATCTGGTACAACAGGACACCCAAAAGGTGTCGCGATCAATCATTCGAGTATCTGTAACTTTGTGCGCGTTGCCGCCAAAGTATACGGCTACAAAGAAACAGATCGCATCTACCAAGGGATGACGTTGGCCTTTGACTTCTCCTTTGAAGAGGTCTTTGTCCCAATGATCGCAGGTTCAACGCTCGTGCCCTCCCCTGGCGGTCTGATGTTGGGTTGTGATTTGTGGGAGTTCCTCGACAAGATGAAAGTCACAGCGATGTGCTGTGTCCCCACGCTCCTCGCATCGATCAACGAAGACCTCGACGACCTCCGCCTGATCCTGCTCGGCGGTGAAGCCACTCCACAAGATCTCGTCGCACGATGGGACCGCCCAGATCGTATCATTCTTAACACCTACGGTCCAACAGAGGCGACCATCACCGCGACCGCTGGTCCCATGTACGCTGACGAAGCTGTCACGATCGGAAAACCCCTCCCCACATATTCTATCGCGATCATCGACCCGGACGAACCCACACTCACTCCATTTGGTGAGCTGGGCGAGATCTGTATCGCTGGGATCGGACTCGCCGTCGGATACCTCAATCTCGAAGAGAAGACACAAGAGAAATTCATCCCAGACTTCCTGGACCTACCAAACAACCCGTCCAAACGCATTTACAGGACAGGTGACTTGGGTCGTATCACGGAAAATGGTGAGGTCGAATTTCTCGGACGCATCGACACACAGGTCAAACTCCGTGGATACAGAATCGAGCTGACGGAGATCGAGTCCGTCCTCCTCGAACACGACGCCATCGCACAGGCAGTCGTCGATGCCATCGAGGTCGAGCCCAATCACAAAGAGCTCGTCGCCTACTACACACTCAAACAAGACGTTGACCACGAAGACAGAGTTGTCGACCTCGACAGAGGTGAGGTCTTCTCTATGCTCTCACAACGTCTTCCCAAATACATGGTCCCGGCCTACATGGAACATCTCGAAGAGATCCCCATGCTGCCGAGCAACAAAGTCAACAGAAAAGTCCTCCCCAAACCCACAGGCAGCCGCCTTGTCGCGGTCGTCGAGAATGTCCGTGCGCCAGAGACTGCGCTCGAAGGCATCCTCGTCGAGGCGTTCAAAGACGCGCTCCAATTGCCAGAGGTCTCAACAGACGCTCACTTCTTCGAAGAATTGGGTGCCAACTCTCTCGGCCTCGCACGCTTTTCGTCAACGGTCCGACAGGCTCACCCGGAGTTCACGCTCTCTATCCGTGACTGCTACCAACATCCAAGTATCCTCGATCTCGCAGCTCATCTCGAAGCACAACCAAAACACACCGCCCCCAAAAAAGAAGTCGCCGAACAATTTGTCCCTTCGCGCTTCTCCTACGTCATGACAGGGGTCATGCAGTACGCCTTTGGCACGCTGATGGGTTACGGAATGTTTTGGCTCGTCATCGAAGTCGCCCTTTGGCTGCTCGCTGTCTACGGAACAACCGCGCTGTATGTTCGTGCGATGATCTTTGGGGTCGCATTTATGGCCGCTTCAGCCGTCGTCTCGGTCTCTGCCAAGTGGCTCCTGATTGGACGGTACAAAGCCGAACAGATACCACTGTGGGGCTTGCGTTACTTCCGCTTTTGGATCGCCAAACAGTTCATCGGACTCAACCCCCTCGTCGCATTCAAAGGCACCCCTGTTTATAACCTTTACCTCAACATGCTCGGCGCAGACGTCAGTCTCAGCGCTGTGATTGAATCCAAATCCGTTCCCTTCTGTACGGATCTGCTCAAAATCGGACCCAACACGGTCTTGCGCAAAGATGTCTTGATGACGGGCTACAAAGTCGAAAACAACATCATGACACTCGGCCCGATCGAGATTGGCGAAGGTGTCTTCGTCGGCGAGGGCAGTGTGATCGACATCAACACCAAACTCGAAGACAACGCGCAACTTGGACACTCCTCTTCGGTACAAGAAGGGCAAGTCCTCGAAGCCAACAAGCAATACCACGGCTCTCCAGCGATTGAGACTGACACACAATACGCACAGCTCGACAACGAAGGCAGCGTCGTCCTGCGTGGGTTCCTCTACGCCGCGATTCTCTCGCTTCCCGCGCTGCTCTTGCTGCCTCTGTCTTTGTTTATCGCGATCAACGTCGTTGAATACTTTTCACTCGTCCACCCCATCATCGCCTATATTGAGGCCTTCTCAGTCGCACCACTGCACATGATGCCCAGCTTTATGGCGATCACATCATCCCTCTACATCCTCGGTATTGCCGTCGCGATGGTCGCCATTCTCATCTGGCCTCGTTTGTACAACATGATCCTCAAACCTGGAAAGACTTACCGCCTGTATGGACTGCGTTACTTCTTCTTCCGCACAGTGCGTGGGCTCAGTAACTCCAAGTTCCTCAACACACTCTTTGGTGACAGCTCCCTGATCACCATGTACTTGCAAGCCATTGGCTACAACCTCAATCAGGTCATCCAAACAGGCTCCAACTTTGGGACCTCACAAAAACATGACACTCCCTTCCTCTGTGAGATCGGAACAGGAACGATGGTCTCTGATGGCCTCTCCATGATCAACATCAACCAATCAGCGACCTCATTCCGACTCAAACACACAGCCCTCGAAGAAGAGTGCTTCCTCGGAAACGACATCCGCGTCCCACCTGAGTCCAAAATTGGCAGAAACTGCCTTCTCGCGACAAAAGTCCTCGTCCCAATCGATGGAAAAGTCCGCGAAGATGTTGGTCTGCTCGGTTCACCAGCCTTCGAGATCCCACGCATTGTCGAACGAGATCTCGATCTTCTCGCACAGTATACTCCCGAGGAGAAAGCCCAAAACCTGCGCAAAAAGAACATGAGCAACTTGTTGACCGCGTCGCTCTACCTGTTCTCAAACTGGCTCTACATCACCGTCGCGATCACACTGACGATCTTCTCTTTTTACGCTTTCTTCACAGGTGGCTTCTTGTTGTGGCTTGGTGTCGCGACAAGCGCCCTCATCTACACCATTCTCCACTTCACCATCGCCGAACGCATCAGCATCGGCTTTGGACGCCTCGCGACAGGTATGTTCTCCATTTATGACCCACGCTTCTGGAGCATCGAACGCTACTGGAAACTCAGCTCAACGCCTCTACCAAGTATGTTCAAAGGTACCCCCCTTCGTGGCATCCTCTGGCGTCTGCTCGGTGTCCGCGTAGGACGTATGTTGTTCGACGATGGCGCGATCATCACCGAACGAACACTCGTCTCTATCGGCGACCACTGTAACCTCAATGAAGGTGTCAGTCTCCAAAGTCACTCCCTTGAAGACGGCGCGTTCAAATGCGAACCCATCGATATCGGCAATGGGTGCAACTTGATGCCTGGTTCATTCGTCCACTACGGCGTTGACATGCAAGATCGTGTTGTCCTTGAGCCCGACTCCTTCTTGATGAAAGGTGAGCGCCCTGAAGAAGCGTCTGTCTGGCAAGGAAACCCCGCACAAAAACTCTAATCCCAACGCCCTCTCATTCCTCCCCAACGCTCCTCAACAAAGTGTCGACAAACGATCGGATACAACGTACTTTCTCCAAAGCCAGATATCGGCAAGGAGACCGCTCTGTTTTTCTTGGAGTAGCCCTATCTCCAAAACCCCCATACCAAGAGGTCAATATTCATGGGCATGCGTATTCAATTGAGAGATGTGACAGAACACAATTGGGAAGAGGTCGTCGAGCTTGAAGTCTTCGACGATCAGGATGACTTTCTTCCGAGCAACGCCTATTCACTCGCGGAGTCTAAATACGATCCACACGCGATCCCCAAAGCCATTTACAATGGCAAAAAACTCATTGGGTTCTTGATGTATGAATCCCTCGCGTACTGTGGTGAGCGTGGTTCGTACAGCTTGTATCGGTTTATGATCGATCGCAAACACCAACGCAAAGGATATGGACGTGCTGCAGTTCAAGCGCTCGTGGACCTGATCCGCAAACAAGACCGCTCTGTGCGTCGCATAACAGTCTGCTATGAACCGGAGAATATCGGCTCCAAAACGATGTTTGGTAAGTTCGGCTTCAAAGAGATCGGACTCGACGAAGACAACGAGATGATCGCTGAATGGTTCTACGAGCAAACTTAACTCCCCACGGATCCACATCTATCGCTCTCTTTGGACTCCACATCCATCCCATAGACAATCCCTCTTCGCGCCAAGAATCAACACCCCTACCAAAGTATGGTTTCACAGAACACAACTTTCGTATCTGTTGGGTGGCCATGTCTTTGCGTAGACTTCAGGGCATACAAGAACGAAACGAACACCCCCTAAGGAGCGAAACAATGAAACAAACAACGCACACACTCTCGAACAGAAACGCAGCTATCATCGCAGGTTCTTCACTCTTTGTCATGCTCGCGGCGGTCATCCTCGCGATGCCCAACACATTGCAATTGGTGACGAAGGGAGACGCGACAAAAACAGCGCAAGCGCTCAGACAGGCAGGCGCGATGTTTTCGGTAGGTATCGCTGGATGGTTCATCGTTCAGATCTGTGATGTCGTGGCCTCGTGGGGATTTTACGAGTACTTTCGCCCCGTCAACAGAGGCGTCTCATTGTTGACCGCGTGGGTACGTCTGTTTTACACGGCGCTGTTTGCGACAGTGACAGTCGCCCTGTTGATCGCAGCGGCTCTGGTCAATGGTTCATGGGGGACTGGTAGCTTCACGGCAGCGCAAATCGATCAGATGGTCTTGCTCGCGCTTCAAGTGTTTGAGTATGGCTGGTTGTTTGGGCTTGGCTTCTTTGGTCTGCACCTGTTTGGCCTTGGATACCTTGCCTTGCAATCAACAGAGGTCCCGACATGGTTAGGTGTCCTCTTGATCATTGCGTCCATTGGCTACACAGGAGACACACTCGCCTTCATCGCGCTCCCACACTACGAACAATACGCTCCCACGATCAAGGCGATCGTCGCGGCCCCTAACGCACTCGGAGAGCTCTCCTTTGGTGCATGGCTCTTGTGGAAAGGTGGCAAGCAAAGCCTTCCCAAAAGCGAGACAGAGGGATAGTATAGACGCCCCAAAGACCAAAGGAGGCGAGATGGAGAAGATATGTGGGATCGAGCTAAAAGGAAAACAGGCCAACATCGCGGTCATCACTTCAGAAGGCGACGAATGGCAGTATGTCGAGACAAAGCTCCGCAAAATCACACTCGAAGACGATGAATCAGGTGCGTCTGTGAGAGCGTTCTATGAACATTGCGTTGACTTCCTGAAGACCGAAGAGATAGACCATGTTGTGATCAAAAAGCGCAACAAGAAAGGAAACTTTGCAGGTGGTCCACTGTCTTTCAAGATGGAGGGGCTGCTTCAGTTGGCGTTTGAAGAAACCCAACTGCTCGCTGCAGCCTCGATCTCAGCGTCCCACAAAAAGCACAACTACAGCTCCCCCTCCTCCCTCAAAAAATACCAACAGCAAGCCTTTTTGACGGCCTGTGCCTTCCACACCCAACAGAATAAATAGTCAACCTACGACTTGAACAGGCTAGACCAACCGTTGGCGATGTCATCGAGGAGCATGTAAAGGCAAGGCACGAGGACGAGGATAATGGCGGTCGCAAAGAGGATCCCAAAGCCAAGTGAGATCGCCATTGGGATCATAAATCGCGCCTGTCTTGAGGTCTCAAAGATCATCGGTGCGAGACCACCAAAGGTCGTCATCGTCGTCAACATGATGGGCCGAAAACGCCGCAATCCAGCTTCATAGGCCGCGACAAATGGCGTCGCCCCTTCCTCTTCAATTTTGTGGTCAATAAAGTCGATCAGGACAAGCGAGTCGTTGATCACAACCCCTGTCAACGCGACCAACCCCATCATACTCAGCAGGCTCAAGTTGTAGCCCATCATCACGTGACCGATGACCGCACCAACCACACCAAATGGGATCGCCATCAGGATGACAAATGGCTTGGTGTAGCTACCGAAACCGATCGCCAACAAGAAGTAAATCCCAACAAATGCGAGCATAAACCCTTGCCATAAGCTGAGCAGTCCCTCCTTCATATCGGCCCGTCGTCCGGCAAAACGGATACTCAACCCAGGAAAATCATGTTTGAGCTGCGGAAAAATACGAGAGGTCAATTCACGAGCAATTTGCCCAGCCTTTCCGATCGGTGTGACGTCCGAAGTCACAGTGACAATCCGCCGCGCATCCCGACGATTGATCACTGTATAGGCTCGCCCAGAGACAAGCTCTGCGACCTGCCGCAGTGGAACAAGTTTTCCAGCAGGTGTGCGAATCAACAACGTCTCGATGGTGTATCGGCTCTGCCGCTCCTTCTCAGGGAGCCTGACGAGCACCCTCACCTCATTGCGCTCTCGCTGAAATCGCAAAGCCTGTGCACCATAAAAGGCAGCCCGAACCTGCCGCCCGACCTCATTGGAGGTCAGCCCCAAGCTCAGCCCGGCGGTCTTCATCCTGATGTTGATCTGCTGCTTACCACGGGCAAAACCGTCATCAATATCTTTTGTATTCGGGAACTCTGCGAGCTGCTTCGCCAGCTTCTCACACGCCCTGTTCAGCATCCCAAGGTTCCCGTGGCTCAGCTCGATACGCAGCGCAGCCCGTCCTCCAGGCCCACCACGGTTAAATTGGAATTTGATGGACTCCAAACCGACGATTGGCCCCACCTCCTTTCGCCATAACTTTGTCAACGCACGTGTGCTCATTGGACGAATTTCAGGTGCAGTCAACAGCGCAGTGACTTCGACTGTGCTCTCCTCGATCTCAGACGCGACACCTTTGATCAAGCGCTTGCCGCCATGTTTCTTTTTGAGCTTCTCCAACGCGACCATGATCTTCTTTTGCACAGCTTCCAAACGCTCTTTGGGGCTACCAAAAGGCAACACTGCTGTCGTCACGGAATAATCCGACTCCAACCTGGGCATCAAGATCATGCGGATACGTCGACCAAACACAAACCCGTAAGTCAACAGGAACAACGCCAAACAGCAACAGATCGTGACAACACGCCAACGCATACACAAGGCCAAAAAGGGACCGTATACATTGTTGACAGCTGACTCAAAAAGCCGGTGAAAAGCTTTTTGTAGGCGCTTGAGTGGGTTTTTGGGGTTAGGATCTTCGGGAGGGATGTGGGAGAGGTGCGCAGGCAGAATCAAGAGCGACTCCAGCCACGACATCAAAAAGACCGCGATCACGACCATCGGGATGACCTTCCAGATCTTACCGAGCCTTCCCGGGATCGCGTAGATAGGCAAAAATGCGATGATGTTGGTGAGGATACTGAAGGCGATCGGCTTGGACACCAGTCGCGCTCCAAACACCGCCGCATCCACAGAAGGCATCCCTCTGTCACGATATTCATAGATATTTTCGCCAGCCACGATCGCGTCATCCACCACGATCCCCAACGCGATGATAAACGCAAACATCGAGACGATGTTGATCGACACACCGAGCGGGTACAAGAGCAAAAATGCCCCCAAAAATGACGTCGGGATACCCATCGTCACCCAAAACGCGAGCCGAATCTCCAAAAACAACCCGAGCAACACGAGCACGAGGACCAGCCCCATCGCGGCGTTCTTGAGCAACAACCCCAAACGCTGACCGTAGTAGCTAGAACGGTCTCTGTTGATCGCCCAATTGACCCCTGCAGGTAGCTCAAGCTTGATCTTCTTCATCATCTCTCGGACAGCAGAAGCCGTCGCAAGAGGCGTCTGATCACCAATACGGAAGACCGCGAGCGCCATGCTGCGCTTGCCATTAAAGGTCGAAGACTTATTCGCTTCATCAAATCCTTCGGTCACCTTCGCGACATCGCGCAAGCGCAGCGTCGCACCTTGCGCGGTCGTAATCAGCGGGATATTCGCAAACTCACGCGCCCGAAACCGTCGCTCTTTGACACGAATGACGATCTCTCCGCCTTTCGTCCGCATCTTCCCGCCTGGAATCTCGACCGCATATTGACTGATCCGGCGGGCAACTTCGTTGAGGGTCAAGTTGTGTGCGCGGAGTTGTTGTTGAGAGATCTCAATATGGATCTCGAAGCTTCGCGCCCCTCGCAAGTCGACTTGAGAGATGTCTTTGTGTTGGAGTAAACGATCGCGAACACGTTCAACAATACCTCGCAGCGTCAGCTCAGGTAGGTCACCGTAAATTTGAAGCCGAACGACCTCTCTCCGACGTGCGACAAGGGTCACTTGTGGTCGCTCAGCCTCTTGGGGGAGTGTTGTGATGCGTTCTACTGCCTGTTTGATATCTTGGTAGACCTTTTGTTGATCAGCGTCATCGCGCAGCTCAAGCGTGACTGTTCCAGAACCTTCCCGAGCCGCCGCACGCATTTCTTTGATCCCGACGATACCTTCGACGCCACCCTCAACCGCGAGTAAGATACCACGCTCGATAACTTCGGGACTTGCGCCAGGATACGTAACCTGGACTGTGACGATATCCAACTCGAAGGTAGGAAAGACCTCTTGCTTGATCCGGCCCGCCATAAACAACCCGCCTAACAGCAAAAAGACCATCAACAGGTTAGGCGTGACGCCATTGTAAACCATCCAGGCAATCGGCCCTTTTGGTCGCTCACTTTGTTGTTCACTCATCAGCCTCTCCCCCCACGTCGTCCAGCTTTTTTGCCCTTACGACTTCCGGCAGTCCGCAAGGACATCCCATTGACAGGCGTTGGGAGCAACGTCGTGACGATCTTATCTCCGACCTGTAAACCTCCCCGAATGATCACAGAGTCAGCGCCACGAAACATCACGTCAACTTTTCGGATGGAGAGTTTGTTGTCATCAGTCATCAACCAGACTGTATCGTTATCGCGAAGAAACCGTCGAGAGACGACAAAGGAAGAGGGAGCGGTTTTACCGAAGATCTGTGCTTTGACATAGGTACCGAGTAAGAGACGGGGTTGTCCCTTGTTGGCGGCTTTGCGCGCAAGAGGATCTTTGATCTCAACGAGCAGTCGGGCCATACGCCCCTGAGACTCAACACCAGGATACAGACGGATCACCTCACCTTCGCGAAAAAGAGTCTCTCGACCTGGTAAATAGACCCTGACCTTCGAGCCTTTCTCTCCTCTCTTTCTCGGAATCCGAAGCCATTTGAGGTCGTCGACTGCGAGCGCAAGCTCAACCCAAAAGGCGTTGGTCCCAACGATCTGCAACAAAGAAGTATTCTCCGTCACACGCGTGCCAAGATTGACAAGACGTTGGGCGATGAGCGCGTCAAAAGGCGCACGAATCGTGGTCCGTCTTAGATTAAGACGAGCTTGTGCAAGGGAGGCTTTCGCGGCTCGGACGTTGGCCTTCGCTGTGTCGAGCTGTGGCTTGCGCAACATCAATTGAAGGTTGGCTTTTGAGACCCCCTTGTTGAGCATTTTGTATTCTTTTTGGGCAATTTTTTGTTGACCAATCTCTAGCGCGAGCGCTGCCTTGGCCCTCGCGAGCGCGCTGGATGCCTGTGACACGAGCAATCGATAATCGGCAGGGTCGATGCGCAACAAACGCTGACGACGACGATAAAAGCCTCCAGGTAAGAGTCCCCTGTTCAACCAGACGATCTCCCCACGTACACGTGGGAAGAGTGTCACCTGTTGGGCCGCTTGGACAGTCCCCATCGCGTCGAGTACGACCTGTTTTTGAGATTTTTGTGCGGAGATCACCTCAACGAGTGTCGAATACTGTCGGGGCTTACGCCTCCTGGAGCGAGGTACTGTGTTGAGTAACCAAAATGTCGCGATCACAGAGACGAATAAGACGGCCAGAGAGAGTCCCGCGACGATCACTTTTCGTCCGACACTCCCCCTCGCATTCATAACATCATGTTCATGTGTTGATTGCTCCTGCATTATCCGTCCACCTGCGCTTTCTTCGTTTTGGTTGGGTTGGAGAGAGAACCTGATGATGACCAGCCACCAGCGAGTGCACGACATAACGCCACTCTGTAAAGCCAAAGATCCCTTTGGGCCGTAAGATGTGTTCGCTCAAGCGCTTGCAGACTACGAAGCGCGTCGAGCACTCTAAGAAAGTTATTTGCGCCATTTAGATAGCGAAACTGCGTCCGCTCGACGACTTTACGCGCGAGCGCGAGTTGTCTCTTCAGGCTCGCGATGAGTTTGTGCTGACCACGTTCACGGACCAGCGCATTCTCCACCTCTTGAAACGCTTGCAAGATCACCTTCCCGTACATGTGCAAGGCTTCTTTGGCTGCAGCCTTCGTCCGCTCCACCTCGGCTTTACGTAGACCACCATCAAACAACGGCGCAGTCAGCCCTGCGACGAGATTGGCCAACCAGTTTTGAATGTAGAATCCATTTTGCCAGCGTGGGGTAAATTGTGCGTTCCCTGAGAGGGTGATACGAGGGAATTGGTCCGCAATCGCCACACCCACACGGCGATGAGACGCCAATACAGAGAGATATGCGCTGCGGATGTCTGGTCGACGACGAACAAGCGCAGAAGGCAACCCCGTCCGAGGCAAGGCTGGCAAAGATGCAAATTGTTCGATTTTAGGGATCGCCATCTGACCAGGCGCTCGACCAAGTAACACAGCAAGCTGATGTGCCAAAACTTCCGCCTGGAACGTCACTCTTGCGAGCTCTCCTCGCTGTGCTTCAATGAGTTGTTGTTGCTGCAAAATATCTGGCGCAGTTGACTGCCCAAGACGAAAGCGTGACTGGAGCAAAGAGAGGCTTCGCTTGTTGGTCTGCATCTGCTTTTTGATCAACGCGACCTGACCGTACCTCTCGACCAGTTGATACCATACAATCGCGACCTCTCCAGACAAGGAGATCGAAGCCGCCTTGAGTGCCTCTTGGCTCGCAAGCGCGTCGAGTCTCGCCGCGTCTTTACCCGAACGAACACGTCCCCACACATCGAGTTCATAATTTGCGACCAAACCAGCAGTCACCGTAAACAACGAGCCGACTTGGTTGGCACCACCTCCACCACTTCCGTTGAAGGACACAGAGGGATACATCGACGCGCCGGCTTTTTTGGCGATCGCCAGACGTTGCTTTAAGCGCGCCTCAGCGATACGGATATCGAGATTGCCCTTTAACCCCTTCTCGATCAACGAGGAGAGTTGACGATCACCAAATCCCTTCCACCACTTCGCAGGCAACACCAGTGTCCCTTGGTGTCGGAACGCCCCAGGAACCTTCACTGGCGCCTTGACCTTCTTGAGGGGTGCCAAACAACCTGATAACACAACACACACACACAACCATCCAACGCTTCCAAGTGGAACGCGTATCCACTGATCCATCCAGCACTCCTTTGCTCCCTTCAGACACATTCCAAAAAAGACGCATCACCAACACGTCCCTATAGATGTCACATTCCGTTCCCAGTAAGACCATCGACACAACGCCACAAGAGCCGTCGCAGCTCAGCGATGTCTGTCTTTTGCAGGTGGGAAAACATTTTCTCTTCGACCGCATCGACCTCAGCCCGCCCCAAAAGATGAACCTGTTCCCCTTCCTCTGTGAGAAAAAGTTGCTGTACCCTTCCCAAATGGGGATGGCGCTTCTTCTCTACGAGGCTTTGCTTTTCGAGAACTTGTACGATCTTGTGCATGGTCTGGGGAGTTACGAATGCTGCGCGAGCAAGGTCCGCATTTGAGCTACCAGGTTCTCGCGCCAACGCACTCAACGCTGCAAATTGGGGCAAGGTCACATCCATCTTCGTTAACGACTGATCAAGCGCCAACCGCAAAGTGTGCTGTACTCTCTTGATCAAATAGCTGCTGCTCTTCGACTCTCGTAACTCATCCATGGTTTACACCTGACTCCACAAAAAGATATCCACATGATCAAAGCCCTGATAAGTTATCAGGGTGCTGATAAACTATGGATAAGGACCTCCAAATGCAATAGTGGATTTTCGAAAAATGATTTTGCATGTGTTGTCGAAGTGATGAGTCGCAAAAAATCTGGAACCAATCGACCTCCGACAAGACTGATAGTTGTGAACGAAAAACGAAAGGTTTTGTTTCGATGACCCGACCCAAGCTCACCAAAAAGATCTATCTCATGCTCACCAGCTTTGTGTTGTCTCTGTTTGTGAGCACAAATGCTTACACAAGTTCAGACAAGCAACTGTACAAAGCAGCCATCACATCCCACATGCGCTGCCAACAACAGACTCCCCCCCAGAAAAAAAAGACCTGTCTTCACGCAGCACAGCGGTATAGACGCTTCATTCGAGCTTTCCCGCACCACAAAAAATCTTACGCACTCCACTGGTACCTTGGGGACGTCTTGTACCATGCTGGGAGCTATACTGAAGCGATTAAGGTGTTCCAGAAAGTCCGCTCCTGGCCACACAAGCGACAACATCGAGCCAAAGCCGCTTCGTCTATTTTGTACGCTCTGCGCCATCAGATGACAGCGGCTTGTCGTTTGGGACACATCAAGAGAGGCACGCAACCTCCTTGCCAACAAAACATCTCAACACACCCACTCCCATTCCCAAGTCTCCTACAGGCCTTCCAAAAAGAAGCGAAGCAATTCTTTCAGTTGGTACCCAAAACACACAGTGACTACCCGGTCTTCTACTCTCAATCCATTTATCTTTATTTTTTGTACGGATATCACCAAAAGAGCCGAACGCTGTTTCGGTCATTTTCCAGCATGTTTCCCACACACAGGGCAACAAAAGAACTCAGGAGAATGATACTCCCTCACCATGCGCGGATGAGGCTGAAGTTGATCATCAAAGCCGAACAACACTTTGAACAAAAAGAGTGGAAAAAAGCAGCCGTATCCTACGAACAAGTAAGCAGAATGTTCCCACACCATAGACGCGCAGCCCACGCGCTTTGGAACGCTCAATTGCTCTACGAAGAAGTGCACGCGTACAAAAGAGCGCTCACGCTCTGTCATCACCTGCTTTCAACCTACCCACTTTTCCGATTCAGGCACCTGATACCCCCTCAAATCAAAAAGCTCAAACAGCTCACAAACAAGAGAAATAAACGATGAAATGCGCGATGTATTCACAAGACTCAATAGCGATTGAGACGACGGGTGGGGACAAACGTTTGTCGTTTCCGATGTATTTTTTCTCGAAGAAGGATGTCAAAAAGCTACTTTTTGTCGCGATATTTGCGATGTTCAGCCTCCCCACCTCTGTGTCTGCTTTATGTGCTAGAGTGAAACCACGCTTCTCCCCACAGCGCAATACGCTCCCACCAAATGCGGTTGTGTACTTCCTCGCTTCAAAACACGACAAAGTGTTTACCTTTTCGTTACGTGGTGGACATATCAAGTCAACACAAAGACACATCGCAGGTGACTTTCAATTCTATCGTGTGTCGCTTCAAGCAACATCAAAACGCATCACTCTCACGGCAACTCGGCGCAAAGCGATCATCATCAAAAAACGACGATACACGCACAAACTCTCCAAAACGTACGACATCTCCGCTCAACCCCAAAAAGGCGCTCGTCACTCTCTCACACTCCAAACATTCGGCACAAAGCAATTTCGCGGAAGTTGTTCATACACAAACGCACGTTTCGTGTCGCTCCCCTCAGATGGCGCGATCGCATACCGCATCGAGTGGAGTCCAACACGTTAGGGGTTCCGTTCTCGTGCTTTACGCAAAAAGCAGATGATCTGGCATATCGTGAAGCAAGAAGACATTTTGTTACGAAGGAAAGGGAAACTTGTCCGCGTCCAATACAATGTCCCACAGCTCTATCTAGGACACCTACATTGTGCGGGTCATAGTTTTTTCTGGAAATCACATCCCCATATCTACGCAAGTATCATCGCGCTGTATCCGGACGGAAGCGAGAGTAAGCTCCACATATCCCCCTTGCTTATCAAACGTCCCCCTTCTCTCCCTTAGAATGTCAAAGTCAAAAAGCTCTGACCTTATGACAAACTCTTTAACAGAACTGATGACCTCAGCCTCCTATTTTTTGGTTCTTTTTGTGCAATGTGTCTTGTAGCAACCAGGGATACAGGTGCTCTGTACGTTGGCGAGCATGCTCTCCCATTTCTTTTTCACTTTTGGTTTCCGGCTCTCTTCGCTTTTTTGTGAATACTCCACAGTCTTGCGGTTACAGGAGAGAACACAGGAGGTGTATTTCTCGGAGCACTGGTTTTGTCCAGCCCCCATGCCACCAAGTTTTCCCAAACCAAGCCACCCGACCACCGCAACAACGCCAAGAACTGCGATGATTACGACAAGTAACTTGCCATTGTTGTTCACCTCTTGCGCGGCCTGATTGTGACCTTCCATATTTGCCTTTGCCATATCTTCACCTACCATGACTGGGAGGAGAGTGCCTTTGGCCGCGTAGAGCATTCTACGACTTTCAAACCCACAGGCACCCTCTCAAAAACGGGAAAAATCCCTTTCATCTCAATGATAACCAGTTCGAAATAGATTGCAAGCGACGACATCTTCGGAAAGATCATATTCATAGCAAAGCAGGCTCACCTTCGGCAGAAGAGCAATGTTATGCAAGGGCAACAAAGGGGGTGAGAAAAGAGTCTCTACTTTTTCGCAATGATGAAGTGTGTCAACTCGCCTTTGTTCAGCGTCAAATCTTCTATGATAGTGAATCCAGCTTTTTGCAAACTCCCTGTAAGGGTTTGGGCATCAAAGGCATTCAACTCCGGGAGCAACCCAAGCGCCGCGCCTACAGGAAAAAACAACTTCATCAACCAATTGACCTGTGCAATACAAGCGCTGTTGCTCACAAAGATCCCACCAGGCTTGAGCAGCCCATGTACTTTTTGGATATGCGCGTCGAGATCATCGACGAGGTGTAAAATACTCAATCCCAACACAACATCGAATGAACCGAATGTTTCAGGAACATCAAAGAGTGTCCCCTTGAGAAACTCGACATTCTCCACCTCAGCCCTTTTTGCATTTTCCTTGCATATATCCACCATCTTCTGTGAGATATCGACAGCGACGATGCGATGAACATAAGGCGCATGGGTTACTGCTGTTGTCCCAGTACCACAGCCGAACTCCAAAACCTGCGTCTCGGGCGTGAAATACTGACGCGTTTTCGCCAACTTGATCTCATATGCGTCGGGCTCATCGACAGGCTTGGCTGCATATTTTGCCGCGAATCGATCCCAAAAACGTTCTGCTCTGTCCATCTATCTTCTCCTTTTCATCACTCATGGTGGAAGGGATACCTGACTATCTTGATCCCTATTGTACAAACGATTTTCGCAAAGAGAAGAGACAATTCCGTCCACCTGTGGTACATAAATAAACCACTTTTTTTCACGCTGGAACAAATCATTACACACTGCGATACAGCAGATAAGGCTATTGGGGATACAAATGACACAGCCACTCAACTGGGATGCGTTGCGGATCTTTTTGGTCGTCATGCGCGCGAAGAGTCTCAGACAAGCAGCCGAGAAGCTACATGTCAGCCACCCAACAATCCGACGAAAGGTAGAGGAGCTAGAACAGACGCTCGGTCTCACACTCTTCTTGAGACGATCAAATGGCTTACATCCAACGGTTGAGGCGATGGAGTTGCTCGAAAAAGCGGAACACGTCGAAGCATCAGTGCAGGCATTCCAACGTACAGCACACAACGCAGATCCCAAGCTCAGTGGACCGATCCACTTGACGATCCCGGACTCATCGATGAGCGAGTTGATCATGCCAAGCATCGCCGCGTTCAATCGAAAGTGGCCAGATATCGATTTGTTCATTGAAACTTCATATGATCTCGCCGACCTCAGTAGCCGTGAGGCTGACATTGCAGTAAGGATCATCACACGAGGGAGTCTCCCGGATGGAGAACTTACAGGCCGCAAGGTCGCAAAGACATACGCTTGCAAGTACGGAGAAGGACATCAATGGCTCGGATGGTGGGGGCCAGAGCGAGACAAAGAATGGAAGGCTGAATTTGGCGATCCCGATCTCCCAAGTGTTGGCGGACTTCGCAATATTTACATGCAAAGAGCTGCATGTATAGAGGGAATGGGATTGTCCATTCTCCCGTGCTATTTTGCAGACCCCTACCTCGAACGAAAATCAACGCCAGTTTACACCGCAGATCTTTGGGTCCTTCTCCACCCAGACATGAGAAAAAAACCACGCCTTCGTCTATTACGAGATACCCTCATCGAGGCACTACGTGCACTCCAGCCCGTCCTCTCAGGAGAACAACTTGCCCCTCAACTTCGGCCAATCTGTGAAGTAAGACATCCAGACAGAGGGCCTTCTTGTCAGGCTAGATGAGCACAATAATCCGAAGAATAAGGTCATTTTGGTGTATAGTCTGTAGATCCGTTGTTTTCAGTACGTACAACACTTACATCATACTTGTTTCCTTGTCGTACTTTTGCTTCTACATGGCACAACAGAGCAGAAACACCAAAGAGCAAAAACGGAGCTATCTATGAAACAGACCACCACACTTCTCCGCCGTTTCCTCTGGATATGTGCGTTTATGTGTTGCAGTCTCTGTATGCTTCACTGTGGAGCACCAGAGCGCTGCAAGGGTCGTGTTGGAGAGCAAACGCTGGATCCAAATGGAAGTCCGTGTCTCGTCGACTGCGAGTGTAACAACCAGCTATACGAAGGTCACTGTCAAGACAATGTTTGTGTCGGAACACAAAGAGAGACATGCAACACAAAAGGTACAAAAAGACCTTGTCTCCTCACACAAGCAGGAGCCAATGGCTGCACGAAAGGCACACAAGTCTGTGCCCCAAGTTACCTTTCGTCTTCCGTTTGGGGCGACTGCCAACCCATCCAAAGCACCCCAAGTGAATCGACACAGACGCTGTGTTTTGATGGACTTGACAACGACTGTGACGGAAAAGTCGATCTTGGAGACGCAGACTGTAAAGACTTTTGCAACCCAGGAGAGACCCGAGCCTGCTTTCGGTTCGCTGCCGCACAAAAAGGCGTTGGAGCTTGTAAAGCAGGCCTGCAAACCTGCGGTGAAGATAGACGCTGGCCACAAAACTGCCCAGGCGAACAAGGACCGACACAGGAAACATGTGATGGCAAAGACAATGACTGCGATGGCAGCGTCGATGAACACTGCCCCTGTCCCTTGGGGGAAAGTCGTTCGTGTTTTAGTGGGTTGCCCTCTCAAGCAGACAAAGGTGAATGCAAACAAGGCCGCCAAACCTGCGAGACTAAGGGCTGGAGTGCCTGTGTAGGGCAGACCAAACCACGCGCAGAAAGATGCGATCAAAGAGACAACGATTGCGACGGACAGATCGACGAAGACAACCCCGAAGGTGGTGAACAGTGTCCCATCGCAGGCAAAAAAGGCCTGTGTGGACTTGGCACGCTTCGTTGTAAAGAAGGGAAACTTCTATGCCAAGAGCACTACACCCCCACACCAGAGACCTGCAACGGAAAAGATGATAATTGCGATGGCAAAGTCGATGAAAACAACCCAGAGAGCCAAAAACCCTGCCAAGTGAAAGGACAAAAAGGAGTCTGCGCCAGCGGAAGCACATTCTGCCAAGCAGGGACACTGCGCTGTATCCAACAACGCTCCGCGACACGAGAAGTCTGCAACGGAAAAGATGACGATTGTGACGGAGAAACAGACGAGGGCATGAGTGCACAGCCTTGCTATACAGGAACCTCTGGCTGCCTTCAACGCTCCGATGGGAGCTACATCTGTGAAGCACCTTGTCAGGCAGGCACGCGCTCCTGTCAACAAGGCATCTGGTCTGCCTGTACAGGGCAAACACTCCCCGCCCAACAAGAAGCCTGCAATGGCAAAGATGACAATTGCAACGGCAAAGTCGATGAACGCTTTCCTCAACTTGGTCTCAACTGTTTTTCCGGACTCTATGCCTGTCGCACAGAAGGAACCTTCGTGTGTAGCGCCGACGGACTTGGTGTCGTCTGCAACGCAAAACCTCCTGCCCCCGTAGCAGAGTTGTGCAACAACAAAGACGATGACTGTGATGGTACTGTCGACAACAACATCAAACAAGTCGGCACTGTCTGTAACAACACACAAACAGGCTCACCCTGTAAACAAGGAACATACATCTGTAAAGGCGGCACACTCATCTGCAACGCCGTCCCACAGCAAGAGATATGTAATGGAAAAGATGACGACTGTGATGGACAGGTTGACGACATCCCTCCCCAACAATGTCCATACACAGGCCCCGCATACACACAAGACATCGGCAGTTGCAAAGCCGGCTTCCAGCTCTGTCAACAAGGAAAAATGACCGCCTGTACAGGCGAAGTCAGGCCCGCCTCTGGCGAACTATGTGGAAACAACATAGACGACGACTGTAACGGGACCATCGACGACTTATGTAAGTGGCACTATACGCTCCCGATGAGCGCATCAAACAGCTCTTACTCCACCGCCAGTGTCATCACGACAGACCAACACGACAATGTCTATGTCGCCGGTGAATACCAGGGTTCATTTACGATACAAAACAAAACCTACACCTCCAAGAGCACAAACCAACGAGAACTCTTCATCCTCAGCCTTGACCCAAGTGGGCGTATCCGTTGGGTCACGACGGTCTCAACCAACCCTGTTCGCCAAATCGGCGCGGCAACCATCTCCGTCTCTGTCAATGTCACATCCGGACAAGTCACCGTCAACGGACTTGTCTTTGGTAACACCACGCTTCAGCTCGCCAATAGCACACTCACTGTCACAGGTGGCTCAACAGCTTTTTCACTTGTGTTTGACAGCCAAACAGGCAAAGACATCAGCGCAAAGACAATCGCCAGTAACAACATTCCCTACAACGCAGATGCCACAGACACGACATTGCACTCGTACTTCACAAGATCGTTCACCACCACGTATACACTTGGTCCGACCACTTACACCTCCAAGGGACAATCGGATCTCATGCTCCTCAAGCGAACCAACCTCGGCCAAATCGTTTGGGGATTTCACGTAGGAAGTCCTGTGCATGATACAAATTACGCCGTAGCGCTCGATCCCACAGAGAAAGAGGTCTTTTTTGCGCTCAATGCGAGCGGAAAAGTCAGCCTCTCCAACACACATACGATCGATTTGGGTCTACATAATAACAACCCAAACACCCCTGTCAAAGGAACATTGCTCGTCCGAGCAGAGACCACAACGGGCAACATCTTGGGCATCACAACCCTCAAAGCGCTCGACGCAAGCAGTGGCTTCAACCCAGGCTACTACCGCTCACTCCACATCACAAAAGGAAATCTTTACGTTGTCGGTTCTCTTAGAGGAAAAGTCCAATCAGGGAGCCAGATCTTCTCCGCCCCCTCCACGAGAGCTTTTATCTGGAAGGAGAGCAAGTGAGAGACATGACCAGCCATCTAAAAGACACACCCCGCTGGACTTCCATTTTGGCAGTACTTGCGCTTTTGGGATTCGCCACCTTGGGTTGCAGCGCCCCGCCTCTCTGTCAGGGGCAGGCATCTTCGCTCTCCATCGACACCAACGGGAGTCCATGTACAAGACATTGTGAGTGCAACAACCAACGATTTGAAGGGCACTGTGTGCTCCAAGAAGGTCGTGAAACGGGCGTCTGTCAAGCAGTCTCACGGGATATATGCGAGACCAAAGGGAGCCGTCGTCCTTGCCTGCTCGCAGCTCCCACCACCACTTGTCGCGAAGGTGTCCAAATATGCCACCCCGATTACCTCAACACCGCACTATGGGGCGATTGCCAACCTATGCAGACAACCCCTCGTGAGAGCGGCGCCCAGTGTTTCGATGGTCTCGACAATGACTGTGATGGCAAACAAGACCAAGGCGATCCTGATTGTAAAGACTTTTGTCAGGCAGGTAACACCAGAGCGTGTTTCCAAGGAGAACAAAGTCTTCTGAATATAGGAGAGTGCAAAGCTGGCGAGCAAAGTTGTCAAGAGGGCCGATGGGGTCCTTGCCTCTACCAAACCCTCCCGACCAGCGAACAATGTAACGGAAAAGATGATGATTGCGATGGCAGCGTCGATGAAGGATGTCCTTGTACACCGGGTCAGCAGCGCTCTTGTTACGAAGGTCCACAAGACACGCGCAATACAGGTGAATGCCAGGAAGGACTCCAGCAATGTGCAAATGAACAATGGAGCACCTGTCAGGGACAGGTGCTTCCCCGTGCTGAACGCTGTGATGACCAAGACAACGACTGCGATGGACAAGTCGATGAAGACAACCCCGGTGGTGGCGCCCCTTGTCATCTTTCGACTCATAAAGGTCCATGTGCTCTTGGACAACGACGTTGTCAGGCCGGTAGACTTTCATGTGTCCAAGTCACCTTTGCAGCACCAGAGACCTGCAACGGAAAAGATGACGACTGTGACGGCCTCATCGATGAAGACAACCCCGGTGGTGGCGATAATTGCTTCACAAATGCGCCCGGAGAATGTGCAAGTGGACAGTTGCTCTGCCAACAAGGAGCCCTCACCTGTCATCCCAAACGAACGGCACGTCAGGAAGTATGTGATGGCAAAGACAATGATTGCGACGGTCAAACAGATGAATCACTCACCAGACCCTGCTTTCCAGGGATTCGTGGGTGTCTCCAACAAGCCAATGGCCAATACACCTGTGAGGCTCCCTGCCAGGCGGGTTCACAACGTTGTGAGCAAGGGGCTTGGAGCACTTGCCAGGGTGCGTTGCTCCCACAAAAAGAAGAATGCAATGGAAAAGACGATGATTGCAACGGCAAAGTCGATGAGGACTTCGCGCTTCTTGGACAAACTTGTACAGTTGGCCGTTCTCTTTGCCAGAGAAAAGGAACATGGCTCTGTAACACCCAGGGGAACGGATTACGGTGCAGCGTCCAGGCCGCTCCAGCCCAACAAGAAGTCTGCAATGGACAAGACGACGATTGCGATGGCAGCACAGACGAAGACTTCCCACAAAAAGGACAGCCCTGCACACTCTCCTCATCCAACCAGACCTGTACAACAGGCATCACGATCTGCCAAAACGGCCAGCTCGACTGCTTTGCCTCCACCGCCAAGGAAGTCTGCAACCAACGTGATGATGATTGTAACGGTAAAATCGACGATATTCTCCCGCTCCCCTGCCCTTACAATGGCCCCTCCAACACATTAGGGGTCGGTGCCTGTAAAGCCGGCGCCAAGTTCTGCTTTAACGGCTCACTGACCACATGTCTCGGCGAATTTCTGCCCAAACCAAAAGAGGTCTGCGGTAACCAACTCGATGACAATTGCAATGGCTACCTCGAAGAGACTTGTCCGTGGGCGTTTGGCTTCGACAAAGCCTCTGGCACCCTCTACGACAATGTCTCCGGCGCTGATGGATACATCTATGCGGCAGGTTCACTCAGCAACACGTTAACCCTCCAAGGCAAAACATACACCCCAACAGGCGCAAGCGACGCATTCATCATGAAGCTCTCCCCAACAGGCGCGATCGTCTGGTTCAAAATGCTCGGACTCTCTTCGACCCAAGCCAGCGCATACCAACTCTCTTTCGAGACGAAACAAAACAAAACATATCTCAACGCAGAGCTCCATGTATACGCAAGTCAACCGTTCGATTTGACCCTTGGAGCTGACACATTCACACAGCGCCAGAAACTCTATGCCGCCGCACAAATCGATACAAACACAGGTACGATCCTCTCAGGAAAAGCCATCCCACCCCCAACTCCTATCACATACTACACACGAACCGTCACCGTACAGGACACAAGCGGCGCGACATACACGATTGGTAACACCAACACCCCAATCACACATGGCACCTCCACATACACCCCAAGAGATTGGGACATCTATGTCACCAAAACCGACGCGCAAAAGAAACCCGTTTGGTTGTTTGGTATGGGTGGACGATATACAGACAACGGCTTTGACATCACACTCGATGCCCATGGTGATGTTTATATCAGCGGTGATATCTCAGGTCTCGTGAGTGTCGGCAACAAAACCATCGGACGCGTTGACTATCGCTCTCTGTTCGTTGTTAAGCTCGATGGAAACACGGGAAAACCTCTGTGGAGCACCTCTGCATCAGGCTCCTACTTCAACAGCATCGCATACGGGTTTATCAATGTCTCTATCCACCCAAGCGGCGACGTGATCGTTGGAGGCAATGTCCACCAACAGCTCACCTTGCAACAAACGTCTCTATTTAACACGACACGAACCGCCTTTTTGGCGCGACTGCCGAAACCCTAATCCTCAACAGACCAAAAGAAAGGCAAATGTCATGCGTACACAGATGCGACAGTTCGCGACTCTCTCAGCGCTGCTTTGTTGTCTGTTCTTAGGACAGGCATGTAGCGCTGACAACCAGTGTGAAGGGACACACAGCCAAACCTCAATCAACCCAAATGAAAGCCCATGCACAACATCTTGTGAGTGCAATAACCAACGATTCGAAGGACGTTGTGTGATCCAAGAAGGTCGCGAAATGGGCGTCTGTCAGGCAGTCTCACGGAATGTATGCGAGACGAAAGGGAGCCGTCGTCCTTGCCTGCTCGCAGCCCCCACCACCACTTGTCGCGAAGGTATCCAAGTATGCCAACCTGATTACCTCAATACCGCACGGTGGGGCGATTGCCAACCTATCGAACAAGCGACCAACGAGTCCACACAGGCAAAATGCTTTGATGGCATAGACAACGACTGTGACGGTGTTTTCGATCTAGGAGACCCTGACTGCAAAGACTTTTGCCGTCGCGGGACCACTCGTCCCTGCTTTCCAGGCGACGATACACAGCGAAATGTCGGTGAGTGCCGAGCTGGCATTCAAACATGCGAAGCAAACCAACGATGGGGAGAGTGCAAAGGAGCCATCTCTCCAACCACCGAACAGTGCGACAACAAAGACAACAACTGTGATGGCAGCGTCGATGAAGGATGCAGCTGCCAAAATGGAGACACTCGGACTTGTGGTGAAAACAATCAGCTTGGAGAGTGCAAAGCCGGGACACAACAATGTCAACAGGAGACATGGGGCCCTTGCACCAACGCCATCACGCCACAAGCAGAAGAGTGTGATGATAAAGACAACGACTGTGACGGACAAATCGACGAAGAAAACCCTGGCGGTGGAGGCATATGTGTCCTCCCACAACAAAAAGGAACGTGTTCACAAGGTGTACGTGTTTGCTCTGAAGGCTCACTCATATGCCAACAACAAACGTTCCCCCAAACCGAACAATGTGACGGGAAGGACAACGATTGTGACGGCGAGATCGATGAAAATATCCCCGGACTTGGTGGAACATGCCAGACAGGTAAACAAGGTGTCTGTGGTGATGGGATCTTCACATGCCAAAATGGTGTCCCAACGTGCCAACAACAAACCCAAGCCACACAGGAACTATGCGACGGAAAAGACAATGATTGCGACGGCCAAGTCGACAACTTGAAGCGCTCCTGTTACCCAAGCACCAAGGGATGCACACGCGACAGTCAAGGCACCTATCTCTGCCAAACACCATGCCGTACAGGTGAAGACATCTGTATCAACGGTCAATGGAGTGGTTGCAAAGGAGCGATCGTACCAACCCAAGAGATCTGCAATCAAAAAGATGACGATTGTAACGGAACGATCGACGAAAACTTCCCTCTCAGAGGCACGACATGTTCGATCACCACTCCCTGTCAAAGAACAGGCATCTGGAGCTGTAAAACCGACGGAAGTGGACTCTTCTGTAAAGACACGACAGGGAACTTACAGGAGATCTGTAACGGCAAAGATGACGACTGTGACGGAGCCATTGATAACATTCCCCCTATCCCATGCCCATACAAAGGTCCAGCCAACACGGAGAACAAGGGAGGCTGCAAAGCTGGGACACAACAGTGTATCAACGGAACCTTCTCGCTGTGTTCAGGGGAAGTCCTTCCCCAAACCGAACGCTGTAATGGAAAAGATGACGACTGCAACGGAGTAATCGATAATATTCCAGCCAGGGTGTGCTACTCAAGCCAGACCGGCTGTGTCCTACAATCATCTGGAGGATATAAGTGTACGGCCCCTTGTCAAACGGGCACACAGAGTTGTCAACAAGGAACTTGGGGGGCGTGCAAAGGCGAGCTCCAACCCAGCCTTGAGCTTTGTGACAGCAAAGACAACGACTGCGATGGACTGGTCGATGAAGGTTGTAATTGGGTTGCAGCTCTCCCTATCGATGTCGGCGCCACATTCTTAGGCATGAACGCAGTCGGAGATCGTCAAGGAAACACGTACATCATAGGCGGTATCAATGGCGATATGACACACAAAGGGACGACCACAAAGGTCAACAATGGCCTCTTTGGTGTCAAACTCGATCTCAAACGCAACATCGTCTGGACTATCACAGCGCAAGGGAACGCAAAGATCAAACGCATCTTCAAGCTCCAACTCGACACCAGCGGCAGTCAGGACATCCTTAGAATCTACGGTATTATCGACGTGGGAGCGAACGCTGCCAGTATCTCTTTTGGCAGCCACACCCTTAGCGTCAACATCGGCCAGCGTAGCTTCGTCGCGACACTCGACCCAACGACAGGCCAATTCCTCTCTGCAAAGCTCGACTTTTACCACAGTACACGCTCATACTATACGTACTCCCCTACACTCGGAGGAGAATGGCACGCCCCTGGTATCGGTGGGGATATCTACGCCATTGGCACCCTACACGCCAACGTTACGAGGACATTTGGCACCATCCAGCTCACCTCAAAAGGCGGTACAGACGGATACATTTACCGACAAGACAACCAATTCAAGACACCATGGGCCATCCAGTTAGGTTCGACAAGCAGTGGGGATGGTTTTGATACCCTCACGACGGATCAGGCAGGCGATCTGTACGTTGGCGGTGTCCTGAACACAACAGGCGCACTCGGCACCACAAACATCACAGTCCCAGGCACAGGCTTTACACCCAAACACCTCGTCGCCCGGCTTCACCGCGCGACGGGTGCACAGGCATGGGTGTCGACCTTTGTCGAAGAATATGGATTCGCAGCGATCACCGATATCTACGCAGACTCCAACAAAAAGCAGGTCCTCGTTGGCGGGCGATTTGCGAGTAAACTCACATACGGAAGCCAAGTCGTCACCAACCTCGGTGGCGAAGGAGGTTACCTCGCACGTCTTGACTACACAACGGGCAATCTATTGTGGCTCAAAAAAATGTCCAACAACATCTTTACATCTTCTTCGCGCTTCGAACTCGGAGATATCTCTGTAGATACACACAACAACGTACTCATCGCGGGTTGCTCCTCCTCAGCACGAAACTTCGACGGTACACAGGTCACATTCAACAAGACCTGCCAGGCCTTCGTCTGGCGATTTACGATGCCATAAGGCCTTCAAACAAATACAAAAACCCACGGATAGCTTATGGAACACCTCACAAACTGGAGCGCCTTCTACGTCAAACATATCGAAGCGCTCGAACTCGAACGCCTCTATCTCTACCACGGACTCGCGCTGTTCGCCTCCTTTGTCCTCTTTGTCCTCTTTATCACAAAGTGCATGAAGACACCTGACAACCTCCTGTCAGCCGACAAAGAAAACATGCAAGCGACAGAAGAAACACAAGAGACGGCGAGCAGGAAGCCACCGGAGCGCTTCTTCATCTTCTGGCGACTGTTTGTCACCCTCTACGTCCTTGCCTTCTCCTGGCTCTTTTGGATCAGCGTTGTGTACACAGCAAAGCTCAAGTTCTTCCCCGCCAATGTAGGCAGTGTCCTCGCGAGTGTGTTGTCCTTTTTACCTCTCCTGACGCTCGCCATCACTTTCAAAAGTCTCGAAGCAAGATTGATCCCAACGCGCGCCCAAAGAGCGCAATGTGTCGATGGTTCAGTCAAGCGTCCTCCCAAAGTTCCCGGCCTCCTCCAAATCGAAAACAAACACAAAGGCTGCGCTGCGTTGTTATTTGTGATTGGGTTCTTTGGTTTTGTCGGTCTCAACGGAGGGTTGATGTCTTATGCTGTCGTCACAGTCAGCGCCCTTTGGGAACATCCACAGGTCGTCCAAGGACAGGTCATCAAAAAACGCACAGGCGACCGCGCCTCCACACACATCACCTTGCAAGTCAAACGTGCTCGATTCCTCACCCCCAGCGGATTGGGTTCTCATGTGATGCTTCCAAAACAGTCAGAGTTCCGCGTCCCCAAAGCGATCTACAAACGTGTCCGATACAAAGAAACGCTCACCCTCGTCGTCTCTTCGGATGAGGGCGTCATCCTCTTGCCCTAGCCCCGCGACACTACTTCTTTGGCTTCCACAGATGAAATGTGCTCGTCAATCCGACAAGTAGGCTTGAGTCAAGCGGTGACACAGTCGTCGCGCCCCCAACAGGTGGGATGCTGTTGTATGAAAGCACGTGGGAAATCGTGATCGCGAGCCACTTCTTGAGTTTGATGCTGAGAGACGTATCGACTAACAGTCGCCAATCCGCAAAGTCCTCGAATGAGGGCTGGAAAAACGTCGTGTGTTGGAAGAACAAGATCTTGTCGAGTTGGAACTTCAGGCGGATGTAATTGGACCAACGGTGGAAAATCTTTTCGTTACCTCCACCTGGATATTGAAAAGAGTCTGAGTACTGATTGTACTCGAACATATAGGCAGTCCCAAACATCACAGAGAGCTGCTTCAATGGGCGGACACGAAACACAGCGCCCAAGCCCGCCAGACGACGCGCGGCCATCCTCCAAAACTCGTTGTATTCGAGCTGGCCAAAGGTCTCCGCTCCTAACCTCTTCAAAAACATATATCGATAACGCACATGACTGAACGCACGCGCAACAAATCGTTCGTCACTTTTGATCCCAAGCCCTCCCTGACCTGAGAGCAAAAACATGTGGCGATTGTATGCCAGTCTCGCGATCAAGCTCCCTTCAACGAGCGTAAAGTTGACATTTCCGACACGCCAGTCTGCCGTACCACTCGCGAGTAGCATCAACCCCTGCTTCTTTTGCTCACTGAGAGAGTGGACATTGACAATCTGCCCAAAACAGGGTGAAGCGCACACCAACAGACCACACAACAAGAACAACCCTCGAACATATCGCATATCCGCTCCTTCGCACAAAGACAGTCCAATCCATTCAGTCAGACAGACTGGATGTACTGTCCGTCCTGACAAACAGGAACTGTCATACCATAGACAAACGTTGAAGCGAAAGTTTGAGTGGTCAAAATATCTCAAATCGTTCAGGATTCTGCAAATGCAAGCGCAGAAGGTGTCTGGCAACCAACAATCGCAGGTGCTTCGTGGATCAGTGACTCATCTTCAATAGCCGCCACCATAAACAGCGCGAAGTCAACACGTCTCGTGAGATTGCTCTCCAGGATGGGATCTCCGACATGATGACTCCACACAGGCAGCCCCTGACTTTCACCTTCTTCGAGGTCACTCCCACGTACAACAGTCCACTTCCTATCGCTCGCAAAAATACGACGTGTCGCCTCGACTTGGTCGTTGATATCCACAAGGCGAAACAAGCGCGCAATCCACGCAGCAACAGCTAAGATTGTCGTAAAGATCCACGAGTATTGATCCTGTCCGTCCTTCGTAATGTGCCAACCGCACGAGAAGATCAGTCGTGCGCCAGGCTCCGCAAAATCCAACACAGCCTGCGCAGTCCCTGAGGCGTAATTGTCAACGCCCCAAGGCACAAGAACACTCAAGACCGCATCACAACCAGCAACGGCCTGTTTGATCACCTCTCTGTCATTCGTGCGTCCAGGGAACACGGTCATCTGATCCTTCCAAGGAGCGAGCTTCCCAACGCTCTGCTCGCGACACACACCGACCACTTCGTAGCCTCTGTTCAGCGCGTGTTGGATCATGTACTGTCCCAATTTTCCAGATGCACCAATAATACAAACTTTCATCTCGTGTTCTCCCTATGTAAGGTTGTTGGTCTTTTTCGTCCGATAGATTCGGAGTGGATTTCTTTTCTTTGTTGTTTGTGAGTATAGTGGCAAAAAGTAGGGTCCAACAGCTACGAAAGTACTGTTTCCCACTCCAAGACAAAGACCCTACTTTGGTCTCTATCACCAACACACAAGGCCCAACAGCGAGCGATTCGCCCGAACATACGAGGAAAACATATGTTGTACCAATTGAAAGATCGCACCCCCATCGTAGGAAAAGACGTCTACATCGCGCCAGGAGCACATATTATTGGCTCTGTGGAGTTGGCCGATCAGGTGAGCGTGTGGTTTAACGCTGTACTACGAGGGGATACAGATTGGCTACGCATCGGTAGAGGCAGCAACATCCAGGACAACGCCGTCCTACACACAGATCAGGGGATCGAGTTGGTCATTGGGGAGAATGTCACAGTAGGACATCAGGTGATGCTTCATGGCTGTGAGATTGGTGACAACAGCCTAGTAGGTATCGGTGCGATTATCCTCAACGGCACAAAGATCGGAAAGAACTGTGTCATCGGCGCAGGAACCCTCATCCCCGAACGTAAAGTCATCCCTGACAACTCACTTGTGATAGGCACCCCCGGAAAAATCGTCAGAACCGTCCCTGAAGACATGCTCGAAAAACTCAAGGCTGGCAGTGGTCATTATATACACAACGCACAACACTTCTCACAACACTTGAGACCACTGGATACAACCCCCACGAATTCGTAACAACACAATTACCCGCCATCACCAAACAACGCAGAGAATCCGCTGCGTCCTACCTTGTTGATCTTTGAGACGTCGAACTCATCATCGTTATCTTCGTCCTCGCCTCGTAAGATCCACTGACAATAGAAGATCAACGCGATATGAAGAGGCATACAAAGCTGAAACAACAACACGATGATCGTCAAAAATCCATTGTACAAGAATGTCCACCATGTCTGCACAAACGCAAATTGTCGCCCAAAATGCTCGTAAAGCAACCCTTGCGCCAACGCCCGAGGGTAATCAAAAGAAAACAAGGCGTCTGTGTAGGCAAAAAACAAACGCCTCTTCTTCAATCGCTCTCGATATGACTGACGCAGTCTTTTGTGCAAGCCAACAAGCCAAGCATTCCGACGCTTGAGCGCTGTAATGGTTTGTCGCAACGAGAGGGAGAACGTCTTCAAGCGTGTAAGACGTTGCACAGCAGGTGTAGACGAAGAAGAACTTGTTGTGGGTTGACTTGCCGGAGGGGTCGTCTCTTTGGGCAACAGAGAGGCCAACACAAACTCGACCTGTGTCATCGCACGCTTGCGAAGTGTTCGCATCTTCGCGAGTGAAGCAGGGATGCCTTCCTTGTCGAGCGCGCTCCACTGCTTGGGCCATGCTTTGTGCAAAGCCACAAGCTCATCGTTGTCCAGATCCACCTCAACATGCAATCCAAATGTCCCCTTGAGGAAGGCGTTGATCTGACCAGCGACGCGGACCGATGTCTCCGCTAACTCTTCGAGTGTTTTCTGAAGCTTTTTGGCCTTCTTGAGGAGCTTGTCCTGTTTTGACTCCACGCCGCGAAACCCAGCCCCCAGACCTCCACTTCCACGACCGAATCCAGTCCCCATACCTCCTGTTGCGCGACCAAGTCCAGTCCTCATGCCTCCACCTCCACGAAGATAAGGAGACCCACTGCGCTTTGAGAACAAATGTGTGGGACTCTTGCTCTTGATGGGAGCAAAGTTGTGCTTTTTGGCACCAGGACTCCACATCAATCGTCCAGTTCTACGGTACTTGTCACGCATAAACTCGACGATCACCTGTGCGAGACGCTTTTTGGTCGAAAAACGATACACGTCTGTGTCCCACATCCCCGAGATTTCACGACGAAGTGTCGATGGTAAGTCCTTTAGCTTTTTGTAAAGGGTAAAGCGTTTGCCAAAAGGCTTCTTGGATTCGTACCGAAAAAGGTAAAAGATCGACTCTCTGAAAGGAAAGCACACTGCTCCCCAAAAGGCAGAGGGTGTCTGTGTCAATGTCAGGTAGATGTGTTTGTTCTCGTGGAGCATACTTGTCGACGCAAGAAACTCCTGATAGGTCCGGTTCAGCCCCTTGTAAAAGCGGGTTTTGAGTTGCTCATCGCGATCGAAGAAGTGTTTTTGATGAAAAGCGATCACACGTGGACCGTAGAACTGAAAAAACATTTTGGTTTTCTGTTGGATTTCATCAAAGTAGCGAGAGGAGTCGTGTGCCAACAACAACTCATTTTCTTGCTTGTGTGGGGAGGTTTTCAACTCTTTCAGCTGCGCCAAACGCAAATCCAACACCAGATTCATCGGAATCAACCGCGTCAGGTTCGAGCGGATCGAGAAGACATAGAGACTCCCCGTCAGGATCGCGAGAGACAAACAAGTCAAGAAGAACAAGCGACGCTTTTTTTGCTGAATACTCAGGCGAATCGACGTCGTGGAGAGCGGGACCGCGAAGAAGTTGCACAAAAAATAGATGGCTAACAGCTCTGTGTACAACCACGCCAGCGACGTTTGCCAGCTAAAGTAACGATATAACCGATAGTACGAAGTAAATCCACCGATGATCAACATAAAGAGCACCCACTGCAACAACCGCCAGTAGGACTTGAGCTCTTTGCGTCCTCGCTCTCTATCGACGACAAACCCCCATACACTCGTGATCGGAAAGAACAGGTAATACCACATCGTGCGTGGCTCATATTGCGTGTAGTGCTCTTCGAGGATGCGAAAGATGCGCAAGCCTTCACCGATGATCACGATCCGTTCAAGGAGATATTGCCACTGTTCACTGAGCAACGAACGCAAAAAGACCGCGCTCAGCAACACGTACGCGAGGATGAGCAGCTCCTTTTTTCCGAGCAACACACAAAAGACGACAAAGAGACCACCGATCAGGGCGAGAAAGAGCGATGTGATGAGAAAATCGAAGGTGACCTTCAACCAGGAAGCAGGCTGTGTCTCTTGGCTCATGGAAAGCTCCTCTCAGGATCAAATCGTGGACAAAGAAATGGCAGCTTAGACAGCGCACATGAGATGGTATACGACAACCAGATTGTCGCGTTGTACCACCAAGCAAAGTAACCCAAATAAACACACATCTCGTCAGAAAAAGAACATTCTGATGGATACGTACCCAAAGTGTTTTGACATGAAGGTCTTTCCTTCGTCAACAATGTAGGTCATTATCGATGACCATCGTATGCATTGAATCGTATCTTCTCTCACACACAGGAGCTTATGATGCTTCGTCTCCAGCCTCTTGTCCTCTGCACGCTGCTCATAGGTCTCGCCCTCCCTTCGAGCGTCTGGGCTGCCAAAGACCCGGTTTACGCAGTCCTGATCGGTATCAACAGATACAAAGATCGCAGCATCTCCCGCCTCAAATACACCGGAAAAGACGTACGTGGGATCTACAAAACGCTCACAGGCATCGGTCGCGTCCCCAAGAAGAACGTCCGCATCCTGCTCAACAGACAAGCGACCAAGTACGCGATTTCCAAGACTCTCCGTTCGTGGCTGTACAAAAAAATGAGGCGCTCAAGAGGAAAAGCCACGGCGATCATCTACTTTTCAGGACACGGCTGGTCCGGCGGTAACCTCTCTTACTGGCTTGCGTACGATTCCAGCGCAAAGAGTCCCAAACACATCGCGAGGACGGCGATCGACCACGAGAGCGTTGACAGCTGGCTCACGAGACTGCGCTCGAAGCGTGTGGTCCTATTTATCGATGCATGCAACAGTGGATTCGCATGGTCTGGCACGCGCAGTATCGGGATGGCCCAAAAAGGATTTCACAAGAGCATCAACGCGACACAGTTTGGCCAAGGACGCGTGACCATCGCGTCCTCCATGCAAAACCAATACAGCGTCGAGAGCAATAAGATCAGACACGGCGTCTTCTCCTACGTCTTGATCGAAGCCCTCAAAGGAAAAGCTGATTACAACAAAGATGGTATTGTGACGCTGCCAGAGGTCTGGACTCATCTTAGCCAGAACGTCCGCACCCTCGCGATGAAACTCAAAAAATACCCCCAAAGTCCCGTGCGAAGTGGCCCCAGCACAGGTGCGATCCCGATCTCCTTCCCAGCCGTGCGGGCCTTTGTCGCGCACCGAAAGCACAAACAACCCACAGGCTCCATCTCATCGATGAGAGGTCTACGCACAGTCCAAAAAGACAACCTCAAGATCACGAGCTCACCCAAAGGGGCACGGCTCTTTGTCGATGGCGCAGACTCCGGAACCACACCTCTCACACTGCATCTCCCCCAGGGGATTCATCGTTTGCGCATCACAAAACGAGGCTTCTCCGTGTGGCGTGGTAAGGTCTATACCAAACACAACCGACTCTTGCACAAACACGTACGGTTGCGCGCCAAACGCACCCAACAACTGGTCCCCATGAGAGATTTCTGTATCGCGGCCTTCTACTTTGTCATGAAATGCAAAGGAGAAGAGCTCAGCTTCGACCAACTCAACGCAACACAAAAGAGCGCCTACTTGCGAACATGTTCTAAAGAACAACGAAGAGATGGTCTGCGATTGACAAAACGATGTGTGAAGTGTGTCTTCAGCCACGGTTGCATAAAAGACGAAGCCATCCGAAGACTTTGTCGAAAACAGTGCTACGAGTGAATCGACCCCCCGAGAGTGAATCGCCTCCCCGATCGAGGAGCGAGCTTCCAAGGACATCAGGAACATCAGGAACTTCCTTCTCCGTTCAAGAGAACCCCCCCCCAAACAAACACATTCTCATCGCGCATCAGGTTTCTCTTTTGCCTTCGACTTCGGAGCGACAGGGGGCGTCTTCTTTTGCGCCTCAGCAGGCTTTGTGCGGCGGGGTGTGCCGACTGAGAGACGTTGCAGTTTGAGCCGCTTCTTCATCGCTTTTCCCCACAAGGCGATCGCCTGCACGGATTGGTACCCCTTCTTGCTCGCCTTCACACTCGGATGTCCACCTCCACAGATCGGCAAACAGATATCACGCATCGTGATCGAAAAACGTCCCTTTGCATCGGTCTTTCCCAACACCTTCTTTTTTTCGGTGTGGTATAATTTGATCACCGCTCCCTCCACAGGAACCCCCTTCAGATCGACGACCTCCCCTGTCACTGTTGTATACGAACAGCCCGCCGCCACGAACACACAAAGTATACCTACCACAAAAAAGCGTATCGTCGACATCATGACTCCTACTCGTTGAAGAAGAAAGAAGAAAAAAGATGACACATTGAGAACAAAAAGCACGACATTGTGAAGAACACATTGACAATCCGACGAGATCCTTCAAAATAGTGTGAGCTCAATATCGCAGTCGCGTACCTCACAGGTGCGTTTCGTTTTAGGAAAAAAAATGTCTTTACAATCACATGATGACCCACAACTTACCTTGCTCTCTCGTCTCAACACAGCCATCTGGATATCAGACGTAGAGAGCACAAAGATCGTGTGGGCCAACCCCAGCGCACTCAGGCTTTGGCTCGCGGATTCGCTCGAAGAACTTCTGTCACGTGATACATCAGACGCTTCAGAGACCGCTCGCCAGACACTCCAGCATCTCCACACGAAAGCCAGCGCGGGCAAAACGATCCTCGCACAAAGACCGATCTACCCAAAGGGTGAGCCGATCTTTATCGAGATGCACATCAACACCTATGCGCTGCCTGAAGGCCGAAAAGGTCTACTCATCGAAGGAAGACATCTTGAGCAGGACCTCATCGCACCTCAAGTCCTCCAGCGCGCCGAAGCCACCCGCTACGCGCCGATCTGCATCTCCACACACTCACTCGATGGGACGTTGCTCACGGCCAACACCAAAGCGCGTTCATGTTTAGGCAATACATTTCACTTTCGCGACTACTTTATCGATCAAAGCATCTGCGCACAAGCGCTTCAGGCCATGAGAGAGAAAAAACCTTTCTCCGTTGAGATCGAAGTTCCTTCCGAAAAAGAGAAGATGTGGGGAGCTTTGCAAGCACACCCAACACTCGATCCCGTCTCCGGAAAAGACGCGTTCGTCGTGAGCCTTTTGGATATCACCGAGAGAATTGAAGCGGACCGCATGAAAGACGAATTCATCTCCGTGATCAGCCATGAACTGCGTACACCACTGACCTCCATTCGCGGTGCGCTCGCGTTACTTGAGACTGTCCACTCCCAAAAACTCCCCCCTAGCGTCTCCAAGCTCACACAGCTCGCGACCCGCAACTGTGTGCGTCTGCAAAACCTCGCAGACGACCTCCTCAACATCAAACAATGGCTCCACCAAGGTGGTCTCATCCTCCACAAAAAGCCTTGTAAGCTGTCGATACTACTCAAGCGCTCTTTGGAGCTAAACAGCCCCTTGCTCAACGCCCACAATATCCAGCTTATCCTGCCTCCTGATGCAGAAATGGAGCGACCGATTGAGGCGGACTCTCCTCGCCTGCTTCAAGCGATGACAAACCTCCTCGCAAACGCCGCCAAGTTCACCCCAAAAGGCGGACACATCAAAGTCTCACTTCAATACCAGGATGACCTCGCGAAGATCTCCGTAGAGGACAATGGACCAGGCATTCCAGACTCATTTCAAGACAGGATTTTTGGGAAGTTTGAGCGCGCAAACAGTCAGCTTACGCGCGAAAGACAAGGCACAGGGCTGGGATTACACATCACAAAAAATATCATCCTCGCGCACGAAGGACATATCGATTTTGTAAGCAGCGATGATGGCACCACATTCTTCTTTGAGCTTCCCCTCACGACCTAAGGCTACTCCTCTTCCGCCCACTCCTTGAGCTTTCTCTTGATCTTGCGCACGATCTTCTCCTCAACCTCTTCCCACTCCTCATCGTGTTCTTCCTCTTCCGTCCACTTCTTGATCTCCGTCAGGATCTTCTCTTCAAGACGTTCACCTATTTCAGCCCACTCTTCGTCTCGACGTCGTCGCTCTGCGCTCTTCCAGGTCGCACCTGAACCACCTCCCCAAATACTCGTCACACCTAACAAAAACCCCAAGTTGTACCAAGCTCCTGTGTTGTGGACTTCGTAGACAGTCACATCCCCGTTAAACAAGCTGATCACAAAAGCCACAACAGAGATCACACCATGCCACAGACCATGCCAAAATCCAGCGGGCTGTTGTACTGTATAGCGCGGATCTCCGGCCGTACAAGCTGTTAGAAAGAGACCAAACAACAACAACACCGAAACGCCCATAAACACTTGACGTTTTCTCATCATCCACTCCTTGTCGGTATGATTCAAACACTCAAACTCACAAAAACCTTTACGATGAGATAGTATAGAGTGCGCGTAGAGGCCCCCTCTGACATCCAACAACCTGTGATTTGATATCCGTCAACCACTCCCCCCTTTTCTCGCTATAAAATCCCTAATTCACGGGCACGCGCAACAGCTTCTGTACGTCGTCTCACACCAAGCTTTCCGAATATATTTCGGTTGTGACCTTTGATCGTACTGATCGCGATAAAGAGTTGCTTCCCGATCTCGTCGTTGGAGAGCCCTTCAGCGATCAATCCAAGTACTTCCAACTCTCGTTTACTCAACGGCTCCACCAAAGGTTGCACAGGGGCACTTGTTTGTTGCTTTACAGGGAGCGTTGAGAGTGTCGTTTGCTCGACCTCTTCGCCACACGCAGCCAGGACACGCACGCGGTGCTCTTGTGAGGCCTCGTCCGCGACACATTCACCCTCGCGCAAGAGCCCAATCACATCTTCTCCAGCGTCCAAGAAACACTGCACATATCCCTGCGGTGCTGCACAAGAGAGCGCTCTCGACAGCGCCGCATTTGCGCGCTCTCGTTGACCATCCCACAGCCACACACATGCTTGCACAAGCAGGATCTCGATCACGCTGCCCATACGATTCTGACGTTCAGCGAATTCAAGCAGCCCTTGCAGTCGTTGATGTACGCTCTCCATGTCACCTGCATGACCACGATGTACAGAAGATGCCTGATACAACGAGAGCATCAAGAGCCTCCACTCGTGAAGGTAACTGACCTCATCCTCCACCTGCGCGAGTGTCTTCTCTCCCCACGCATCAAATGCCTCCCAATCCCCACTCAAGAACCACACTCTCGCGCACCACACATCGAACGGACGTAGAAACGGAACAGGTGAAGAAAAGTACGCACGCTCTGCCTTATCAAAGAACGCCAGCGCCTGCTTCCACTCTTTGTGAAACATGTGCAGGCGCGCTTGGGACACTCGAAACCGCCAAAGCCAATTGTCAAGAGACGCACCTTCACCGAGCTCTTCACTCTTTTCAAGTGTCTCCTTGGCCTCGGTCAGCAAACCTTGCTCTCGCTGGATATCGCTCATCCCAAGGTACAGATCAGAGAGCCCCTTAAGCGTCGTGTCCAACTCGGCCTGGGCGATCTCCAGTGAGCGTTCAAAGAGCGCCATCGCATCGTGAAGGCGTCCCTGCGCCCAGCGGAGCTCCGCGAGCCCATACGTCACACTCAAAGCAAAGTGTAAATTGCCGGCCTGACGGAAGGACGCCATCGTTTCAAACAAGATGTCATACGCCGCCTCAAGTTGACCATCTTCCCAAAACCCCATCCCCAACAAAGAAGACGCCGGTCCACGATGGATCAAAGCATCCTCAGGAAGCGACTTTAGCGCCTTCTGCGCATACTCGATCACCTCCTCATTGCGTCCAAGAGCTTTCGCCCTGTACGCCCACGCGTTGCACAGGGACCCCATCAACACAGGTCTCTGCCGCTCGTCCACAACGATCATGCCCTCTCGAAGTCCCCCTTCCTCAGTAAAACACTCGTCGGCCCGTCGTAACCAAATGGCTCCATTCTCCATATCCCCCGCGCTCAGCGAGGACCACCCATACGCGAGGCACAAAATGGGTCTATCGAATGCACACTCTTCGGGCAATGATGAAGCCCACCGACGCCACGTTCCCGATTGGAACAGACCATCCATCTCAGGCCAACAGCATTCGAGATAGGCCGCGAGTCTGTCGCAGTCTTTGGCTTCGCGTGCGTGCTCGATGGCGTCTTCATACATGCCCTCTGAGGCATACCACGTCGCAGCGCGTTGGTGCCAAACCCTTATCTCATCGGGATATTCTCTCTTAGCGTGAGCGTGTAATACGTCCGCAAAGAGATGGTGAAATCGAAACCAATGTCGTTTTTCGTCCAAAGGGATCACAAAGAGGTTACTCTTTTCGAGCTCTTCGAGCTTATGAAGACTCCCCTCGACCCCCACAACAGCGTCACACAGTCCACTGCCCAATCTCTGCAAGATGGAGGAACGAAGCAAAAAATCACGTGTTTCTGTGGGCAGTTCACGTATCACCTCTTCGACGAGATAATCCACGACATAGCGATGCTCTCCCGAAAAATCAGTGATAAAAGACGACAGATCAGATTTCCCTCTCATCGAGAGCGCGGCGAGTTGCAAGCCCGCGATCCATCCTTCAGTCCTCGACTCCAACGAAGTCAGTTGCTCATCGGACAGTGAGATCCCCATTCGTTCGCGTAAAAAGGACGAAGACTCCTCTATCGTAAAGCGCAGGTCAGCAGCCCGCAGCTCCAACAACTCCCCCTTCACACGTAGACGCCCTAACGGAAAGGGCGGATCTTCTCTCGTCAACATCACGAGATGCATCGTCGGAGGCATATGTCCAAGTAGAAATTGCAGCGCTTCATCGATCGCGGGCACCTCAAGCACGTGATAATCATCGAGCACGAGCACAAAATGTTCCGAGACTGATGAGAGCGTGTTGAGCAAGGTTGTCATCAAAGAAGGAACCGGTGGCAAGGAAGGCCCAGCGAGAAGAGGCAGCACATCCTCCCCGATATCAGGCTTGATCGTTTGTAAGGCGGCGATCACGTAGGAAAGAAATCGAGACAGCTCCCCATCGGAGGCGTGCAAAGAGAGCCAAGCAGAAGGGATCTCTGCGTTGTGAAGCCAATCACTGACAAGAGCGGTTTTTCCAAACCCTGCAGGGGCTGAGATCAGGATCAGCTTCTTCCATGTGAGTTGCTGTAGTGAATCCTGAAGTCGCGGACGCTGCACAAATTCAGGTCGTGTAGGTGGAGCAAATAACTTCGTGGCCAGGATATGGGTCTGTTCGGGAACGGGCACCATGACAGCTCTCCTCTTGTGTGCGTAGGGTGCGAACATCTTCACACAGTGAGAGACGCAACGCAAGCCCGTCCAGAGGAGAGCGCAGGACCACTTTAAGAGGAAAGTATCGACCACAGGAAAAGCAGACTCTGAGAAAAACCGTACTTTCGTATCTGTTATCTCTGCGGCGTCCCCCTATCCTATCTCATATAAGAATCGATCAACCTTTGACAAAGACCGGATCAGGAGACCTGACATATGAAAGAGATGACATACACAATTACGTTGAGAGGGCACTTACCAGCGAGCTGGAGTGATTGGTTTGAAGGCATGGAGCTCGTACAACATGACGATGGAACAACACAGCTCACAGGCACAGCGCTGGATCAGTCCGCGTTACACGGGATCTTGCGAAAAATCCGAGATCTCGGCCTCACGCTCATCTCGCTAGAACAGCTCCCCTCTTCTTGATCAGGACCTTGACAGCTTCAGCTCCCCTCAAAATTCTTTTTGTGAAGCCAATCTGCATGTCGTGGGGCTTTTTTGGTGCGGGACCATTCTTCGAGCATCTCCCACTTCACCTCATTGAGGCGAGCGAGCATCGCTTCTTCTTCTGGATCAGGACAGGCCAACTCAATGCGGTGTCCATTGGGATCAAAGAAGTAGATGGAGTGGAAAATCGAGTGGTCTGTCACACCAAGCACATCGACACCGTTTGCTTCGAGTTGATCGCGGAATGAGAGCAAGGTCTCACGATCTTTCACCTTGAACGCGATGTGTTGCACCCACTCAGGTGTGTTTGGATCACGCCCCATCTCCGGCTGTGTCGGCAACTCAAAGAAGGCCAGGACGTTCCCATCACCTGCGTCGAGGAAGATGTGCATGTAAGGATCGGGTTCTTTGGTGGAGGGAACTTTATCTTCTGCGATGGCCAAGACAAAGTCCATCTTGAGGTGTTTCTGATACCATTCAACGGTCTCTTTGGCATCTCGGCATCGATAGGCGACGTGGTGGATTTTTTCGATCTTCATGAGTCCAAACCTTTCCTGTGAAAGACATACCGAAAATCATGTTTGTCCAGGATGGTAACCGACTCCCCCAAACCGTGACTTGATCTGGCTCAAGCACCTCTTTTCTACGCTTGACCTGAGAAACTCTCAGCAGTCGCGCGCCCCCAGGCCCGTTCAAAGTGTGCAGGGATCTCACCATCCACAAGGCAACGGTGAGGTATGTACTCAAACAACTCGCCATAATGAGCGATCTTGGTAAAGTCGGTGCGGCGCATGATATGCCAGGGGCGCAGCTCATCTGGCGACTCCATCCCTGCAGCAGCGACCAACTCCATCATACTCTCGACTGTACCGTGATGATATTGATACACCCGCTCTGCCTTACTTGGAGCATGTAACCCTGCGACCAAGCCAGGCTTTTGGGTCGCGACACCAGCAGGACAATCATTTGCGTGACAGCGTCTCGCTTGAATGCAACCGAGCGCCATCATCATCGCCCGCGCCGAATTACACATATCCGCTCCAAGCGCCAACACCTTCACCATGTCAAACCCTGTCACGATCTTTCCTGACGCGATGACACGGATCTTGTCACGTAAGCCGATCCCCACGAGCGCGTTGTGGACAAAGACCAGGGCCTCTGTCAGTGGACACCCTACGCGGTTTGAAAATTCAAGCGGTGCAGCACCTGTCCCGCCCTCTCCACCGTCAACAACGATATAATCGGGGTGAATACCTGTCTTGACCATCGCCTTGCAGAAGGACAAAAACTCCTGTCTCTTTCCGAGACATAGCTTCATACCGACAGGACGATCTGCCGTCTCACGCAACAACGCGATAAACTCACAAAGTTCGATAGGCGTAGAGAATGCTGAGTGTCCAGGGGGAGAGAGCACATCCTGACCAAGTGGGACACCGCGAATCTTGGCGATCTCAGGCGTCAGCTTAATCGCAGGTAAGATCCCTCCGTGGCCGGGCTTCGCGCCTTGTGAGAGTTTTATCTCGATCATCTTGATCTGTTCGTGTGCCACCGTCTCCTTGAAACGCTCCAAAGAGAATGTCCCGGCACCATCACAGGCTCCAAAGTAACCCGTCCCAAGCTGCCAGATCAGATCCCCTCCAGGCTCCAGATGGTAAGGGCTGACACCACCTTCACCTGTGTTGTGGGCAAATCCACCCTTCTTCGCCCCACCATTCAACGCGAGGACTGCGTTTTTGCTCAACGAACCGTAACTCATCGCGCTGACGTTCAGGATCGACGCAGAGTAGGGTCGTGAACACGTCCCCTCTCCAACCAAGATCCGATGCGCTTCTTCCCCCATCGGCTTCGGGACCATCGAGTGATTGATCCACTCATATCCAACTTCGTATACATTCCTTTGTGTCCCAAATGGAACGGTCGACAGCTCCTTCTTGGCTCGCTGGTAGACGATACTCCTGAGCTCTCGATCAAAGGGAGTCCCGTCGATGTTGGACTCGACAAAGTACTGGTTGATCTCTGGCCGAACCATCTCCAACAGATAACGTCCATGACCGATCACCGGAAAGTTTCGCAGGATCGAATGTTCCGTTTGGGTCATGTCATAGAAGCCCAGCAAGATAAGCGGGCCAACGACCCAAAACGCATGATAGGTCCAAGGAAACAGAAACCCAATGGCCACAATACATATCACGACGATGGCGGAAATCACCACAAACATTTGACGCATACACACCTCCTTGCAAGACGTCATATGAGACATTTTTGTCAACATCCCCTCTTTGTAGCATACCTTTTTCACACAGCTCGCAAAAAAATCTCAAGACGAATTCCCACAGGTGTCGAAGTCTTGGCTGCTCCCTCAAAAAAAGCGCAACATCATTGATATAATGGACGATAATATCCCATTCGGTGAATGATGTGTTGATTCAAACAGGTAGGATAGAGCCATGAGAATAGCCAAACGACCATCCTTACGACGTTCGCAGCAAAAAACAACGCGCAAGAGCGAGGCCCCCAAACCACAAAGCACGCGCAAACATGACGACCTTCAACAATCTCGCAAAGCCTCTGAAGGTCTCAGGCAAAGGCTCAAGGACAACGCGGACAAGCAACACCTACCGACATTTCGCTCTCCAACCTCCTCCCAAATACGCGAGCAGGTCAACAAGACACTCGACAACACAAGAGCTGTCGCAGCACAGACAGATAACGTTCGAGATGCCCTGAAAAACGACGATCCACCAGTCACCAGAGAAGTCCTCAACGATCCCAGCCACGTCACCAGACGTACAGTCAAAGAGGATGACATCGACGACGTCAATGGCGACGGGACCATCGACAACAACGACGTACGCGCCGCAATCGAGGCCAACCAAGAGCCCGTCACAGAAGCCCTCGAAGCCCTCCCCACAGAACAACAAGAGATGTACCAGGGTCTCCAAGAAGATGTCGAAGGGGATGTACGTGCGGAGCTTGCTCTTCAGGAGATGTTGCTCGAAGGTGATCTTCCAGGTGAGGCGTCCAGCACAGAAGGCACCAACCTGCTCGAAGAGCTCGATCGTATGTCGAACCTCGAAGAGCTTGGAGAAGGTATTGACCAATCGTCTCTGGTCGCCGACACCATCCAAGAGATCCACAACCCCTCCTCTATCGCACAGCTCGACACACCGACATGTGCTCCCACGACAGCAGCGATCTATCTGGCAGAGACCAAACCCGCTGAGTACGCACGTATCGTCACAGATCTCGCAGGTCCAGGCGAATCAACGCTCGCAAATGGCGACACAATCACCAGACAGAGCACCGGCGACGAAGAATCCCGCAGCAAGTCTCTCGAATTGTTCGCAGGTGCCGCGATGGAATACGCAGACGGCGCAGACTACGACTACAACAACGAGACGTATGAACACATCGATGGTGAAGGTGATGCACGTGACGGTGACGGATTGTTCTCCCGTGAATACGACCGGATCTTCGACGCGATTACAGGTGTTGATACACAAGCGGTGACAGTGAATGATGACAACCGCAGTGAAAACATGGATCGCATTCAAGAAACCATTGATGACGGTGAGATGGTCCCAGTCGGTATCAAGTGGGGTGAAGGGGGACACAAACTGCTCGTCACGGGGATGGATGATGAGCATGTCTATTACACAAACCCTTGGGGGAAAGAAGAACGCATGGAGGTTGGTGAATTTGAAGCTCGTCTGAAGAACGCCCACTTCATGCCCGATGAAAAAACCTCCTTCATGGATCGATTCTTTGGTTGGCTCCCCTGAGCTCAAATCGTATACACGGTGGAAGCTATAAATCTGATCCGGCGGACGTTGCACCAGCGTCCAAAGCAAGCGCCCTCTCTGGGGTGGTGGAGAGGGGAGAATACAACGATATACACGGTGGAAGCTATAAATCTGATCCGGCGGACGTTGCACTTGCGTCCAAGGCAAGCGCCCTCATCGGGCTTATTTGCCTCGTACGCTTTGCAACATACG
>MDTD01133791.1_pt1 | contig 65273 bp, 64 predicted proteins | sample 811221 | NCBI WGS metagenome assembly MDTD01 (sample SAMN05326646, study PRJNA326480) | marine metagenome | isolation source: seawater | place: Pacific Ocean: South West | collected 2011
ACTCTCGTGAAACCTCAACTTCTCGAACCGCCCGGTGCGGACCCGCATGCCGGGTGGTGTGGGAGGGGCGGAACCTATTGGTTCCCCCCTATCCCGATGGCCAGTCTTACCATGCTGTAATGCGACCCTGGGGCCCGGCTGTAGAACTTTTGGCCTGGCGTGGGTCATAATCCCCGACACAAAATCAGGCAGATCGGAGACGTTTCATGATCAGATCCTTCGGAGTGGTGGCCATCCTGTCCCTGGCGATGGCTTTTGCCGGGGTAGCGAACGCGGAGACCTGGCAAGAGGGCGTTCACTATCGCAAGCTGGAAACTCCCGTGCACACCGAAAGCACGGATGGCGTCGAGGTGGCGGAAGTGTTCTGGTATGGTTGCCCCCACTGCTACCGGTTAAAGCCTCTGGCGGAGGCCTGGGAAGCCCAGGCGCCGGACTATGTTCATTACGTGCGCATCCCGGCGGCACTGGGGCGTTCCTGGGAGCCCCACGCGCGGGCGTTCTACGCTCTGGAGGCGCTGGGGCAGCTGGACAAGGTTCATGATGCCCTGTTTGATGCCCTGGCGGGCGAGCACCGGCCCCTGAACGACGGCGAGTCACTGGCGAAATTCGTGGCCGGATACGGCGTGGACCCGGATGAATTCCTGAAGGCGTACAACAGCTTTGGCGTGAACGCCAAGCTGCAACAGGCCCAGGCCAAAGTCCGGGGCGCGCGCATTACCGGAACACCGTCTATGCTGGTGAATGGCAAGTACGTGGTGACCGCCAGCATGGCCGGCAGCCACGAAGCGGTATTGAAAGTCGTTGATTACCTGGTCGAGAAGGAACACAACGCCGGTAACTGACCCGGGAACCGGCGGCCCGGCTCCGGCGCCGCCGGTGTCCCGGGGGTGTCAGGATGGGACCGCCGGACTATGTACAAGCGCATTCGCAACCAGATTCACGGACTGCTGAAGCTGGAGCAACCCCGGCCGCCCCGGGGGCGCTGCTCCGGCCTCGACCGTGTGCCGGAATTCGAGCCGAACCGGCACCTTCGACTGCTGACGTTCAATATTCAGGTGGGAATCAACACCGCCTCCTACCGACATTATCTCACCCGCAGCTGGCAGCATGTGCTGCCCTATCGCAACCGCATCGAAAACCTGGACCGAATCGCCCGGCTGATCAGCAACTACGATGTGGTGGCGCTGCAGGAGTGTGACGGTGGCAGTCTGCGCAGCGGCTACATTAACCAGGTGCAGTACCTGGCCGAGGCGGCCGGGATCCCATACTGGTATCAGCAGCTGAACCGCAACTTGGGGCAGATCGCCCAGCACTCGAATGGCCTGCTCAGCCGGTTCCGGCCGCTTGATGTCACCGAGCACCGCCTGCCGGGCCTGATTCCCGGCCGGGGTGCGATTGTGGCTCGCTACGGCGACCGGAGCGACCCGTTGGTACTGGTGCTGATGCACCTGTCGCTGAGCCGGGCTGCGCAGCAGCGGCAACTGGGGTATATCCGGGAGCTGATCGCCGATTACCGGCACGTGGTCTTGATGGGGGATATGAACAACCACGCCGAGGAGCTGCTCAACAACACGCCGTTGAAGGAAACCGACCTGGTACCCCTGCCACCCACCGCCCACAGTTTCCCCAGCTGGCGCCCGGAAAAGGCCCTGGATCATATCCTGGTTAGTCCGACCCTGGAGATTCGTCGCTCGGAGGTGGTCAGTTACCCCCTGTCCGACCACCTGCCCATTGCCATGGACGTGGCGCTGCCCAAGGGCTACCTGGAGAAGTTCTGACGACAGGCACAAAAAAACCCGGCGCCGGGCCGGGTTTTTTGTGCCTGTGCTGCCAAGAATTACTTGATCTTGGCTTCCTTGTAGGCGACGTGCTTGCGCACCACCGGATCGTACTTCTTGATCTCGATTTTTTCCGGGGTGTTACGCTTGTTCTTGGTGGTCGTGTAGAAGTGACCAGTGCCTGCTGAGGATACCAGCTTGATCTTCTCGCGCATGATGCGGCTCCTTATACCTTCTCGCCGCGGGCACGGATGTCGGCCAGCACAGCGTCAATACCTTTTTTGTCGATGATGCGCATGCCCTTGGCGGATACGCGCAGCTTCACGAAACGCTTCTCGGATTCAACCCAGAAACGGTGGTTCTGCAGATTCGGCAGAAAACGACGACGGGTGTGGTTCATCGCGTGGGATACGTTGTTACCGGTGACCGGACGCTTACCGGTAACCTGACAAACTCTGGACATACTTGCCTCCGACCTGAGCAGTGGTCTCTATCAATACGAATTCGTGTTAGTGCGTCTCTGGTGTCCGGGGAGCCTGCAACTCCCTGCCCGCGCCTTGAATACGGAGCGCTGTCTGCCAGACGCCGCCAGAAAGGGACGCTTTTATACCAGAACTGCCCGCCCAACGCAAAAAATTGTTGGGAAATTGGCCAGTGCGCCGGCCGGGGCCGCCGCCGCTCACATCAATCCGCGTTCGGCCAGGGATATTACCTCACCGTGGCCAATCACCATATGGTCAAGAACCCGGATATCCACCAGGTCCAGTGCCTCCTTCAGGCGGCGGGTCAGGGCGATGTCAGCTTGACTGGGCTCGGCAACGCCGGACGGGTGGTTGTGGGCGAAGATCACCGCCGCCGCGTTGTCCTCGAGTGCCTGGCGGACCACTTCCCGGGGGTAGACGGCGGCACCGTCGATGGTGCCCCGGAACAGCTCCCGGTACTGGATGACCCGGTGACGGTTATCCAGGAACAGACCCGCGAACACCTCGTGGGGATAGGTGCCCAGGCGGCTGGCGAGAAAGCGCCGGGTATCGGCGGGGGATTGCAGCGGGTCGCCGTGGCGCAGTGGTTCGTCCATCACCCGGCGCGCCATTTCCATGGTGGCCTGGAGCTGTGCGTACTTGGCGGTGCCCAGGCCGCGGACGGCGCAGAACTGGCGGTGTGAGGCCGACATCAGGGCACGCAGGCTGCCAAAACGGTGAATCAGGTGTCGGGCCAGTGTCATTACCGGCATGCCGGCGGTGCCGGTACGCAGAAAAATAGCCAGCAGTTCGGCGTCGGAGAGGGCAGTGGCGCCGTGGGCGAGCAGGCGCTCGCGCGGGCGCTCGTCTTCGGGCCAGGGGGTGGTTGGCATCGCTCAGCGTCCTTGCGTGTCTGGGGCATCCTGCCCCGGTGGAATTCAAGGTTACAAAGGTTACTTGAAAAAGTAACATGCCGTAAACGTTCCCGATGGCGTTCCGGCTGCTGTCGCCGGGCGGGCGTGCTATCGTATTACCCCTTTGTTTCTGGGCACTATGGAGCCGGTATGGGCGCCAAGAGAATTCTACTGGGTATCACCGGCGGCATCGCGGCCTACAAGAGCGCGGAGCTGGTCCGGTTATTGAAAAAAGCGGGCTGCGAGGTCCGCGTGGTCATGACGCGTGCGGCGGAGGCGTTTGTCACGCCGCTGACCTTTCAGGCACTGAGCGGCGAACCGGTCAGGGCCTCGTTGCTGGACCCCGAGGCGGAAGCCGGAATGGGGCATATCGAACTGGCCAAGTGGGCCGACCAAGTGGTGGTGGCACCGGCCTCCGCCGATTTCCTGGCCCGGTTGGCGCAGGGCCTGGCGGATGACCTGTTGACCACCGTCTGCTGCGCCACCGAAGCGCCCATTATCCTGGCTCCGGCGATGAACCAAGCCATGTGGCGAAACCCCCGTACCCAGCGCAATGTCGCCCTGTTGCGGGACGACCCCCAGGTCTGCCTGTGGGGGCCGGACCAGGGCGAGCAGGCCTGTGGCGATACCGGCCCGGGCCGGATGTTGGAGCCGGCGGAGCTGGCGGCGCGCCTGCTGGCGCCAGCGTCGGAGAGGGCTCTGGAGGGGATCCTGCGGGGACGCCGCGTGGTGATTACCGCCGGGCCGACCCGGGAGCCGTTGGACCCGGTGCGTTACCTCAGCAACCACAGCTCCGGAAAAATGGGCTACGCCCTGGCCGAGGCCGCCCGGGACGCCGGTGCCCGCGTGGTCCTGGTCAGTGGTCCGGTCAGCCTGGCGCCGCCGGCCGGAGTCGAGGTGCGCCCGGTGGTGACGGCGGAGGACATGCTTGGGGCCACCCTGGCGGCGGTGGACGAAGGCTGCGATCTGTTCGTGGCGACGGCGGCGGTGGCCGATTACCGGCCCCAGAACCGCGCCGGTGACAAGATCAAGAAATCCTCCGAGACCCTGACCGTGTCGCTGGTGCGCAACCCCGACATCCTGGCAACGGTCGCGGCCCGTCCGGGCGCGCCGTTCACGGTGGGGTTCGCGGCGGAAACCCGGGACGTGGCCCGTTACGCCACCGACAAGATGGCGCGGAAAAACCTGCGCATGATCGTCGCCAACGACGTGTCGGTTCCCGGCTTGGGGTTCAACAGCGATCGCAACGCCGTCACCGTGTTCTGGCCCGGCGGTCAGGCGCAGATCGGCCCGGACAGCAAGCAAGCCATCGCGACCCGCCTGGTCGCGCTGATCAGTGAACAGATGGATAAGAGCGCATGAGCAAGAAAACCCTGCAGGTCCGGGTTCTCGACGACCGGATCGGAACCACCATCCCGTTTCCAGAATACGCCACCGACGGCTCCGCCGGCCTTGATCTGCGGGCCTGCCTGGAGGCCCCGCTGACCCTGGAGCCGGGCCAAACGGCCCTGATTCCCACCGGCCTGGCCCTCCACATCGGCGACCCTGGCCTGGCCGCCATGATCCTGCCCCGCAGTGGCCTGGGCCACAAGCATGGCATTGTTTTAGGCAACCTGGTCGGCCTGATCGACTCCGACTATCAGGGCGAGCTGATGGTCTCCTGCTGGAACCGAGGCAACACCTCCTTCACCGTGGCGGTGGGCGAACGCATCGCCCAGATGGTTCTGGTCCCCGTGGTCCAGGCCGATTTCGAGCTGGTGTCGGATTTCCAGACGAGTGCCCGGGGGGCGGGTGGCTTCGGCTCCACCGGCCGCCACTGAGGCGCCCGCTGTCACGCATAAGTCAGGTGCGAGGTCTATACTTTTGCGGGTAACTGCTTGTCCAGTTCGAAAAAAATACAACGGCGGGATGGACTATGAAGCTCGGTAGGAAGAAAAAAACGGACGAGGTTTCGGCGGAGCCGTCGGCCAAGGCCGCCGCCAAGGCCAAGGGCCCGGAGCGCCGGCTCAAGCGCCTGGGGTCGGTGGCCCTGGGCCAGGCCCTGGTGGTGCTCCTGGCTGGCGTGGTGTCGGTGGTGTTGCTGTATTTCCTGGCAATCCAGCCCACCGTCGATAAGCGCCTGCGCAGCCAAGCCAGTCACCAAGTGGAAGGGGCGGCCTTTCGTCTGAACCAGTACCTGACCTGGCTTCAGCGCAGCGTCGACGGCCTCGCCAGCCAGGCCTATGTGCGGGAGGCACTGGCCAGCCCGGTATCCCTGGATGCCGCCGAGGCCCAGCTGGCCCGGGCGTTGCCGGGTATCCAGGCGGTCTATCTGTTTCCCTTTCGCGAGGTTCCCAGGTCCGCTCCGGACAAGCCCCTGCTTGGCTTCGCCGGCCTGGAGCTGGTGCGCCGGGCGGAAACCGGGCGGCCGCTGCTACCGGACGCCTTCCCCAGGGACGACCGCTGGTTTCTCCAGATCGCGACGGCGGTGCGTAACCCGGTCAGCCAGGCGGTGATGGGTAGCCTGCTGGTGGTGTTCGATACCCAGGAGCTGCAGGCGCTGCTCACCGTGACCGACGCCGATCTCGGTGGCCGGCTGGCGCTGATCCAGACCGTGGCTGGCACCTCGCGCACGGTGGCCAGCCAGGGTGCCGGCTCGGGGCCGTCATTATCCCGCACCCTGATGAACCCGGACTGGTCGGTGCAGTACACGCCGGCCCGGCTGCCGGAACCGCCGGTCAGTTTGACTTGGCTGGCGCTGCTTGTCGGCCTGCCGGCACTGGTTGCGGCGATCCTGGTGTGGGGCCTGCTGGGCAACGCCCAGCGCTCCCTGCGCGCGGATGTGTCGGCACTCATCCAGTGGGCGCATAAGGTGTTTGCCGGCGACAAGGCCCGCCTGCCGGGCGCGCACTGGGACCTGGTGGGGTCCCTTGGTGAAGTGCTGTTCCGCATCGCCCAGATGGTGGAGAAACGGGTGGCCAAGGCCTCGGAGTCGGCCCGTCCCAAACCGGCTTCTGGACCCGCCTCCGAGGTCGTGGAGGAGCCCCTGTTCCAGAACACCGACATGCCCGATATCGACATGCTGGACGGCGATGAGGATGTGCTGGGGTTTGGCGGCGACGCTCCCTTGGCCGGGGACGAGGCTCTGGTGGTGGAAGAGGTGGCCGCGCCGGCGGTTGAATTGGCGCCGGAGATTTTCCGGGCCTATGACATTCGCGGCATCGTCGGCGAGACCCTGTCCGCTGAGGGGGTCGAGGTGATTGGCCGGGCCATCGGCTCGGAGGCCCTGGCGCGGGGTGTCTCGAGCCTGTGCGTGGGCTACGACGGCCGCCATTCCAGCCCCGAACTGGCGGATGCCCTGGCCCGTGGGGTTATGGCCGCCGGCTGCGATGTCATCCATGTCGGCGCCGTGCCGACGCCGGTGCTGTACTTCGCCACCTACCAGCTGGAGACCGGCTCCGGGGTGATGGTGACCGGCAGTCACAATCCGGCCAACTACAACGGCCTGAAGATCATGCTCGGGGGGGAGACGCTGTCCGGCGACGCCATTCAGGCCCTGTACCAGCGTGTCCGGAACGGCGATCTGGCCCGTGGCCAGGGCCGCCAGTCGAGCCAGGATGTGCGTCGGGCCTATCTGGATCGGATCGTTGGGGACATCGCCGTGGCGGCTCCGCTGAAAGTGGTGGTGGATGCCGGTAACGGCATCGCCGGCGAGCTGGCCCCGATGCTTATTGAGGAGTTGGGCTGCGAGGTGGTGCCCCTGTACTGCGAGGTGGACGGCGACTTTCCAAATCACCATCCGGATCCGGGCAAGCCGGAGAACCTGGTGGATTTGATCGCCCGGGTGCAGTCGGAAGGTGCCGACCTCGGCATTGCCTTCGACGGCGACGGCGACCGGCTCGGGGTGGTGACCCACTCCGGCAAGATCATTTGGCCGGACCGGCTGCTGATGTTGTTTGCCCGGGACGTGGTATCCCGCAACCCCGGCGCGGATGTGTTGTTTGACGTGAAATGCAGCCGTCGCCTGGCCAGCGTCATCACCGAGGCCGGCGGCCGGCCAATCATGTGGAAGACCGGCCACTCGCTGATGAAGGCCAAGATGCAGGAAACCGGCGCCCTGCTGGCGGGAGAGATGAGCGGTCATATCTTCTTCCGGGAACGCTGGTACGGCTTCGATGACGGACTGTACGCCGCCGCCCGTCTGTTGGAGATCCTGGGGATTGAGGATCGCCACGCCGACGAGGTGTTCGGGGATTTTCCGGAGGACATCAGTACGCCGGAACTGAACGTCGAAGTCACGGAAAGCCGCAAGTTCGACATCGTCGAGCGCCTGGCCAACGAAGGGGCGTTTGGCGAGGCCAGCGTCAGCACCATCGACGGTGTCCGGGTCGACTACGCCGATGGCTGGGGACTGTGCCGGGCGTCCAACACCACACCGGTGCTGGTGCTGCGGTTCGAGGCGGAGTCCGAGCAGAGCCTGGCGCGGATCCAGGGGATTTTCCGGGAACAGCTGCTGAAGGTGGCGCCCGATCTGGTGGTGAATTTCTGACTGACCGGCCCCCCGAGGGGGTCACAACCGATTCAACTGGAAGGTAAGGAACAAAATGGCGCTTGATCGTGATACGGCCATGCAGGTCGCTTCGGTACTGAGCAAGGGGCTCCCGTACATCCAACGGTTTACCGGCAAGACCGTGGTGATCAAGTACGGCGGCAACGCCATGGAAAACGAAGAGCTCAAGAGCAGCTTCGCCCGGGATGTGGTGCTGATGAAGCTGGTGGGAATCAACCCCATCGTGGTGCATGGCGGCGGTCCCCAGATCGGCGAGCTGCTGTCGCGCCTGAACATCGAGTCCCGCTTCGTCAACGGCATGCGGGTCACCGACGCCCAGACCATGGATGTGGTGGAGATGGTGCTCGGGGGGCAGGTGAACAAGGAAATCGTCTCCCTGATCAATGCCCACGGCGGCACGGCGGTCGGCCTGACCGGCAAGGACGCCAACCTGATCCGCGCCCGCAAGCTGGAAGTGGTGAACCGCTCGCCCGAACTGGAGCGGCCGGAGATCATCGACATTGGTCACGTCGGCGAAGTCGCCAGCGTCAACGTGGATGTGATCGACATGCTGACCCGGAGCAACGTCATCCCGGTGATCGCCCCGATCGGGGTCGGGCCGGACGGCGCCTCCTACAACATCAACGCCGATCTGGTGGCCGGCAAGGTGGCCGAGGCGATGAAGGCGGAAAAGCTGATTCTGCTGACCAACGTGTCCGGTCTCAAGAGCAAGACGGGCGAGGTCCTGACCGGGCTTACCGCCCAGCAGGTCAACGCCCTGATTGAGGATGGCACCATCCACGGCGGCATGTTGCCGAAAATCCGTTGTGCCCTGAGCGCGGTGGAAAACGGTGTCCGGACGTCCCACATCATCGACGGCCGGGTCGCCCATGCCTGCCTGCTGGAAATCTTCACGGATGAGGGCGTGGGCACCCTGATCTCCCGCAACTGAGTCCTGCCAAGGAGTTTCCGGATGAAACGCCTGCTGACAACGCTGGTTCTGCTGCTCCTGCTGGCTTTCGCCGGCTTCAAGGCCGCCGTCTGGTGGCTGACGGACCAGCGCATGGCCGAGGCACGCTCCGCACTGGAGCACCAGGGCGTGCTGTCCCGGGGGCGTATCGGTTCCGGACTCGACGGACACCTGGTGCTGAGCGACGGTTACTGGCAAGACTTCCGTCTGACCCAGCCCCTGGCGTTCGGCCGCGTGGTGTTCGACGCCGGCTCGCCCCTGGCGCTGCTGCGGGCACTGCTGGATCCTGCCGACCTGCCGCTGTCGTGGACGCTGCAGGCGGAAGGCCTGGGGCTGGTGCTGGATGCCAACCTGCTGCGGAACTGGGTCACCGCCGATGGCGAGGATGGCCAGGGCCGGCCGGCCCTGATGGTGCTGCCCTGTGCCCCGGACACCCGGCAACAGCTCGGCAGTGGCGATTTGATGCGCATGGGCATCACCGGCTTGGCGGGCGAGGCCCTGATCCGGCAGGACGCCGACGGGGTGCGGGCGGAGCTGAACACCGCCGGCGTCGGCAGCCTGGAACTGGTCTGGCCCGGAGCCCGGCTGAATGTGCGCCAGCCGTCCGCCACTCTGTCCAGCACCGCCAATGCCATGACCGTGACATTGCGTGACGGTGGCCTGATGCGGCGAGTGACCGCTTACTGTGCCCGTGAAACCGGGCTTGAACCCCAGGCCTGGGCCGATCGGGTGACCGCGGCACTGGCGGCCGGGCTGCGGGCGCGGGGGGTGGCGGCCAGCGAGCCACTGCGGGCGCTGTACCGGCAGTGGTTGCTGGAGGGGGGCGAGCTGACTCTGAGCCTGTGGCCGTCCCGACCCTGGTGGGGCATTCCGGTGCGGGCGGACGCCGGGGAGGGAGCCGCGTGGCCGGTCAGCTACAACGGCAGGGCGGTCCCCGGCCTGTACCTGACGGCGCTGCCGCCGTCGACGTCGCCGCCGGAGGCCGTGGTCGGGCCTGGCAGCCCGCCACCGGAGGCCGGAGCCCCGGACCGGGAAGGCTGGTCCGAGCAGCCACTGGCCGATGCCGATGCCTGGCTGGGTTACCGGATCCGGGTCACCCTGGATACCGGCAAGGTGGTCGAGGGCCGGCTTGACGCCGTCGACGAACGGGAACTGAGCGTGGCCCGGCGGATGGCGGGTGGCGAAGTGGTCTATCCCATCCTGAGACGGGCGGTGAGTCGTCTGGAAATCGGGCGTCCCGGGCGGTCGCACTAGAAGCGGGCCGGACCCGCGCGGAGGTGAATCATGGCACACGGAGTGCGGGGCGGGCAGGGGCTGCCGCCGTTACGGGAGATGCTGGCGCGACTGGTGTCGCTGCCGTCGATCAGCAGCGCCTCGCCGGACTGGGATCACAGCAACGAGGCGGTGGTTCGGACCCTGGCGGAGTGGTTGGAGTCCCTCGGGTTCGTGGTGGAGGTGCTGGCGGTCCCCGACCTGCCGGGCAAGTTCAATCTGGTCGCCACCCTGGGCCAGGGCCCGGGGGGGCTGGTGCTGTCGGGGCACACCGATACCGTGCCGTTCGACCCGCAGCGCTGGCGCAGCGACCCCTTTACCCTCACCGAACGGGACGGTCGCTGGTACGGGCTGGGTACCTGCGACATGAAGGGGTTCTTCCCCCTGGCGATCGAAGCCGCCCGGCACTACGTCGACCGCCCCCTCAGGCAGCCGCTGATCATCCTTGCCACCGCCGACGAGGAAACCTCCATGAACGGGGCCCGGGCCCTGGCGGAGGCAGGTCGCCCCAGGGCCCGTTATGCTATCATCGGCGAACCCACGGGACTGCGTCCGATCCGTATGCACAAGGGCATCATGATGGAGCGGTTGCGATTCGAGGGCCTGTCCGGGCATTCCTCCAATCCCGATCTGGGCCGCAACGCTCTGGAAGGGATGCACGAGGCGCTGACGGAGCTGTTGGATCTGCGCAGCCGGTTGCAGCAGCAGTACCGGAATCCGAACTTCGATGTTCAGGTGCCGACGCTCAACCTCGGTTGCATCCACGGTGGCGACAATCCCAACCGCATCTGTGGTCAGTGCGAGCTGCATTTCGATCTGCGGCCGTTGCCGGGGATGGACATGCAGGCCCTGCGGCAGGCCATCCTGGCGCGGGTGCGGCCGGTGGCGGAACGGCGTGGCCTGTCGCTGTTGTTCGAGCCCCTGTTCGACGGCGTGCCGCCGTTTGAAACCCCGCCGGACGCGGCCCTGGTCCAGGCCTGTGAACGGCTGACCGGACACACCGCCGAAGCGGTGGCTTTCGCCACTGAGGCGCCCTGGTTGCAGAAGCTGGGCATGGAAACCCTGGTCATGGGACCGGGCTCCATTGACCAGGCCCACCAGCCGGACGAGTACCTGGAACTGTCGCAGCTGGCTCCCACCGTGCGCCTGTTGCGTGGACTGATCGAGCAATTCTGCCTGTAACGGAGAACCGGACTTGAAATCGAACGACTGGCTGCACGGATTCCGGCACTCATCTCCCTACATCAACACCCACCGGGGCCGGACCGTGGTGCTGACCATTCCCGGCGACGCCATCGCCCATGGCAATTTCATCAACATCATCCACGACATTGCCCTGCTCAGCAGCCTCGGTGTTCGCCTGGTGGTGGCTTTTGGCGCCCGTCCGCAGATCCAGGCACGGCTGGATGGCGCCGGCGTTGAGTCCACCTTCGTGCGGGGCCTGAGAATCACGCCGGAAGCGCACCTGCCGCTGGTGATGGAAGCCATCGGCGGCCTGCGCGCCTACCTGGAAAGCCAGCTGTCCATGGGGCTGGTCAACTCGCCGATGCACAACGCCAGGATTCGGGTCAGCAGCGGCAACTATGTGGCGGCGCGGCCAGTCGGCGTGCTCGATGGCATCGACTTCGGTCATACCGGCAAGGTCCGCCGGGTCGACGCCGAGGGCATCGGTCGGCTGTTGGAACTGGGCCACATCGTGCTGCTGCCCCCGATGGGCTACTCACCGACCGGGGACGCCTTCAACCTGTCCTACGAGGACGTGGGCAGCCAGGTGGCGATGGCGCTCAAGGCCGAGAAACTGATCGTGTTCATCGACGACCAGGGGGTGCTGGAGGCGGACGGCTCCCTGATCCGCGAACTCACCACCCGTCAGGCCTCGGAACGGCTCGCCGCCGGCGTGGTGACCGGCCACGACGCGGACTTGCTCAAGGCGGCCTGCGACGCCTGCATCAAGGGGGTGCGCCGGGCCCACATCATCAGCTACATCGAGGATGGCGCGCTGCTGAGTGAACTGTTCACCCGGGACGGTTCCGGCACGCTGGTCAGCAGCGACAACTACGAGCAGATCCGCCAGGCCCGGGTGGAGGATATCGGCGGTATCCTGGAATTGATCCAGCCGCTGGAGGAACAAGGCATTCTGGTGCGTCGTTCCCGGGAAATGCTGGAGACGGAAATCGACCGGTTCGTGGTGGCCGAGCGGGATGGCACCATCGTCGGCTGTGCCGCGCTCTATCACTACCCGGAGGAGGGCGCGGGGGAGCTGTCCTGTTTCGCCGTGGATCCGGCCTACCGCCGGGCTGGCCGGGGTGATGAGCTCCTGGCCCGGATCGAGAAACTGGCCCGGGGCCTGGGGATCCACACGCTGTTCGTGCTGACCACCCAGACCGAGCACTGGTTCCGCGAGCGGGGGTTCCAGCCCACCAGCGTGCAGTCCCTGCCCGGGCCCAAGCTGGCGTCCTATAACACCCAGAGAAATTCGAAGGTCTTCTTCAAGTTGCTGTAACCCGGGGATCAGTAGCAAAAGGGGATAGATCTGACTAAGCTGTGGCTAGGGGTCGGGTGTATACTGTGACCCATTGCCCGCCGGAGACCAGGTCACCTGGGCGTGCCCCGGATTTCCAAGCCTGTCCGGTGCTGTCGGCCTATGTGCCAGGGACGTGACCGGCCCGGGATGCGCCCGCGCCGGTAGTGCGAGAGATCAGGGTGTTCATGGATTCAAGAGAACGTCGAAGCAGTCCCCGCCAGCCCATCAAGCTTGCCGCCCAGATCGATCTGGGCACCGGCGAGACTTGGCCGTGCCAGATTGCCGATTTTTGCGCGGAAGGGCTGTTTGTCCGCTATTCCGCAGACACTTCCCGGAAGCTGGAGCAGGCTCTGGCCGTCGCGTCCCGCCCCGAATTCATCATCCGTTTCCGAAGCCTCGACGGTCACCAGCGCTATGAGCTGAGTGTCAGCTTGGCCCGCCGCATCGAGGGGGCCATGGGCGTGCATTTCACCCAACCCAATCCGGAGGCGGTGGCGGCCATGCTGCAGCAGTGTGGCGGCTCGCGCAACCTGGAGCGCGCCTCGCTGCGGGCACCCAACGACCGCACCCAGTTCGTGCTGCACCAGTGCGCCAAGGCGATGGTCCAGTACATCGAACCGCTGATGGCGACGGCCTTCCCGGCCATGGTCGAGGCCCTGAAACAGGCGGCCCACAAAGCGGCCAGCGACCAGCTGGCGAACGACTACATGGACGCCACGGGCCAGATCCAGAGTCGCCAGCGGGTGATCTGGCACCCGATGTCCCGGCATCTGGAGTCGCCGCTCAAGCCCGCTTCCCGGGGCTTACCCGGTGCGGAGCTGTCGGTGGTGGACAAGGGCGAGTTCGAGGACTGGCTTACCCTGAGGGTCATGGTGACCAAGGCGGATACCCTGTACCGGGGCGACCTGCTGCAACTCAAGCTCCGGCTGGACAAGCTGGGGGTTGCCAACGCCACCGGCCACCACAACCCGCTCGGGCCGGCGCTGGTGTGCGAGGCCTTTCATGCCGGGCTGGGACAACTGAAACTGTCCCGCGAGGTTGAGAAGGTGTGCCTCAAGTCCTTCGAGCAGACTGTCCTGCAGCAGCTGGGGCCCCTCTACCAGGAGCTGAACAACATTCTGATCCGGCACGGAGTGCTGCCGGACCTGGACCTGAGCAAGTATCTGAGTGAAAAGTCGGTGAAGAAGGCGGAGTCGGAACCGGCCAATCCGCCGCCACCACGGCGTGAAGCACCCGAGCCGGCTTCCGAGGGCGTGACCGCACCGGCGGCGCCGGTGCGCCCGGCCGCTACCGACACCAGTGCCGCCGGCCAGGCCTTCCGGGGGCATGCTCAAGCGGCCCAGACCGCGTTCGCCACCGTCAGGAACCTGGTGTCCACCCTGACGGCCAGCCGTCGGGCCCGGGGTGACCAGGCGCCGGTGGCCTTCCCCGCCCATGCCCGTCCCCTGTCCACCGGCGAACTCCAGCGCGAGCTGCAGGAACTCCAGCTCCAGGCTGCCGAGGCGCCGGCCGCAGACGAGTCGCTGTTGCAGCGGGTGGTCGAGCGTGTGCGCGCCAGTGGTGACTACCGGCTCGACGAGGAGCAGCAGCAGACCCTGGACGTGGTCGACCGTTTCTTCAAGAGCGTGGTGGAAAGTCCGAAACTGAGCGACTACGCCCAGACCTTGATCCGGCAACTGGAGGTGCCGGTGCTGAAAGTGGTGATGCGCGACCCCTCCTTCTTCGACGACCAGGGCAGCCCCGTGCGGGGCGTCATGGACCGGCTGGCCCAACTCGGGGTCAAGGGCGGGCGGGTGAACCCGGTGGTCCGTCGTCGCGTGGAAGAGCTGATCCAGAAGATCGCCACCGAATTCCAGCAGGACACCGGGGTGTTCGAGCAGACGGTGGCGGAACTGGACACCCTGATCGACCGCCAGAACCTGGTCTACCGGCGCAATGTCGAGCGGGTGACCGCAGCGGCCGAGGGCGCCCAGAAAGTGGCCGAATCGAAGCAGGCGGTGGCCGAGGTGCTGGACCAGCGCCTGGCCGGGCGCCGGGTGCCCCGGGCCCTGTTGAGCCTGCTCGACGGCGGCTGGCGGGACCTGCTGTCTCTGACCTGGATCCGGCAGGGGCCGGACAGTCAGCTGTGGCAGGACTATTTGGCGGTCATCGACTCGCTGCTGACCTACGCGGACGACCCGGAAAGCAACATCAACCTGCCGGAGTTGCTGCGGGTGATCCAGGATGGCCTGGCCTCGATTTCCAGCAACCACCTGCCATCGTCGCAGATTCGCGATGAGCTGAAACAGTTCCTGGTCCGGCGCCCGGACCAGACGCCGGAAATGGTGGAAATCCCCGCCGCCCGGCCCGAGGCCGACCCCAAGGCAAGCCTGTCGGAACGGGAGCAACGCAGCCTGCAGCGATGGATGAACCGGGCCCAGCAGCTGCGCACCGGTGACTGGCTGCGTGACCAGGAAAATCCGGAGCAGCCCCAGTACATCCGCCTGGTATGGATTGCCCGGGGGTTCAGCCGCTTCGTGTTTGTGAACCATCAGGGCATGCGGGTGGTGGAGCTGGAGCTTGAACAGCTGGCCCGGCAGATGCGCAAGGGCATCATCGTGCCCGACAGCCAGTATGAGCGGCCGCTGGTGGACGAGAGCATCGACCGGATGGTGCGCAAGGTCTACGATCAGCTGTCCTGGGCTTCGACCCATGACGAGCTGACCGGCCTGCTGGGGCGGCGCGAGTTCGAGCGTATGCTGGACCAGCAGCTGGCCCGGCGGGAAGATGAACGGGCCCTGGTGCGACTGGATCTGCGGCGCTTCCGTATTCTTAACGACACCGCCGGCTATCAGGCCGGCGACGACGCCCTGAAACAGGTGGCGGACCTGCTGCGGACACACGTGGGGGACGGTATGCCGGTGGCGCGCCTGGCCGGCAATGAGTTTGCCATGCTGGTGCCGGCAGAAACCGCGCTGGACTCCGCGACCGGCCTGATTCAGGCCATCGAGGCCGCGCCGTTCCAGTTCGGTGGCCGGCGCTATCCGGTATCGGCCAGTGCCGGCGTGGTGCCGGCGTTCCCGGCCCTGGTCAACGCCGAGCGCTGGTTACGGGCCTCGGAACAGGCCCTGGCCCAGGCCAAGCAGCAGGGGCCCGGCAAGGTGGTGGCGTTCACCCCGGATGCCTCCGACCAGGCCCGGCAGGAGCAGATCGCGGCCCGGGTGGCCAGCCTCGGCGATCTGGACGAGGAGCGGATGCTTCTGCGCTGCCAGAAAATCATCCCGCTGCACCCGAAAACGGCGATGTCGCCCCAGTACGAAATCCTGATCAGCATGTACGACGATGCCGGCACTCTGATCACCGGCCACGATTTCGTCCGCATGGCGGAACGCTACGATCGGATGCAGGCGGTGGACCGTTGGGTGGTCGGGCACATGCTGGACTGGTTGCGCGAGCGGCGGCCGGACCCTAGGCACCTGGGGGGCGTGTGCATCAACATCTCCGGACACAGCCTGAACGATCAGGCGTTGCTGGAGTTCATCTACGAAAAACTGAGCGAGAAAACGGCACCGATTGAACGGCTCTGGTTCGGCCTGACCGAGGCTTCCGCCATCAGCGATCTCGACAGCGTTGCCGAGTTCATGGTTGAAATGAAGGAGCTGGGGTGCCGGTTCTGCCTCGGCAATTTCGGGGCCGGTCCCAACTCCTTCCACTTCATGCGGACGTTGCCGGTGGACCTGATCAAAATCGACAGTGCCTTCACCAACCAGCTGAACAGCAGCGAGACGGACCGGGCGGTGGTGCGTTCCATGGTGGACATGGCGCATTACATGAACCGGGAAGTCATCGCCTCCCAGGTTGAATCCCGTGAGGTTCTCGATATCCTGAGGCAATTGGGTGTGGACTACGCCCAGGGATTCGTGGTGGAAAAACCCCGCTCCCTCGACAGCCTTCTCTGAGTCTGGGATCAGCCCGTCATGTCAAAGCGTCATCCGATCATCGCGGTGACCGGCTCCAGTGGTGCCGGTACCACCACCACCGGCCACACCTTCAGCCGCCTGTTCGCCAGCGAAGGCATCAACGCCGCCATGGTCAGCGGCGACAGTTTTCACCGCTACAACCGGGAGCAGATGGCCCGCCTCGCCGCCAAGGGCCAGTTTGGCGAGCGCAACCACTTCGCCCTGGCCGCCAATCACATCGACAAGCTCGAAGCCCTGTTCTACGACTACAGCCACACCGGCAACGGCCGCTACCGCCAGTATGTCCACGACGAGGACGATGACCTCATCGCCGAGGGGCACAAGCCGGGCACCTTCACCCCCTGGGGGCCGTTGCCGGCGGACACCGACCTGCTGTTCTACGAGGGGCTGCACGGCGGCGTGATCAGCGATGCGTACAACATCGCCCAGTACGTCGACCTGCTCATCGGCGTGGTGCCGATCGTCAACCTGGAATGGATTCAAAAGATCCACCGGGATACCCACAAGCGCGGTTACAGCCAGGAAGCGGTGGTACAGACCATCATCAACCGGATGGAGGACTATGTGCACGACATCGTGCCCCAGTTCTCCCACACCCACATCAACTTCCAGCGGGTGCCGCTGGTGGACACCTCCAACCCGTTTGTGGTCCGAGACGTACCCAGCGAGGACGAGAGCATGGTGGTCATCTGCTTCCGGGACCCCACCGAGATCGACTTCGTGCGCCTGCTGCAACTGATCCCGGGCAGCCAGCTGTCCCGTCACGATACCCTGGTGATCCCCGGGCCCAAGATGGGGCTGGCGCTGGATCTGATCGTCCGCCCGATTATCCAGCGACTGCTGCTGCGGCGCGCCTACGCCTGAGCTAGCGGGCCAGGGTGCCGTCGCGGTAGTCGCGCAGGGCCTGCTGGATCTCCTCCTCGGTGTTCATCACAAACGGACCGTACTGCACCACCGGCTCCGCCAGCGGCCGGCCTGCCACCAGCAGCACCCGGGCGCCCGCGTCGCCGGCTGTCACGCTGACACGGTCGCCGGTGCCGAGCACACTGGCCGCGTGGCGAGCCAGGGGCGTTCCGGCCAGGTGAGCCTGCCCCTCGTACAGATAGAGGAAGGCGTTGTGGCCGGCGGGCACCGGCAGGTTCATCTGGCCGCCAGGGTGCAGGTCCAGGTCGGCGTAGAGGGGCTCGGTGCCGGGGCGTTGTATCGGGCCGCGGTGCGTCTGGCCGGCCAGGGCCAGGGTACCGGCAATGAGCCGGACCCGGCCGCCGTCAAGGGGGATCACCGGGATATCCTCCGGCTGCAGGTCCCGGTAGCCCGGCGCGGTCATCTTGTCCCGCGCGGGCAGGTTCAGCCAGAGCTGGAAGCCCCGCATCAGCCCCTCCTCCTGCTGGGGCATTTCCGAGTGGATGATACCGCGACCGGCGGTCATCCACTGGACGCCGCCGCTGCGCAGCTCGCCGCGGTTGCCCAGGTGATCCTCATGCAGCAGGTGGCCCTCGATCATGTAGGTGACCGTCTCGAAGCCCCGGTGCGGGTGGGGTGGAAAGCCGCCGATGTAGTCCGCCGCGTCCGCCGAGCCGAACTCGTCCAGCATCAGGAACGGATCCAGACGCGCCGACGGGCGTTGTCCCAGGGAACGGCGGATGCGGACGCCGGCGCCGTCGGAGGTTTCCCGGGCGGTGATGGTGTGTGTGACGGCACGTTCTGCCATGGTGGACCTCCTGCCGGCCGGATCAGCCGATGACCTCGGCGATGTGCTGCCGGGCGCGTGCCAGGGCCTGGGATTTCTGTTCCTCGCCCATGTTCAGACCTTCGGCGTAGATGAAATGCAGGTCTTTCAGGCCCAGGAAGCCGAGGAAGGTGCGCAGGTACGGGGTTTGGGTGTCGTTCGGGGTGCCGGCGTAGAGGCCGCCGCGGGCCGCCAGGATGTAGACCGGTCGGTCTTCCAGCAGGCCGACCGGACCGTTCTCGGTGTACCGGAAGGTCACCCCGGCCCGGGCAATGTGGTCGAAATAAGCCTTGAGGGCCGAGGGAATGCCGAAATTGTACATGGGCACACCCAGCACCAGGATGTCGGCATCCCGGATTTCCTGGATCAGCGAATCTGAATAAGCGACCACCTGCTGCTGGTGGTTGTCCCGGTCCTCGGCGCCGGTCAGGAAGGCACCAAAGCGTCCGGCGTCCAAGTGCGGAACCGGCTCGGCGGCCAGGTCGCGGCGGGTGATGCGCAGTTCTCCGTGAACTTCTTGCAGCCGCGTCAGGGCCTGCTCGACCAGGTGCGAGGATTGACCGTCCTGGCCGTAGATGCTCGCGGTCACGACAAGAATGTGTTTCATGTTCGATATCTCCTGTGCAGAAACGATGACTGTCTGGGGAGATATTGAACTGCGACCGGAGTCAAGATGAAAACGGAGAATCTTGGAGGGATTGTTCAGATTTTTTGAAGGAACGCGGCCGCCCAGGCGGGCGGCCGGCGTTCACGGTTCAGGTGACGTTGCGGGAGTAGAAGATCTCCAGCATTTCCCGGCGCAGGCGATCCTCGATGGATTGCGCTTCACGCGGGTCCAGGTCGCTGGCGTTGACGCCGAACACGTAGTTGTCCAGCTTGAAGTCCTTGAGCATCATCTTGGTGTGGAACAGGTTTTCCTGGTACACGTTCACGTCGATCATCTGGTACGCGTTCTGCGTGTCCTCGGTCAGGTAGTTCTGAATCGAGTTGATGTCGTGATCGATGTAGTGCTTGGTGCCGTCCACGTCGCGGGTGAAGCCGCGCACCCGGTAGTCCACCGTGACCACGTCCGAATCGAAACTGTGGATCAGGTAGTTCAGGGCCTTGAGCGGGGAGATCAGGCCACAGGTGGAAACGTCGATGTCCGCCCGGAAGGTGCTCACGCCGTCGTGGGGGTGGCTTTCCGGATAGGTGTGCACCGTAACATGGCTCTTGTCCAGGTGCGCCACGATGGTGTCCGGCAGCGGGCCCGGGGACTCCTCGTTGTCGGCCTTGCCGTCGCTCACCTCGTGCTCGGCGATCAGCATGGTGACGGAGGCGCCATGGGGCTCGTAGTCCTGCCGGGCGATGTTGAGGATGTTGGCGCCGATGATCTTGACCACGTCGGTGAGGATCTGAGTCAGCCGCTCGGCGTTGTACATCTCGTCGATGTAGTCGATGTATGCCTTGCGTTGCTCTTCGGTCTGCGCGTAACAGATGTCGTAGATGTTGAAGCTCAGGGATTTGGTCAGGTTGTTGAAACCGTGAAGCTGGAGTTTGGTTTCCATGCTCAGCCCCTCTGGATTCTGGAGTTGGATGATCTGAGAGCCGGACGCTGTCCGCCCCGCCGAGGCCGCCACCGACGACTGACCAGGTTGTTCACCTTTTGCGCAGACCGGTGGATGAGGCGCGTATTATGCACATCGCGTATGGCGTTGAATAGTGCCTGCGATACATTTTGGCGGCCCCCGGCCGGCCGCGGCCGCGCCGGGCTCCCGACTAATCCTCCGCGTCGCGGATTTCAAAGCTGTGGCTGATCTCCACGCCGGCCTTTTCCAGCATGATGGAGGCGGAGCAGTACTTCTCCGCGGACAGGCTGACGGCACGCCGAACCTGGTTCTCCTTCAGGTTGCGGCCGGTCACCACGAAGTGCAGGTGGATCCGGGTGAACACCGCCGGCACGGCATCGGCCCGTTCCGCCTCCAGCTCGGCGTGACAGGCGGTCACCTCCTGCCGGCTCTTGCGGAGAATGCTCATGACGTCGAACGAGGAGCAGCCGCCCAGCCCCATCAGCAGCATTTCCATGGGCCGGGGGCCGAGGTTCTGGCCGCCGTGGTCGGGCGGGCCGTCCATCTGAACACTGTGGCCGCTGCCACTGGTGGCCCTGAAACTGGCGTTACCGGTCCAGTCGACGGTTGCTTTCATGGTGTCGCGATCTCCATGGCAAGGGGTTGGCGATATCGAAGGCGGATGCTAGCACAGAGGCGGGCGGGGCGGCAGCCGGTGTCCGGTCAAGGCCGGCGTGGTTTCCGGTTGCCGGATACCCACCTTCTTGCTATAAGTTGCCCTTTTTTGAAGAAAAGTTAACGAACCCGCAAGGAAAGTGGGGTAAACAACAAGTATTCGGACCGTCAGCAGCTGAGGAGGCATGACCCGCACCATGGCCACTATCGTCAAGCCGGTTGAACAGAAGACCAAGCACCTGGACTATTTCCTGTCGCAGTGCCACCGTCGCCGCTACCCGGCCAAGAGCACCATCATTTACGCCGGCGACAAGAGCGATTCGTTGTTCTACATCGTCAAGGGATCGGTCACGGTCATCATCGAGGACGACGACGGGCGGGAAATGATCATGGCCTACCTCAACGCCGGGGACTTCTTCGGCGAAATGGGGCTGTTCGACAACATGGATTCCCGCAGCGCCTGGGTCAAGGCCAAGACCGAATGCGAGGTGGCTGAAATCAGCTACACCAAGTTCCGGGAAATTGCCCAGCAGGACCCGCGGGTCCTCTACTTCATCGGCGAGCAGATGGCCTCGCGCCTGCGCCAGACCACCCGTAAGGTGGGCGACTTGGCGTTTCTGGATGTGACCGGGCGGGTGGCCCGTACCCTGCTGGATCTGTGCAAGGAGCCGGATGCCATGACCCACCCGGATGGCATGCAGATCAAGATCACCCGGCAGGAGATCGGCCGGATCGTGGGCTGTTCCCGGGAGATGGTGGGCCGGGTGCTGAAGACCCTGGAAGACCAGGGACTGGTCCGGGTCAAGGGCAAAACCATGGTGGTGTACGGAACCCGCTGACCGGGGGCCGTGCCCGAACCGGTCGCCCGCCACAAAGGCCGCTGCTTGCAGCGGCCTTTTGCGTTCCGGTCCGGGGGCTTTACGGGTGGGCGGCGACGAACGCGCGGACCGACCGGCAGACCGCCTCCGGGTGGGTCAGTGGTGCCCAGTGGGGCGCGTCCAGTTCCTGGCGGGTCAGCTTGCCGGTCCAGCGTACCAGCGAGTCGGTCAGCGGCGGGCTGACGTAGGCGTCCTGGGTTGGCACGATCACCTGCACCGGGCAGTTGGCCCGGCGCGGCCGGGGCCGCAACAGCCTGGGCAGGACGTTGGCGCGGTAGAGCTTGACGCCGAACCGGCCGTCGGCTTTCTGGCTGGTGCGGTAATGGGCGTCGGCGATGCCCTCGTGCCGGCGCAGGTAGGCGGGCCAGAGGCGGTCCAGGCCGGCCAGCCAGATCAGCTCCGGCAACAGCGGCAGCTGAAACAGCAGCACGTACCAGGACCGGCCCAGCTGACGCAGGAGCTGGGCGGTGCCGCCCTGGCCCGGGGCGCCCCCCAGCCGTTCCCGTAGCCAGTAACCAACGTGATCCAGGCAGGGGCCGGAGATGGCGGTGTAGGAGCGCAGGCGGGACGCCAGTTCCGGCGCGGTGGCCGACTCCCAGCTCTGGATGGCGCCCCAGTCATGGGCCACCAGATGAAAGGGGCGGCCGGGAATCAGGGTGTCCACCACGGCTCGCAGGTCCTGCGCCAGCAGCGCCAAGCGGTACTCCCGGGTTCGCCCGGGCTTGCCGGAGCGGCCGGCACCGCGGACATCGTAGCGGATCACCAGAAAGTCCCGGCTCAGGTCCGCGGCGACCCTGTCCCAGACCCGGTGGTTGTCGGGGTAGCCGTGCACCAGGACCAGGGGGGTCGCCCCCCGGGGGCCCTCGGCCACGGCGTGGATGTGCAGGTCACCGTTGGTGACCGGGTATTCTCGCGGCTTGTTCACGGGGCACCTTGTGCTGTTCCTCAATGGAGGCATCAGGCTAGCAGGTGCGGTACCCCGGGCGGGGCATCGGAACGGGCCAAATGCCGGTCCGCCGATGTCAGTCCACCAGCGCCACCGATTTGACTTGCATCCACACTCCCTGCCCGGGCCTGAGCCCGAGCTGGTGCACCGAACGGGTGGTCAGGCGCGACAGGAAGGGCGTGGCACCGACCCTCAGCCGGACCAGGCTGGTGCCGGGGCTGACGTCGGTTTCCACCCGCTCGATACGGGCGGGCAGCAGGTTCTGGATGCTTTGGTCCCGGTGTTCCTGCAGCGCCAGGCTGACGTCCCGGGCCAGCACCTGGACCCGGAGCCGGTCCCCCGGCCGCATGGGACCTTCATGCCGCAGCCAGAGCTGGCCCTGGCCGAAGTCGAACAGGGCCAGATGCCAGTGCTCATCCTGATGGCGGAGCCGGCCCTCCAGGATGACGCCGGCATCGTCGTCCAGACGGAACGGGGGGTCGGTGCGGGCCAGGGTCTCCTGCAGCGGGCCCTGGGCCACCACCCGGCCCCGGTCCATCATCACGAGATGGTCGGCAAGCCGGGCCACCTCGGCGGTGGCGTGTGAGACGTAGACCACCGGGATCGCCAGGGTATCCTTCAGCCGCTCCAGGTAGGGCAGAATCTCCTGCTTGCTGGCCCGGTCCAGGGCTGACAGTGGCTCATCCATCAGCAGCAGGCGCGGGCTGGTGAGCAGGGCCCGGGCAATGGCCACCCGCTGCCGTTCGCCTCCGGACAGGCCGGCGGGCATGCGTGACAGCAGGGCCTCCAGCCCCAGCCAGTGCACCGCGTCGTCGAATACGATCCGTCGCTGTCCGGCAGGGGTGCGCCGGTATCCGAATTCCAGGTTGCGGCGCACGGAAAGGTGAGGGAACAGGTGGGTTTCCTGGAACACATAGGCCAGGGCCCGTTGGTGCACGGGCTTGTGGAACCCGGCGGTTTGCCAGGGCTCGCCGAGCACGGTCATCTCACCCGGAGCCCGTTGCAGCCCCGCCATGCAGCGCAGCAGGGTGGTCTTGCCGCAGCCAGAATGGCCGAACAGCGCGGTGATTCCGGTGCCGGGCAGGGTCAAGTCCACGTCCAGCTCGAAACCGGGGTAGGCGTGCCGGAAACGTGCGTGAACGGTGTCCGGGCCGGTCATCGCAGGGCGCCCGTCCGGGCCCGGCCGTTGAGGGCGTACAGGCTGACCAGAACCAGGAAGGAAAAGGCCACCATGGCGCCGGCCAGCCCGTGAGCCTGGGCGTACTCCAGGGACTCCACGTGATCGTAGATGGCGACCGACAGAACCTTGGTTTCGCCGGGAATGTTGCCGCCGATCATCAGCACCACGCCGAACTCGCCGACGGTGTGCGCAAAGCCCAGGACCGCCGCAGTCAGGAAACCGTTGCGGGCCAGCGGCACCGCCACCAGCAGGAAACGCTCCCAAGGCGCGGCGCGCAGCGTCGCCGCGGCTTCCAGAAAACCCTCGCCCACCGCCTCGAAGGCGTTCTGCAACGGTTGCACCGCGAAGGGAAGGGAATAAATGACCGACGCCACCACCAGCCCCTCGAACGTGAACGGCAACAGGCCGAGCCCCAGCTCCCGGGTCAGCTGGCCGACCCAGCCGTCCGGCCCCATCACCAGCAACAGGTAGAAGCCCAGCACCGTAGGCGGCAGCACCAGGGGCAGCGCCACCACGGCCGCCACCGGTTGTCGCAGCCAGTGCCGGGAGCGGGCCAGCCACCACGCGATGGGGGTGCTTACCAGCAACAGCAGCACGGTGGTGACAGTGGCCAGACGCAGCGTCAGCCAGACCGGATCCCAGTCGGCGGCCAGCATCACGGTGCGACGTCGTAGCCGTACGAGCGGATGATGGCGAGCGCGGTTTCGCCCCGGAGCCACGCCAGCCAGGCGGTGGCGGCGTCCTTGTCCGCGCCCCGTGTCAGCAGGAGGGCCTGCTGCTCAATGGGGGCGTAGTACGCTTGGGGCACGGTCCACAGGGTGCCGTCGTTCGGCCAGGCCCGTACCTGGGACAGCGCGACGAAGCCGGCCTGGGCATTGCCGCTGGCAACGAACTGGAAGGCCTGGGCAATGGAATCCCCCCGCACCAGCCGGGGCTGCAGACGGGCCCAGAGCCCGAGATGTTCCAGCACCTGCTGCGCCGCCAGGCCGTAGGGGGCGGTTTTGGGATTGGCGATGGCCAGACGGGTAAAACGGGCCTCGGCCAGGTAATGCTCGGCATCGGTGAAGGTGCCCGGTTGCGGGCTCCACAGTGCCAGCTTGCCCCGGGCGTAGGTGAAGCGGCTACCCGCGACCGCCAGCGGGCTGTCCTCGAGCAACGCCGGCCGGCGGCCGTCGGCGGCCATGAAGACATCGAACGGGGCACCGTTCCGGATCTGCGCGTAGAGTTTGCCGGTGGAACCGAAGCTGGCGGTGACGGTGTGTCCGGTCTCCGCCTCGAACCGCTCGGCCAGGGCCCGGGTGGTATCGGTGAAGTTGGCCGCGACCGCGACGGCCACGTCGCCGGCGACGGCGGGGGTGACGGCCGGCAGCAGCAGGAGCAGGGCAAGGGAGCGAAGCAGGAGGGGCCGGGGCACGCGCATGGGAATTCCTTATATATAAATGTATATAACGATAGCGTGATACTAGGTGGCATCCGGAGGTTGCGCAAGCCGGGCGTGGTTCAGGTGTCGGTATCGGGCGCGTTATGGAAGGCGCTGGCCAGCAGCTCGAACTCCGGAAGCTCAAGCAGCCGCTGCTCCAGGCGCCGGTAGCGGGCTAGGGTGTCCTGGCCGAGCGCCGACAGCTGGGCGCCACCACCGCGTCTGCCGCCGGTGGCGGTCATGACCAGGGGCGACACGGCGCAGCGGTTCATGGTTTCCACCAGCAGCCAGGCGCGGCGGTAACTGAGGCCCATGGCCCGGGCGGCGGCGGAAATCGACCGGTGTTGGTCAATCAAAGCCAGAAGCTGTGCCTTGCCGGGGCCCATGGCGACCTCGTTGCCGACCTTGAGGCGCAGTCTGGGTTGGGGGGTGCGGGTGTCGGGCATGACTCAGAGCGTGGGTTCCAACATCGCGGTGTCCGTGGTCTGGGGCAGGGTCCGGCACAGGCTCAACAGGTACGACCAGACCTCGTCTCGGTGGATTTCGTTGAGCATCTCATGCCGGCCGCCGTCGAACAACCGCAGCGTGACCCGTTCGATGCCGGCCTCCCGGATGGCCTGGAAATGGCGGCGGATGCCGCGGCCCATTTCCCCGACCGGATCGGCGGTGCCGGAGAACAGGTGTACCGGCAGGGCGCGGCGCCAGCGCACAGGCGCCAGGGTCAGCATACCGGCCAGGAAATCCTGCCACAGCCCGACGCTGCAGGCGAAGCCGCAAGCGGGGTCGGCCAGGTAACGGTCCACCTGGGCCGGGTCCCGGCTGAGCCAGTCCGCCTCGGTGCGGTTGGGGCGAAACCGGCGGTTGAACTGGCCGAAGGTCAGGCGCTGGATCAGCCGGCTGCGATGGCGTTGGCCGCGCAGCCGGCGAAGCACCCCGAGCAGGGCCAGGGCGGCCCGCAGCTGGGGCCGGTGGATGCGGTTGGTGGCGCTGAGAATGAGGGTGTCCACTGTCTCGCCGTGGGCCTGGGCGTAACCCTGGGCGATGAACGAGCCCATGCTGTGCCCGAGCAGGTTGACAGGGCGGCCGGGGACGCGGGCGCGGGCTTCGGTGATGACCTGGCCCAGGTCGGCCAGGACCTTGCGCCAGCCGTCCCGGTCGGCGTAGTGGCCCAGGTCTCGGGCCGGGCCGTCGGGGTCATGGCCCCGGTGGTGATAGGTGATCACCGCGAGGCCCCGCGCCGCGAGCCAGCGGGCCAGCTCCGCGTATCGGCCGCCGTGTTCGGCCATGCCGTGGCTGATGACCAGCACCGCCGTCGGCGCCGGGGGCGCGTAGAGGGTGCCGGTGATGGGGTGGCCGTCAGCGGCGCTCAGTGTCAGCGGGTATTCGTTCATGGCCCGTGCCCGGTGTCCTTGCTGTGTTATCGGTTGCCGGGCGTTGCCACTCCGGCGGTTTCCACAGGTGTCCGAGTCGAGACCATACGCTGCCGGGGCGGCTCATGTCCCGGAACAGGTCCACGTATTCGTGTGTCCACAGCACCAGCAGGTTATTGGAGGGCACCGGCCGGGTGATGCCGTATTCCGGCGGTGCGTTCTCGTCCTCGTCGACGAAGGTGCCGAACAGCCGGTCCCAGAGGATCAGGATGCCGCCGTAGTTGCGATCGATGTAGCCAGGGTTGCGGCCGTGGTGGACCCGGTGGTGGCTGGGGGTGTTGAACAGCCATTCCAGCCAGGGAGGCAGGCGGCCCACCAGGGTGGTGTGGATGAAGAACTGATACACCAGAGAGCCGGCATAGGCGACGCCGATCCATACTGGGTTCAGCCCCAGCCAGGCCAGGGGCAGATAGAACAGCCAGTTGCCGTTGAAAATGTTGGTGGCGTTATGACGCATGGCGGTGGAAAAGTTCATCCGTTCGGAGGAGTGGTGCACCACGTGGGCGGCCCAGAACCAGCGCATCCGGTGGCTGGCCCGGTGCATCCAGTAGAAGCAGACGTCCACACCGAGGAAGGTCAGGGCGGCGGTTGTCCAGTTCAGCTCCGGGTCGAACAGCCGGTGGTGGTAGCACAGGGCATAGACCGGGAAGGCGAGGACGCCGGCGAACAGCAGCTCGGTGAGCTGGTAGCCGGCTCCCAGGGCAAAGTTCCGCACCGCCTCGCGCGGGTCCATGCGCCGTGGGTCGTGCCGGATTTTGCCGTATTCCCAAAGGGTGACGGCGATGAACACGGGGGTGGCCACCACGAAGATCAGCTGGCGCTCGTCCAGCGCCAGCCAGGGGGCCAGGGTGTGCCAGAGGGGCAGCAGGCCGCTGTGTTCCAGCACGGCCTGCATCATGTCGATCAGCGCCATGAGCGATCCTGATGTTGTTTTTGTCGTGGCTGTCATGATCGCACGGCCGGAGCCGGGACGAGTGTCCCTTCGCGCCAGCCCGGTTGGCGGTTTGCGCCACCGCCCTCAGCGATGGCGACGATAGAGATCGGCAATGGGGTCGAGCTGGGGCTGCCACTGGGCCAGCTGGGTCTGCATCTCCTTCGGCAGGCGTTGGCGCCGCGGCCAGGGCACCGGGTACTGCGGAGGCAGGAACAGCGGAGCCAGCAATGCTCCGGCGGTCAGGTCGGCCCGGGAGAAACGGTCACCGGCCAGGTAGGGCGGGTCGGCCAGGGCGCGGGACAGGTCGTCGAGCGCGCAGGTGAGCGTCTGGGCGGCGGCCTCGGCCGTGCGGGCGTTGATTTTCATCCACTGGCGCATGGCTTCGTCCACCCGGCTGAAGGCAAGGCTGAGCAGAATCCGGTTGTAGAAGGGTGTCCCGGCGGCCAGCATCGGTACCATCAGCTTGGGCCGCTGCAGCAGATAGTGGTAGGACCAAGTCCGTACCGCCGGCCCGACCTCCTCGTCCAGGCGCTGCTCCCAGCGTTGCGCCATCGCCCGGGCCGCCGGGTCGGCGGGGGTCAGCGGTTGTTCCGGGAAGGTGGCGTCGAGATAGTCGAGGATGGCGGCGGAGCCCTGGATGATCTCGCCGTCGTGCTCCAGCACCGGCACCGAGCTGCTCTGGCCGGTGAGCTTGCGGATAGTGGCCATGTGCTGACCCGGCAGCAGGTTTACCGGCTGGTAGCGGATGCCCTTGTGGTCCAGGGCCCAGCGGACCTTTTCGCTGTAATGGGAGATGGCAAACTGGTAGAGCCGCACGGTCATGGTGTCATCCTCGTGGTCCGACGAAACCGCTACCATACCCGGGATTGGTCATGGGCTGAAGCATGGTCTTGGCCGGCCTGTCGGCCTACAATGACGGCCCAGTTCACGGATCAAGGGAAAGATCATGAGTGTACGACGCTTTGCAGGGATGCCCGTCGTGGTCCTCTGCGGACTGATGTCTGCCTGCGCCACCGGCCCCGGTGCCGGCTCCGTGCCCGCGTCCACCTACCAGTGCGGACAATTGACGCTCTCGGTGGCGGAAACCGGCGACAACGGCCTGCTCGGGCTGGATTACCCGGGGCACCGGGTGCTGCTCAAGCCTGTGGTGAGTGCTTCCGGGGCCCGGTACCGGGCGCCGGGGGACGACAGCACCTGGTTCTGGAGCCGGGGCGACCGGGCAACACTGAGCCTGGGCGGCGAACGCTACCCGGAATGCCTGGTGCCGGGAGCCATCGAGCAGCCGTTTTCCGGCCACGGCAACGAACCTTTCTGGCAGGTTCGGGTGACGCCCGGGGAGCTGCACCTGCGGCGCCCGTTCGAACCCGAGAGCGGGGCCGACACTTTCACCATCGACTCCGTGACCGCCAATCACCACGGCCAGACCCTGGTTGCCGGCGGCGGCACCGTGCGGCTGACCATCGCCCGCCAGCTGTGCGAGGACTCCATGTCCGGCGCCCAGTACCCGGCGCAGGTCCGGCTGCAGCTGGACGGCGAGGTGCTGGAAGGGTGTGGCGGCGACCCCGAGCGGTTGCTGCGGGGCGCGGAATGGCAGGTCACCGACCTGGCCGGCACCGGCATGCTCGAGCGCTCCCGGGTGACCCTGGCGTTCCTGTCGGGCGGGCGCCTGGCGGGGCAGGCCTCCTGCAACCGGTTCACCGGGCGCTACCAGCTGACGGGCGAAGGCCTGGCGGTGGACTCGCTGGCCACCACCCGCATGGCCTGCGCCCCGGCACTGATGCACCAGGAGCAGCATTTTCTCGAACGGCTGACGGCGGTCCGTTACGCCCGGATCGACCGACAGGGATGGCTGCGCCTGGAAGGCCCCGGTGGTGAGGCGATCACGGCGGTTCAGGGGGCGGGCCAGGTGACGCCGTAGCCATCCAGGATCCGCGCCAGCCGCCCGGACGCGCGCAGCTCGCGGATGCCGTCGGAAAGAAGGCGGGCGTACTCCCGCGAGCGGGGATTGGCGGGGGAAAAGGCGATGTAGATGGGGGCCTCCGCCAAGCCGCCGGCGACACGGAGCTCAAGCCCCGGCAGCTCGTTGGCGAGGGTCCAGCGCATGACGTCCCGATCCTCCGGCAGCACATCGGCCCGGCCCTCAAGCACCAGCCGGATGGCCCGGTCCAGGGGCGAGGGGCCGGACAGCACCCAGACCCGGCCGTTCTCATCCTGATGGTCGCGGATGTAGGTGTCCAGCTCGGCGGAGTAGGAATAGCCGTTCAGAACCACCAGTACCCGGTCCGCGAGGGAGTCGGTACCGGCGTAGCGCCAGAGGCTGTCGGGGCGGGTGAACAGGTCGATGCGGGAGTAGCCGGCCGGCTCCTCCGGGAACACGAACGCCGGCGCGTCGCCGACGAAGGCCCCCACCACCCCGTCCACCTTGCCGTACTGGGCCAGCTGCAGCGACCGGGCCCAGCTGATGTTCTGGTAGTCCACGGTCATGCCCGCCGCGCCGAACACCGCCCGGGCGATGTCGATCATGTAGCCCTCGGGGGTGGCGCCGGCGACGCAGTTGTGGGGGCACCAGGGGTCGGCGGCGAGCACGATCCGGGCCTGGGCCGGGACCGTGTCCGCAGCCACGGCTGCCGCCTCGGTGGTCCGTGTCCCGGGCTCCGGCGGCTCCTCGGAGGAGCAGGCCGCGAGCCACAGGATCAGTGTCAGCAATAGCCCCTTGCGCATAGCCAGCTCCGGCGCCCCGCGTCCTGGTGTGCTCCTTACAGCATAGACGCTCGGGCGTCGGGGGCCTAGGTGTGTCGATGGCCGGACGCCGCCGTGGGGACCAGGGCCCGGGTCAGGTCGGTCATCGCCAGTGCGCCGACTTGGCGCCCGTCGCGCACCACCCGGAACACCCGGGCGGTGTCGCCTCCGGAGCGGGCCAGCACTGTTTCCAGGTTGTCGCTTTCGGCCAGGTCGCCGGCGTAGGGGGCGTCCGGATCGAACTCGGTGGTCATCACCGAACGCACCCGCAGTACCCGGGCTCGGTTGATGTCGGCGATGAAGTCGACGATGTACGGGTCGCCGGGGTTCAGCAGAATGTGCTGAGGGTCGCCCTGCTGGACCACTTCGCCGTCCTTGAGAATCACCAGGTGGTCCGCCAGTTTCAGAGCCTCGTCCAGGTCGTGGGTGATGAACACAATGGTCTTCTTCAGCTCCGCCTGGAGCTCCAGCAACAGGTCCTGCATGTCCGAGCGGATCAACGGGTCCAGCGCCGAGAACGCCTCGTCCATCAGCATGATCGGCGCGTTGGACACCAGCGCCCGGGCGATCCCGACCCGCTGCTGCATGCCGCCGGACAGCTGGTGCGGGTACTGGTTTTCCTGGCCTTCCAGGCCGGCCCGGGCCAGCCATCGGCGGGCTTCCTGCTCGTAGTCGTCCAGTTTCCGGCCGCGCACGTCCATTGCCATGCCGACGTTTTCCAGCACCGTCCGGTGTGGCAGCAACGCGAATTTCTGGAACACCATGGACATGGTTTCCCGGCGCAGCTGGCGCAGTTCCCCTCGTTCAGCGCCAGCACGTCGCGGCCATCGACCCGGATTTCGCCGGCGGTGGGCTCGATCAGCCGGTTCAGGTGGCGGATCAGGGTGGACTTGCCGGAACCGGACAGGCCCATGATCACGGTGATGTCACCCTCGCGGATATCGATGTTGATGTCCGGCTCACCGTTCTCCGCCACCGAGGTGATCGCCGGTACGGTGTCGGAGGGAACCACGGACACGGTACAGCCGTAGCCCTGTTCCATGATGAACTTGGCCACGTTGGTGACCACCGAGGCCGACGCCCAGTTCATTTCGGTGATGGAAACTTCGCCGCAGTCGTCGGCCTGGGCCAGTCCAGGCAGAACGGCCGCGCACAGCAGCGCGGCACGGTAAACTGTTTCATGTTGACCTCTCCTCGGGTGATTTTCTTGAAAAATATTTTTTCTGCTCAGGGTTGTTGCCACTCTGTACTGCGCGAATGGCCCGTTTCCCTGGGATTTTCCCCTCATAAAACCTTAGTACAGAAATACATAGACCTCTAAGGATAAGAAAGATGAAGGGTTCAAGTTCCCGACATAAAAAGGTCGTTTCCAGGGACCGGCGAGCGCCGGCCGGCCACTGTCAACGGCCTGTAGTAAAGCCCTGCTAGGGTCGTGCGGTTGCCGGACCAGGAGGCTGATATGACCGAACTGCGGAAACTGACCCCTCACCAGGCCATTCCCGAGGAGCAGTCGCGGCGGGATGCCCGTCAGCGTCAGCGCCTGCGCACATTTCTGCCGGAGCTGATCCAGTTGGAACGGTTGCTGGCGGAGGCGCCCGAGTCGGTGTCGGTCCGGGTTCCGCAGCGGGTGACGCTGGCCGACCTGACGCTGCCGATCTATCGGATCGATCTGGGAGCCGAGCGCCGCGACGTCCCCGCCCTGCTGCTGGTGGGCGGGGTGCATGGGCTGGAGCGGATTGGCTCGCAGGTGGTGATGGCCTGGCTCCACACCCTGCTGAGCCGGCTGGCCTGGGACGATCACCTGGCCCGCCTGCTGACGCAGGTTCGGGTGACCGTACTGCCGATCCTCAATCCCGGTGGCATGTTCCTGAACCAGCGCAGCAACCCCAACGGTGTCGACCTGATGCGCAATGCTCCGATCACCGCCCAGGACCGCAGCGCCTTCCTGCTGGGCGGGCAGCGTTTGTCACGACGCCTGCCCTGGTACACCGGCGACCCGGAGCAGGGGATGGAACCGGAAAATCAGGCGCTGGCGGCGGTGATCGAGGAGCTGCTGCCCGGCCGGCCGTTCAGCGTTTCCCTGGATTGCCACAGCGGCTTTGGCTGGCAGGACCAGATCTGGTTTCCCTACGCCTACCGCCGGCGCCCGATGCGCCGCATCGGATCACTGATGGCGCTCAAGCTGATCTGGGAGCAGGCCTACCCGAACCACACCTACCGGTTCGAACCTCAGTCCCGGCACTACCTGACCCACGGTGACCTCTGGGACTATTTTTACAAACAGGTCAATCGCAACAGTGCCGGGGTGTTTCTACCCCTGACCCTGGAAATGGGCTCCTGGCGTTGGGTCCGCAAACGTCCCCGCCAGCTGTTCCGGCTCGACGGCCTGTTTAACCCGCTGGTGCCGCACCGGCACAAGCGGGTTCTGCGCACCCACCTGTGCTGGATCGACTTTCTGTTGCACGCCGCCGCCAGCCATGAAAACTGGTTGCCGGATCCGGACCAGGAGGCCATGCTCCGGGAAGCGGCCATCATGCACTGGTATCGGGATGTGAACTGACATGCACTGGATTCTGTTGCGTGGACTGACCCGGGAGCAGGCACACTGGGGGGACTTCCCCCGGCGTCTGGAGGCGGCGTTCCCCGGGCACCGGTTCCACACCGTGGATTTACCGGGCACGGGGGTAGCCTTTCGGGAAACCAGCCCGGACACCATTCCGGCGATCCGTGAATGGGTGTGCCGGCAGGTGGCGCACATTCCCCGGCCGGTAAACCTGCTGGCCCTGTCCATGGGGGGCATGGTGGCGCTGGACTGGGCCCAGCACGCCCCCTGCGGCGAGATCCAGAACCTGGTACTGATCAATACCAGCTCGGCTTTCAGCCCGCCGTGGCAGCGGATGCGGCCGGGTGCCTGGCCCCGCATCCTGAGACTGCTGGCCTACCGGGAACTGTTTGACCGGGAGCGTGCGATCCTGGCGTTGACCAGCAACCGCCCCGTGCCCTTGGCTTTGGCCAAGCGCTGGTACAGCATCCAGCGCCAGCGCCCGGTCAGCCTGGACACCGCCTTCCGGCAGTTGCGCGCGGCGGCTGGCTTCCGGCCCCGGCGCACGCGCCCGCTGCCGGATGCCCTGTTGCTGGCCAGCCGCCGGGACCGGATCGTGCACTGGCGCTGCAGCGCCCGGCTGGAGTCCCTGTGGCAATGGACCCTGAAGCTGCATCCGGACGCCGGCCATGACCTGCCCCTCGACGACCCGGAGTGGATTCTGGCGCAGCTTTCGGCGTGGTTGCCAAGGGCCTGATGGTTGCTTGACGCAACTCTTTTTTCCGTTCAGTCTCAGGAAACCGAAATCACGACACAGGGCTGACACGGAGCCGACAACAATGAAAATCTACGAAACCAGAACCGCCCCCAATCCCCGCCGCGTGCGCATGTTCATGGCCGAGAAGGGCCTGCTGGACGAGGCCGAATTCATTGAGGTGGATATCCAGAAAGGAGAGAACCTGACGCCGGAATTCATGGCCCGCAACCCGATGAAGAAGGTGCCGGTGATGGAGCTGGACGATGGTACCTGCATCGCCGAAACCATGGCCATCTGCCGCTACTTCGAGGAGGCCTACCCCGACACCCCGACCCTGCTCGGCGACACGCCCCTGGAAAAGGCGCGGATCGAGCAGTGGCTGCGCTGGCTGGACTTCTACTTCTTCCTGCCCACCGGCATGTGCTTCCAGCACACCACCGGCTACTTCAAGGACCGCATGAACCCGATCAAGGCGTGGGGTGAGGCGTGTGGCCAGGACGTGGTCCGGTTCATGCAGTTCCTGGACCAGCATCTGGAAGGGCGGGAGTATCTCTGCTGCGACCGCTTTACCGCCGCCGACATCAATGCCTTCACCACGGTGGCGTTCGCCCGGGTCATCAACCTGCGGATACAGCCGGAGCAGGCGCACCTACAGGCCTGGTACGACCGCATCAAAGCCCGTCCGTCCGCCCAGGCCTGAGGCGCTCAGCCGGCATCACCGCCCGCCGGTGCCGCCAGTGCCGCGAGAATCTTGCGCCCCACCTCCCGGGCCCCCGGACACCGGTGCCCGGCAGCAGGATCAGCAGCTCCTCGCCGCCCCAGCGGCACAGGGCATCGCCCCGGCGCAGGCAGGCCCGGATGCGCGTCGCTGTTTCCTGCAGCACCCGGTCGCCGGTTTCATGGCCGAACCGGTCGTTTACCCGCTTGAAGTGATCCAGATCCCCGAGAATCACCGAGAACCGGTGTTGGCCGTTGCGTTCCGCCTGATGGATTTCCTGGCGGATCAGCGGCAGAAAGGCGTGTCGGTTCAGCAGCCCCGTCAGCTGGTCGGTGGTGGCCCGCAGCAGCAGGTCCAGGCCGCTGGCGTCGGCCACGGGGACCCCGCGCAGCGCGTGGCTGAACTGGTAAGCCAGCAGCGTGGCCAGCATTGCCCACGCTGGCAGTATCGCGAACTGACGCTCCAGTCGGTCGCGGTGGTGAGCATGGGCGTCCTGCCACCGGTCGGCACAAGCCCTTATAGGCGATATACCCCTCAGGACATCCCCCTATTCTGGGGCGGGCGGCGCTATTCCAGCAGGAAATTGGTGTGCCCGTCCAGGGCATCCGGCTCACCCGAGCCGTCCTTGAGTGCCACGCCGGAGCAGCCGAGCCGCCGGGACTCCCGGATCAGCCAGGCCAGTCGCCGTGTGGCGTCGTCGACTGAGAGCCCGCCCGGGCGGATGTTCGAGATGCAGTTGCGCGCTGCATCCGTCAGGCCCACCCTGGGGTTCCAGGTGTAGTAGATGCCGAGACTGTCCGGAGCGCTCAGCCCCGGCCGCTCGCCCACCAGCAGCACCAGCATCCGGGCGCCGAGCAGCTCGCCGATTTCGTCCCCCACGGCGACCCGGCCCTGCTCCACGAGACAGACCGGTGACAGCGACAGTCCGTCGGCCCGGAGCGCGTCGACGATCCGGGCCAGCATGGCCGCGGCATGATGCTGAACCGCGGTGGAGGACAGACCATCGGCCAGGACCAGGGCCACGTCGGCGGCGGCCCCCTCGCTGGCCAGCCGTTTCAGGCGGGCGCCGGCGTCGGCGTCGAGGCGCCGGCCCAGGTCCGGCCGCTGGAGGTAGGTCGGTCGGTCCGGTGCCCGGCTGTGCAGGGGAATCACCGTCAGGCCGAGGTCGTTCAGCTCGGTGGTCAGTGCGTCCCTGTTCAGAGGGATGTGGACTGCGTCCCGGGCCTGGGCGTGACACAGCTGGAACTCCAGGTGGGCCCGGGTGGGTAGGCTGATACCGGCCCGGCCCAGGGCAATGCGGGCCGGGGTGAAGCGTTTCAGACCGGCCCAGTCATTCTCGGTGATGCCCCGTTTCCGGCGCGGATTTGAATCGGTCATGCGCATATCCTCCCCGGAGCTAGAGATGTCGGGCGATGTGAGCGAAGGCGTTTGGCAGGCCCGCGCCCGTCTTCAGGCGCCCCCCGGCGTCGGTGATCCCCATGCGCTCCAGCCAGGCCTCGAACTCCGGTGCCGGTCGCTTGCCCAGCACCTGGCGCAGGTACCAGGCGTCGTGGAACGAGGTGGTCTGATAGTTGAGCATGATGTCGTCGGCGCCGGGAATCCCCATGATGAAGTTGATGCCGGCGGCGCCCAGCAGGGTCAGCAGCACATCCATGTCGTCCTGGTCCGCCTCGGCGTGGTTGGTGTAGCAGATGTCGCAGCCCATCGGCACCCCAAGCAGCTTGCCGCAGAAATGGTCCTCCAGACCGGCGCGGATGATCTGCTTGCCGTCGTACAGGTACTCCGGACCGATAAACCCTACCACGGTGTTCACCAGCAGCGGGTCGAAACGCCGTGCCACGGCGTAGGCCCGGGCCTCGCAGGTCTGCTGGTCGACGCCATGGTGGGCGTCGGCAGAAAGGGCACTGCCCTGGCCGGTCTCGAAGTACATCACATTCTGCCCCACTGTACCGCGCCCCAGCGCCAGCGCGGCCTGGTGCGCCTCGTCCAGAAGCGACAGGCTGACGCCGAAACTGGCGTTGGCCGCCTCGGTGCCGGCAATGGACTGAAACACCAGGTCCACCGGCTCGCCCCGGTTGATGGCTTCCAGATGGGTGGTGACGTGGGTCAGCACGCAGGACTGGGTTGGAATGTCGTAGCGCCGGATGACGTCGTCGAGCATCCGCATCAGCCGGGTGACCGCGTGGTAGTTGTCGGTGGCGGGATTGATGCCGATCACCGCATCGCCGTTACCGTACAGCAACCCGTCCAGGACGCTGGCCGCGACCCCGGCCGGGTCGTCGGTGGGGTGATTGGGCTGCAGCCGGGTCGACATCCGCCCCTGCCGGCCAATGGTCGAACGGAACGCCGTCACCACCTCACACTTGCCGGCCACCAGAATCAGGTCCTGAACCCGCATCAGCTTGGATACCGCCGCCACCATCTCCGGCGTCAGGCCCGGCGCCAGCGCGGTCAGCACCGACGTGTCGGCCTGCTCGGACAGCAGCCAGTCACGGAACTCGCCCACGCTCAGATCGGCCACCGGGGCGAAGGCGGCCGGGTCGTGGCTGTCCAGAATCAGCCGGGTCACCTCGTCGCGCTCGTAGGGAATCAGCGGCTCTTCCAGAAAGCGCCGGAGCGGCACCTCCGCCAGACAGTACTGGGCAGCCACCCGCTCGGTGGCATTGGTCGCCGCGATGCCGGCGAGGCAATCCCCCGAGCGCAGCGGGCTGGCCTTGGCCATCAGCTCCCTGAGGTCGCGGAACCGGTAGCGCCTCTGGGCCAGGTCGACCTGATAGTTCATGTCTTCCTCCGGGTGGCAAGCAGGGCTTGGTCGAAGTGCTCGAGAAAGAAGTCAATGTCGGCTTGGGTAACGCACAGGGGCGGCCGTACCTTAAGGGTGTGGCCGAACTTGCCGGCGGCACCAATCAGGACACCGCGTTGCCGCAGGGCATTGATGATGGCCGAAGCCCTGGCAGGGTCGGGCTGACCACGGCCATCAAGGGCACAGATGTCGATCCCAAGGAACAGTCCGACGCCTCGCACCGAGCCTATCTCTTCATGATAGTCCATGCGTTGGAGCAGTTTCCGACGGATGTCGTCACCCATTCGTCGGGCATTGTCGAGTAGTTGTTCCTGCTCCAGAACGTCAAGCACCGCCAGTCCTGCAGCGACGGCGGCCGTCGAGCCGCCGAAGGTGTTGAAGTAACCCGCATGCAGGGCCAGTTTCGCCAGCAGGTTTTCCCGAGCGGCTAGGCCGGCGATCGGAAAGCCATTCCCCATGGGTTTCCCCAGGGTGACCACGTCGGGGACCACTTGGTGCCGGGCAAAGCCCCACATCTGCTCTCCGGTACGTCCGAACCCAGGTTGGACCTCGTCGGCAATGAATAGTCCGCCGCTGGACTGTATGTGCTCGACTGCGGCTTTCAGGAACCCGGCCGGGTCCGCGTAGACGCCGTCGCTGGAGAAGATCGAGTCCACCAGAAGCGCCGCGCATCCGTGGCCCCGAGCCTCAAGAGCTGACAGGCCGGCTCTGACTTGGTCCGCAAACCAACGACCGGGATCGGCCTGGGACTCGATCGATGCCAATGGAATGGTGTAGACGTGATCCGGTGGAGTGCCTTCCTTGTACGAGGACGGTGATACTTCGTTAACCGCTGCCGTGTTGCCATGATAGGCGGCTTCAGTGACGATGACGCCCCGGCGCCCGGTCCAATGGCGGGCGAGACGCAGGGCCAGGTCGTTGCTTTCGCTACCGGTGCAAGTCAGGACCAGGCGGTCCAGCGACGGGGGCAGGGTTGCCAACAGCCGATTTCCGTAACGATGAAGGTCGTCGTGGAGGTAGCGGGTGTGCACATTCAGCGTCGCCATTTGTCGGGCCACGGCTTCCACGACCCGGGGGTGGCCGTGTCCCAGAGATTGCACATTGTTGTAGAAGTCTAGATAGCGCTGTCCTCGATCGTCGAACAACCAGCAGCCTTCCCCTCGGACGATGTGTAGGGGCTCGTCGTAGAAAAGCATGGCGGTCGGTCCGACGGTGTGAAGGCGCTGCCGAACCCGTTCGCCAAGCGCCGAGTCCATGGCCGGGCACCGGTCAAAGCTGAACGCATTCTGGTCCAGAATGCCCCGTACACGTTCCACGTGATTGATCTCCTTGGTTGGTTTCATATACCTGGCTGCCTCAGGTAGCGTCGGGCCAGCTCGACGGTGCCTCTGGCGAAGTCCTGGCCGAAAGCTTGGCAGGTCTCGGTTTCCGAGTGGCCGGCCAGCCAGGCACTGAGCATGATGCGCCGAATCATGATGAAAGTATCCAGGACGGCTTCGTCGTGGCGGTCGAAATCGGCCACCGAGCGATAGCCACGTACCCAGGCTTCGCGCAGGCGGGGAATGATCGGGTCGAGCTCGTGGAAGCTGATGGCTGCTGCAAAGTCGTAGGCGTACCAGCAAAAGCCGCTGTCGTCGAAGTCGATGATTGCAAGGTGGTTATCGTCAACCAACAGGTTCGATAATCTTAGATCGGCATGAACCAAGCCATACCGATCCGGGATCTGGCCATAGTCGGTTATGCATGCACGAATGCGCTCGATCGCCCGTTCGATCACGTCCTGGTCGGCCTGGCTCAGTCCGGGTGCCTGTCGCCAGTCCCCCCAGAGTCCATTGGGGGCGATCATGGAGCTCAAGTTCCATGCCTTGCGTTCGAACCAGGCGGGGCGTGTCCACTGGCGGCTGTGTTGGTGCAGGGTGGCGGTCACGGCGCCGAGTTTTTCGAACCAATCCGGAAGTCGCTGCCCGATCTCCGGTTCGTGTCCCTCGACATGTTCGAAACCAACCACGAAAAACTCTCGCCCGCCGGAGTGAATGCTATGGACATGCTTGCCTTCCCGTGTTGTTACCGGGGCCGGCGTGCGCACGTCTCCGGAGTCACGCAGGGCGTGAATCCAGGCCAGCTCAGATTCGATTTCCTGCTTGCGGTGATAGGCCGGCCGATGGACCCTGAGGACCAGCTTCCGGTCAGTGCGTGTATCCTTGGCCAGAAAGGTGGCATTTTCCGACGTCGTCAGCAGCTCGATGTCGCTTTCCCGCGGCATTCGCCAATGGTCCAGGCTGTGCTGTAAGCCGGCCTTAAGGCTGTTCACCAATGATTCGCTGTACATCAGTCCTCTCCGGGGCGAGATAGGTAGCGGTGATCCGCTCGCGGTTGCGAGCGGGTGGCGGAGTTCTCTTAGGCTTGTTGTGTGCCAGGGTTCGCATGCTGGGGTGTGACCGGGAGTTCCGGGTTCTCATCCAGGGTATGCTCGGCGTCGAGGATGAGGGCAAGCTCCTCATCCGCCGAGCGTGCCACCAGGTGATGACGACCGTAGATCAAGAAGTAGCCGGCGCCAAAGACAAAGAGGACGAGGGTGTAGTTGAATGCTCTCGGGTCGAAGGCGTACACGCCGGTCATGGCAACCAGGGACAGCAGCAGTGCCAGGGCGGACGTTACCACGCCACCGGGGGTCCGGTAGGGGCGCTCCAGTTCAGGTCGGCGGAGTCGCAGGAGGATGTGACTCAGGGCCATCAAGGCGTAGGAAATGGTCGCGCCAACCACTGCCATGCCCAGAATCAGGTCACCCTCGCCGCTGAGCGACACTAAAAAACCAAACACCCCCGGGGCAATCAGCGCCCAAGTGGGAGCCTTGCGGCGACTTGTCAGAGACAGGGCCTTCGGCAGGTAACCGGCCCTGGACAGGGCAAAGACAAGGCGACTGTAACCATAGATAACCGAGAAAAAGGATGCGATCAGGCCGGCCAGGCCCAGCACATTGATGGCGGTTGCCAGGGTGCCGCTGCCGGTGGTTTTCAGGGCATCGACCAATGGAACGCCGCTGCCGGCGATCACGTCGGCCCCCGCTGCGCCGGCCAGCAACAGAATCACCAGAAGCGCGGTGAACAGTAGAAATACCATGGCGCCGATGATGCCTTTGGGCATATCCCGAGCGGGATCCCGGGCCTCTTCGGCCGCCAGCGGAACGCCCTCGACGGCCAGGAATAGCCACATGGCGAAGGGCAGTGCCGCCCAGACCCCGTGCCAACCGAATGGCAACAACTCGGTTGCACCCGCTACATCGGATGGGGCAATGGTAAACAGTTTGGCCATGTCGAAGTCATCCACCAGCGCCAGCCCGGTGGCGAGGATTGCCAGCACAGCCAAGCCGCTGATTACCATCATGGTTTTCAGGGCCTCGCCGACTCCCGCCAAGTGAATGCCGATGAAAATGGCATAGAACACTGCATAGACCCAGGGACCATTGATTCCCATCAGCTCTTCAACGGCAGCGCCGATGAAGATGACAATGGCGGCCGGAGCCAGAGCGTACTCGATCAGCACGGCAAGGCCCGTCAGGTAGCCGCCCAGCGGGCCCATGGTCTGCCGCGCGAAACTATAACCACCGCCTGCGGCCGGAATGGCGGCGGACATTTCCGCCAGCGACAGCACCAGTGCGAAATACATGATGGCCATCACCACAGCCGCGATGGCAAAGCCTCCCCAGCCGGCTTCGGCCAGGCCGAAATTCCAACCGGCAAAGTCACCGGAAATGACGTAGGACACGCCCAAACCTGCCAGGAGCACCCATCCGGCGGTTCCCTTCTTGAGCTGGCGCTTGGCCAGGTAGTCATGATTGATCGTGTTTGCCATGTGCATTCTCCCCGTGAATGGCCCGGTAGTACCGGGAGCGACCGTTCGATGCATTCCTCTGGCCCGGGTATCAGGGCCTTCAGGAATGGAAATTGCTGCTTTCTCAACACCGACCAGCCTAGCGGCGCCGGTACGGCGCCGGTTATCGAAATTTGGCAAAAGACGTTGAGGAAGGGAGGGAGCTCATGCTTCAGCACAGCAGCGGTCAGGCCGGCATGGCCATACCGGGAAGGCATCGGAAACCGGCGGTTTTCAGTATGCCCCACAAAGGGTCGGAGAGTGCTCCAGCGTGGTGCAGCATGGTGTCTCGCGATATCAATGAGCAAGCGGACAATCTGACGGATTGGGAGCAGGAGTACGATCAATACAGCGCCGGGTGCTTTTTCGGGCGTATTGACGAGTGCCATCTGCCTGGTATTCAGGTGGTCAATGAGTTCACCAGCCAGATGCTCCATCAGAACTGTGTGGTCTGGCCTGAGTCTCTCTGGATCGGCCTGTCTCTCAATCGGCAGGGGTTCCGCATCAACGGCCAGACACTTGGGGATGGGGACATCATGTGGCGTTATGGCGACACGCCCTTTGAATTGGTCACGCCCGCCGACTGCAACATCATCAGCTTGGTCGTCAATCGTGACGAGTTGTATGCGCTGGCGGACACGCTTGGCATTGATCTGTCTTTCCTGACACCCTCCGCCTGCCCACGACTGACGGTGTCCCAGGGGTTACTGGAAGGTACTGTGACCATGGCTCGGGGCATGCTCCAGGCAGACGGTGCCGGTCTGGATTCCGAGATTCACCGGGATTTGGTTCTTCAGCATATTCTGGCACTGCTTGAACAGGCGTCGGTCAACGAGGAGACGCCAGTCAGTTATGGCCACAGGAAACGGGTGGTGGACAGGGTCCGCAGCTATCTCGAAGATGCCGGGGATCAGCCTGTCACCATGACGCAGCTGTGTGAAATTGCCTGCGTCAGCCGGCGTACCCTGCAATACAGCTTTGAAACCATTCTCGGCATCAGCCCGGTCCAGTACCTGCGGCGCACCCGGTTGAATCGGGTCCGGCGCCGCCTGCTCTTGGGTCTTGATGACTCAGTGGCCGATGCGGCGGCCAGCCAGGGGTTTTACCACCTGAGCCAGTTCTCTCTGGATTACAAACGTTTGTTCGGGGAGCGGCCATCGGACACATTCAGGGCCTCGGTGCATTGAAACCGGATTACTCCGGTCCCCCTACCCAAGCCCCCTCCGGCGCGTTACCCTTCCGGCCAGAGAACACCGGATTGCGAGCCGCGAGCTCAGGAGCGTGAGATGACTGGACAGCCGTCCCTGGCCTGTGTCCTGGCCAGAATTGACGAGGCCAACCGGGCCGATCCCAACACCGAACAGGTGGATGGGCAGACCTTGCCCCGGGAGTACGCCTACAGCCTGCACATGACCCGATGGCTGTTTGCGCTGGAGCCGAACCCGTCGGAGCGAATGCAGATTGCCTGCCGGGCTCAGCACATCGAACGCTGGACGCTGCCGCGCGGCGAGTTTCCGGACGGGCGGGCCGGCTACTATCAGTGGCGTCAGTCCTGTGGCCGCAGGCATGGTCGGCGGGCGGCGGAGATCATGGCGCAGTGCGGTTACCCGCCGGAGGCGTGTGAACGGGTGGCGGTGATTCTCAGCAAGCGCGAGTTGCGCCGGGACCCGGACACCCAGCTGCTGGAAGACGTGGCTTGTCTGGTGTTTCTGGAGCGCTACTTTGCGGACTTCTACGAGGAAAAAACGGACTACGACCGGGACAAGTGGTTGCGCATCGTCCGCCGCACCTGGGCCAAGATGACGCCGAGGGGACACGCCGCCGCCCTGGCGCTGGCCGGCCGTCTGCCCGCGCACCTGCAGGCACTGCTGCAGGACGCGCTGGCGCCGGCGGACTGATCAGTCCTCGGGAAAGAACAGGGCCCGGAGCTGCTCGCCCGGTTCCGGCGCCCGCATGAAGGATTCGCCCACCAGGAAGCCGTAAATCCCCCGCGCCGTCATGGCCGTCACGTCCCCGCGACTCATGATGCCGCTTTCGGTAATGGTCACGCGGTCCCCGGCGATGCGGTCGTGGAGCCCAAAGGTGGTATCCAGGGAGACCTCGAAGGTGTGCAGGTTGCGGTTGTTGATGCCCACCAGCGGGGTGTCCAGGGTCAGGGCATCGTCCAGCTCCTCCGGGGCATGCACTTCGACCAGCACGTCCAGGCCGATTTCGTGGGCGATGCCCTCCAGTTCCTGCATCTGGTCCCGGGTCAGGCAGGCGGCGATCAGCAGGATGCAGTCGGCGCCGATGGCACGGCTTTCGTACACCTGGTAGGGCGCCACCATGAAGTCCTTGCGGAGCACCGGCAGGTCGCAGGCGGCCCGGGCCGCCCGCAGGTTGTCCTCGTGCCCCTGGAAGAAGTCGTGATCGGTGAGCACCGACAGGCACGCGGCCCCTCCGCGCTCGTAACTTTCGGCGATGGCCTCGGGGTGGAAGGGGTCACGCAACACGCCTTTGCTCGGGGAGGCTTTCTTGATTTCGGCGATGACCGCCGGCCGCTGCTGGCGGATACGTTGGGCCAGGGCATCGGCAAAGCCCCGTGCCGGTGGCTGGTCGCCGGCACGGGCCTTCAGGTCCGCCAGCGGTGCCCGGCGCTTGCGGTCGTCGATTTCCTGCCACTTGCGGTCGACGATCCGGCGTAGGATGGTGGGTGTTCGGTCGTTGTGACGGTTGCTCATGTTCATGGCCTCAGAAACAACGGGAGAAGTCGACCAGCTCGGACAGCTTGCCGGCGGCCAGGCCGGAGCCAATGGCGTCCAGCGCCATGTCGACACCCTCGCGGGCGGTGTCCGCCAGACCGGCGACGTAGATGGCGACGCCGGCGTTCAGGGCAATCATGTCCCGGGCCTTCTCGCTCAGCTCGTCGTGGCCGCGGCCGAAGGCTGCCTTGATCAGCGCCAGGGACTCGTCCGCCGAGTCCACGGTCAGGCCCACCAGGGACTGGCTCTTGATGCCCAGGTCCTCTGGTGTGATGTCGTACTCGGTGATTGTGCCGTCCTTCAGCTCCGCCACGTGGGTCGAGCTGGCCAGGCTGATTTCATCCAGCCCGTCCTTGGAACAGACCACCAGAATATGCTCGGAGCCCAGGCGTTTCAAAACTTCCGCCATGGGCCGGCACAGCTCCCGGGTGAAGACGCCCAGCAGCTGGCGCTTGACGCCGGCGGGATTGGTCATGGGGCCGAGAATGTTGAAGAGGGTGCGGCACCCCAGCTCCCGGCGGGGACCGATGGCGTGTTTCATGGCGCCGTGATGGGCCGGTGCGAACATGAAACCGACGCCGATCTGCTCGACGCAGCGGGCCACCTGCTCCGGCGTCAGATCGAGGTTGATGCCGGCCTTTTCGATCAGGTCGGCGCTGCCGCTCTTGGAGGAAACGCCGCGGTTGCCGTGCTTGGCGACGTAACCTCCGGCGGCGGCCACCACGAAAGCGGAGGCGGAGGAGACGTTGAACAGGTTGGCACCGTCGCCGCCGGTGCCAACGATGTCGACCAGGGGCTCGGCGTTGACGGTCACCGGGGTGGCCAGTTCGCGCATGACTTCGGTTGCCCCGGTGATCTCGTCAATGGTTTCGCTTTTCAGGCGCAGCCCCATCAGGAAGGCACCGATCTGGGCATCGGTGGCTTCGCCGTTCATGACGATGCGCATCACCGATTTCATTTCGTCCCGGGACAGGTCCAGGTTGGCGGCAATCCGGTTCAGGGCTTGTTTCATGTCCATGGCGATTCTGGCCTCTCAGCGGGTTCTCAGGAAGTTGCGCAGCAGCTCGTGGCCCTGCTCGGTCATGATCGACTCGGGGTGGAACTGCACGCCTTCGATCGGCAGGGTCTTGTGACGGACGCCCATGATTTCCTCCACGGAGCCGTCCTCGTGGCGGGTCCAGGCCGTGACTTCCAGGCACTCGGGCAGGCTGGCCTGGTCGATCACCAGGCTGTGGTAGCGGGTGGCCTGCAGGGGATTGTTCAGGCCTCGGAACACGCCTTCGTCCCGGTGGTATACCGGTGATACCTTGCCATGCATGACGCGGCCGGCGCGGATGATGCGGCCGCCAAACACCTGGCCGATGGCCTGGTGACCCAAACAGATGCCCAGGATCGGCAGCTTGCCGGCGAAGTGCCGGATGGCGGCCATGGATATGCCCGCTTCGTTGGGCGTGCAGGGCCCGGGGGAGATCACCAGCCGCTCTGGCCGGAGCGCCTCGATCTGCTCAAGGGTGATGTCATCGTTGCGGTACACCCGCACCTCGGCGCCCAGCTCCGCCAGATACTGCACCACGTTGTAGGTGAAGGAATCGTAGTTGTCGATCATCAGCAGCATGGTCGGTGCCTCCGCCTCAGTGGTCGAAATCGTGGTAGGTCATGGCCACGGCCCGGAAAATGGCGCGGCCCTTGTTCATGGTTTCCTTCCACTCGAGCCGTGGCACCGAGTCCGCCACCACCCCGGCTCCGGCCTGGATGTGCAAGGTCTGGTCCTTGATGACCGCGGTGCGGATGGCGATGGCCGTGTCCATGTTGCCGTTGAACGAGAGGTAGCCGACGGCGCCGCCATAGACGCCCCGTTTGACCGGTTCCAGCTCGTCGATGATCTCCATGGCCCGAATCTTCGGGGCGCCACTGAGGGTGCCGGCGGGCAGGGTGGCCCGCAGCACGTCCAGGCAGCTGGTGCCTTCCTTCAAGCGACCGGTGACGTTGGAGACGATGTGCATCACGTGGGAGTATCGCTCGACGATCATCCGGTCCGTCACCTTCACGGTGCCGGTTTCGGACACCCGGCCGGCGTCGTTGCGGCCCAGGTCGATCAGCATCAGGTGCTCGGCGATTTCCTTCGGGTCGGCCAGCAGCTCGGCTTCCAGGGCCCGGTCCTCGGCCTCGGTGGCGCCGCGTCGCCGGGTGCCGGCGATGGGCCGGACGGTGACTTCGCCGTCTTCCACCCGGGCCAGGATTTCCGGTGAGGAGCCGACGATGTGGAAGTCCTCCAGGTCGAGGAAGTACATGTAGGGGGAGGGGTTGAGCACCCGCAGCGACCGGTACAGGTTCAGTGGCGGCGCCTGGAACGGGATGGACATGCGCTGGGAAATGACCGTCTGCATGACATCGCCATCGAGCACGTAGTCCTTGATCCGCTGCACCGCCGCTTCGAACCGGTCTTGGCTGAAGCCGGAGACGAAGTCGCTTTCGTCCACCGCCGTGCCGCGCAGCGGCTCGGGCGTGCGTGGGGCATCGGCGGTGCGCCGGTGCAGGCGGGCTTCCAGGGCGTCGATCCGGGCCTGGGCGCGATCATAGGCTTGAGGCTGAGCCGGGTCGGCGTGCACGATCAGGTGCAGTTTGCCGCGCAGGTTGTCGAAGACCACCACCTGATCGGACACCATCAACAGGATGTCCGGGGTGCCGATCCGGTCCGGCGGGCAGCTGTCTTTCAACCGCTTTTCGATGTAGCGCACGGTGTCGTAGCCGAAATAGCCGACCAGGCCGCCGTTGAAGCGGGGCAGCTCCGGCAGGTCCGGGGTGTGGAAGCGCTGCTGGAAGTGTTCGACGAACGCCAGGGGATCCTCGGCCTCGGTCTGTTCCACCACCTCGCCGTTGCGGTGCAGTTCGATCCGCTGCCCGAACACCTTGAGTACCTCCCGGCTGGGCAGGCCGATGATCGAGTAGCGCCCCCATTTCTCCCCCCCCTGAACCGATTCGAACAGGTAAGAGTAGGGGCCGCTGGCCAGTTTCAGATAGGTGCTCAGGGGCGTGTCGAGATCCGCCAGGACCTCACGGTGTACGGGGATGCGATTGAAGCCGGCTTGGGCAAGCTCGGCGAATTGCTCGGGCGTCATGTCATGGATTCCTGAAGTCTGATCTGCTTGGCTGCGCGGGACTCGGACGGACCGGGTCCTGCGCGGGCGGTTGCGGGCCGGACAGGCAACGGGTGCCGGTCAGCCACGGGGCCGGGTCAACCGGTGCGCCATCGCCACCATCGTGTTGCGCGGGTTGTCAGGATGCCTCGCGCTGCAGTCAGATTCAGTCCCTGCACGGCAGGAATCTCCCGAGAAAACAGATGCTCTACCAAACGTCGTGGGGTGAGATTACAAAAGCTCGGTCAGCGAATCAACAACCGCGTCCGCACCCAAGGCATCCACCGGCTGGCCAAAGTTGTAGCCATAACGAACCGCCACGCAGGGGATGCCGGCGGCCTGGGCCGCGTTTACATCGGCGGCGGAATCCCCCACCATCACCGTGGTGCCCCGGGTGCCGCCGAGCTGTGTCATGGCGTGCAGCAGGGGCGCCGGGTCTGGTTTCTTCACCGGCAGGGTGTCACCGGCGACACTCAGTTCGAACCACCGGGCCAGGCCCACCCGTTCCAGCAGAGGTGCCACGAACGGTCCGGGCTTGTTGGTCACCACCGCCAGCCGGCAACCGTGCGCTTCCAGATGCGCGAGGCAGTCGGTCACGCCAGGGAACACCCGGGCGTGCTGGCCGTTGAGCTGCCCATAGTGGTGGTAGAAGATGGCCAGGGCATCCTGAAACAGGGCGTCGTCGCGGGGGGTCGCCGGCTGCCAGTCGATGCGACCGGCCAGGGCGCGGCGCACCAGAATGGCAGCACCGTTGCCGACCCACTGGCGCACCTGGTCGAGGCCGGCGGGGGCGCGGCCCAGGTGTTCCAGCATCCGGTCCACCGCCGCCGCCAGGTCCGGCGCGCTGTCCACCAGGGTGCCGTCCAGGTCGAACAGGGCAACGCCCGGCCAGCGGGCGTTGAACAGACCTTTCAGGCTCATCAGGCCAGCACCTTGCGGGCCTGTTCCAGCTCCGCGCGCATGGCGTCGATGGTGGCCCGGTAGTCGTCGGTGTTGAAGATGGCTGAGCCGGCCACGAAGGTGTCGGCGCCGGCCTCGGCGATCTCGCGGATGTTGTCGACCTTGACACCGCCGTCGATCTCCAGGCGGATGTTGTAGTTGCTGGCGTCGATCCGACGGCGGGCCTCGCGCAGCTTGTCCAGGGTCGACGGAATGAACTTCTGGCCGCCGAAGCCCGGGTTGACGGACATCAGCAGCACCATGTCCAGCTTGTCCATAACGTAGTCCATGTAGCTCAGCGGCGTGGCCGGGTTGAACACCAGGCCGGCCTTGCAGCCGCCGTCACGGATCAGTTGCAGGGATCGGTCGATGTGGTTGCTCGCTTCCGGGTGGAAGGTGATGTAGGTGGCTCCGGCGTCGATGAACATGCGAATCAGGTCGTCCACCGGCGACACCATCAGATGCACGTCGATGGGAGCGGTCACACCGTGCTTGCGCAGGGCCTCACAGACCATTGGGCCGATGGTCAGGTTGGGGACGTAGTGGTTGTCCATGACGTCGAAATGGACGATGTCGGCGCCGGCGGCCAGCACCGTGTCGACTTCCTCGCCAAGGCGGGCGAAGTCGGCGGAGAGGATGGAAGGGGCGATCAGGTACGGATTCATGTCGTCTCTCTCAGGGTTCGCTCGGTGCAGGGCGCATCCGGTGGCGTGCCGCCGGTCCGGCGTGGGGCCCTGCCAGGGTGTCCGGGAAGCTGCTAGTCTACCAGCTTGAGTGTGGGATTTCGTTGTCCGGAGGTGGGGATCTGTGCGTAGGGTGCAACGGTGCTGGATGCGGGCGGGCCGCGTGCTGGGGGTGTGGGCGCTGATGCTGGGGCCGGCACTGGCGCAGTCACCGGCGCCGGCGGACGCCGAGCCGTCGCCCGAGGCTCCGCGCCTAGCGGTGCACACCGGGCTGGCGGAAGGCGCATTGCAGCGGCGTTTCCCGGACCGAGTACGCTGGCTGGAACCGGAGGGCGGGGGGCAGACCCTGGCGCTGTGGTTTCCCGAGGGGCGGCCGGACGCGCGGGGCGCGCTGGTGCTGATGGCGAACGAAGGCGAGTCGGCCGGTACCGATCTGGTGCTGGCCGTGGCGGAGGCGTTGGCGGACGCCGGCTGGGCGGTGCTGACCCTGGGGCTCGAACCGCCGACGGAGTCGGTCCGGGCACGGCTGGAACGCGCGCCGACGGTCCCGGGCCAGACGCCGCCACCGGCCCCCGGCGTGATGATTGATGTACTGGCGACGCCCGCGTCGGAAGGGGCCGAGGCGGACTACCGGGCTAGGGTCCAGGGCCAATTGCAGGCGGCGGTGGCCTGGCTGGCGGGCCAGGGCTACGGGCCACTTGGGGCGGTGGGGATCGGTCGCGCCGCTTTTTACGTGGTCGCACCCGATCTGGGCCAGGCGTCGGTCCCGTTCCGGGTCTGGGTGGCGCCGGCCTTCTACCCCGGACGTGAGTCCGAGCTTGCCCAGCGGCTGGCAGCGCCCCAGGGGCTGGCCTTGCTGGAACTGTACCCCGTGGTCGAGGCCCGCTCGGGGCGGGAGCGCTGGGTGACGGCCCGGCGGGCCGGGTTCTCGGATTACCAGCGTCAGCCGGTGGCCATGGCGGTGCCGCCGGGGCCCGCGGCGGCCCAGGCCCTGGCCAACCGGATCCTGGCCTGGTTGGGGCGCCGCAGCGGGTCCTAGCTCCGGTGCCGGCGCTTAATCAGTTCCCAGGCCTGCTGATAGCGCAGCAGCCGTTCCTTCGCCAGCGCCAGCTCCCGGTTTGACCGCTGGCGCTGGGACAGTTTGTCGGGGTGGCACTCCGAAATCCTGCGGCGGTAGGCCTGCTTCAGCTGAGGCAGCGAGGCGTGTCGGGACAGGCCCAGCAGTTGGCAGGCCTGATCGTAGTTTTCCGGCGCCTCGGGGAGCAGGTCGATTGGCCAGTACGCGGCGCGGTAGCTGGCCAGCAGGTCGTCGCTGACCGTCAGCGGCAGGCCGATCTGGAGGATGGCGTCCTCGCACCGGTGCTGCCGAGGTTTGCTCGGCGGCCCCTGCAGCTGGGTGGCGTGGCACAGGCAGGCCGCCACCCGCAGCGCCGGTGCCGGCCACAGCCAGTGACTCAGGTGCAGCGCCAGGCCCCGCCACGCTGGCAGCCGCTCCACACCCTTGCCCTTCTGGAACCAGCGGATGGCGGTCCGTCGCTGGCGCCGGCTCAATCCAAGGGCGCGGATCACGTCTTCGGCGTAGTCGATGTCGGCTTCGGTGACCCGGCCGTCGGCCCGGGCAATGTAACCCAGCAGGAAGAACAGCGGGCGCCGGCACCAGCGCGGCAACCGGTACCGCGCGATCAGCCGAACGGTTTGGTGCTCGTGACTCGCCAGTTGTTCCAGCAGGCGGGCAAGCCGGCGTTGCAGCCGGGGGGGCATCTGGGGGTCGGGGGGCGAGGCCATGGCGTCAGTCACCGTGCTGCGCCGACAGGCGCCGGTCCAATGCCTGCAACCGTTCCGGCGTGCCGACATCGATCCAGGCGCCGGCGTGGTAGCAGCCCCGGACCCGATGCCGGGCCATGGCCCGGCGCAGCACCGGGCCGAGCTTGCCAGTGCGGTCGTCGAGGCCGTCGAACAGGCGGCGGTGCAGCAGGCTGATGCCGGTGAAGGTGCACGTTTCCGGGCCGTCACCGTACAGCCGGCCGGAGGGGTGCAGGTAGAAGTCGCCGCCCGGGTGGTGATCGGGGTTGTCGGTCACCACCAGCACCGCGTCGGCATCGGTCACCGGGGTCAGGCGGCTCAGGGGGAAGTCGCTCCAGATGTCGCCGTTGACCACCAGGAACCAGTCCGAGCCGCCCTCGGTCAGCAGCGGCAGGGCGCGGACGATGCCGCCGGCGGTTTCCAGGGGCTGGCCTTCCCGGGAGTACCGGATCGACAGGCCAAAGCGGCGGCCGTCGCCAAGGGCGGCCTCAATCTGCTCGCCCAGCCAGGCGTGGTTGATCACCACCTCCCGGAAGCCGGCCCGGGCCAGGTGCTCCAGGTGATAGGCGATCAACGGTTTGCCCCCGGCGCACAGCAGGGGTTTGGGGGTGGTCAGGGTCAGCGGTCGCATCCGCTCGCCCTTGCCGGCGGCAAGGATCATGGCCCTCACGGTGCGGGCACCTCCGGGGCCGGGCCGATCACCGCTTCGATCCGGGGCATGATTTCGTTCACCAGCCAGTCATGGAAATGGCGCAGGGCGGGCTGGCGGGCGCTGGCCCGGACCAGGTAGCCGACGGTGCGGGGCACGTCGTTCAGATAGCCGGCCTTGCCGTCGCGGATGGCCAGCCGGGCAAAGATGCCGGCCGCTTTCAGGTGCCGTTGCATCCCCATCAGCTCGAACCACTGCCGGAAGGTGTCCGGGTCGGCCCGGTGCAGGCCGGCGTCCCGAGAAGCCTGGCGGTACTGTTCCAGCCACTGACACAGGCGCGTTTCCGGCCACTGGATGTAGCAGTCCTTGAGCAGGGAGACGGCGTCGTAGGTCACCGGTCCGGTGACCGCATCCTGAAAGTCGATGACGCCCGGGCGGCCGGTGCCGGGGCGCACCAGCAGGTTACGGGAATGGTAGTCCCGGTGCACGGTGACCTCGGGCTGGGCCAGGGCGCTTTCCCTGAGAAAGGCGAAGGTGGTGTCCAGCAGGCAGCGCTCGGCGTTGCCCAACGACAGGCCCAGGTGCCGGCTCAGTAGCCAGTCCGGAAACAGCGCCATCTCCCGGTCCAGCAACGCGGCATCGTAGGGGGGCAGCGGGTAGCCGGCCGGCGGCGCCAACCGCTGAATCGCCACCAGCTCCGTCAGGGCTTCGGTGTACAGCCGGTCGGCATTGGCGTCGGTCAGCTCCGCCAGCATCAGACGATCGCCGAAGTCTTCCAGCAACAGGAATCCCTGGTTCAGATCCTCGGCCTCGATTGCAGGCACGGCGATGCCGGCGGCGTGCCAGTGCCGCGCGATGGCGACAAAGGGGCGGCAGTCCTCGTGCTCGGGGGGCGCATCCATGACGATGTATGGCTGGCGCGGTTGCCCCGGCTGCTGGCGCCACACCCGGAAATAGCGTCGAAAACTGGCGTCGCCGGAGACCGGTTGCGGCTCGGCTTCGCCGAAGCCGTCGAGCTGCCGGAGCCAGCGGGTCAGTGACTGCAGGCGCGTGTCCATAGGCGGTGAGTGTCAAATCCCGATTGTTGTTGGCACTGACAGCGAACGTTATCAGAGCGGCCGGGGACGGTAAAACGGTTTTGCCGGGACTTTCCGTTAACAAGGTAACAGGGCCCGTGTAAACTAGGCGGCTCGAATTCACCCCAGGCAATGCCAACACCCGGAATAGGAATCCTGCCACCGTGCCACGCGTGATCCACAGCCAGACGACGCCGGTTGAGCGGCGGCCCAGCCGGAACCTCCGGCGGCTGATGATGGCCCTGGCCGGGCTGGCGGGCGGGCTGTTCCTTGGCGTGGCCGGTGCCCGGGCGGGGCAGGTCCCGAGCGCGGCGGAACTCGACTGGCGGCCCCGGGCGGAGTTGCCCGAGTCGGTACAGCAGCGGCTGCCGGTGTTCTGCGACGGTGGCTACCTGCCGTCCGGCGCGGGCCTGGACTCGCCATTGGCCGGCGACGGCGCCGCCCCCGGGCAGCCGCTTCAGGCCAGTGGCCTCAATGCCCGGTACGAGATTGACCGGACCCTGCACCTGGAGGGCGACGTACGCATTCGTCAGGGTGCCTTTGAAGTCACCGGGGAAGAGGCCCGCTACGACCAGGCCGCCGGCCAGGTGTCGGTGCTGGGCCCACTGGTGAGCCGGGGGCAGGGCTTTTTGCTGACCGGCGAGTCCGCCGAATACAACGTCGACTCCGGTCGCTTCGACATCAACACCGCCACCTTTTTGCTGCACGGTCCCGAAATGCGTGGCTCCGCGGCCCGGCTGTCGCGCATCGGCGAGAACGACGTCCGGATCGAGGAGGGCGTGCTGACCACCTGCGGACCGCACCGGAACGACTGGGCTCTGGTGGCCTCCGACATTCGTCTGGACCGTGCCGAGGGCTTCGGCACCGCGCGCCACGTGCGCCTGGAAGTGCTGGATACGCCGATGTTCTACTGGCCCTGGGTGAGCTTCCCCATCGACGACCGCCGCAAATCCGGCTTCCTGTATCCGCAGTTCGGTTCCTCCAGTGCCGGCAGCGGCCTGTTCCTGGCACTGCCTTACTACTTCAATCTGGCGCCCCACTACGACGCCACGCTCACGCCCCAGTATATTCACGGCCGTGGCCTGTTCACCGAGGCCGAGGGCCGTTACCTGAGCCGGTTCGGCCAGACCGACCTGCAGCTTGGCTACATCGCCGACGACAGCGCCTACGCCAACGACAACCCCGGCGAAGACGGCGAACGCTGGGCGCTGGCGGCCACAACCCGGGCGGAGTTCGGGCGGGGCTGGAGCGGCTACGGGGACTTTGCCGTAGTCAGCGACAACGACTATCTGGGGGACTTGAACCGAACCCTGGCGATCGACCGCACCACCCATCTGGAACGCAGGGGCGGCGTCCGCTACCGGGACGGATACCAGAGCCTGGACGCCTATTTGAGCGATTATCAGACGCTCAGCGACTACCTTGTCGACGCGGATACGCCCTACGCCCAGCTGCCCGACATCCGCTACAACGCCAGCCTCGGCGGAACCGGCTGGCAACTGAACCTGGACAGCCAGTACACCTATTTCCAACGGGACAACGACCAGCTCAGCGGCCTGGACGCCGCCAATGGCCAACGGCTGCGTGCGGTGCCTGAACTGGCGCTGCCAGTGCGCACGCTGTGGGGGTTCAGCCGGCCCTCGGTCAGCCTCGACTACACCCGCTACGAGCTGGAAGACTACAGCCTGGGTGACGGCAGCATCGAACGTGCGGTGCCGGTGCTGGAGTGGGACAACGGCCTGTATTTCGACCGGCAGGGGCAGCTGTTCGGCGAATCCTACCACCAGACTCTGGAGCCGAGACTCTACTACGCCTGGGCTGATGCCGACGCGGACCAGAACGACATCCCGGCCTTCGACACCGCGCTCCGGAGCTTCCGGTTCGATCAGCTGTTCGAGCCGGACCGGTTCAGCGGCGGTGACCGGGTGGGGGACGCCAACCAACTGACGGTGGCCATCACCAGCCGTTTTCATGATCTGGCGAGCGGTGCCGAGCGGGCCCGGATCAGCCTGGGTCAGGTGCACTATTTCGACGACCGCGAGGTGACCCTGTTCGGCGCCGGGGGCGGCACCCGCAGCCGCTCGCCGCTGGCCGGCGAGCTGGTGCTCAACCCCCTGGACGCCCTGGAAATCCGCAGCTCCGGGCTCTGGGATCCGGACACCGGCGACACCGAGGAAGGCCGCAGCCAGCTGATGTTCCACTCCCGGGACTATCGTTACCTGGCGAGCCTGGGCCACACCTACAGCCAGGATGAACTGGAACAGACCGACGTCGCCGGGGTGCTGCCGCTGACCGACCGCCTGAGCCTGATCGGCCGCTGGGTCTATGCCGAGGACCTGGGGCGCACCGTCGGCTCGCTGGCCGGCCTTGAATACAACAACTGCTGCTGGAGCGTGCAACTGGTGCACCAGAACTACCTGACCGATGACCAGACGCTGGAGACCCGCGTGCTCTTCCAGATCCAGCTCAAAGGGCTGGGGGGCACCGGTGGCGCATCGGCCAAACTGTCGGAAGCCATTGACGGGTTCGACGAACGGGAGCGCCGGCGTTTCGGAACTCCCTGACACGTTGCCGGACCAACAAACGCACGCCGCCCGGCGTGCGTCCTGAATGCAAAACGAGGTGACTATGAAGGCGACCCTTCGCCAGAGTATGACAAGTGTACTGGTGCTGCTGATGCTGGTTCTCGCCCTGCCGGCCCAGGCGGAGCGGACGCTGCTGGACCAGGTGGTGGCCATCGTCGATGACGACGTCATCCTGCAGACCCAGCTGGACGACCGCATCGACACCATCGTGGCCCGGCTTCAGGCCCAGGGGACCGGCCTGCCGCCCCGGCAGGTGCTGGAAGAGCGGGTATTGGAACAGCTGATCACCGAATCCATCCAGCTGCAGATGGCGGACCAGATGGGCATGCGTGTCAGCGACAACGAGCTGAACGAGACCATGGCCAACATCGCCCGCCAGAACGGCCTCAGCCTGGCCGAGTTCGAGCAGCAACTGGCCCGCGAAGGCGTCAGCTACCGGCAGGCCCGGGAACGGATCCGCCAGGAAATGCTGATCAGCCGGGTCCAGCAGCGCCGGGTTGGCAGCCGGGTACGGGTGACCGATCGCGAGGTCGAGAACTATCTCCAGGCCCTGGCGGCCCAGGGTGGCCAGGATGCGGAATACCACCTGGCCTACATCTTCATCGCGGTCGAGGACCCGACCGACGAGGCTTCGGTCCAGGCTGCCCGGGACAAGGCCGAGCGCCTGCGCCAGCAGATTCTCGACGGTCGTGACTTCCGCGAGGTGGCGGTGGCCGAGTCCGACGCCAGCAACGCCCTGGACGGCGGCGACATGGGCTGGCGCTCGGAAAGCCAGCTGCCGTCGCTGGTGGCGCCGGTGGTCCCGGAACTGCCCGTGGGTGAACCCTCGCCGGTGCTGGAGAACACCAGCGGTTTCCATCTGGTGATGGTGATGGACAAGCGCGGCGGGGAGCAGACGCAGGTGGTGCAGCAGCATCGGGTCCGCCACATTCTGGTCCGCCCGTCCGAGGCCTTGACCGAACAAGAGGCCGAAGCCAAGGCCCGGGACCTGTACCGCCGGCTTCAAGAAGGCGCGGACTTCGCCGAACTGGCCAAGGCCGAGTCCGACGACCCGGTCTCCGGCTCCGACGGCGGCAACCTGGGCTGGGTCAGCCCGGGCCAGATGGTGCCCGAGTTCGAGCAGGCCATGCAGGAAGCCCGGATCGGTGAACTCAAGGGACCGTTCCGTTCCCAGTTTGGCTGGCACATCCTGCAGGTTCAGGAGCGCCGGCAGAAGGACATCAGCAACGAGGTCCGTGAAGCAGACGCCCGCCAGGCCATCTACCGGCGCAAATTCGAGGCGGAACTGCAGAACTGGCTGCGGGAGATCCGCGACGAGGCCTTCGTCGAATTCAAGGACGGTTACGGCCCGGCCAACGCCGGCGACGACGGGGCGGCGGCGTCATGACCGCGCCGGTGACCCTGGCCCTGACCGCCGGCGAGCCCGCCGGGATCGGTCCGGAGCTGTGCCTGATGCTGGCCCGGGAGGCGCGAGACACCGGCCTGGTGGTGGTGGCCTGTGAAGCTCTGCTGGCGGAGCGGGCCCGGCGCCTGGGGCTGGACGTGACGTTGCATCCCTGGCAGCCCGGCGAGCCGGCCCGGTGTGAGCCCGGTCATCTTTCGGTCTGGCCGGTCGCCGGCTGCGTCAGCCGGGCAGCCGGGAAGCCGGACCCCGCCAACAGCCGCTACGTGCTTGCCACCCTGGAAACGGCCGCGCGCGCCTGCCTGGACGGCGTGCTGGACGGTATGGTCACCGGGCCGGTGCACAAAGGGGTGATCAACGAGGCCGGCGTGGCTTTCAGCGGCCACACCGAGTTTCTGCAGGCGCTGTGCGGCGTCGAGCGGGTGGTGATGATGCTGGCCACCGATGAACTGCGGGTGGCGCTGGTCACCACCCATCTGCCGCTGAGGGAGGTGGCCGACGCCATTACCCCGGAGCGCCTGGGCCAGGTTGCCCGTATCCTGGACCGGGACCTGCGGGCTTGGTTCGGGCTGGAGCAGCCCCGGATCCTGGTGGCAGGCCTCAACCCCCACGCCGGCGAGGGCGGCCACCTGGGCCGGGAGGAGATTGAGGTCATCGAACCGACCCTGGCGCGGCTGCGCCAGGAGGGACTGAGCCTGACCGGCCCGCTGCCCGCCGACACCCTGTTCACCCCGCACTGGCTGGAGCAGGCGGACGCGGTGCTGGCCATGTACCACGACCAGGGGCTGCCGGTCCTCAAGTATCAGGGCTTTGGCCGTGCGGTGAACGTCACCCTGGGGCTGCCGATCGTGCGTACTTCGGTGGATCATGGCACCGCCCTGGACCTGGCCGGAACCGGCACCGCCGACGCGGGCAGCCTGCACACCGCGATCCGGGTGGCCGGGCACATGGCCCGCTGCCACCGCCGGGCCGGGGAGGTCGGAGCATGAGCCGGCCACAGGGACATAAGGCCCGCAAGCGTTTTGGTCAGAACTTCCTGCACGATCCCGGCGTGATCGAACGAATCGTACGGGCGATCAACCCCGCTCCGGACGATGCCCTGGTGGAGATCGGTCCGGGCCTGGGCGCCCTGACCGAGGAACTGCTGGCACTCAATCCGCGGCTGCAGGTGGTGGAACTGGACCGTGACCTGATCCCGGTGTTGCGCACCAAATTCTTCAACTATCCGGACTTTCGCATCCACGAGGCGGACGCGCTCAAGTTCGACTTCCGTTCGCTGGTGCGCGACGGCCAGCCGCTGCGCATCGTCGGCAACCTGCCCTACAACATTTCCACCCCCCTGATCTTCCACCTGCTGTCCCAGAGCGGGGTGGTGAAGGACATGCACTTCATGCTGCAGAAGGAAGTGGTGCAACGGCTGGCGGCCGTGCCCGGCGACAGCCAGTACGGCCGCCTGGGGATCATGGCCCAGTACTTTTGCCGGGTGCAGCCGCTGTTCGAAGTGGGGCCCGGTGCCTTCCGGCCTGCCCCCAAGGTGGACTCCGCCGTGGTCCGGCTGGTGCCCTATGACACCCTGCCGCATCCGGCGCGGGATCTCGACACGCTGCAGGCGGTGGTCCGGACCGCCTTCAACGCCCGGCGCAAGACCCTGCGCAAAGCCTTGGCCGGACTGATCGGTGCGGACCGGCTTCGGGCCCTGGGCATCGACGACGGCCTGCGCCCGGAGAACCTGACCCTGGCGGACTATGTCCGCATCGCCGATGCCCTGACCGGGGATCGCACCGGACCGATTCCGGAGGTGGGTGATGACTGACTACGCCGTGGGTGACATCCAGGGTTGCCACGGCCCCCTGCGCCGGTTACTGGCCAAGGTGGACTTCTCGCCGTCGCGGGACCGACTGTGGGTGACCGGGGATCTGGTCAACCGGGGGCCGGAGTCGCTGGCGACCCTGCGCTACATCGAGAGCCTGGGGGACGCGGCGGTGGTGGTGCTTGGTAACCACGACCTGCATTTGTTGGCGGTGGCGCTGGGCGGGCACTCGCTGCGGGCCAAGGATACCCTGCAGGAGGTGCTGGAAGCGCCGGACCGCGACCGTCTGCTGCATTGGCTGCGCCGGCAGCATCTGTGCGTTTACGACCCGGACCGGATGTTGGTCATGGCCCATGCCGGCGTGCCCCACATCTGGAGCTTGGCGCAGGCGTTGGCCTGCGCCCGCGAGGTGGAAGCGGTGATCCGGGGCGACCGGGCGGCGGAGTATTTCCAGCATATGTATGGCAATGAGCCGGCGTGCTGGCACGAGGATCTGACCGGCAGGGCCCGCTGGCGGGTGATCACCAACTACTTTACCCGCATGCGTTTCATCGCCCGGGACGGCACCCTGGAGCTGGCGACCAAGGAGGCCGCCAGTCAGGCTCCCGAGGGGTTTGCCCCCTGGTTCGACTGGCCCAGGGACGACGGACTCCGGGTGGTGTTCGGCCACTGGGCCGCCCTGTCGGGGCAGACCGGCCATGACCGTTTCATCGGCCTGGACACCGGTTGTGTCTGGGGCGGTGCCCTGACCCTGATGAACCTGGACAGCGGAGAGAGGATTCACTGTGACTGCTGAACACGATACGCCGTCCCTGCGCTGGCCATTGCCGGCCGGCGCCATCCTTGGCCTGCTGGCGGTGGTGGCCGGCGCCTTCGGCGCCCACGGCCTGCGCGGACTGGTCGGCGAGCGCCAGCTGGAGGTGTTCCAGACCGCCGTGAGCTATCAGATGTATCATGCCCTGGCGCTGGTTCTGGTGGCGGTGCTGGCCGGCCAGGGCTGGCCCGGCCGCCGGCTGGCCTGGGCCGCCGGCTTCCACCTGGCCGGCATCCTGCTGTTCAGTGGCAGCCTGTACCTGCTGGTCCTCGCCGGCCAGCCCTGGCTGGGACCGGTGACGCCGCTGGGCGGGCTCTGTTTCATGATTGGCTGGGCCCTGCTGGCGGCCGCCGGCCTGGGCCGTCCGTCCACACGCTGACGAAGGAGATTCCGCGCATGATGCAAGTGATCGTCAACGGCGATCCGCTGGCCCTGCCGGCGGGCTCGACCGTCACCGCACTGATCGAACACCTGGGCCTGGCCGGCCGGCGCGTGGCGGTCGAGGTCAACGAGGACATCGTCCCCCGCAGCCGCCACGACGAGGTGACCCTGCAGGCGGGTGACCGGATCGAGGTGGTGCACGCCATCGGCGGCGGCTGAACCGTGCCGGCCACCCGTTCCCCGCATGTTTTCCCAACAACCCGGATAGGCTATGACTGACACCATCGAACACCCCCTCCCCGAAGACCGCCCCCTGGAAATCGCTGGCCGCGTCTACCGCTCGCGTCTGTTGGTCGGCACCGGTAAATACCGCGACCTGGCGGAAACCGGCCGAGCCATCGAGGCCAGCGGCGCCGAGATCGTCACCGTGGCGGTCCGTCGGACCAACCTGGGACAAAACCCGGACGAGCCCAACCTGCTGGATGTCATTTCGCCCGAGCGTTACACCATCCTGCCCAATACCGCGGGCTGCTTCACCGCCAAGGACGCAGTCCGGACCTGCCGGCTGGCCCGGGAGCTGCTGGACGGTCACGATTTGGTGAAACTGGAGGTGCTGGGGGAGGAGAAGACCCTGTACCCGAACATGACGGAAACCCTGGTGGCGGCCGAGACCCTGATCCGGGACGGTTTCAAGGTGATGGTGTACTGCTCGGATGACCCGCTGCTGGCCAAGCGGCTGGAGGATATGGGCTGCGTGGCGATCATGCCGCTGGGGGCGCCCATCGGCTCGGGCCTGGGCATCCAGAACCGCTACAACATCCGTCTGATTGTCGAGAACGCCCGGGTCCCGGTGCTGGTGGATGCCGGCGTGGGCACGGCCTCGGACGCGACCATCGCCATGGAGCTGGGCTGCGATGGCGTGCTGATGAACACCGCCATCGCCCAGGCCCGGGACCCGGTCCGGATGGCCGATGCCATGCGTCTGGCCATCGAGGCGGGTCGGCAGGCCTACCTGGCGGGACGGATGCCGAAGAAGCGCTACGCCAGCGCCTCGTCGCCGATTGATGGCACCTTTTTCTGAACTCGGGCACAATTCCCACCACCCCCACAAGAGCGGCGGCACCACGGTGACCGCCGCCGACAACGAAACTCAGAGCGCTGTAATCCTGTCATGACCGACCAGAAACCGAGTCGCCGAGAGGCGATCCTGCATGCCCTGGTGGCGCTGTTGGAAAACGACCCCGGGGCGCGCATCACCACCGCCGGCCTGGCCCGCACCGTGGGCGTGACCGAAGCGGCCCTGTACCGGCATTTCCCAAGCAAGCGGAAGATGTTCGAGGCCCTGATCGAGTTTGCCGAGGAAGCGGTGTTTTCCCGCTGCCAGCTGATCCTTCAGGAACAGGAGGATGTCCGCACCCGGCTCAAACAACTGGTGCACTTGGTGCTGGTGTTCGCCGAGCGCAACCCCGGCCTGTGCTGTGTGCTGACCGGCGATGCCCTGATGGGCGAGAACGCGTCTCTGCGCAAGCGGGCGTCGCAGTTCTTCGAGCGCCTGGAGACCCAGGTGCGTCAGGCCCTGAAGGAAGGGGAGATCCGTCAGGGGCTGCGCCCCAGGACCAGTGCCGCCCGGGGCGCGGATTTCATCATGGTGTTTGTGGAGGGGCGCATCCAGCGCTTCGTCCGCTCGTCCTTTGCCCGGGCCCCGTCCGGTGACTTCGAGGAAGCCTGGGCCCTGATCGCCGAAGGCACCTGGGGCTGAAACCGCCTACGCGTACCCCGAGGCCGCCCGGAGAAGGTCCCGCACGCGGGGCCAGATCTCCGGCGCGGCGATGACGATGTCCTGCCCCCAGAGATCCTCCGGATAGCCCTCCGGTACCGTGCCGAAATGGCCCACGGTGGCCCCCGCTTCCGCCGCGATCAGGCGGGCGGCGGCGAAATCCCATGGGCTGACGGTCTCATAGTAGGCATCCAGCCGGCCGCAGGCCACCCAGCAGATGTCCAGCGCCGCCGAGCCGATACGACGCAGGTCGCGGCACTGGTGGATCATGGCGTCCAGCCGGCGCAGCAGCGGTGCCAGATTGTCCTTGGTGTAGGGAAAACCGGTGGCGAACAGGGACTGGCGCAGATCCGAGGCGCCGCTGTGCCGGATCGGCTGGCCGTTGAGGGTGGCACCCTGACCGCGCGTGGCGCGGAAGGTTTCACCGGCGAACGGGGCATGGACCACGCCGGCCTGCACCTGCCCCCGTTCCGCGAAGGCGATGGAGACGGCCACCTGGGGATGACCGTAGGCGTAGTTCACGGTGCCGTCGATGGGGTCGACGATCCACAGTGGGGTGTCCAGCTCCCGGGCCTGGCTCAGATCCGGCATGGTCTCCTCGGACAGAATGCGGTGATGCGGGAAGCGCTGGCGAATGGCGTCGGTGATGAATTCGTCCGCCATCACGTCGGCGTGGGTGACCAGCTCCGTCTGATGCTTGTAGTCGGTGCGCAGGGTGTTCTGCTCGCGTTCGCGGCGGATCAGCTCACCGGCCTCCCGCGCGAGGGTCTCGGCAACGTCGGCAATGGCGGAAAGGGAAAGAGATTCGGACATGGCACCCTCAGTTTGCATGGAACTTGAGGGTGCCAGTCTAGCACGGTGGGGTTACAGGCTGCCGAACCAGCGGGCCATCTTGTCCATGGCCAAAACCAGGCGCGGGCAAGCCTGCTTGACGAAATCGTCGTCCAGTTCGCGCTCGGCATAGTCACCCTGGGCCAGCGTCAGGGCCGCGGCACCGTCGAAATCCACGAACGCCAGGCGGGCGCCCAGATGGTCCGGCACGAAGCCGAAATCGCTGGACGGCAGGATGGCGACGCCGGTGTCCTCAAGCAGGGCTGTGCACAGGGCCTGGGCGGTCATGATGTCCTTGCGCGCCAGCCGCTCGCGGAAATCGGAGAAGTCCGGGAACAGGTAGAAGGCACCCTCCGGTTTCTGCACCACCGCCCCCATCTCGGTCAGGCGCCGGTGCATGTACTCACCGACCACCTTGAGCACCCGGCGCGACTGCGTAAGGTACTCGTCGATGTCCGCGCCGCCATTGAAGGCGGTGATGGCGGCATGCTGGATCGGTGCGCTGGTGGCCGTGTAGGTCTCGCTGGCGATGATCGCCATGGCGTCCAGCAGCGGCCGCAGCTCGGGCGGGAAAATGAAGGTGCCCAGGCGCCAGCCGCCGGCACCGGCCCACTTGGACAGACCGGTGCTGATGATGGTGCCTTCCGGGTAGTAGCGGGCGATGGACTTGTGCTTGCCCTCGAAGTGCACCTCGCCGTAGATCTCGTCGGACAGCAGGATCAGCTTGTACTTGCGGGCGACGTTGGCGATGGCCAGCAGCTGGTCGTCGGTGTAGGTGCAGCCGGTCGGGTTGGACGGGTAGTTCAGAATCAGAATGCGCGGCCGTGACGGGTCGTCCCGGCAGATGATGTCCAGCTCCTCGGCGGTCAGCTGCCAGTTGTTCTCCGCGTGGGTTGGCAGCCAGTGCACGGAACGGCCAATGATCCGTGCTTGGGGCGCGTAGGAGACCCAGCTCGGCCGCGGGATCAGCAGGTCGCCGTAATAGGCCAGCTGCAACATGAACAGCAGCTCTTTGGAACCCGGACCGATCAGCACGTCTTCCCAGGTGCAGCGCATGCGCTCGGTGCGGTTGATGTAACCGGCGATGGCTTCCCTCAGGCCACGCAGGCCCTTCACCGGCAGGTAGTCCTTCTCGTGGGCGTGTGCCTTGAGGGCCTCGACCACGCGCTCGGGGACCGGAAACGGGGACTGGCCGAGTCCGAGTTTGATGATGTCCTTGCCTTCGGCTCGAAGCTGGTTGCTCAGCTCGTTGATGCGGAGGGTGGCGGAGGGCTGGATGCCCCGTACATTCAGGTTGATCGCGTAGCGGTGGTCGTGTGTGATGTCCATGGATCCGGTCTGTTGGTTGGAAATGACCGGACCAGTATAGAAAACCCAAACATATCTGTGGTGCCCGTGCGGATACGTGTTTGCCGAAGCACCGCACGGGCGGCCCGGGTCAGCGGGCGCGGATCCACACCTCCACACGGCCGTTGCGGGCGCTGCCCCGTCCGCCCACCGGCATGTAATGGCCATAGCCGGTGTAGGCCACGTCCCGCACGCCCAGGTCAGCCAGCGCCCGGCGTACCGACAGCGCCCGCAGTTCGGAAATCATCTGCGCCCGCAGCTCGTTGCTCTGGGTATCGGCGAAGCCGATCAGCAGCAAATCCGCCGCGACACGTCCTTCCCGCTCAAGATACTGACGTACCCGTTCCAGGTCCCGAAGCGCCTTGTTGTCCAGTTGGGTTCGGCCTTGAGCGAAACGGAAATTGACGGTCAGACGCTGATAATTCCGGGTCAGGCGCTGAAAGGTTTCCGGCACGCTGTCGTCGAACTCCGGTTTGACCGCGATCGGGTTCTGGGAGATGAACCCGGACTGCGCCACCCGTTCCTGACCGTCTGGGCCTAGGGCATAGGCCACCAGCTGAGCCGCCATCGGTGTGGTTCGGGCCCCGGGGGTGTACATGAACAGGCGCCGGGACAGCGGGTAGTCCTCGCTGGCGACGGTCAGCTGGTTTGGCTTCAGGGCCGGCGCCTTGCCCTCGGAAATGGCCAGCAGCTTACTCTGGCGTACCGAGGCCAGGCCGGTGAAACCGATACCCGAGGGGTCCCGGCTGACATCGTCGGACAACCGGTCGTTGGACTCGTAGCGCCGGGCCGAGGCGGCCAGGGTGTAAGAGGAGCCCAGTACCAGGGACTTGAAGGTGTCCCAGGTGCCGGAGCGCTCGTCCCGGGCGTACAGGTGAATGGGGCGGTCCGGCCCACCCAGCTCGGACCAGTTGCGGATCTCGCCGGCAAAGATCCGGGCCAGGGTGTCGATGCTCAGCTGAGTCACCGGGTTGCCGGGGTGGACGAGGATGGCCAGGCCGTCGATGGCGATGACATGCTCGCTGTCCAGGGACTTAAGGTTTGCCCGGTGACCGAACTGTTCGACTTCGCTGTCCTTGACCGGACGGGACGAGGCCCAGATGTCCGCACGGCCTTCCGCCAGAGCCTTGAAACCGGTGCTGGAGCCGTGTGCCGCCACCAGCACCTCCACGGGCTTGCCGTCAACCCGGGCCTGGACCAGGCGCTCGTTCGCGTGTCCGGTCTCGGTGACCGTGACCGGTCCTTCGCCACGGGTTTCCAGGTAACCGCCGACCAGCAGGGGAGCCAGGCTGGCGCCGACGGTGTTGGAGCCATGGATCTCCAGGTCGGCGGCGGAAATGGGGGTGGCGAGAACGACGGCGGTCAGGGCCAGGGCGGCCCGCTGGAGTGGCATACCGAACCGTGGTGTCATTGGCTGAATCCCTTTGAAGACAGTGGCTTGTATAGGCGGAAAGAATGCTTCAGACATGTGACCGTTGTGTGTCAGGCCGGCATGGTGGCGGCCGGCGATACGGTTTCGGGCTGTTGCGGCCGCCAACGGCGGCTTTGACAGACGTCAATTCCAGACCAATCCCCGGCAAGCGACGCGCCGTTTTGCAAGATTTGGCTAGGTGATCACCCCGGCTTGCCTTAAAAAGGGGGCACCCTTGCGACAGGTTGGAATGCTATGGCGGGTGAGCTGTCAGCCGGATTCGAGCTGGACGCCTTTCTGAGACTGAATCAGGCTTCATGGCCGGAATGGCTGGCTGCCCTGCGGCTTCTGGCTGGCCTGAGGGAGGGGCAGACGCGGCCTGGGCGGGCGCCCGTCGGGGCGGTGTCGGCGGTGTCGTGTGCGGCCGGCACGGTGCTGTGCCTGAACGCCTGCCGACGGATGCGTCTGGGTCCCTGGCGGCGTTCCGGTCCCCTGTGGGTTCGGGTACTGAGCGGCCCGGTGCGGGTGGTCGGCGACGGGGAGGTTTTCCAGGCTGGGGCCGAGGACGGGCGGCTGGTCATGGTCCGCTCAGGCCCGGTGGTTGTCGAGCTCGGCCCGGGCAGCCGGGCGCTCCTGGTGGTGCCCGCTCCGGGGATCGGCCCGGCTGGGGCTCCGCCGGCGCCGACAACGGCCCGAGGTCTGGTGGACGACTACCTGTTTCGTGCCGGTTTCTTTCTAGACCATGCGGACGCGGTACGGGGTACCCGGGAGCTGATTGACCGGCTGACCGGGGCCTTGGCCGCGGACGCCGCCATCCGACCCGGCCCCTGCCTGGACCGTCGGCTGCGGCGGGCCATCGATCTGATTCAGGAGCAGCGGGGCTGGGTCTTTGACCTGCCCGAACTGGCCCGCCACGCCGGTGCCAGCGAGCGCAACCTCTACTACCTGATGAAACGCGAAACCGGCATGACCCCCTATCGCTTCTACCAGCGTTGCCGGCTGATCCGGGTGCGCCGCCGTCTGGTGGACTGCCGCTGCGAGCTGCCTCATATTTCCTGGTATGCGGCGGACGAGGGCTTTTCCCACCTGGGGCGTTTTGCCGCCCTCTACCGTCAGCACTTCGGTGAGCTGCCCAGCGAAACCGTGCAGTGGCGCCGCCGGCTGTTGCAGGTGGCGGGTTCCCGGGCCGAGGCGGTGGTCCTGCCCTGAGGCCAAAAAAAGGTTCATCGCGGATTAGCGTGAAAAAGTAGGAGACGGCGGTAAAACCGGTTAGTTTTGAGTTCGCCAAAACAAAAAAATCAACCGATCCACCG
>MDTD01176611.1_pt1 | contig 65130 bp, 78 predicted proteins | sample 811221 | NCBI WGS metagenome assembly MDTD01 (sample SAMN05326646, study PRJNA326480) | marine metagenome | isolation source: seawater | place: Pacific Ocean: South West | collected 2011
GGCTGAAGAAGCCACCATCTTTCAACATGAAGGTTTTGGACAGGTTTTTTACCTCCAAAAATGGTTTGGCAGGCTTGGCCTCATGCTCAATCACCTGCAGGCGCGGCATGGCGGCCAGAAGTTTTTTGGTGTAAGCATCTTTCGGTTTTTCCATCACGGTTTTGACCGGCCCTTGCTCCACAATTTTACCGTCTTTCATCACCGCCACATCATCCGCCATAGCTTTGACCACGCCAAAGTCGTGGGTTATGAACAAGACAGCCGTGTCCAGCTCATCTTTTAACTCCCGAATCAGGCGTAAGATTTCACCCTGAACAGTAACATCCAGGGCGGTGGTTGGCTCATCTGCGATCAATAATTTGGGTTCCAAAGCCAGGGCCATGGCAATCATCACCCGTTGGCGCTGTCCGCCGGATAGCTGGTGAGGATATTCATGATAGCGGCGCTCCGGGTTATCAATTTTAACTTTACGGAACAGGTCTAAAACTTTTTTCTGGATATCTTTTTTTGATAATTTTGTGTGAATTTCAAACACCTCGGCCACCTGCTTACCGACCTTGAAGACCGGGTTCAGGCTGGTCATGGGCTCTTGAAAAATCATCCCGATTTTCTGGCCACGGACTTTGCGCCAGTCTTTTTCAGTTAATTGGGCCAGGTCTTGGCCGTCGAGTTTAATCACCCCCTCGCTCAAACCCAAAGCTTCAGGCAAAAGACCAATGACTGAAAGAGCTGACAAGGTTTTGCCGCTGCCGGATTCCCCCACTAAACACAATACCTTGCCCTTATCCAGACGAAAGGAAATATCATCCACCAGTTTTTTCTGCGTGTCCTTAATAGAGATAGAGGCGTTTTGAACAGTCAGGAGGGTCATACGTCGGCCTTTGTGCAATTATCTTTTTGGGTGCGGGTGTCCATTTGCTGGCACATGCGCATTACAATTTTGCTGGCCGTACATTGACACAAAAATGGAAACAAGCCATGCACAAGTGCGGCAAGCGCGGCCGCAAACAAGCGGGCGCTAAATGTTAAGGCAAAGCGCATATGCTGAAAGTAGCTTTCCCCCACATTGGCCGGATGTTGTGTAAAAAGTTTAAACACCTTTGATTTTCCGCGTTATGCATTGTTATTTTTCAGCCCCATTATTAAGCCAGAACATGGCCAGTTTGTCCACCATTACAAATGCATAAAAGCCCCTTATCTTTTAAGATTGAGGGGCCTTACGCTCATCCAGTTCAGTCAGTTTGTCCGCCATAGCCGGCAGGCAGCTTTTACACTGTGCTTTGGTACCGCAATGGCGGAACACCTGGCGGGGGTTTTGGGCACCATTCTGGTGCGCTCGGGCAACCTGTTGTTCATTAATTGCGCGGCAAATGCAAATGTACATAAAGGGTGTACCTTAAAACGAGAAAAAGATACTTATTATTTTAAGGAGGAAGACTCGTCACTTGCAAGGGTTTGTTGAAGTATTTTTTCAATTGCCGGTTGGCAGCTGCGGCAATTGGGCTTTTTGTGGAAGGTATTAAAAATGCTTTTGTACGTTACAGCGCCTTCCGTGACGGCGTTTTGGATATCGGCCTCATCCAGCTCGTTACATACGCAAATAAGTTCAGCCATCAGCCTTTAAACCCTGTAGCGACCAAAAACATCTCCCGCGATTCTTTGCGTGATGATTCAGGTTTGAAAAAATCAGCTTTGGTGAAGCGTTCCCGCAAGCGGGCGCGCATATCCACCTCTTCCCCGCCCTGGAAAATCTTACAGGCAAAACTACCACCTTGTTTAAGCATGTTATAGGCAAAGTCCTCCGCCAGTTCACACAGCCCCATACTGGCCAGATGATCCTGCCCGGCGTGCCCGCTGGTTTCCGGTGCCATGTCGCTCACTACTACATCTACACCATCGGGGCACAAAGCGACCAACTGGTCATACACCTCTTGCTCGTTAAAATCCCCTTTGATGATGTCCACACCTTCTAATGGCGGCATCCAGATTTTATCCAAAGCAATCACCTGTCCCTTTTTGCCCACCATTTTGGTCAAAAGCTGGGCCCAGCTGCCGGGGGCAGCGCCCAAATCCACCACCGTATGACCAGGTTTGATGATTTTATATTTATCGTTGATTTCTTCCAGCTTAAATACCGCGCGGGAACGGTACCCCATTTTGGCGGCCTTGCGAACATACGGGTCTTTGGCCTGACGCATCAGGTAACGTTTGGACGATTCGCTCACCTGTTTTTTAAACTTGGTGCGGCCGCCACCAACAATTTTGCGTTTTTTATCGGTCATATATGGTTATTTAATTTTAAATTTGATGGCCATCGCCATTCGCGGCGCTCAATAACAAGCCCCGCCCCAAGCCGCCGGCAGCGGCTACAAACTGGTTCTGGCCGGTGGCTTTTAACAGGCTTAAGAATATAATAATCGCTGAAGGAATCAACCCCTGGGTTGGGGCATGGATATATTCATGGTTCTCACGCCCTTCCAAGCCCATTTGATTGAGCTCTTCCAACGTTTGCCAAAGCTCTTGTTCCGTTACTTTGGTGCCTTCCAGACTGTCCCTTAATTTCTGCGGCACCTGACAGCTGAACATCAATACATACACAGGGGAACCGGCAATAATCAAGCGCCCTTTTTCAATATTGTCCAATGGCCAACCTTTTAAGCTTTGGTGAATTTCATTAGCAAGTTCTACCACCTGTGTTTGCAGTTTTTTGCTATCTACGCGATCATCCTGCGTGAATGGGCGGGCGAAGGTTGCTGTACCAATTTTGAATGGGTGCAAGCTTTCCACACGCCGGTTTTTCACCAGTACCATCTCTGTACTGGCAGCACCACTATCCACAAATAAAGCGTCACCTTTCCCTTGTAAATGATGCAGGTTCATATGCAGGGAAAGCTCTACCTCTTGTTCGTGGCTAAGCACGTCCATTTTCAAACCGCTCTGTTCCAAAATGCTTTGTAACTCATTGGTATTGGGGGCAGCGCGTACCGCCTCAGTTGCGGCCAGCCGATAGCGATGAACGCCCTCTTCTTCCATAATATTTTTCCAGCGGATGAAGATATCGCGAAGTTTTTCGGCGGTTTTGATTTGCACGGCCTGATGCTCTTGCAGGTCATTCATCAGGCCATGGACGTAACCTTCTTTGTGGAGAATATTCACATCTTCGCCCGATGTGACTTCACCAATGTAAAAGCGGGCACTACCGCTGCCCAAGTCTATGACCGCACATTTTTGATATGAAGGCACAAAGTGTACCCTGAATTATTTAAGGCGCATGCGTTGAAGCATTTTGCTATCTAAACGCCGTGTGGTGGCGACATCTTTACGAGCCATCAATACCAGGCCCTCAAAACTGGCCACAAACTTGTTCCCCAGTTTGGATACCTTATGGGACACTTTTTTAGCATTGGAATCTTCGCCGGTTTTAATGGTTTTAAGCTGCTCAACAATGCCGTCCGCGTCTTCTACCAAGGCATTGATACGGGAAAGATAACTGCTGTTGAACAAACAACTCCAATAAAACAGGTCTTTTTTCAGAAGGTCGCTGAAGGTTTCCAAGCGCGAGATTTCTTTATTTACTGTCGCCTGATAGCCGTCATCTTCGCTGTAGTTCGAGACCTTTTCCACACTTTTACGCGCTTCGTAAAACAGCTGGGCAATGCGCTCCAGACTTGCGAGCTTTTGTTCGTACAGGCGCTCATTTTTGATGTATTTCAAACCAATTTTAAAGCTGATGTACCCAATAAGAAGAGCGACTAATACAATCAACAGGCCTAACGCATCCGGCTGGCCCAGCTCTGGCGGCATAGCCTTATCTGAACTCAACCATGCTTGCAGGTCGGCCCACCAAGATTGCATTTTCATTTTCAGCTGATCCATGGCGATTATCTTTATTTTTATTTAATTTTTTGAATGGCCTTTTGCGCGGCCTCCAGCGTAAAGTTTATTAATTCATCTGTATGGGCCGTACTAACAAAGCTGGCCTCAAATGCCGAAGGCGGCAGATACACACCTTCTTCTAACATAGCATGAAAGAATTTTTTGAAGCGTTCAAGGTCGGTTTGTTGAACATCCTCAAAGTTTTGCGGTGCTTTTTCACTAAAAAAGATCGTAAACATACTGCCAACACGGTTGCTGGCGTGGGGAATACCGGCGTTTGTCAAAATGGAGCCAAGCCCCTCCACCAGCTGTTTTGTTTTATCCTCAAGTGTTGCGTAAAGGTCGCGATTGAGTTGCTCTACCGTCGCCACCCCAGCACTTACCGCCAGCGGATTGCCGGATAATGTGCCGGCTTGGTAGACAGGCCCCAGCGGTGCGATGTGTTGCATAATGTCCTTTTTGCCGCCATAAGCCGCCAGCGGCAAGCCTCCGCCGATAATTTTACCGAAACAGGTGATATCCGGGTCAATATCGTATAGCTCTTGCGCCGAACCATAGCTCAACCGGAAGCCAGTCATCACTTCATCAAAGATTAACAGTGTGCCGTTAGCCTTGCATAGCTCTTCCAGGCCTTTAAGGTAGCCTTCAACAGGCGGAATGCAGCCCATGTTACCGGCAACCGGCTCAATAATAAGGGCGGCGATATCATCATAGTCGCCAAAGACTTTTTCCACGGCATCTAAATCATTATAAGGCACAACCGTGGTCAGGTTTGCCAATTCTTCCGGCACGCCAGCGCTGCCGGGAATGCCGCATGAAGCCGCCCCGCTTCCTGCGGCTACCAACAGGCTATCCACATGACCGTGGTAACACCCATCACACTTGATAATACGTTTTTTACCTGTGTAGCCGCGTGCCAGGCGAATGGCGCTCATGGTCGCTTCGGTTCCGCTATTGACCAGGCGCACCATGTCTACGGCCTTATGACGCTCTATAATATGATCAGCCAATGCCGTTTCTCTGTCGGTCGGCGCGCCGAAAGAGGTACTTAAGTCCGCAATCATTTTTATACTTTCCAGCACTTTGGGGTTAGCGTGGCCCAAAATCATCGGCCCCCAGCTGCCCACATAGTCCACGTACTGGTTGGCATCCATGTCCTGCAAAACGGCCCCCTCAGCCCCAGCCATAAAGACGGGGGTGCCGCCTACCGAGCCAAAAGAGCGCACCGGTGAGTTCACCCCGCCGGGCATGAACTCTTTGGCACGGTTAAACATTTGTTCAGACGTCTGGTAACGGCCAAATTCTACGGGGTGGGTTTGGGCGGTCATTGGTTTGTTCTCCTCCTGCTTAAAAATTGCCTCTACTGGTTTAACGCATATTCGTATTTTTAGCAAAATTGAAAGAGCATTTTATGAGGTTTATCTGGCCACATATGCGCGGGTAGTGTACCTTAACGGCCATGGCTGTTTATACCCCATTAACGCTGGATGAAATCATTGATATCGCCGCTGACTACGGCTTGGGCCGTGTGGTGGAATCGGTTGCTGTACCGCAAGGTAGTGAGAATACGACCTACCGCATAAAAACAACCACCGATACGCATATTCTTACATTGTATGAAGGGCGAACAAACCCGGCATTTTTGCCGCAAATTCTACAGTTTCAAGATTATTTGGCCCAGCACCAGTTCCCGTGTGCTCAACCCGTCCAGCGTACAGATGGAAAATTTATAACATTGGTTAAAGAGAAACCCTTGGCCATTTGCCACCTTCTGGATGGCCAGGCCCTTTCCACCCCCACCCCAGCCCATGCCGAAAAAACCGGCCTGACTCTGGCTGAGATGCATGTGCTTTCTCATAACTATGAAACACGTATCCCTTGCTCATTTGGTCATAAAGAAGCCGCTGCTTTGCTGGATAAAATTGTTGTCAGCGCTCAGGGCTCATCGCTGGACATTGCGCGGAAGCTAAAAGCCGAACAGACCCGCCTGCAAAGTGCCGCCCTGCCCAATTTGCCGCATGGCATTATCCATGAGGATCTATTCCCGGATAACGTCATGTTCAAAAATGAAACCTTAACCGGTTTTATTGACTTTGGCTTTTGTTGTTATGGCACATTTTTATATGATCTAGCCATTGCCCTGAACGCATGGGGTTTTGATGATGAAACGGGTCAATTTAAGCCTGATATTTTCCAGGCATTTTATGATGGTTACACCTCTGTACGCCCATTAGAACAGCACGAGCAAGAAAATTTTGGCCATATGATGTGCCTGGGCGCTTTACGTTTTGCCACCAGCCGCCTGTACGATTTAACCTTTCCACCCGATGAAGGGCCAAAAGACGGAAAAAACCCGGTCAGCTGGCTTATCAGGCTTGAATTTAACAGCGTTCGGCGTACACTAAGCGACTATGTCTGATCCACAGGAATTTATTGAAATCTACACCGACGGTGCCTGCTCCGGAAATCCGGGCCCTGGCGGCTGGGGAGCTGTACTGGTATGGAACGGCGTGGAAAAAGACATCAGCGGCCATGCTGAAGACACCACCAACAACCGCATGGAGCTCACCGCTGTTATTGAGGCTCTTAATCTGCTTAAACGCCCCTGTCAGGTGAAAATATACACTGACTCCAAATATGTTTTGCAAGGAGCGACCGAGTGGATGAAAGGCTGGAAAGCCCGCGGCTGGAAAAAGGCTGACAGGAAACCAGTTGAAAATTCTGACCTGTGGAAAAAATTAGAAATAGCGCTTGATAAACATACAGTTAGCTGGGAATGGGTCAAAGGCCATAGCGGCCATGATTACAACGACCGCGCGGACGCCCTTGCGGTGGGGGCCATAAAGAAATAAGGGTTGAGTATTTTAAATATTAAAGTGTGTTTGGGGGACTTAGTGTTCATATGGATAACGCCAACATCATAACCAACTTGCAAAATTGTTTTCTGGTTGCCACACCGCAGCTGGATGGTTCCGCTTTTGAAAAAAGCATCATTTACATCTGCAATCATAACGATGACGGTGCCATGGGGTTAATGGTGAACAGCCCCATTGATGAAATCAGTTTTTCCGACATTGTTAACAGCATGGGTATTATCAAACCACTGGACAGTATTGCCGACCCTATTATTTACAGCGGTGGCCCGGTGGACAGCAACCGCGGATTTGTTATCCACTCTCATGAGTACTTCCACGAAAGCACTATTCAAGTTTCCAGCGATATTTTCCTGTCGGCTTCTGCTGAGATTGTATCAGCCATTGCCCGTGACGAAGGGCCAAAGGACGTAAACTTCTGTTTAGGTTATGCCGGCTGGTCACCTGGCCAGTTGGAAAATGAAATTGCCACCAATGGCTGGCTGGTGGTTCCGGCGGATGCGGATATTCTATTCAACACACCTGCGGAAGAGCGTTTTGAAGCCTGCATGAGTAAAATGGGTTTTGCCCATGCCATGCACTGGGCGGAAAACGCTGGCCTAGCTTAAACTTTATTTTATCTTAATAATTTTCCGGGCGTGGGCGTGTAATGCCCTTATACCCAGTGCAGTGGTAGACATGCGCGGTACGTAAAACCAATGGGCCCCTTGTGGCGGTTAATTTTTGAATATAGCGACATTGGTCAAAACCCTTGGCCACAATTGGTTCCAGCGTTTTGCTTTCATTGACGTATAAAACCTCTTTGCCGCCTAAGTCTGGCCAACTCCACAGGTCGTACTGGTTCTGACGACGGTACCCCGGGTTAACATACAGTACATTCGGTGTTCCCTTGGTATAAAAGCCAAGCGGGCCTGTAGTCTGGTAACGCGTGGTTAAAATAATAGTGTTGTCATTAACCAGCGGGCTAAGTTGTTCGCCTAAACCTTGCCAACCTAACGTGGGTTTGGTGGGGTCGCGCTTGATTGGTAAATCTATCCCCATGGCACGCAGCATATTGGTATCGTGAGCAACAAGGCTTATAAAACCGCTTAAGACCAAGCCAAGTACAAACGTGACTTTCAACCATTTGCGGGCATCCACCATATATCCGGCCACACCAACAAACCCGCCAAATACCGCCAACACTGGCCAGTTAGCCTGTACCTTGGCACCAAAAGCTTTGTAAATGAAAAAAGCAAATAATGGCGCACTAAAGGCCCAGACAAAGCGTTCCAATCCTTCGCGTTTTTTCGGGAAAAACCACCAGTAGAGCATCACCAAAAAGGTTACTGGCCCCACCACCGCTAACTGACCGCCAAAGAAGTTTTCCAGACTGCCCAGCCAGTCAAACCGACCAGAGCCACCCGCCTGGCCCATCACGTGTAAAAAGCCAATCCACTCATGCTGCCAGTTCCAATAAAATACGGGAAGCGTCATTAACGCTGACAACAGGCCCATCGCATAAACCTGCGGTTTTAAAAACCATCGTCGTGCCGCTAGGGTAAACAGCATAAACAGGCCAAGTAAAATATAAAAAAACACCGCTGAATATTTAGACAACCCAGCCAGCCCCAAAAGTAGCCCAGCGCCTATAAAATATTTCCATTGCGGGGCATTAGCCTCCCACTTTATGCGGCTGAGCACCACAAGGGCCAAGGCCCAAAAGGTGGTGGTGGGGATGTCCGGGGTCATCAACAACCCACCCGCAGCAAACTCCGGCGAGATATGCACCAAGGCCAAGGCTAAAAACCCAGCCCCCGCACCTTTCCAACGCCTAGCTAAATCTAACGCGCACAAACCAATCACTACCTGCCCCAACAATGCAAAAAAGCGCACCCCAATGAGGGTGTGGCCAAAGATGGATGTGGACAGTGCAATCAGCCAGGCCACCATCGGCGGCTTGGAGTAATAGCTCCACTGCAACTGGCGTGACCAATCCCAGTAATGGGCTTCGTCCGGACTTAAGTTAATGGGGGAAAAAGTTAAATACCACAGGCGCAGGAGCATCAATATAGCACTTATACCAAACGCCCAGCCCCACGGGTGTGCAAAAAATGATTGTTTTAACTTGTTGATGCGTGCGATAACCATGGGGAATATTATTACTGTACAAAAAACCATGGCACAAGAACTACGACAGCTTTTATCAGATATCTTTATTATTTTGGGCATCGCTTTGGGGCTTAGCCTTGTGGTGGTGTTAACCCAGCTGGATAAAACCTTAGCGGTGGAACTGTATAACCCGCAAAACCCCGCGGCCCAGTGGCTACGCCAGCATTCTAGCCTGCCCGGTATTGTGGTGGGGGTTATCTCCCTTGGTTTTATTTTAGCCTGGCCATTGCGCCTGAAGTTCCCGACCCTGCGTCGCCTAAGTGTGGTGTGGCTATTAACCCTTATTTTTGGCGGGGGATTGTTGGTCAGCCTGATGGGGAAAGAACTGGTTGACCGCCCTCGCCCTCGAGAAACCGAGTTATTAGGTGGCAATGCTACCTATAGCCAAATTTTCCAACCGGCGGCGATTGAAGGTAAATCCTTCCCTTCCGGCCATGCGGTCATGGGATTTGTATTTGCTGTGCCATTTTTTGTGCTGCGGCGTAGTCGTAAAAAACTGGCCTATGGGTTTTTGGCCCTGGGGCTTGTTGGTGGCTTTTCTATTGGCAGTGCGCGGATGGTACTCGGCGCCCACTTTTTAACCGATATTATATGGGCTGGGGCCTTTACGTTCATTGCTGCTGCGGCCAGCAGCTGTGTGTTTTCAGAAAAACGCGACCTACCCAACAAGTTTACCGTTCCGTTTTTACTGCTGATTGGCTTTGGTATGGTGTGGTTTAATAAATTTACCGTCACCTTAAACCATATGCCCGCGGGTGATGTCGTGAATATTTCCATTCCGTGTAAAGATATCATCTTAGAAAATGGCGAGCCTTTTAAAGTAGCGACAAAAGTAAAAGGCTACGGTGCTCCTATCAGCAACCTGCAGCTGGTGGACTTGGGGCAGAACTTTGTCGGCTTGATAAATAATAAAGGGCTCTACCGCGACCTGCGTTGCCAGACCACAGTAACTCTGCCAAAGGGCAAGCAGGTACGCTTCCCTATTAATACCTATACGGTTGGCCTGCGCAAGCCAATCCCCAAAGCTCTAACGCTGGATGCACGGGGAATCGCGACCTTTGAGGGCATAAATACCAAAAAAAGCGTTGACAATGCGCCTGTAACCGACTAAAAATGCCCTCGGCCTGTAAAAACAGGTGCTTTTATGAGTTTATAAACGGAAAAAGTTGAGTAAGGACAAGACCAATGGCACGTGTATGTGAAATCACCGGAAAACGCCCAATGGTGGGGCATAATGTTTCCCACGCCAACAACCATACAAAGCGGCGCTTTTTGCCGAACCTGCAAAGCAAGTCTTTGTACTCTCCTTTGCTGGGTCATATGGTAACTTTGCGTTTGTCCACCAACGCTATGCGTACTATTGATAAGTACGACGGCATTGACAACTTCATGCTGAACTGGAAAGCGCACAAAACCGATACTTTTTCCGAGAACGCCATGCGCATGCGTAAAGCTATTCGTAAAAAAGCGGAAACCGCTGCGCTAGCTGCTAAATAAGTTTTCTTGTCCTAAAAATGCTCCCGAACGGGAGCATTTTTTTATCTATAGTCCAAATTGCTGGGCAAATGATTGACTGATCGCGTTCATCACCAATTCAGGGTTTTGGGTATAGGCATAAAAGAGATAACCAAATACCGGAACAGACACCCCTATAAGAACCCACCAGGCCAGATTACTGTGCCCGCCTTTGTGCTGCAGAGTTTCTAAAATTTCTTCATTGGACATATCGGCGGCGTGCTTATCTAACAATAAAGTCACTTTACGGTGCACCCACCAGGCATATACCTTGGGGCCTAGCCAGCCCGTTAAAAGTGCTAGTATAAAGACCCGTACACCAAAAGAAGCCTTATCCGGCATGGCCGCGGCGGCAAAAATCGCCCCCATGGCCCAGTCAAAGGTTTGGACAAGCGCCAACACTAAAAAGCCCATAAAGTACATTTTACGGGTGAAAAACCAAAAAAAGTTCAATACTGCTGCCTGCCATGAAAAGTGCCAGCTTCTCTGGCTTTTCAGCAAACTTAATATGGCCTGCTGTTCTTTTTGAGCCAAGGAATGCAAAAAAGCCCGCCAGTGGTGCTCTTCCACTTTTGGGCTTTTGTTTTGATTGGATGCGCTCATTTACATATTGGCACAGATAGCTTCACCAAACTCAGAGCATTTTACCTCGGTCGCGCCGTCCATCATACGGGCGAAATCATAGGTCACAGTTTTAGATGAAATGCTCTTTTCCAGACCTTTTACGACCAAGTCAGCGGCCTCATCCCACCCCAGGTAACGCAGCATCATTTCACCAGACAAAATAACGGACGATGGGTTAACCTTATCTTGCCCCGCATACTTTGGTGCTGTGCCGTGAGTGGCCTCAAATACCGCATGACCGCTGGTATAATTAATATTCGCGCCAGGGGCGATACCAATACCGCCCACGGTGGCAGCCAAGGCGTCGGAGACATAGTCACCATTCAAGTTCATGGTTACCACTACGCTGTATTCGGCCGGGCGGGTTAAAATTTGCTGTAAAAAAGCATCGGCAATGGAATCTTTCACCACAACTTTGCCTTCTGGGATGTTCCAGTTTACATCTTCAGCTACAACAGCCTTATCCGCATATTCGCGGCGTACCAGTTCATACGCCCAGTTTTTAAAGGCACCTTCGGTGTACTTCATGATGTTGCCCTTGTGAACAACCGTGACGGATGGCAAGTCATTTTCAATTGCATAGTCCATGGCGGCACGCACAATACGCTCAGTCCCTTCGCGAGAAATGGGCTTAATACCAATGCCGCTGGTGTTAGGGAATCGAATTTTATCCACCCCCATGTCCGTTTGCAGAAAGTCCAACAACTTTTTCACTTCGTTAGTGCCTTCGGCAAATTCTACGCCAGCATAAATATCTTCACTGTTTTCACGGAACACCACCATGTTGGTTTGCTCCGGCTTTTTCACCGGGCTGGGCACACCGTCAAAATAGCGCACCGGGCGCAGACAGGTGTAAAGATCCAACTGCTGGCGCAAAGCTACATTCAAAGATCTGAAGCCGCCGCCTACCGGTGTGGTCAACGGGCCTTTAATACCCACCCGGTACTCACGGAAGGCGTCCAAAGTTTCATCCGGCAGCCAAACGTCTTTGTTGTAAACGTCATTGGCTTTTTCCCCAGCGAACACTTCCATCCAGGAGATACGACGACGTCCTTTATACGCATTCATGACTGCTGTATCCAGTACGCGCTGGGCGGTCTTCCAAATATCCGGGCCAATACCATCGCCTTCAATAAAACATAAAATTGGGTTGTCCGGCACATTCAGCTGGCCATTTTCCATGGTGATTTTTTCACCTGACTCCGGCAATGTAATTTTATCGAACGGCATGGTTTTTTCCTTTTTATATTGGTTATTTCCCAAGGTGTTTCACCTTAATCCAAAATCTTAACTGAGGCAACTTAAACCCTTTATCCGTGTGCTTCCAGCTGCAATAAGACATAGTTGAATCCGTACTGGCTTTTTAACCTTTCTTCTGCCTGCAAGCGGCATGTATTCCAATGATTGCCATCAAGGCATGAACTTTCCAAAACAATGTGAGCACTTACCCCATACTTTCCCCTCCCCATGGGAGAAATAACAATATTGTGGACATCCTGCACATGGTCAACTTGGCGCAAAGTTTTATCAATTTCATTTTTATCAAATAAACTTTTATCCATACCGGCCAGATAGCGCCCACTGCGAAACAACATCCGTATGGCGCTAAAGCCAATCAACCCTGCCAGCAAAAGGCTGGAGAAACTATCCAGCTCTACCTGACCGGTCATATGAATAGCCACACTGGTAAAAAAAGCAATCACCGTGCCGGCGACATCAAATAACAAGTGCAGGTACAGCGCATGAACATTCAAACTTTCCCGCCGTCCGCCATAAAGAACTAAAGCCCCCAGGGCATGCAAAGCCAGTCCCAGTAGGGCCACCTGCCCCATAAAAGTTGCATCAATGGTATGGGCATGTTCCCCGTGGCTGCGGCTAATAGCCTCATACGCCACGCCACCAGCAATCATTAACAGTAAAAAGCCGTTGGTATAGCCGCCCAAAGCTTCCAGTTTTCGGTAATCATAATGGTGGTCTTTACGGCTTTCCCGTTCCGCCATAACCGATGAAATAAGTGCCACAAACAACGCCAGGGAGTGGCCCAGCATATGACCGGCATCAGCAACTAAAGCCAAACTGCCGGAGGCCAGCCCTCCTAAGAAAATCAGCACCATATACGTCACCCCTAACCCAAAGGCCAGTTGAATACGCCTTTGGGCACTCAGGTGGGTGAGGAATTTCTTTTTCATGCTATTGCAGCAGCGGACTCCACGCCGGGTCCGAGGCGTCGCCCGGAGTTGGTATCTGCGTTTCGTTATAACCGGTGATATCAATGGAATACAAGCGTACCTTATCTCCCAACTGGCGAGAGAAGATAATCACACGGCCATTGGGTGACCAACTGGGTGACTCGTCCATATAGCTATCTGTCAGCAAACGCTCTTCTTCCCCTTCCGGGTCAATGACACCAATGTGAAAGCGACCATTCAGTTCTTTTACAAAGGCGATCAGATCGCCACGTGGACTCCATACGGGGGCGTAGTAGCGCCCTTCCCCATAGGTCAAACGCTTCACGCGGTTGCCGTCACTTTCCATAATGTACAAGTTTGGCGAGCCTCCACGGTTGGAGTTAAACACAATTTTACGTCCGTCTGGTGAGTATGATGGTGAAGTATCAATCCCGCGGTGGAACGTCAAACGACGCAACTTTTTAGTGCGCAAGTCCATATTATAAATTTCCGGGTTGCCGGCATGACCTTTGGTCAAGGTCATGGCAATGGTTTTGCCATCTGGGGCGAAACGCGGGGATGAGTTTAACCCTTCGAAGTCACCAACAATCTCTTGTTTACCGGTTGGCAAATCATGCAAATAAAGGCGTGGTGTGCCATTGGCATAAGACATGTAAATTATCTTTTGTAACAATGGGTTAAAACGAGGAGTTAACACAAGATGACTGCCATCGGTCAAACATTGTGGGTTATGGGCGTCCTGGTCCATCACGCATAGTTTTTTAATGCGCTTGCCTTCCACGCTGGTTTCTTCCCCAATAAAGACAATACGGGTTGTGAAATAGCCTTTTTCGCCGGTGAGCGTAGTGTACATATCATCGGCGATGCGGTGCGCCAAGTGCCGCCAATATCGGGCATCAACCGTATAACGGCGACCGATCAACTGTTTCTCGCCATGAACATCGAATACACGGAACTCCACCTTTACGCGAGGAATGCCGTCTTTTTCAATCATTTCAATGTTACCGGCCAGAAGAGCTTCAATATTAATCAACCGCCATTCAGAAAACACCGGGCCGTTGGCCTTTAAAGATACAGGTGACTGCAAATAGGCTTTTTTATCCGCTACATCAAATAACGCGCTGGAGAGCAGGTCATTAACGACCACCTCACGGATATCGCTACCAATTTTTGCTGCGGCTTCTTGCCCTTCTTCAGCATAAAACGGGCTGATAGCCACCGGCAACGGATCCGCATTGGGGTCGGTCAAATCAATGCGAACCCGTGCGTGAGAAGACGGGATAAAAACCAACAGTGCCAGCAATATTAATATTATTCTTTTCATGCAGTTACCTAGCTTTTCTTAAACCTTAAATCAACAACTTTAAACAGCTCATATTTATCTTGCGGTATAGGCAAGGGTACCGATTTTCGTATGGCACGCAAGAGCGAATTATCAAAGAACTCCACCCCAGAACGCCGTGTTACTTTCATCGTGTTAATAGTACCGTCCGGGTTGAGTATCAGCTCCACATGGGTTTCTAAATCTTCTGATTCTTTAATTCCCGGCGGCAGATACCAGTTCCCTTCAATATGTTCTTTTAATTTGGCTAACTCTGCTTGGGCAGCTAAATCCAGCGTCGTCGCCTCAGTCTTTTTTGCTCCTTGGGTTAAAGCTGATTGCTTATCTTCCAAATCATCTACAAAGTCCAGGGCTGCTAAAAAGTCATCCTTTTCAACTGTTTTGGCATCTTCACTTTTATCTTTTATCACATTTTTCTTGTCTGGTGTTTTATCTAGCTTTTCCGGGCGAGGCTTGTTTTCCGCCTTTTTCACTTCTTCCTGCTTTGGCTTTTCTGGCTTTGGCTCAGGTGGTGCTTTTTTAGGTTCAGTTTTTTTAGGTTCAGCCTTTACCACTTTAGTTGGGTTTTTCGGCTTAGTTTGCTTCACTTCTTTCTTTTTTGGTTCAGGCGCTTTTTTAGGTGCCGCACTTTGCTGAGTTTTAACTTTTTTAACTTCTTTTTTGGTGGTCTTCTTCACATCAGGCGCAGACACCATACGAATTTTAATGGGCTTAACCTCCGGCTCCGGGAATAAATCCGGCACATTTACCCATACCACAAAGAATGCCCCAAGGTGCAACATCAGCGACAGAATAATTCCGCGGCGCATTCTTTTTGTTACCTTGTTTTGCTTTTAATTCTCTCGCCCAGGCGGCTGCGTAACCAGACCGACATCCACCAACCCAGCGGCTTGAAGCTGCCCCATAACCTCCATGACACGGCCATAGTCAACACTTTGGTCGGCCCGCAAAACAATGGAGGTATCCTGGCGTGCTTTTTTGATAGCTTCTAAACGTTCACGCAGTTTGTTTTTCTCAATTTCCTGCGATTGGATATAAACGCTTCCAGAGCGTTTGATAGTGATTTGGATTGGGTCTTTAGCCTCTGTGGTGATAGGGGTGTTTTCTACTTCCGGTAAAGATACATCAACGCCCTGTGTCAGCAGCGGGGCTGAAATCATAAATACAATCAGCAATACCAACATAACATCAACAAACGGGGTAACGTTGATATCATACACTGGAGGACGACGATACTTCCTGAGCCCGCCGCCACTACTTGATAATAATGGACCTGCCATGGTTACGATGCCTTCTTATTTCCAAAAAGCTTTGGGCCGTCAGAACTACCCTCCATTTCCGCTTCCAGAATAGAAAGGTATTCAGCCACAAAAGCTTCCATACGGTTTGCGTAACGTCCCAATTCACTAGACAGCCGGTTATAAGCCACCACTGCGGGAATGGCGGCAAATAAACCGAGTGCAGTCGCCAGCAGAGCTTCAGCGATACCTGGTGCCACCACAGCCAAAGAGGTGTTTTTAGATGCCCCAATACTCTGGAAGGAGTTCATAATTCCCCATACTGTACCCAAAAGGCCAATAAATGGGGCCGTCGAGCCGATGGTTGCCAGCGTCGGTAAAAAGCTTTCCATTTTCTCCAATTCACGAATCATAGTCGCGTTAATCAATTGGCGCAGACGATCAACCGGGTTAAGAGCTTTAATTTTCTTGTTTTTAGATAAGCGCTCCCCTTCCCTTAAACCCAGCACATAAACCTTGGCCATAGGATGATCAGCCTCATCAGGGGTCGTATCAGCATACAGCTCTTCCAGTCCCTCTTCACCCCAAAAAGCTTCTTCAAAACGGCTTGCTTTTTTACGCAGGTTGCGGAATTTTTTGGCTTTGGCAATCCAGATAGCCCAGGCAGCTACCGACATAGCCAAAAGCAAAAGCATTATGCATTTCACAAAAAAATCAGCGTGCCCAAACAGTGCGAAAATTGAAAAATCGGTGGTAGCCTGGGCCAGCGTTTCAGCGGTGGTGGTTTCCATTTTTTACCCCTTGTTTTTGTCTGAAATAAAGGTGAATTCATAATGCCCTGCCCCTGTTCAAAAGTAAAGGTATACAAGGAAAAACTTAATACTATTTCCAGCTACATGCTTATGCTGCTGAATTAAGTTTAGAGCCGAGCTTTCTAACCTTGCAGAAGAGAGATTTGCGCGCTACCACTTGGAGCAACTCGGCCTAAGTGTTTATAAGCGTTTGGGGTGGCCACCCTTCCCCGTGGTGTGCGCTGGATAAACCCTTGTTGAATCATGAAGGGTTCTAAGACATCTTCAATGGTATCGCGGCTTTCGCCAATGGCGGCAGCGATAGTATCCAGCCCAACAGGCCCACCAGCGAATTTATCAATAATCGCTTCCAAAAAGCGGTAGTCATTGCGGTCAAGACCAATGGTATCTACTTCCAAAGATTTTAAAGCATGGTCGGCGATTTCAGCATCAATTTTTCCTGAACCTTTTACGGCCGCAAAGTCACGAACACGGCGCAGTAAACGATTGGCCACGCGCGGTGTTCCGCGAGACCGGCGGGCAATTTCATACGCACCGGTTTCGTCAATATCTGCCCCTAGCAATTTGGAGGCACGGCTCACGATTTGGGCTAATTCTTCTGAACTGTAAAACTCCATTCTGAATTGCACACCAAAGCGGTCGCGCAACGGGTTGGTTAAAAGGCCCGCGCGGGTTGTTGCGCCTACCAACGTAAATGGAGGAACTTCAACTTTTACGGTGCGGGCGGCCGGGCCTTCGCCGATGATGACATCCAGTTTATAATCTTCCATGGCGGGGTATAGAACCTCCTCCACGTTGGCGCTCATACGGTGAATTTCATCGATAAACAAAACATCGTGCGGCTCCAGAGAAGTGAGGATAGCCGCCAAATCCCCGCCCTTTTCGATGATCGGGCCGGAGGTGGAACGAAAGCCTACGCCCATTTCTTTGGCGATGATTTGGGCGAGCGATGTTTTACCCAAACCCGGCGGGCCATAGAGCAAAACATGGTCCAAAGAGTCCTTTCTGGACTGGGCGGCTTGGATGAAAATCCCAAGGTTTTCCCGGAGTTTGGGCTGGCCGACGAACTCGTCCAGGTTCTGTGGACGCAGGGCTAAATCCAGCCGTTCTTCGGGCTGTTTTTCGGCTGAAACCATACGATTTTCAGAGGTGTTTTCCGGTAAGTCGGTCATTATCTCAGCTCCGCCAGCGAGGCTTTGAAGAGTTTATCAAAATCGTTTTCAATACCGTCTTTTTCTTTTGCAGCAAGGGTTATAGCACTGTGCGCTTGCGGTTGTTTGTACCCCAAATTGACAAGGGCGGAGAGCACGTCGCCAACCGCGTTTCCACTTTCCGGCAAAATATCAGAACCAGATGAGAAATCTGTCGGCAAATTGACCGAACCGGATAAGGCGCCGATTTTGTCCTTCAATTCGCGCACAATTCGCTCACCCAATTTGGGGCCAACGCCATTTGCGCGCGCCATCATTTTACCGTCTTGCAGGCTGATGGCATCCACCACTTCAGACGGGCTAAGGGCGGATAAAATCGCCAGCCCGACTTTGGCCCCCACGCCATTCACATTAATAAGGGTTTCAAAAATATCTTTTTCGGTTTTTTCAGCAAAGCCAAACAGGGTGAAGGCATCTTCCCGTACGTGGGTATGGGTGAAAATTTTAACCTCCTCCCCCACGGCCACTTTGGCCAGTGTGCGTGCGGAACAAAACACCTCATACCCCACGCCATTTACGTCCATGGCCAGGTTGTCGGTGCCAATGTCTTCTATAATGCCTTTCAGGAAACAAATCATGGAACTAAACTTACCCGTTTTTGCGCTCAAAATCCAGAAAAACCGTGGTTGGGTTGAATTTCAAAGCTTTTAACCCCATATATTAAGGACGAACCTAACTTTAACCCAAAGGGTGAACGTATGAGCACCCTGCCGGGTGTTTGCCGTTTTCCCTCCTGTTCTAAGGAGAACATCTGATGCGTTACGAAACCGCTATCAAGCGCGACCGCCGCAAGCAAGCCATCGGCACGGTGAACGTCGTCGTTCTGGGGCACAGCACGGAGCGCGCCCGCGCGCGCCGCAAGCTGAGCCTGAAGCTGGTACGCACGGTGGAACCGAGGCCGCCGGTGGACGAGGCCGCTGTCGAAGCGACCATCGCCCGCGTCTGCGCCGAGGAAGCTCGGCGGAACATGCAGGACTGGTACTGGCAGTCGCTGGACGACGAGAACGGCCCGGATGATCGTGATGTCTGCCGCGACGAAGACCTGATGGGCCCGCTGCAAGCGGATCAGGAAGACTTCGTCATGGCCGAGGCCATCAGCCGCGCCAAGCGCGGCCGCCGTCGCGGTGGTTACGAAGCCGGTGAGCGGGAGATGCCCGCCGATGTCCACCTGTGGGAGGACGTCGACGAGCGCAGCTTCTGCCACACGCCGCCGACCATGCTGGTTGGCACCGTCGCCGCCTGACCTGCTCGCGATAGAGGCTCTCTTCGGGGAGCCTCTTGTTTTATGGGCCTTATGTAAGGCGCACAAGGGAGAGGAACCCACGGTTCCTCACCTTGAAAATCCCTCCTCCCAAGGCAAAAAAGCCCCGCAAAGCGGGGCATGTCGATTCATCAAGTTATGTTTTGGTAGCAATGGACACTTTAGCATAGCCTTCCCAAGCGCCAACCAAACTATACATGTCTGTAAGCGGAGCCTGCTCCAGCTTCTTTTTATAGTTTTGCGCCTGCGGGTCATGGGGGAACTCATCCTCAATCTGCTTAATCGCCGCCCGCCGCATGTTGGCAAAACGCACCCTGTCCGTAATGCGATAGGTACGGCGCAAAAAGTCTTTTGGCGACTGGGTAAGCTCACTCTCGTGCTCTAACCCTTTAACAGATTTTACAATTTCCGGCTCATTTTGATAGTCGGCAGCCATGATTTGCAACTGGTGCAGCATATGGTGGTTAATAGCACGGAAAGCTCGCACAAAAAAAGGCTTAAGCCACCGATACAGAATGTAGGTAATAAGCCCGACCACCACAAAACTTGTCCCAATGCCAAGAATGATGCCTGTGCCTGCACCAACATCAAGAAAAGCTATAGCAGCGCTGACCAAAACTATCATGCTGATAAAAAACGGCCCGGCTAAACACAAAATCCAGCTGTCATATCTATCCCCGCCTACCCAGCTGTAAACAGCACCAGCAAAGCCTGTAAGGATCACCAGCGGAAAATTTACGAACAAAAGCAAGGACACCAAAATACTGCTATCTGAACTTACCCCCATTACCATAAGAATGGTAACCGCAAGTACTATTGTAGCGGTGATGTCCATTTTGCTTAATATGGCATAGGCCATTTTTTCACGAGGGTTAAGACCTGCGACATCCCGCATAGGGGGAAGGCTGAGAGCCATTGACGTTTTCATAAAAAAAGTCTCCTGAGAAAAGGGAGGGAAGGTTTGATATACAGCCATGTATACCAGCACCTTGCAGTGAGCGCAATAAAAAAGCACCCCTTTCGGGGGACTATTCGTTATCAGGTGGAATGGCGGCGCTGAAGAAGGTTTTCCAGCCATTCAAACAAGCTGAACACAGCCTGAATAGTACCATGGCAGGCAAGACCGCCAACCATAAGGCCGAGTATAATTTGCAGGCCCAGACTAGCTGCCATGGGGAAGACAGCGGCATGAATGGCCATAATGGCGGCGGTTATCACCCCCACCACAACCCACATCACAAGGCCGGAGACAAGGGCCACGCCGGGGCAGGATTTGCGCAATTTACGGCGCAACGGAATGGTGTTTTTCATTCAAAACCTCAAAGGTTAGTGTTTGGACAAGCGCTGAAAAAGCCAGTAGACGCCAACCGCAAACAGGCTGGCAAGGATACAACCGGCGCTTAAACCGGCCAAAAGGGTGTACAGGACAACATCTTCCTGCGGCAGGTCGGCCAAAAGGCCGCTCCATTGTAGCAGGCGGTGGGCACCATAACCGCCAAGGGCAAGGCCGACCGAAGCGAAAAGAAACGCCAATGTATCTTGAAAAAGAGTGGTAAAAAGTCGCATAAAGAAGAAAAGGTCAGGTTAAAAGTGGCCTGACCATAGCACCAAATGCGGTAAGGCTCAACCGGCTATTTTCACCAATGAACTGGCTGTGTGGGCATGGCAAATGGCCACCGCCAGAGCATCAGCGGTATCTTCTGAAGAAAACGTGGCCGTAGGCAACAACATTTTGACCATAGTGCCCACTTGGGATTTGTCGGCCCGGCCATAACCGACCACCGCTTTTTTGACCTGCAGCGGGGTGTATTCGGCCACATCCAAGCCGCTAAGCGACGGTACCAGCAGAGCAATACCCCGCGCCTGACCCAATTTTAACGAGGTGCGGGCGTTGGAGTTGACAAACACCTCTTCCACCGCGGCGGCGGTGGGCTGGTACTGTTTAATAATGCCTAACAATTCATTGTGAATATGCGCCAGGCGGTGGTTGCTGGGCTCTTTGGCGTTGGTTTTTATCCCCCCGCCCGCCAAAAACGACAGGCTGTTGCCTTCGGCCCGTACCACGCCCCAGCCGGTGTTGCCCAGCCCGGGGTCAATGCCAAGGATGATTTTGCTGTTCGTCATTTTTACCCCACCTTTTTCTGCCAAATACCGTGAACTGTTAAACTTTCCGGCCCCCATTGCAGCGGGTTGCCGGTGAAGGTAAGCCAGTTTTTATCCAGACTCCCCTGCTCCTCCAAGTGGCGTAAGGCGGCGAGGATGGAGTAGGTATCGTCGCGGGCATCGTGCACGTGGTGGTTTTCCAGCTCTATACCAAAATGGGCAGCTAAGGTGCCGCTGGAGTTGGTATTGATATCCTCTTCACTCATGCCCGCCCACAGAAAAATTTTGCGCGCATCGCGGAATTGCCGCGGGGGGAAAGGCATACTGATGCCGTTTAAATAACAGCTGGGCACGAGGGTGGCCAAGTCATCCGGGCCATAGCTAATGACCATGTCATCTTTACAGAAGTCTTTAAAGGCGGTTAAGGCGGCGGCAAGTTCCAGCCCCTTTTCGTCCATTTGGCGTTGGGTAATGTTGGTGAGTTGGGTAAAAAACGGGTTAAGCGGGACTGCCTGCCCGTCCGGTGTGCGGGGAATAACCAACTGTTCAAATTCATCCAAAACCGGCAGGCCGTCGGTCAAAGCTACCCGTACAGCCCCGATTTGGGTAAGCAACGGCGGATAGTCCGCCAACCCCTGCCAGCGGCGGGTATGGGTGCCGTCGTTGGTCCAGTATTCGGTGTCATAAATAATAAAGGACGCGCTCATTAGCTGGCCAGTTTTTCCGCGACGCTGTCGTCCACATCCATGTTGGTAATAACATCCTGTACGTCGTCGTCATTGTCCAGCGCTTCCACCAGCTTCATGACTTTTTCCACCGTTTCCACATCGGTGACAGGCTGGGTTTGGGTCGGGATAAATGTTAAGTCGCCGTCTTCCGGGTCGCCGAATTTTTCTTGCAGGGCATCACGTACGGTGCCGAAGTCATCGGGCTGGGTGAGAATTTTATACACCTCATCCAACGGTTCAAAGTCGTCGGCACCGGCTTCAATAGCCGCTTCCATTACGGTGTCTTCCGCACCGATGTCTGTTTTGTAGATAATTTGGCCTTTTTGCTCAAACATCCAGGCCACAGCGCCATCGTTGCCCATGTTGCCACCGTTTTTGTTGAATGCGGTGCGCACGTTGGTAACGGTACGGGTTGTGTTGTCAGTAAGGGTTTTTACGATAATCGCCACGCCGGCCGGGCCATAGCCTTCATAGGTTTTTTCCACATAGTCCTCACCCTGGATTTCGCCTGTACCCCGTTTTATGGCGCGTTCCATGGTGTCTTTCGGCAGGTTGTGCTTTTTGGCGTTGTCCATGGCCAAGCGCAAGGACGGGTTGTCGTTCGGGTCGCCTCCGCCTTGTTTGGCGGCGGTCATCAGGTCACGGATGAGCTTGGTAAAAACTTTGCCGCGTTTGGCATCGTTGCGTGCTTTTTGGTGTTTGATATTTGCCCATTTACTGTGACCGGCCATGGTGTTCACCCCTCTTTCTTCAAATTTTTATCACCTGATAGCAATAGCAAATTCAAGCCGTTTTAGCAATTTTTTGTTGCCATATGACTATCGCCCATGTGTACATTAAGTATATATAAACAAACCTTCCCTTTCCTCATTGTTTCTTCACAGGAGTCTTTTATGACTTTTTTACGTAACCTCTGCCTTATGGCTATTGAGTTGGTTGTGCTTTTGTTTCTGTTTACAGCACTGCTGAAGGTCTTTATATGGGTTGCGCAGCTGCTGCCGCCTCACCCGTTGATTTTGATGGGAATATTTGTGCTTTTTACCATCGTATTTCACCGTGTGTGGGAAGCTTTTGAAAACTACTTTTCTAGCCCTGCATAAAGGGGTACACCTTATGATTCAATTCTGCCTAACTGGTTTAATTGCTGTCATTACCGCTATTTACAGCGGTTATATTGCAGCTGACTGGTTGATTTCTTTTTCAACTAACCCCGGCCCGCTCGCCGTATCAGCAGCCATTTTGGTTGGCTTTGTTGTTTTCGCAGTGGTGGGCAACCTTGTCTGGAAAACTTTACCCAACATTCTTTGGTACCTTGGCCTTTAACAAAAGAGAACCCGTATGAGATTTTTTGATGAACTTGGAACGGCTTTTTGTTTCTTGATTGCAGGCCTGCTGGCCATGACAACTGCTTTTTATACCGCCAAAGGCGTGGCGTGGGCGCTGTTGGCGGGGTTCCCTGACCCGGGCATTTTGCTGGGGCTGGTTATCATCGGCTTGGTGCTGCTGACCTTTTGGTACGTCACCAAATGGATTTTCAAAACCCTGTTTTTTGTTACCCTTTTCGCTGGTGGCGGCATCCGCTAAAACCTTTTCGCGACTTTACCGGGGCCTTTAGGCCCCGTTTTTTTTATTGCGCCCTCTATACTTATGGTGTATACATAGAGGCGTTGTAATGCATCTTTTCTGTCCTTTTTCATTCACTCACCTTTTCAGGAGGCTCAGTTATGAGCGATAAAATCTTCAACGCCCTGATGTTCGTCGCCGTTTCCAACTCTGTCTTTGCCGGGTTTGGTATTGCTTATCTGGTTGGCGGCTTTCTGTGGTCTACCTTTCCGGATCCCAGCTTTTTTGTTGGTGTGCTGATGATTGTTGCGTTGTTTACCTCACTCATCGGCGGCGGTGCCATCGTTTTCGGTATTCAGGTTTTTATCTGGTGGTTGATCAGCGAACATCTCTCTGGGCGACTCACCCTTTTCCGCAGGAAGCGGTAAAACCCTTTTCGCGACTTTGCCGGGGCCTTTAGGCCCCGTTTTTTTTGTTTAAATATAATTTAGAGGAGTTTGGTTTTGTTCACCATGCGTGGCACGCTTTTGCCGATACCGGTGGCGGGAATATCTTCCAAAGCAAACCATCTGGCATTGTTCAGTTCCCGCTCAGCAATGGTGAGCGGTTCGTTTTCATCGGCTTCCACCAGATAGCGAATATCATAGTGTTTGTGGGCCGGTACGTCGTCCAAGGCGGAGATGGAGTGTACATCCACGTCAAAAATGGCCTCGGTCGGTAATGTGGCGCTGGAAAGGCCGGTTTCTTCCAAAACTTCCTGCATGGCCACAGCGGCAACGTCCCCTTCTCCGTCGCAATGGCCGCCGGGCTGCATCCACAGGCCGATTTTTTTATGGTGAATAAGGAGCACCTTGGTGCGGTCTTTATTGACAATCCACGCCGAGCCGGTCACATGACCGCCGGTTTCATGAATGCGTTCAAAACATGTTGGGGTGTTTTCCACAAAGGCTTGAATCATATCTTTTTCCGCGGCTTCTTTGGGGCCGGCCGGTTGATACAGTTTTAAACTCTCCAGAAGGTTTTCACGGTTCATGCGGTTTTCTCCTGTTTTTGCTTGGGTAGGTTGGGGGTAACGTTATTCAACACCGCGCCAATGCGCACGGGGGAAATATAGGTGCACAGGCCGTCATCGCCAATTTGCGCGAAGGTACCGCACATGGCCCCTTCCCCATTGGGGCGCTGCGGGTGCCATTTGGGCCCTTTGTAGGTAAAGCGTTTGATGGCGTCGGTGGCATCCAGCCCAATGATGGAACTGTAATCACCGCACATACCCGCATCGGTATGGAAGCCGGTGCCGCCGGGCAAAATACGCTCATCGGCAGTCGGTACATGGGTATGTGAGCCACTGACAAAACTGGCTTTGCCGTCCCACGTGTGGGCAATGGAACATTTTTCGGAGGTGGTTTCGCCATGGATATCAATAAACACCGCGTCACAGTTGTCGCCCAAACGAATGTCTTCCCGCAGTTCTTTACTGGCTTGGAAGGGGCAGTCCAAAAATGGTTCCATAAACAAGCGGCACATCATGTTCACCACGGCGATTTTTTTGCCGCCGGGGATATCATAAATATTCCAGCCGCGGCCAACCGTTCCTTTGGGGTAATTGTACGGGCGGATAATACGGTTATCTTTGCCCAGAATTTTAGTAATTTCCTTATCGGACCACGTGTGGTTGCCCAAGGTAATGCTGTTGACCCCGTTGGAGTAGAGTTCATGCGCCACCTCAGGGGTCAGGCCCCAGCCCCCCGCGGCGTTTTCCGCGTTGGTGATGACGAAGTCCACAGCATAATCTTTTTTGAACTTTGGCAGGTGGCGGGCAATGGCTTCACGGCCGGAATGGCTGACCACGTCCCCCAAAAACAAAATATTCAGCATAAAAACGCTTTCTATTTTTTGGTTGGTTTGGTTTCAATTGTCTCTTTTTCGGTCACGATATAATCGACCGGAATGTCATGCGCCTCCACAGGGAGAGTATCTACTTCTTGGAAGGAATATGCAACCATAACTGTAATGGGCCTGGGGTCAATTTCCGCTAATGTTCTGTCATAATAGCCGCCGCCAAAGCCCAAACGGTAGCCCTCCCGTGTAAAGCCAAGGCCGGGCAAAATAACCAGTTGCGGCGTGACTTCCGGTCCTGCGGCGCAGGGGATTTCCAAATCATCGCTGTCCATCCAGCCGCCCGGGCGCCACAGGTTGAACACCAGCGGCATACCCCGCTGAGCGACCCTTGGCAGGCACAGGGTAAAGCGCAAGCCTTGAAGTTCGGTGGCGAGGCTTTCCATATCCACTTCCCCATCACGGGCACTGTAGAGGGCAATCACGCCCAAATCCAAGCGGGAAATCAAGGCTCGCAATTGGTTGGCTACCTGCCAGCGGCTGGTGTTGATAAAGTCAATATCTTGCCGCTTGCGCAAAGTATCTAACCGGCGGCGCAGGTCGCGTTTTTGCTCAATACTATCTGGGGATTTCTCTTTACCCGTTGGTGCGGCCACGGTTTTAGGCCTCAGGTGTTTTGTTGATCATCTGCTCAATGCGCTCGGCCAGTGTATTATGGAACGCATCGATGCTTTTTTCGTGGGTGTCTTTTTCCGTTTCGGTGGACAGGAAGTCATCCGCCATGGTAATGCCGGCCATTACCAGCACACGGTCGCGGTCCATACCGCCGGCTTCTTGAAACTTACGAACGTATTCTTCAAACTTGGCGGCCACAGACTTAACGCGCGCCTGCTGGCTTTCTTCCACCACAAGGCGGTACACTTTGTTGCCAATGGTAATGTCCAGTTCTTTACCGCTCATGAAAGTTTGTCCACTTCTGCAATTAAAATATCTAACTTTTGTCTGGCTTGACGGGCGTTGCTTTTGAGCTCGTCATTTTCCTGTTTTAGGCTTTCCAGCACGCTGTTGTCAACTGTTGCGTTGCCGACGGCATCAGCCGACGATGCCTGCGGCTGCTGGCGCAGGAAATCTTCCAGTTTATCAACGGCTTGGAGGAGCCTTCTGCTGGTATCGTTTTTGGTTTCTTCGCTCATTTACAATTTTATTTCAGCCAGTTAATCGTGAACCTTAACCTTGGATGTTAAAGCATTGACCACATATTAAGCAAGTATTTTAAACCCGCGCCTTGGCAATGGCCCGCAAGGGTGTGGTTTTCAAGACGAAAAAGCCCCGCCGGGCGGCGAGGCAGTCGTGATTAAGAATTACTCCTGTGAGGTGTCTGAAGGCGACGTGTCTTGTTCATCACCCTTAAGGTGTGCTTCCCAGATGTTAAGAACTGCTGCTGCCAGACCGACGAGTACCACGCCTGTAATAAGCACAAGGCAAATGGATAGAAGCCAGATAAAGAACAAACTGCCAACTTCCTCGACCCCCTGATAGAAATACGTCATATACACAGGCGTGGAAAAGACCACTGCCGCCCAGAGTACGGCATGGATGGTGCGCCGGATATAATATGTGGGTTTGGACATCAGAACCGGTTCCAGCGCCAGAAGAGTGGCGGCATACGTCGCCGTATAGCCGATCATCCCCAGGGTAAACAGCCAGAAGTCAAAATAGCCATCTACCATGCTATAGCCGTTGTAGAGCACAAAACCCAGCACTGGCAGCGCCAGCAGAAGAGAGAAAAGGCCTTTAAAGCCTGAGTAAAAGTCTTGAAGAGAGTTCATACAAAGCTCCTTGGAAAAGGAAGGGAAAGTCTTGTCAGTATACATCTTGCGGTGGCTAGGTCAATGGCGAAAATTACCCTTTTCATATGTATGGCCAATCTATTATGATAGCGGAGTATAAAAATAAGGAGCCCAGCCCCCATGGCCGAAGTACAAAAACAACCCCAAGCCGCCACTCATCAAGATTTAGCCAACGCAATACGCTTTTTAGCGATTGACGCCGTGCAGGCGGCTAACAGTGGTCACCCCGGTGCACCAATGGGTATGGCCGATGTGGTCACTGTTTTGTACAAACACTTTCTAAATTACGACCCCAGCCACCCCAACTGGGCCGGACGGGACCGGTTTGTGCTTTCCAACGGGCATGGATCCATGGTGTTGTACGCCCTGCTCCACCTCACCGGGTATGACTTATCTTTGGACGAGATTAAACATTTCCGCCAATTGAATTCCAAAACACCGGGCCACCCTGAATTTGGCCATACCCCCGGTGTGGAGACCACCACCGGGCCGCTGGGCCAGGGCTTTGCCAATGCCGTGGGTATGGCGGTGGGGCATAAAATGCTCGCCAGCCGTTTTGGGGCGGAGCTGTTTAGCAACAACATTTATGTTTCGGTTGGGGATGGGTGTTTGATGGAAGGCATCTCTCACGAAGCGGCCGAGCTGGCTGGGCACCTGAAACTGAACAATTTGATTGTGATGTTTGACGACAACGGCATTTCCATTGACGGGGAAACCAACCTGGCCGTCAGCAGTGATATGCAGGCACGTTTTCAGGCCTATGGATTTGAAACCTTGCAGGCTGACGGTCATGATGAGACGGCAATTTACAAAGCTTTTGAGCAGGCCCAAGACTGTGACAAACCAGTGTTTATATCCTTCAAAACGCAAATTGGTTTTGGCAGCCCGTCCAAGGCAAATACTTCCGGCATTCATGGCAGCCCCCTGGGTGATGAGGAAATTGCCAACACCCGTAAAAATCTGGGCTGGAGTTGGCCACCGTTTGAGGTGCCGGACTTCATCCGCCATGGCTGGTCTATGGCTGCTGAGCACGGCAAACGCCATACGGAAACGTGGTATAAAACATTCAACGCCTTACCAACAGACAAAAAAACCGAGATTGAGGCATTTTTAAACCGTCGCCTGCCCAAGAATTTAACCGATATCACCCGTGCGATAAAAACAGAGGTGAGCAAAACCAAGCCCAAAGTCGCCACCCGCAAAGCCAGCGGTCAGGTACTGGAAGAACTGGGCAAAGCGGTGCCGCAATTGGTGAGTGGCTCGGCGGACTTGACCGGCTCGGTCAACACCCGCACCCACAGTCTGCATAATGCTCTTACTGCCGATGATTTCAGCGGACGCTATATATTTTACGGGGTGCGGGAGCATGCCATGGGGGCGATGATGAATGGTTTGTCCTTAAGTGGATTTATCCCCAGCGGCGGAACGTTTTTAACTTTTGCCGACTATATGCGTGAACCCATACGCCTGAGTGCCATGATGAACCAGGGAGTGGTGTATGTGTTAACCCATGACTCTATTGGGCTGGGTGAAGACGGCCCCACCCACCAGCCGGTGGAACACTTGGCCATGCTGCGCGCCACACCAAACTTAAACGTCATGCGCCCGGCTGACTTAACCGAAACTGCCGAATGCTGGCAACTGGCACTGGAAAACGCTGACACGCCAACGGCTATGGTGCTGACCCGTCAAGGATTGCCAACGGTGCGTACCGCTTATGAAGCAGATAACTTATGCGCCAAGGGCGGCTATGTTCTGTGTAAAGAGCAAGGCGAATTGCAAGGGGTTTTTATTGCCACCGGTTCAGAGGTTCATGTGGCGGTGGAAGCGCATAAAAAACTGGCGGAAGATGGGGTGCACACCCGTGTGGTGTCCCTGCCCTGCTGGGAACTTTTTGACGCGCAGAACCAAAACTATAAAGACAGTGTTTTGCCGCCGAAAACACCGGCCCGTGTGGCCATTGAAGCCGCCAGCCCCATGGGGTGGGAGCGTTACACTGGCAGTTGTGGTACAATCCTCGCCATGACCACGTTTGGTGCCAGCGCACCGGCGGAGGATCTGTTTAAACATTTTGGATTGACGGTGCGGGATGCCGTCAACGCAATGAAGGAGCTGACAAAATAATGCGATTTTTACTGATATTTACACTGACCATTTTCACCATCAGCGGCGCTTACGCCGAAACTGAACACGAAAAAGCTTATGACGCTTTGGTGGCCCAGACCATGAAGCACAGCAAAGACATTGTAGAAGCGGTGCGCGGCATGGTGGAGAAAAAAGCCATGATTACCGCCACAGGTTTAAACTCGGTTGCTTTGGCCGAAGGCCAGCAAGCCGGAGCGAAAACCCAGATAAAGCCCATTAAGCCGTCTGACCTGGTCCCGCTTTCAGTTGAGCTATTTGACAAGCATAAGCACCTTATCCGCGCGGACTTGAAGGCCTCAGCCGAGGAAATTAAACCACGAATTATAGCCTATATGGAAAACCATTCCCCTGAAGAAACCAAAAAGTATTTTGAGGAAGCTCTGGTGATGAACTTCCAACAACGCTTTCAGGAGGGTAAATTTATGACCACCTATGATAATGACTTTATTAAAGTGTTAACCGAACTGCAAAAACAGCAATAAAAGGAACCGAACATGACAACCCGATTGGCCATTAACGGATTTGGACGCATCGGCCGCAATGTTTTGCGCGCCCTGTATGAAGGCAGCCATAATGACTTGGAAGTAGTCGCTATTAACGACCTGGCACCACTGGAAACGAACGCCCATTTGTTTAAGTATGATTCCGTCCATGGCATTTTTAAAGGGGATGTAAAAGCCGACGGCGATACCTTGCATGTCAATGGCGGCAAAGTCCAAATTACCTCCGAAAAAGATCCGGCCAACCTGCCGTGGGGTGACTTGGGTGTGGATATTGTGCTGGAGTGTACAGGCGTCTTTACCGAGCGGGAAGCCGCCGCCGCCCACCTGAAGGCAGGTGCTAAAAAAGTGCTGATTTCCGCCCCCGGTAAAAATGTGGATATGACCGTGGTGTACGGGGTGAATCATCAGGAGTTGACCCACAACCACACCGTGGTTTCCAACGCCAGTTGTACCACCAACTGTTTGGCACCGATGGCAAAAGTTTTGAATGACCACTTTGGCATTAAGCACGGGCTAATGACCACTATCCACGCCTACACAAACGACCAGCGCACGCTGGACTTGGCCCATAAAGACCTGCATCGTGCCCGCGCCGCGGGACTGAACATGATTCCAACGTCTACCGGTGCGGCGAAAGCGGTGGGACTGGTTTTACCAGATTTAGACGGCAAACTGGACGGCTTTGCTATGCGCGTACCCACGCCGAATGTGTCGGTGGTGGATTTAACCTTTGTGCCGGAAAAATCCGCCGATGTAGATACTATTAATCAGGCCATGGCTGAAGCGGCCTCTGACGGCTTAAAAGGTGTTCTGGCGTATAACGAAGCGCCGCTGGTGAGTGTGGACTTTAACCACAACCCGGCTTCCAGCGTTTTTGATGCCACCCAAACCCGTATTGTGGATAACGGCGAGCTTATAAAAGTGCTCAGCTGGTATGACAACGAATGGGGTTTTTCCAACCGCATGTTGGACACCAGCCGTCATCTGGCCACCCTGTAAGGAGGTTGTATGGATTTAAAAACGCTGGACCAGTTAGACCTTAACGGCAAAACGGTGATTATTCGCGCCGATGTGGATGTGCCGATTGACGACAACGGCAATGTGGTGGATGACACCCGCCTGCACAGCTTTTTGGCTACCTTAAAAGAAGTAACTGACAAAGGTGCGCGCCCAATTGTGCTGGGTCACCGCGGCCGGCCTAAAGGGCATGTTCGCAAAGAATTTTCGCTTATGCCCATTGCCCGTCATTTGGAAAAATTGGTAGGGCATAAGGTTAGCTTTGCTGTGGACTGTGTTGACCGCCCGGCGGAGGCGGCCATTGGTGCTATGAAACCCGGCGATATTTTGTTGATGGAAAACACCCGCTTCCACCCGGAAGAAGAAGCCAATGATGACACTTTCAGCCAAAAACTGGCCAAACTGGGCGATATTTTTATTAACGATGCCTTTGCCACCGCGCACCGCAGCCACGCTTCCACAGCCGGGATTGCTCGTTATATTAAAGATAAAGCCGTCGGCCGGGGGATGGAATCCCAAATTAAAACGCTGGAAAAAATTCTGGAAAATCCGGAGCGGCCGTTGCTGGTGGTGATTGGCGGGGCGAAGATCTCCACCAAGATGGGCGCGCTGCGCACCCTTATTCGCAAAGCCAACATGCTGATGATTGGCGGGGCGATGGCCAACACCTTTTTGGTGGCCCAAGGCAAGCCGGTGGGCAACAGCCTGTTTGAGCCGGAGTATGTGGACACCGCCCGCGACATTCTGGCTGAAGCCGGCACACTCGGCTGCCGTATTTTACTGCCAACCGACGTTACCGTTGCCGGCGAGTTGAAAAGCGGTGTGGCGTACCGTCATTGCAGTGTGAACGATATTGAACCGTTTGAAATGGCTGTGGACGTAGGCCCCAAAACCATTGAAACCTGGTGCCGCGTGATGCGTGACCAATGCAAAACCGTCTTTTGGAACGGCCCGGTGGGCGCGGCTGAAGTTGAACCGTTCAACACCGGCACCAATGCCTTGGCTGTGGCCTTTCGCCAGACTGATGCCTTTACCGTTTTGGGCGGTGGGGATACGGTCAACGCTGTGAAACATGCCTCCGACGGTGAAGGTTTGAAAGGTATTGATTATGTCTCTACCGCTGGCGGGGCTCTGTTGGAATTTTTGGAAGGCCGTCCCCTGCCCGCCTTGGAGGCCCTGCGCGGTTAAAAAAACTATTCTCACAAAAATAAGCCCCCTTGCGGGGGCTTTTGGTTTAATTGTTTTGGTCGTCGTTATCGCTGTCCTTATTTTCATCAATCGGACAGGTGGTGAAGTTGTTGGAGCGGTGCATACTCCCAATAAAATGGGTAATACATATGCCAATACACACTCCTGCGAAGAGGCCCAACATCAACGATATTGACATAGGCAACGGCCCTACCGGGCCATAGAACAACGCCCCAAAACACAAGATAAGGTATATGGCCGGAATAACCTTGGTAAGGGCAAAGCCGAAAATGCCCGGCCTGTGGCCAATACGATAAACCGATATAGAGGCCAAAACCAAACCGCCAAAAGTAAGGACATCCAACCAAAGCGGCAAGCCAGACGCCAGGACAAAATAACCCCAAACAATGGCCGCAAGCTGCCAAACATAGAAGAGATAACTAAGGATGCGGTTCCAATTCATGAGGCTTCTCCCGAATTGTGCGGACGAAAATGACGCTTATAGAAATCATTCAGCAGAAGGCCGATAAGCCCCGCGGTCATAATCGACCATAGTCCAATAGCGCCGCCATCAGCTGCCATCCCTTGAACTTTACCGGTGATGGTGAAAAGAACAACTGTCATAAGGACGCTAAACAAAAGTATAAATTGGGTACCCCAATTAGACGCCCTACCTACGGTGCGGTGCAGCATTCCCAAAAGGGTCAAGCAGCCAAGGCCGGCATAAATTTGCCAGAACAAATTAAGGGTAACCTCTCCCATACCAACCAGCATGGACAGAATAAGTGACGACAGTTGAAACAGAAACAGGCCAAAAGGAAACAGATTTTTAAAGGTTTGCATAGAGCACTCCCGTTGAAAGAAAAGGACAAAAGATAGGTTATAATTCAATATGTATACCATCCTGCCTTCAGATGCAATAAAAAAAAAGCCCTTGGAATAAAGGGCTGTATCGCACAAATCAGGTCAAGTGTTTTCAAGACGTTTGAGTTTTTCATGCACCATTTTAAGGCCATTTTCCAGTTGTTCTAAGAATTTTTCCGCGCGCCAGATAGCCGCGGTGGCGTGGGCATGGTTGCGGTTGCCACCATGTTGAAGCATACGGTCTGCTTTTTCCAACCCTTGGGTTACAAGCCTTAACTCTTGCAAAAGTTCGGCTTTTACCTCTTTGGCTTTTTTAGGCAGTTTTTTAACATTCACCCGAAAAGTATTGGTGCGCAGGCGCAGGTTGTTCAAAACCAGTTTAGGGTTAGCGTGAATGGCGACAAATTCGTCAATTGGAATTTCAGGGAATTTGTTTTCAGACATAGGGAACCTGTAGGAAGAGTGTCAAAAAAGGAAGAAAGTATGGGTTGAGCCTAACCCAACCGCCCTGCCCCTTCAATAAAAAAAGGGAGCCGGATGGCTCCCACCGTAATTTAGTTGGACAGGTTTTTCTCGATCAGGCTTTTGGCTTTGCGCGCATTTTTTGCCGGTGAGCTGATGGTGTTGACCCGCTCCCAGCTGAGCTTTTTGGGGTCAAACTCATCCAGCTGCATGTGGTAAATGGCCACATTGGCATCGGACACATCGTTTTTACGGCTTCTTATGCGCTTTTCAGCGGTGGCCTGGTCCACATAGCACCATATGCCCACCAACTTTAAAGCGTGCTGTTTGGCCCAGTTTTGCAGGGTGTCCCGGCCTTCCGCTTTGATGTGTGTAGCATCCAGAAATGGCAAAAAGCCCGTCTCTACAGCCATGGCTGCCCGCTTGACCAACCCGTCATAGACCGCGTCAGAGACGCTGTCGGCATAGGCTTCCGGCGGGGCGGTTTCATCCAGCGGACAACCTACAATGTGCTTGCGCACGGCATCTGACTTGATGTGGGCAACCAGGTCATCCCACAACTGGGTCACACCGCTGGCCACTGTGGATTTACCGCTGCCGGAGAGTCCGCCAAAAGCCACAACCGCTTGCGGTTTTTTTCGCGCAAGGCAATTTTCGGCCAGTTTGATGAACCGGCGCGCTTCTTTGATGCTTTGGACTTGTTCCACACCTTGCTGACCCTCAGCCTTCAACAGCGTAACTTTAGCCCGCACCAGTGCGCGATGCGCCAGACAAAACGGCAGAATGCTCAGGCCGTCAAAGTCATCGGTGCGTTCCAGATAGCGGTTTAAGACCACGTTGGCCATATCCATACGGTTACGGCTGATGAGGTCCATAATCAAAAACGCGATGTCCATGACCTGGTCAGTACAAGACAATCTGTCGTTAAACTCCAGTCCGTCAAACGGTATCAGCTCGCCCTTAATCCGTGCGATATTACCAGTGTGCAAATCCCCATGAAGAGATTTAACCAGCCCCGCTTTGTGCCGGTCAGAAAAATGATGGGACACCTGCACAAAGCAAAAGTTGTACCGTGCCAGAAGCTTGTTAATATCCTTTTGCTGTTGCGGCATCAGCTTTTGGGCCAACGCGTTGGTGGTTTCCACATTTTCTTCCACCATATCCAGCAACTGGTTGGTGGTGCCGTATTTGGGCGCTGCTTCGGCATTTTGGTAAAAGACACACAGCCGGTCAACCAATGCGGTTATATCCGCTATGGTAACGGCACCGTCTTCCAACAAATTGTTAAGCAGGTTCGACTGTTCAAACCGGCGCATGGATACGGCGTATTCCACCACCTCCCCCGGTCCTTCAAAGCTATATAAAGAACCGTTTTGATAGATGGGCAGAACAGCCAGATACATATCCGGCGCATAGCGGCGGTTGAGCTCCAGTTCGCGCTCACAGCTCCATTTGCGCTGTTCCAGCGTGCGAAAATCGCAGATGGAAGCATCACCAACGGTGGTGGATTTTTTAATTTTATAGGCAAAGTCACCCACCAGCAGAATGTAGGAAATGTGCGTTTCAATGCACTTGACCTGTTTGCCGGCAAAGGGTGAGTCTTCAGATGAGATGAGAAAGTCGATCAGCTTTTGGGTGGCCATAGGTAAGCCTCCTTAAAACGAGAGAAAAAGATAAAACCGATGGGTGAAATGTACACCACATCGGCCTTATCCTCAACATTATTCACTTGACGCTCACGCAGCCGGAGCAAACTCCTTTTGCTCCATGGCTTTGCTGTAAGTGCCGCGCGTGGCCGCACTGTTGCACGCGGCACGCTTTAGGAACTCCCGCTGGGCGGCCAAGATGTTTTCAGATGACCCGCCCCATGTTTTCAGGGCAGCGGCCTGTAAAGCGCGGCCGTAAGAAAAGCTAAGCGCCCACGGCACATTGCCCAGTTTATTCATGGCGTTTAAGTTTTCGGTGGCTTCCACATCGCCCTGCCCGCCAGAGAGGAACACGATGCCGGGCACTTCTGCGGGTACGGTCGCCTTCAGGCATTTGACCGTGGCTTCGGCAACTTCTTCGGTGGTGGCCTTAACGGGGCAGTCCTGACCGGGGATAACCATATTCGGCTTCAACAGCACACCTTCCAAGTATACGCCTTCGGCTTTGCAGGCAGCGAATACCGCTTCCTGGACTTTTTTGGTCACGTCATAACAGCGCTCCAGACTGTGGGTGGTGTGTTCACCATCCATCATCACTTCCGGCTCAATAATCGGCACGATGCTGGCGTCCTGACAGGCTTTGGCGTATTTGGCCAGGCATGACGCGTTCTGCATGATGGCAGTTTCGGACGGCAGGTCATCCGTTACGGCATAGACCGCACGCCATTTGGCAAAACGGGCGCCCAGGTCAAAATATTCCGGCAGGCGGTTTGGCAGGCTTTCCAGCCCCTGGGTGACTTTTTCACCGTCAGTACCTTCAATATCCACCAAGCCTTCATCTACTTTAATGCCGGGGATAACACCCTCTTCGTCCATCAGTTGGGTGAATTTCACTCCGTCGGCCGTAGATTGGCGCAGGGTTTCATCAAACAGGATGACGCCGCTAATGTACTCCCCCCAGCCTTTAGCCGTGAACAGCATTTGGCGGTAGTTACGACGGTTTTCTTCGGTGTTATCCAGGCCGATACTCGCTAAACGCTTGCCCGCCGTACGGGTGCTTTCATCGGCGGCTAAAATGCCTTTCCCGGGTGCGACCAGTGCTTTGGCTGTGGCTTTGAGTAATGATTTATCCATGGGGACGAGGCCTCCTGTTTTTTTTTAATGTTGGAGGAGTATTGTAAAAGAATGATGGAGTGGCCTCAAGCCTTATAGATATTCTTTGGCCAATTCCACATAATGTTTGGCTGACCACGGGATGTAACTTGTTTCATCTTCAGTCATATCGCGGAAGTATTTGGCAGGCGTACCGGCCCAGATTTGGCCTTTTTTAACGACCTTACCCGGGGTGACCACCGCACCGGCGGCGACCATGGCACCGCTTTGTACCACCGCGCCATCCATAACTACCGCGCCCATACCCACAAAACTGCCGTCTTCAAGCGTGCAGGCGTGGATGACCGCGCTGTGGCCGATGGTGACATCATCGCCAATGGTCAACGGGCCGCTACCCTTAGTGACATGACAAATGGTGCCGTCTTGAATGTTGGTGTTTTTACCGATGCGAACGGTGTTCACATCGCCGCGGATAGCGACCTGAAACCAAATGTTGGTGTTGTCCCCTATTTCCACATCTCCAATAACAGCCGCGCCCGGGGCCACAAATACATCTTTGCCCAAAGCGGGCTTTATATTTTTAAAGGGAAGGATAAGCGGTGCAGACATAGGTTATTTATCGCCTGGGTCTTTGCGCAGAAAGTCAACACGGCGGGTTGCCAAAAACGGCTCAGCCTTTTCACCGTTTTCTTTTACGGCAGTGCCGCCCGATTCTTTATCCGCCGCGGAACCCTTTTGCACACAACGGCCTTCAATACGCGCGCCTTCAGCGATGTGAATTTTTTTGTAGCGAACTTCACCGCGGATGATGGAATTGGAGCGACACTCAATGCGCTCTTCCACATTGATTTCACCGTTTACGGTGCCGTCTACAATCATGTTGGTAGCAATTACCGGGCCGTTGATAAGCGCCCCTTTGGAAAGAATCACCTGCCCCTTTTTGCCGTCATGTACGGCAACCTTGCCGTTCACCCGGCCATCAATACGCAGGGTGCCGGAAAAATGTACATCGCCGATAATTTGCAGGTTACCGCTAATCAGACAGTGGCTGTCGGCATCACGAAAGTCCACCACGTCCAAAGACTTGGACTTGGGGCGGTCTGTTTTCGGTTCGTTGTTAAACAGCTTAAACATGATGTCGGCTAAAATGTCTCCCAGCAGTGTGCTATCACTTTATCATCTGAATCATACGCTTTTATGTCCAGTACACGCAATCCTTTTTCAGGAATTTTTGTATCAATTGTGCCCTTTATGCGCACATCCCGGCTGAAACTGATGGTGTCGGTTTTGGCTGGTTCAACTGCCTCTTCTTTACTGCGTGCCGCCAGCAGGTTGCTGCCGCTAAGCACACGGAAGGCCACTTTGGTGCTGATGCGTTCTTTGTCTTTGCGGTCACTCTTCATAAAGTTGACCCCATAATTAACCGTATTACCGGACCCATTAACATCAATGTTAAAGCACTGCAAAACGTCCCGCTCGGTTTCCGGTTTGATAAATTCCTCATAAAAATCAACCCGCTTTTGCAGGTCATCCACCTTGGCCTGCAGGTCATGCATGCGGCTGGCGGATTCGGCTTTGGCGGTTTCGGCAATAGCGACCCGAGCTTCCACCTGAGAGCGGTTGTCTTGCTCAGCATCGTACTTACTTTTAAGTTTTTCGTACTGGGCACTCAACTGTTGGTGTTCCTGCTTTAAGGCAGTCAGCTCTTGGGTAGTTTGGGCCAAATCGGTCAGGGTCTGGCGGCCGCGTTCACCCAGGTATTTAGGCGCCAGAACATAGTTGTTCACCCCAACCACTATAAACGGCAAGGCAATGATGGCCGTCACGATTGTCCAAAACAGCCAAACGGGTACGTTTACGCTAAGGGGCTGCGTATCGGTACTATCACGACGAATAAAAATAAACGTGTAGGCCATTGGGGTTATTTTTCATTTTTAACTGGTTGAGAATAGTACCACAAACCCGGCTCCATGCAACGCTGAACAATAAAAAAGCCCCCGAAGGGGCTTTTGAATTTTGTCAACCACTAGCGCTTGGAGAACTGGTGGCTGCGGCGTGCCTTGTGGCGGCCGTATTTTTTGGATTCCACCACGCGTGGGTCACGGGTCAAGTAGCCCAATTGCTTCAGCGCCGGGCGGTTGCCTTCGTCGTATTCAACCAACGCTTTGGAGATACCGTGACGAATAGCACCGGCCTGACCGGACAACCCGCCACCGTGGGCGTTTACGTTCACATCAAATTTTCCTTGAGCATCAATCGCTTCAAACGGCTGCAGAGCAATCATCTGGGAAACCGGGCGGCCAAAGTACTTATCAATTTTCTGGCCGTTAATGGTTACGTTGCCTTTGCCGTTGCTCAACCATACGCGAGCGACGGCATCTTTACGTTTGCCGGTGGCGTAAAAACGGCCGGCTTTTTTGTTTGCTGCCTTGATGTTTTGGGCGATGCTCATTGTTAACTTGTCTCCAGCTTACTTATTTCTTGGCAATAACTTTTGCCATATCCAATGTTTGGGGTTTTTGCGCCGTGTGCGGGTGTTCGCTGCCCGCGTAAACAAACAGCTTACCAAATGCTTTGCGGCCCAGTTTTGTTTTTGGCATCATGCGCTTAACTGAGCGCTCCACCAAGCGCTGTGGGTGCTCGCCGCCCAGCTCTTCAGCGTGGGTTTTGGAGCGCACACCACCAGGGTAACCGGTGTGCCAGAAGAATTTTTCAGTAATCAATTTACGGCCGGTCAGGCGCACTTTTTCTGCGTTGATAACGATGACATTGTCACCACAGTCAACATGCGGGGTGAAAAAGCCTTTGTTTTTGCCGCGCAAACGCAGGGCAACCTCAGATGACAGACGACCCAACGGCAGGTCAGTTGCGTCAACTACCAGCCAGTTTGGCTTTACATCTGCTTGCTTAATGCTTTCTGTCAGTCTCATCGTTTCGCTCAATTCCGTATTAACATTAAAATGGCCGTTACATTCCGGCTGCGCTACTTTTAAGCAAACTGAACACCAAAGTCAACACTTTTTGGTCGTTTTTTCTTAAAAAAGTAACATCCGCTATAAATTTTATATCTTTTACACTTCTATCACCTGGGCAATGGCTACCGGTTTGCGGCCCCGCTCCCGGTTGAAGGCGCGGCGCATGGCCTGACGCATCATTTCTTCCGCGTGGGGGATGTTGGTGATTTTTTCACCCTCAAACGCCCCGGCCAATGTGCCACGGATTTCAGCGACAACATCATCCACAACCTCCGGCTGCAACGTTGCGTCAATCACGCCTTTACTGCTGATAATTGGGTCAGACAGCACCTTGCCGCTTTTGCCCTCAATCACCACGCTGGCCACGGCCAGACCGTTGAAGTTCATGTGGCGACGCTCGCGCAGAATAAATCTATCCTCATCCAGGATGTTCAGACCATCCACATAGTTGCGACCGACATATTCCTTCATGTCTTCTACAAATGGTTCTTCCGGTGCCAGATGAAGCTTCTGACCGTTGGTGATAAGTACTTGCTGCTTAATGCCAAATGATTTGGCCAGTTTGGCATGCTCGTACAAATGGGCGTATTCGCCGTGTACAGGGACGCAGATATCGGGTTTGACAGCGGCGTACATTTCTTTCAACTCATCGCGACCTGCGTGGCCGGAAACATGGACGAAGTCGCTCTTTTCATGCACCAGATGCGCGCCGATTTCCAACAGCTTGTTAATAAGGTTATAAATGTTGCGTTCGTTGCCGGGGATCATCTTGGACGACAGGAGCACCATGTCATCTTTATCGATGCTGATGCCTTTAAAGTTACCCTGATACGCCAGGAAGGACAGGTTGGCATTGCCTTCCCCCTGGGTTCCGGAGGTCACGTAAAACACTTTGTTCTTTTTCAGGTTTTTGGCCTGATCAACCGTGACCACATTATTGGTCAGGCTGGAGGGGAAGTACCCACACTGCTTGCCGTATTCCACCATTTTTTGGCTGGAGCGGCTAAGGAAGCACACCTTACGGCCATGGGCGGTGGCAATTTCCGCCACCCGCAGCAAGCGCCCCAAATTGGACGAGAAGGTAGCGAAGAAAATTTTGTTTTTGGTGGAACCGATGATGCTGTCTAAACTATCAGCCAAGTCCCCTTCCGAGCCGGAGTCCCCTTCCACAAACACATTGGTGGAATCACACAACATGGCGAGCACGCCTTCTTTGCCGATTTCTTTAAGGCGTTCAAGGTTGCTTTTTTGACCTATCACCGGGTTTTTGTCCAGTTTAAAGTCCCCGGTGTGCAAAAGGTTGCCGTACGGGGTGCGGATGCACAAGGCGTTGCCTTCCGGGATGGAGTGTGTCACACCGATGTACTCAATATCAAACTTGCCGACTTTAAAACGACCGCTGTCTTCCACCACGTTGCAGCGTTTAGCGCTTTCCAAGCCCAGTTGGGACAGCTTGCCTTCCAGAATGCAGTGGGCAAACTTGGTCAGGTATACGGGAACATCGCCCAGTTCTTCCCACAAGTACGGCAAGGCGCCGATATGGTCTTCATGGGCGTGGGTAATGACGATGGCTTTAAGCTTGTGGATGTTGTCGCGTACATAGCGGATGTCCGGCACCACCACGTCAGCGCCGGGTTCGTATTCAGCCGGGAAGGTAATCCCCACATCAACGATAATCATTTCATTATCGCATTCGTAGGCCATCATATTCATACCGATTTCACCCAGTCCGCCTAAGGGAAACGCGCTCAATCCGCCTTTTTTCGCTTTTGCCATGTATATTCTCTTCGTTCTTAAATTTAAGTTGTAACAATAGGGAAACCTGCGTTTTTGTCAAGCTTTTCGGCTTATCTACAAGGCTTGGGCGATAATTTCTCCGCCTGTCACCAGCCGTATTCCCTCATCTGTTTTTAGTTCCAGCGCACCGCTGCTATCCAGCCCCAGGGCTTGTCCTTCCACCACTTTTTTGCCGGTATGCCAATGGACGGTCTGGCCCAGTGTGATACATTTTTGGGTATAAGCCACCGCCAGTGCCCCCCAGCCTTGGGCACGAAGCTGGTTGACCCGCGCCTGCAGCGCGGCCAGCAGAGTTTCCAGCACTTGTTGCGGCGGCTGTGGCCCCTTCAAAGCAAAGCCGCCGGGGAAGTCCGCCGGTATATTCTCCGGTTTGGTTAAGTTGACCCCAACCCCGACCAAAAAACCGCGCTGGTGTTTTTCAGTTAAGATGCCAGCGACCTTTAGTCCGCCTTTCAGCACATCGTTGGGCCATTTGATGTCAAAGGACTCTTTTGCTACGTCCTGCAAGCCTTCGGCAATGCTAAGCGCTGTTACCAGCGGTAACTGTTCAGCCGTTGGGTCTTTTACACATACCGTAAACGCCAGGGAATGGTCGGGCAGTGTTGTCCATACCCGCCCCAAGCGGCCGCGGCCTTTGGTTTGGCGGCTGGTGGCGATGGTATAAAAATCAACGGTATCTGGCCCAAAAGCCTCACGGGCTACATCCATGGTGGACGGGCACGTGTCGACGTATTGGATAGCCGTCATAACTTAAAACAGGCTGGCAGCCGCGGTGCGGGCGGCGTCCATCAACCAGCCGGGCGCAATGCCCAGGCCAATAATCAGTACCAGCATAGCGGCAATCAAGTTGCGTAAAGTGGTGGGCAAGGCCCGCTCAAACTGGGTGGTCCCAGCGCTAAAGTACGCAGATTTCACTACTTTTAGGCTGTAGTACGCGGCCACGACTGAGAAGCTGACTCCCAGCACCGCCAGCCAGATAAACCCGGCATCTACCGCCGCTTTGAACACCAGCCATTTGGCAAAAAATCCCGCCAGCGGCGGCACACCCGCCAAAGAGAACATAAAGATCATCAGCGAAAACGCCAGCAACGGTGAGCGCTGGAACAAACCGGACAGGTCATCAATATTTTCAATATATTCCCCGCGGCGCTGCAGGCTTAAAATGACGCCAAAGGTTCCCAGTGTCATAAAGGCATAAACAGGCAGGTAAAACAGTACACCGGCCAAGCCGTCTGCCGTACCGGCCACCAGCCCCACCAGCATAAAGCCCACATGGCCAATGGAGGAATACGCCATCAGGCGTTTGATGTTGGTCTGCATAATGGCCATCAACGCCCCTACCCCCATGGTGAGTACGCTTAAAATTAATAAAATATTTGTCCAGTCAAACGCCATGGCGGCCATGGGTTCGTACAGCACCCGCACCAATAGACCAATGGCAGCGACCTTAGGGGCCGTGGCCATAAAAGCGGTCACGGGTGTAGGGGAGCCTTCATAAACATCCGGCGTCCACATGTGGAACGGCACGGCCGAAATTTTAAAGGCAAAGGCAGCCAAAATCATCACCAGTGAGACCTGCAAGGCCATGGCGTGGGTACCGCCTCCGGCCATGGTGGCCAGCACAGCGGCCTGCACATCGGCAAAAGACGTTGAGGCTGTCAGGCCATACAAAATGCTTAAACCAAACAACAATACACCCGACGACAAAGAGCCGAGGACAAAGTACTTCAGCCCGGCTTCAGATGATTTGGCGCTGTTGCGCATGTAGGCCGCCAGAATGTACAGGCAAAAGCTCATCAGCTCCAGTCCGATGTACACCATAATAAGGTCATAAGCGGACACCATCAGCATCATGCCCAGTACACTCAGGACAATCAGCACATAATACTCAAACTTTTCCTGCTTTAAGCGCACCAGATAATGGCGGGACAGATACACTGCCAAACCAGCCGAGAGCAAAATAATCCCTTTTAAATACAGGGCAAAACCATCGGAAATAAACATGCCGGATTCCCACTGGTTCATACGTGGGAAAGCAAGGTTAGCCGCGCCAGTATAGCCGAACAACAGCAGAATAAACGTGACCAAAAAGGCAAAGCTGGTCATAGGAATAACACGGCTGGATTTAAAGCCCGCCGGGGAAAACGCCCCCAGCATCAGCAGTGATATGGCCGCCAGTGCTAGAAACATCTCCGGCAGCGCCGGGGCGTAAGATAACCAGTCAAACTGTGTCAGCATTAATTTACTCCTCCACTTTGGGCCAATTGCGCTACCTGAGTCGGTTCATAAGCAGTGGCCTGCGCAATTAATTTTTCAACGGACGTTCCCATAAAATCAAGCGTGAAATTGGGGGCCAGACCAATCCACAACACCAGTAAAATCAAGGGAATAAACATGGCGATTTCACGGCGGTTCATGTCGGTCAGTTTGCGCACATCGGTATGGACGGCTTCGCCAAAGACCATTTTGCGGTACAGCCACAACATATAAATGGCCCCAAACAGAACCCCCATAGTGGCCAGCACCACGTATTTTTGCGCCACAGGGTATGAGCCCACCAAAATTAGAAATTCACCCACAAAGCTGTTGGTGCCCGGCAACCCGACCGAAGCCATGGTGAAGAGCATCATCACCGCGGCATACACCGGCATGCGGTTGACCAATCCGCCAAAGCGGGACAGGTCACGGGTGTGCATGCGGTCATAAATAACCCCCACCAGCATAAACAAGGCGGACGACACAATACCGTGGTTGACCATTTGCAAAATGGCGCCCTCCACCGCCTCTTGCGTGCCGGCGAAAATACCAAGTGTAACAAACCCCATGTGAGAGACAGATGAATAAGCAATCAACTTTTTAATATCGGTTTGAGCAAAGGCCACCAGCGCGGCATAGATGATAGCGATGACGCTCAACGTCATCATCATCGGCGCGAAGTAGGCCGAGGCATCCGGCAGTATAGGCAAGGAGAAGCGCAAAAAGCCATACGCCCCCATTTTCAAGAGTACACCGGCCAGAATGACCGAACCGGCAGTCGGCGCCTGTACGTGGGCATCCGGCAGCCAAGTGTGGAACGGCCACATGGGCACCTTTACCGCAAAAGCGGCAAAAAGTGCCAGCCACAGCGGAATCTGCACCGCCAACGGCAGGCTGAGTGTGCTCATGGCCTGAATATCAAACGAGCCGCCCGCCGCACCGTAAAGGTAGATCATCGCAATCAGCATCAACACCGATCCCACAAAGGTGTACAGGAAGAATTTCATTGCCGCGTACACACGGTTCTCCCCGCCCCATATGCCGATAATCAGGAACATCGGAATAAGCATCGCTTCCCAAAAGATGTAAAACAGCAAAAAGTCCAACGCGCAGAACACACCAATCACAAAGGCTTCTAAGGCTAAGAAAGCGGCCATAAAGCTTTTTACGTTTTTGGTGATACCTTTCCAGCTCGCCAATATACACAACGGCGTTAACAAGGCGGTGAGCACCACAAACAAGACCGAAATACCGTCCACGCCTACGTGATAAAAGGCATTGAAGGTTTCAATCCAGGTGTATTTTTCCACAAACTGCATAGCCGCGGTGCTGTGGTCAAAGTTAAACAGCATAATCAAAGAAACAAACAACGTGGCCAGAGAGGTCCACAATGCTACCACTTTAACGTTGGTGTCCTGCTGTTGGGTGTCGGTATTATTGCTGAGCAATAACGCCACCGCGCCAAACAATGGCAGCAGGATGAGAACGGAAAGAATTGGGAAATCCAGCATTTTTATTGCTCCTTAAAATATCAGCCACGTTAAAAACAGAGTTAAGCCCACAATAAACACAAAGGCATAATGATACACATAACCGGTATGATAACGGCGCAAAACGCCCCCGGCATATTGCGCAACCCATGCCGCCCCGTTGGGACCCAAACGGTCAATGCCGCGCACATCCAGCACCTGCCAGAAAGCTTGGGACAGCCACGTTAGCGGGCGGGTGAAGATAAGAGTGTAAAGCTCATCAATATACCATTTGTTGTACGACAGGTCATAGAGCATATCGGCGGTTTTGGCCAGTTTGCCGGGCCAGTCCACTTTGCCCAGATAAAACCATGTGGCCACCACAATACCCAGCAGCGCAATACTCAAGGGCAAGAATTTAAACAACTTGGGAATATGGTGCGCTTCAGCCAGGCCGACGTGGCCTTCAGCAATCATAATGGCGCCGCTCCACCAGTCCAGGTGGCCCATGCCGCTGAACATCAGGCCGCCAAAGACAGCACCCACAGCCAAAACGACCATGGGGATAACCATAACATGCGGAGATTCATGCGCGTCGTCCATAACTTTTTTGGTTGCGCGCGGCTGGCCGTGGAAAGTCAGGTATAATAAGCGGAAGCTGTAAAACGCGGTTAGGAACGCGGCGATGGTTCCAATCAGGTACAGCCATTGGCCGGTTTCGGTGTGGCTCATAAACGCGGATTCCAAAATCAAATCTTTTGAGAAGAAGCCCGCAAACGGCGGAATACCCGCTAAAGCGAGCGAACCAATCCACATCAGGCCATAGGTTACCGGCAGCAGTTTACGGATGCCGCCCATTTTGAACATATCCTGTTCATGGTGCATACCATGGATAACCGAGCCCGCACCCAAAAACAACAGGGCTTTAAAAAAGGCGTGCGTGGTCAGGTGGAACATGGCCGCCGGGTACGCCGATACCCCGCAGGCAAAAAACATATACCCCAACTGGGAGCAGGTGGAATACGCGATAACACGCTTAATATCTTTCTGCGTCAGGCCAATGGTGGCGGCGAACAGGGCAGTCAGTGCCCCTATCCACGCTACAAAGGTCAGCACACTTTCAGACAGCTCAAACACCGGGCTCATCCGTGTAACCAGGAACACACCCGCGGTCACCATAGTGGCGGCGTGAATAAGCGCACTGACTGGCGTTGGGCCTTCCATAGCATCCGGCAGCCAGGTGTGGAACCCAAGCTGAGCGGATTTACCCATAGCGCCAATAAACAACAGCAAGGCAATAATACCTACGGTGGAAAACTCAAAGCCAAGGAAGTTATAGGTGGCGTCCGCCATGTGCGGCATAGCGCCGAAAATATCGTAATAATCCAAAGATCCGATAAGCGAGAAGATAATAAACATTGCCAGCAACAAAGCCAAATCTGCCACACGGTTGACAACAAAGGCCTTCATAGCGGCGGCGTTGGCGCTTTCTTTCTGGTGCCAGAAACCAATAAGAAGGTAAGAGGCCACGCCGACTCCTTCCCAGCCCAAAAAGGTTTGCAGCAGATTGGGGGCACTAACCAGCGCCAACATGGTAAACGTAAAGAAGGACAGGTACGCAAAAAAGCGGGTTTTGGACTTGTCTTCGGCCATGTAGCCCATGGAATACCAGTGCACGGCGGCACTTACGGTGGTGACCACCACAAACATGGTAGCGGTGAGTTTGTCCACCAGCACGCCAAAGTCCACACTGAAGTTTTTGGTGCCTATCCAGTTGTAGAGGGTGGCTTCAATAATGCCCGCATCCATCACCGCCACATGCCAATACATAAAGGCGGATAAAATCGCGCACACGGTCACGGTTAAGGTGGTGATGGCCTGTGCGGTTTTGTCACCATATTTATACCTGGCGACCGCACCGATTACAGCGGCAAATAAAGGAAGAAGAACAATTAAAAGTGCGATAGATGCCATTGCCCCTACCCTTTCATTACATCGGCCATGTCCACCTCAACCGAGCCGCGGTTGCGGTAAAACACCGTTACAATTGCCAGACCAATGGCGAGTTCCGCCGCGGCCACCGTTAACACAAAGAAGGTAAAGACCTGCCCGCCGATGTCTTCCAAAAAGGCGGAAAACGACACCAGATTAATGTTGACGGCAAGGAGCATCAGCTCAATACACATCAAGACCAGCAGGATGTTTTTGCGGTTTAAGACAATCCCCATCATGCCCGTTACAAACAAAATGGCTGAAAGGGTTAAGAAATGTCCAAGTCCGATATTTACCATGGGTTTAACCTTTAAAATAGCTTGATGTTACACCTTCACCCGTGGTGACTTTCACCACACTTAAGGAATCTTCGCGGGAGCGGGACAGCTGTTCCATCACATCCTGCCGCTTTACGCCTTCACGCTGACGATGGGTCAAAACAATGGCCCCGACCATGGCCACCAGCAACACCATCGCTACCCCTTGGAAAGGCAGTAGATAGTTGGTGAACAGCACATTACCGAGCGTAATGATGTTTTCATCGCCCGCGTCAAACGGCAAAGTAGCCACCGCCTGCGACGGGTTAAACAGCCCGCCCCAAATGGCCATGCCAATTTCCAGCACCAGCACCATACCAATTAACACCCCGACCGGCAGGTAAGATGTGGCCGTGTTTTCCTTTAAAAGCGCAAAATCAATGTTGATGGTCATCAGCACAAACAGGAACATCACCGCGACCGCGCCGACGTAAACCATAATCATCAACAGGCCAATGAATTCCGCGCCCAATAGCACAAAAAGCCCAGCCGCATTGAAAAAACTCAAAATCAAAAACAGCACGCAATACATGGGGTTCTTCGCTGTCACCACGCCCAGCGCCCCCAACAGCAACACACCGGCAAAGACGTAAAACATTAAATCAGCAAACATTTCGAGCTTCCCCTTGTCCTAACATATAATTTTCCGCCAAATTCAATGTTTCTAAGAACTTGTACGATGTATCAAAAAACGATACGCCTTCAGCCTGGCATTCTTCAGCTAGTTCTTTACTATATTCGATGCCGTAATTTATCACTTCCCGCACATCACCATCTACCATATCTCTTAACCAATCGTCTTTTCCGCCACCAAACTGCCTGATTTTTTGCAATTTTTTCTCACACTCTGTGTTTGGGTAACCAAGCCAGCACCCCTTAAAAGAGTCAGGAAATTCCTTCTCAAGCTCTTTAAAGTGTTTAGGCAAGATGGCCACCCCTTCTATCACATAATCAGAGGCACCTTCCTCATAAATATTCGTCAATAAGGCTTTAACCAATGGCCACATTTTTTCGGCTTTGATGCGATCATGTGTTTCTCCGTCAAAACCAATATTATCCATACCATTAATGAGCCCCATCATTAAAAAATCGAGGCTGAAGTATGGCAGTTTATATTTTTCAAGGAGCATGCGAGACAACATTGATTTACCGCTCCGCGTTACCCCGCCAATAATATAAATCATGCTATTTTACTCGCTTCGTTCACAAGTTCCTTCATATCAGGCTTTTTATAGTTCGGGCCTTTTAAAATTTTTCCATCTTCACGGTATTGCGGCTTGCCCGTTTCGTCCACCTTGCTCATGTTCGAGGCATGTACCTGCTCAAATGCCGCATCTGCATCCCAACCCATGGTATGAATCGTGCCATACGTTACATAAAGCAAATCAACAAGCTCTTTCAGGAATTCTGCTCGGTTTTCGGCTGTGTTGTTTGCGCGCACATCACTCAGTGCCTCCATGGTCTCAGCGCATTCTTCCGCAATTAGCCGCTCTCTCAGGACCAGTTTTTCATCCATGTCAGCAGGAATGCCGCCAAAGACATCGTGAAACTCTTGAATTTTGTTGAAATTAGTTTTTTTCATTACACATCCTCTTAACGATAGGGGGCATCTTTTTGTAAACGTTCAGCAATTTGTGGTTCCCACTTGTCGCCGTTGGCCAGCAATTCATCACGGCCATAAACCAGTTTTTTCCTGTCATCGGAGGCAAAATCCATATTCGGGCCTTCCACAATAGCGTCTACCGGGCAAGCCTCCTCACACAGGCCGCAATAGATGCATTTAACCATGTCAATGTCATAGCGGGTTGTACGGCGGGACCCGTCAGCGCGCGGTTCGGCCTCAATCGTAATGGCCTGGGCGGGGCACACTGCCTCACACAGTTTACAGGCGATGCAGCGCTCTTCGCCATTCGGGTAGCGGCGCAGGGCGTGTTCTCCCCTAAAACGTGGAGAAGCCGGTGTGCGCCCTTTAAACGGGTACATAATGGTAAACTTCGGCGCAAACAAATGTTTGAGCGTAATGGAAAAGCCCTTAATAATATCCAGCAGGAAAAACTGGCGGATAAACTGTTTAAAATTCATATTATACAACCCCCAGAATATGCATGGCGCTGGCGGTAATCACCAGCCAGATCAATGTTAATGGTAAAAAGACTTTCCAGCCCAGACGCATCAATTGGTCGTACCTAAAGCGCGGCAGCGTGGCCCGTGACCACAGGAACACGAACAATACCAGCGCTACCTTGGCCGCAAACCAGATGATACCCGGCACCGCGTGCAAAATGGCCCAATCAAACGGTGGCAGCCAACCACCCATGAACAAAATAACCGCCATGGCGCTCATTAAAATCATATTGGCGTACTCACCCAAAAAGAACAGCGCAAACGGCATGGAGCCGTATTCCACGTTGTAACCGGCCACCAGTTCGGCCTCGGCTTCCGGCAGGTCAAACGGGGCGCGGTTGGTTTCGGCCAGAATGGAGATAATAAACACGATAAACATCGGGAAGGCCGGAATCATAAACCACATACCTTCCTGGGCGCGCACAATATCACTTAAATTCATACTACCCGCCATCAAAACAACACTGAGCACGGTCAAACCCATGGACACTTCATACGACACCATTTGCGCGCCACTGCGTACCGCGCCAAGAAATGGATATTTGGAATTGGACGCCCAGCCGGCCATTAAAATGCCGTACACGCCTAACGAACTGGTGGCCAAAAGATAAAGCAGGCCAAGGTTGATATCCGCCAGCACCCAGCCTTCATCAAACGGAACCACCGCCCAGGCAATTAAAGCGGGTACCATGACCATAATCGGCGCGATAAGGAACACAACTTTGCTGGAACCGGATGGAATGACCGGCTCTTTAAACATTAATTTCACCGCGTCGGCAATGGGTTGGCCCAACCCCCAGATGCCGGTGTGCATGGGGCCATGACGAAGTTGCATCCAGCCGATGACCTTACGCTCGGCCAACGTCAGATAGGCCACACAGCCCAGAATTGGCAAGACGACCAGCATCACCTGCAACACCGTGATGGCAACTTCCGTTATATTTTCAATATTTATTAAAGAAAGATATTCCATTACTTTAAGATGCCTTTTTAACGTCTTGTTCTTTATTATAATTTCCGGTTATAACATCATAGCATTGCTGCATGATATCGGAATGGCGAAGCACTTCATTGTTCAAGAAGAAGCGCTCTTTGACAAGGGCGCTTTCCAACTTATCGCTGGAAAGTTTACCGGTATGACCAATGCTTTTCCATTCAATATCAGTACGCTCACCAATGCGGCTGTAGGCTTCCCCACCCTTTTCCACAACCTGTTCACGCAGTTGAACGTGGGTATCAAACGGTAAAGGTTTTTCTAAAATACCGGAAATAGCGCGGAAAATCTTCCAGTCTTCTTTGGCATTCAGCGGCGGGTTGACCGCTTTTGCGCCCTCTTGCACACGCCCTTCCAGATTGACCCACCAGCCAGCTTTTTCCGTAAAGGTGGCCGCTGGCAGCACCACATCCGCTACTTGAGCCATAGAGGTATTGTGCGTGCCGATGTAAATGGTGAACCTGGCACCTTTTACATCCGCCGCACTCAGGTTACTTTCGCCGTGGAGAACCAGAACATCCACTTGATCGGCTTTGATGTCTTTAATAATCTGGCGTGTGCCTTTGGCTTTTCCTGTAGGGTAGGCGCCCATGTCCAGCCCGGCAATAATGCCCGGGTGCTGGTGCAGAATGTTCATACCTTGCCAGTCGTGGTTTGCCACATTGGGGTATTTTTCCGCCAACTGGCTAAGCATGGCGGCGACCATCTCACCGTCTTTACGGCCCAAGGCAGCGATACCAGCCATAACAACCGGACGTTTGGCCTTGGCCAGTTTTTTGGCAAAGGGGTGACTGCCGTCAATAATTTCCTGCAGAACATCCAGCTTTTCGCCCAGCTCGGTGGTGGGGTAGGTTAAATCGGTTGGTGCGCCGATGTTCGCCACCTGTTTCAAGGTGCCGTTACGCACAGCTTTCCGCAGGCGCGTGTTGACCAATGGGGCCTCCAACCGTGGGTTGGCGCCGATAACAAGGGCCAAGTCCGCTTCTTCCACCTCAGCGATGGGGGTGTTGAACGTATATGCACTGCGATGTTCGCCAGTCAGGGCAAAGCCATTGGTGCGGCAGTCAACATTTTCACTCCCCAGGGTTTCGCGCATAAAGGCATTAAAGGCGTAGACATCTTCAGCGCATAACAGGTTACCGCTAAGGCCGGCAATGTTGGCTTTCTTTGCACCTTTCAGGCCGTTTTTGATAGCTTTAAAGGCATCTGTCCAGCCCACGGGTTGGAGCTTTTTGCCTTTTCTTACCAACGGCGTGTCCAAGCGGTTGTGGCTTAAACCGTCATAGCAGAAACGGGCCGTATCGGCGATCCATTCTTCGTTCACCGTATCATTCTCACGCGGTAAAATACGCATGACCTTGCCGTCACGCTGGTCCACAGTGATGTTGGAGCCAACGGCGTCCATCACGTCAATACTGCCCGCCCGGGTGAGTTCCCACGGGCGGGCGGTATAGGCATACGGCTTGCTGGTGAGCGCGCCCACCGGGCACAGGTCAATCATGTTGCCACTAAGTTCCGACACCAGCGCGCGTTCCACATAGGTGCCGATTTTCATATCTTCGCCGCGACCGGTGCCGCCGAATTCTTCCACGCCCGCAATTTCGGTGGCAAAGCGTACACAACGGGTGCAGTGGATGCAGCGGGTCATCACGGTTTTAATCAGCGGGCCGATATCCTTGTCTTCCACCGCACGCTTCATGTCGTGGTAGCGGGAACGGTCAGAGCCGTAGCCAAGAGCTACGTCCTGCAGGTCGCACTCCCCGCCCTGGTCGCAGATGGGGCAATCCAGAGGGTGGTTAATCAGCAAAAATTCCATCACCCCCTTGCGGGCTTCTTTGGTAACAGAAGACTTGGTAAAGACCTTCATCCCTTCCGCCGCGGGCCAGTGGCAGCTGGCCACGGGTTTGGGCGCGCCTTCCACCTCCACCAGGCACATGCGGCAATTGCCCGCGATGGACAGGCGCTCATGATAGCAAAAGTGCGGAATTTCAACATCCAGCTTGGTAGCGGCATCCATAATGGTGCTGCCCACCGGCACGGTGACATCCACACCGTCAATGCTCAGGGTAATGGTTTTGTTATCGGTCATTTAAGCCGCCCCCTCTTTCTGCTTTTCCTTGATGCGTTCTTCAAACAAATGGCGGAAGTGGCGGAGCGTGCCCTGCACCGGCCACATGGCGCCGTCGGCAAAGGCGCAGATGGTGCGGCCTTCAATGCGTTTGGTGATGGAGTGCAGTTCATCCAGCTCATCAATGGTGCCGTTTCCTTCGGCCAGGCGGCTCATCAGACGGTACACCCAGCCCACCCCTTCCCGGCACGGCGTGCACTGGCCGCAGGATTCATGCTTGTAGAAATAGGCGATGCGCGTCATCACCCGCAGCAGATCCACGTCTTTGTTCATCACCACCACGGCGGCGGTACCCAGACCGGTGCCTTCATCGCGCAGGGCGTCAAAATCCATTACCACGTGGTCGCATTGGTCTTTGGATAACAGCGGCGTGGACGAGCCGCCGGGTATGACCGCCTGCAGGTTTTCCCACCCGCCAATCACACCGCCGGCATGTTCTTCAATAAGGGTTTTCAGCGGAATGGACATCGGCGCTTCCACATTGCACGGATGGTTGACCGAGCCGGAAATGGAGAAAATTTTGGTGCCGTGGTTGTTGGGGCGGCCGAACTGCGTCCACCACTTCAGGCCTTTCTTTAAAATAGGCGGAACCTGAGCGATGGTTTCCACGTTATTGATGGTGGTGGGACAGCCGTACAGGCCATAGCCCGCTGGGAACGGTGGCTTGAGGCGTGGCTGGCCTTTTTTGCCCTCCAGACTTTCCAGCAGAGCTGTTTCTTCGCCGCAAATGTACGCGCCCGCGCCAAGGTGAACATACAGGTTCACGTCTACACCGGTGCCGAGGATGTCTTTACCCAAAAGGCCCGCGTCATAAGCTTCGTTAATGGCTTTTTGCAGACGGGAGGATTCGTCGTAATACTCCCCGCGCACATAAATATAGCCCACTTTGGCCCCCAGCGCGTGGCAGCCGACAATCATGCCCTCTATCAGGGTGTGCGGGTCGTTACGCAGGATGTCGCGGTCTTTGCAGGTGCCCGGTTCGCCTTCATCCGCGTTGCACACCAAATAGCTGGGGCGCTTGCCGTCCGGGCGCGGCATAAACGACCATTTTAACCCCGTGGGGAAGCCCGCGCCGCCGCGGCCGCGCAGGGCGGAATCTTTCAGCACACCGATGTGCTCAACCGGGTCAGTGGCTAACAGCTTTTTCAGGTCGTCATACCCGCCGCGGTCTTTATAGCCTTTAATTGACCAATCCCCTTCCCCACCAAGGTTTTTAAACACTTTGTCTTCAAAGCCAAGTTTCCAACTAGTTGGCATCGCCTTTGCCCTCCGTGTTGATTTCCACGTAAGCGTCATGGTGGATGGGGTCAACATCCGCCGGCGGGGTGTCGGCCGTGGGCACACGACCTTTGCCTAAATCTTGAATAATGCCTTTGGTTTTAGCGCCGGTCAGATTGGTGTAGTAATGGGTGTTGATTTGCATCATTGGGGCGTCCACACACGCGCCCAGGCATTCCACCTCCGTCAAGGTAAATCGCCCGTCTTTGGTGGTTTGGCCGGGGGTGATGCCCAGCTCTTCGGTAATGGACTGCAAAATTTTGTCGGACCCGCGCACCATGCACGCGCAGTTGGTGCACACCTGCAGGTGATATTTGCCAACCGGTTCTTTGTTAAACATGGTGTAAAAGGTTGCCACCTCATACACACGAATGTACGGCATATCCAGCGTTTCAGCCACCAGTTCCATACTGGCCGTATCCAGCCAGCCGCCGAATTCATTCTGCGCCAACCACAGCACAGGAATAACCGCCGACTGCTTTTGCTCCTTCGGGTAGCGCGCTACAATGCGCTTAATTTGATCCTGCGTTTTTTTGCTGAATGTGCGTTTTTTATCAACCATTATCTTATAACCTTAGATGTAAAATACTTTTCCTGAAAATCTACTGCCTCTAAAATGTCATCATCCGTCAATGTCATACCTTCAGGCACAATTATCAGCTTAGGGTCGTTATCATTTTCTCGCTCAATAAAAGCAATACATCGACCTTTAAAAATCTCTAAAGGTTTAGCCACACCCAAAACATAGGCATCCAGTTCAGCACCATCGCTCGACATTGTATTTTCAACAAACCCGTAATTAACTGGGTATACCATTTCAGGGTGTTTAGGGTGCACTGAACCAAGGGGGCGATCCATTTTAACTGTCACAACCTCTCCAATAAAACTCTGGGGCTTATCAACTTGCATTACCTATCAATCTCCCCAAAGACAATATCCTGCGTTCCAATAATGGTCACCACGTCGGCAATCATGTGGCCTCTGGCCATAAAGTCCATCCCCTGCAGGTGCGCAAAACCCGGCGCGCGGATTTTGGCGCGGTACGGCTTGGGCCCGCCGGTGGAAACCAGATACACACCCATTTCCCCTTTGGGGGCTTCAATGGCCGCGTAGCATTCGCCCGCGGGCACGTGGATGCCCTCGGTAAAGTATTTAAAGTGGTGGATAAGCGCTTCCATGCTGGTTTTCATTTCATCCCGGTTGGGTGGGGAAATTTTAAAGTTCTGGATTTTACACGGCTGCCCTTGCAGTTCGTTATTGAGCTTTTTCAAACATTGTTCAATCAGTTTGCACGATTGGCGCATTTCTTCCATCCGTACCAGGTAGCGGTCATAGCTGTCCCCGTTTTTACCCACAGGAATGTCAAAATCCAATTCGTCATAGCATTCATACGGCTGGGCCTTACGAATATCCCACGGCACACCGGAACCACGCAGCATTGGCCCGGTAAAGCCCCAGTCCTGGGCTTCTTCCGGGGTAACCACCCCCACATCCACCAGGCGCTGGCGCCAGATGCGGTTTTCGGACAGCAGGTTTTCCCACTCTTCAATATGCTTGGGCATTTCCTGCGCCCAAGCTTCAATTTTGTGATTTAAGCCTTCGGGCAAATCGCGGTTGACTCCGCCGGGGCGAAAATAGTTGGCGTGCATGCGCGCGCCGGAGACTTCTTCGTAAAAGTCCATAACATATTCACGCTGTTTAAAGGCGTACAGGAATACGCTCATCGCGCCAACGTCCAAGCCGTGAGCACCAATCCACAGCAGGTGGTTGCCAATACGGGTGATTTCTGAAAACAGCACACGAATGTATTGGGCACGTTTGGGGATATCAATACCCAGCAGTTTTTCTGCCGCCAAGCACCATACATGCTCCTGACACATCATAGAGACATAATCCAAACGGTCAAAATACGGCAGCGCCTGAATATAGGTTTTGTTTTCAATTAATTTTTCCGTGCCACGGTGCAGCAGGCCGATGTGCGGGTCGGCACGTTCAATTACCTCGCCGTCCAAGTCCAACACCAAACGCAACACACCATGGGCAGCCGGGTGCTGCGGACCAAAGTTCAGGGTAAAGCGCTCATCTGGCTGGCCGGCCAGCTCTGACAAGCTTTCAATCTTCACCTGCTTTTTCTTGTTTGGTTTCGGCATGGCTTATGCGCTCTTTTTTGTGGTTTTGTCTTTTATATCGCCCGCGTCGTCCTCAAACTCTGCGGCGTCAAACACGTTGTCTTCTTCGGCCAAATCAGTATTTCCAGTAATACCCTCCCATGGAGATATCCAGTCAAAGTGGCGGAATTCCTGCGGCAAATCGACCGGCTTGTAGGCGACACGTTTTTCATTTTCGTCGTAATATACCTCCACCTTACCTTCCAGCGGAAAGTCTTTGCGGAGTGGAAAGTCCTGAAAGTCATAATCAGTCAATAAGCGACGCAGGTCGGGGTGACCTTCAAAGCGGATACCAAACATGTCATAAGTTTCGCGCTCATACCAGTTGGCGCAGGAAAACAGTTCGGTTACTGAAGGCACGCTGTCATCTTCATTTACACCCAACTTCACCCGGATACGCTGGTTATATAATGTGGACAACAGGTGGTAGACCACATCAAAGCGCTCGGTACGGCCGTCTGGGTGTTTGGCCACCGACCAGTCCACACCGGTGATATCCACCAGCATTTTAAACTGGCACTTTTTGTCATCACGTAAAAATTGCAGCGTGTCTTCCACATCCTGCTTGCGGATGGTCAAAACAAGCTCCCGGCCCGCAACCGTACAGTTAATACACGAGACACCCAAATTGGCTTTGATGTGCTCGCACAGCTCGGCCAATTTTTTTAGGTTCAAGTGCTTATCGATATGGGTCATTTATGCATCTCCCGCTTGGCGTAGGGACGCTCCTCCCCATGGACATAGGCATACTGCGGCTTGGTCGGGCGATTACCGCGAGCAAACACTGGCTGCTGCTTAATCTTTTTTTGCAGTTGCAAAATACCGTACAGCAAGGCTTCCGCGGTTGGCGGGCAGCCGGGGACGTAAATATCCACCGGCATAATGCGGTCACAGCCACGCACCACAGCATAGGAATAATGGTAATAGCCACCACCATTGGCACAGGAACCCATGGAAATAACATAACGAGGTTCCGGCATTTGGTCATAGACTTTACGAAGGGCCGGCGCCATTTTGTTGGTAAGCGTGCCGGCGACAATCATCAGGTCGCTTTGGCGGGGTGACGGACGGAACAGCACACCAAAACGGTCAAGATCATAGCGGCTGGCGCCAGCGTGCATCATTTCCACCGCGCAACAAGCCAGGCCGAACGTCATGGGCCACAAACTGCCCGCCCGCGCCCAGTTGATGACATCTTCCACCGTGGTGGTGATGTAGCCCTGATTGGACAGGTGCGTGTTGACCTCTTCCACACCCTGTTCACGGATGGCGTTAGGGTCAGCGGTAAAACTATTGGTTATTAAATTGCTCATGGCTTACTCCCACTCCAGCGCGCCTTTTTTCCACTCATACAAAAAGCCGACGGTTAATACGCCCAAAAATATCATCATGCTCCAGAAACCAAACAGACCGATCTCCCCAAAGCTCATGGCCCATGGGAACAGAAAAGCGACCTCCAGATCAAACACGATGAACAAAATTGCCACCAGATAAAAGCGGATGTCAAAGCGGCCGCGGGCGTCGTCAAAGGCTTCAAAACCACATTCATACGGGGACATTTTTTCGTCATCCGGACGGGGCGGGTTGGTAATAAACGGGATGGATAAAACCACCAGCGCCAACCCTGTGGCGATGATTAAAAATATGAGTATTGGAAAATATTCTGCCAGCATTTTATACGCTTTATTTTTTATACTTGTACAAGCCGTGGACATTGTAAAACTGTCACCGCCCAGGGGCAAGTAAAAGTGGCCATTTTTTGGGAAAAGTTCTAAACAGCGTGGCTAACGTGTTCATTTGGCTTGGGTATTGGGAAGAATTTTTGGGGTAATAGCCACTTTCACTATAGTAAAAGTGGCGCGAGTGACGGGACTTGAACCCGCGACCTCCGGCGTGACAGGCCGGCACTCTAACCAACTGAGCTACACCCGCGCGGTCGCCATAAAGCAAACTTTTATCATCAAGAACAACACAAGGCCACGTCTTTTCCTTCGACTAACGTTCGCTTTGCTCACATAAGTCTTCGGCGTGTTTACCTCAAAAAAGTCCCCCGGACTTTTTTCTGCTTTTGCGAAATTTTATTTCGCGCCAGCAAAGGTAAAACGTGGTGGGCGGTGAGAGACTCGAACTCCCGACCTCCTCGGTGTAAACGAGATGCTCTACCAACTGAGCTAACCGCCCCCGTTTGCTTTAAGCAGGTGGATAATATGCAAACATAGCTGGCCTTGCAACTCTTTTTTATAAAAAAACACCTGTGTCCCTGCCCTGCATAAAAAAAGCCCGCCAAGGGCGGGCAGGATGTCGTTAATAGCGGCCTTCTTTGACATCAAGATAATTGGTATATCTGGTAATGTGCTCATCCAAACCGGATAACAGCGGCCAATCCAACCTTCTCAACATTCTATCCGCATTCGGATCATCCGCATGGTGTTGCTGAATGCGTGCCACCAGTTGGTCTCGGTAGTACAGCTGCGCAAACCACTTTTCCCGCGTTCTGATTTCATCTTGAAACTTTTCGGGAGTGCGGTTGGACAGGATATCCCGCAGGTACTTCAGCTCTGACTGTACTTGAGGCAATTGTCGGTGGGCCGGTAGGAGTCCTGATTCCAGCCCATCGTACATGGCTTGACAAATGGTGGGGTAAATCTTTGATGTATAAAAACTCTCATTGATCATCATCAAGAGGAATATCAAGACTATAATGAATAGCGTTGTCCAGACCCCCACATTTTCACTAGTAGACCCTAAATCAAAAGCTATCATAAAAACCAAGGCCAAGGTCATCAGCCCCGAAAGGCCTAAGAAAGACCCCCATACCAAAGCGATGAAGCTTTTAAATGTGCTTGTTGCTCGTTCAAAGCTATACACGTAGTTACCCGTGGCAGCCAATATAAGAGCAGAGGCCACAATGGTCAGCAAGCCTGCCAGCACTGCTTCTGCGGGGTTATATACAAGCACGCCCCAAAGTGCTATCAAGGCCAACAGGCCCAGCCAATTGACGTTTTCCCACATCAGGTAAACGTACTTGACCCAGCCGGTGAAAAGTTCACTTGTAGAAAAAGATTTTGCGGTATGCATAAAGAATTCCTCAAAAGAAACGGAAAGAAAGATATGAGGTACAAAAGATGTATACCACCCTTACCCAACTTCATGCAATATAAAAAAACCCGCCACAAGGGCGGGCAGGTTGTCGTTAGGAAGCAGGCCTTGGCTGGGCGATACCGAACTCTTGATAGTAATCCCACACATAATCGAGACGATCCACTTCATACAGAAAGCAGTTTTCCAACCTGGTGGTTAGGTTTTGTACCTCCGGCCTTTGAGCATCCGGACTTTTTTGGATGGCCTTGAGCAGCTCTTGCCGTCGCTTGGCTTGGCAAAGCATAATCACCAAATCATTCTGGTGAGCAGCGGCCTCGCTGTAGCTTGTTTCTTTGCTGATTTGACGAATCAGGTTGCGAATTTCTTCTTCGTGCCATACGACCGTATCGGTCTCAACATTGGCTTTCCAGCGTTCCGCCAGTTCTTTGGCAAATGCGGGGCCAGCTGACCACGTTATAAGAAAGGCCAAAAGAAGCCCTGTGAACATACCGCCCAAAACAAAGAACGGGGTAAAGTTCAAAACCTCTGCAAGGTTCAGGCCAGAGAGAAGCGTTGCAGCCGTCATAACCAGAGGATAGGCGAAAGCAAACAGCTTGAGCGGCACCGGGTAAAGGCGGCCCATAATAGATTTTTTATCGAGCAAGCTAACAGTGGCCGGAATATAGATCACAAACCACGCACTGCCCTGAATCACCCAGTACGGGGTGGTCCCCCACACAGAGCTGAATTGGTCGTTAATCATATAATCAACCAGTGGCCCCAGCAGGGTAAAAACCTGCGCGGCAAAAATCAGCGCAATAAGCGCATAAGCCGTCACAAACACCAGCTTGCGAGCACCGGACGTGTTTTGAAGAACGTACGAAAAGGATACAGAAGGCATAGAGTTGTCTCCGAAACGAAAAGAAAGATATGAGGTACAAAAGATGTATACCACTCTATTCCGCCAGATGCAAATAGAAAACCCGCCATGCGGCGGGTTGAAAATCGCTCGTTAGTTTACACCCTGAATGGCCTGCCATTTTCGCTTGAGTTTTTCTACCTCTTCCAGCGGGCATTGCTTTGCTTCACGGCACATGTCTTGTACCAACTGGTTATTGTGGTACAGGTGCGATGTCTCCATTTCAGCGACAACGTCTTTGCGCTCCTGCGCCGTTTTAAGCAGGCGTCTGAGCACAAATTCAGCGCTTCTCGCCGTATCCGGCTTTTTGGTTTCGTACAGGGTTTGGAGCGTCAACTGAATTTCCGGCTCTTTTTGCACCAGCTTTTTATTCTCATCAGCCAGCTTTTGAGCATGTTCGCGGTAGGCGTGGATGACGGCTGGGGCGGCGGCATAATCAAATATACAATAAAGCCCTCTAATTAGAAAGATACCGCCAAAGATGCCCAAAAGCATCCACCAACCAATGTTCGGATTGTTAAAGTTCACCCAGTTTGGGATAAAAACATTTTCTACCGAGCCATTGAGCATCAAAAACATGAACCCCCCAAAGGCCGAGAGTATGAATACCATTACGGCCACCATCATAAAGTTTTCACTGACACGAATGACTTTATAATGGCCCAGTCTTAACAGATGGGTAAACATGGCAAACATAGCAAAAAATGTTACTTCACCCAAGGTCAAGTGCAAGGTTGAGATAAGGGTTAAATCCACCCACCCCAAAAAAGCAGCAATATGCACCAAGGCAGATACAGCAACAAGAGCAAGCGATACATGCCACAAAGCATGCAGGCCAATAAAAAGTACCCGTCGCAGGCCTTCAGTATGGCGCAGAACGTAGGAATACGGAAGGTAACGTTGTTCGTGCATAAAGTTTTCTCCAAAACGGAAAGAAAGGTATGGGATGAAAGAATGTATACCACGCCCCTTATACGCCCGCAATATAAAAACAAAAAAAGCCTGCCGGATGGCAGGCTAATGTCGCGAATCAGGACAGCTTTTTAATCAATTCCCAAGCACTGGATGCCCGAGGAACATCAGACAGGCGGCAGGTTTCCACCTCTTTATACAATTCCTGTACAGTCTTTTCAGTGGTATAAAGGCTGTGCTGGCGAATATCCTGCAAAAGGGCCTGCCGGTTATGAGCTTCTTTCACACCCAGGTTAAGGGTACATACAAACCCCTCGGCTATAAACAGCGTATGGGCCTCATCCAGCTTCTTCAGAATATCCTGAATTTCCTGCTCATGTGCAACTTCAGGGTTGGCTTTTACCAGCGCATGCCCTTCACGACGACGCCGGGCAATAAGCAGCGGCTGTTTGATCCAATGGTAAGTAACCAGCAATACAACTGAAAGGGCCAGAGCCGCAAACACCACAAACACCATGATGAGGCTATCATCAGCATGCCAGGAAGGTAGAGCCGCCGTACCCAGGGCATAGTTTTGATACACACTTGCCAACAGCAGTACCATGCACATGCCAAGCGTCAATATGTTCAAAGCAAAAGGGCGCTTTACAAACATCTCGGCGGCCAAAATATTTATGGCTACCCATATTCCCACAGGTACAAGTACTGGCCAGCTAAGGTGATTCACCACCACTGAAGGCTGCAGCCAACCAAGGCTAACCAGCCCCTGCACCACACCCCCCAAAGATACAAGGGCCAAAGATGCCACCATAGTGCTATACAGAACCAGAAAGACCGCCCGCCGCAGGCCGGACAGGTCTTGCAGGGCTACAAAAGGTGAAATGTAACGTTCGTTACGCATAGGTTGAGTCTCCAGAAAGAAAGGAAGGAAAGATTAGGTAATATTTTTTTGTATACCACGCAACTCTTCTTAATGCAATATAAAAAACCCGCCACAAGGGCGGGTTGTCAAAATCGCTCAGGTGTTTTCCAGCATGTCTTTGTGGGTTTGCCAACGCTGTTCCCATTCATCGACCTCTGCCAAAGGAGCACTTTCCACCTTGGGCAGAATTTTCTGCGCGGCGGTGTCGCCGGTATCCGCATAAGACTGAATCTCATCCACAAGCAAGAGTCGGGCGCGGTAACAAGCAACCAGTTCTTCGGCCTCATCGGCGCGGCGGCAGAATTTCATCGTGGATTCATTCTGCATATGCCGCTGCAATTCAGCCAGCTTGGCCCCTACCTCTCGGTCATCAGCCGCATCCGGCAGGCAATCACGTGCCTTTTCCCTGACCTTTTCATACAGGCCCTGGTTCAGATACGTGTACACTTTGAACCGCAACACAAGATACAGCCAGCTGCCGACCACAAGCATGGTGGCGACCAGTAGGAGCATCAGGTTTTCGAGGGGAACCACAGTAACAATAGCAAACAAACCCAGTAGCAAGTAAAAGCTGCTATTGTAAATACTATCACGAAGTTTAAAGGCTGTATGGTGCCTGGCAATGAGCTTCAGGTAGAAAAACACTGTCACAATACCAAACGCCACCATAAAGGTACTACCCAAAAAGGTTACAGCCGTTGTACCTAAATCCAGCGGGGTAAAACGGTGCAAAAGCAAAACAGCAACCATTGCCAGCGCCACATAGGGCATATAGACAACGGACATCAAAATACGCCCCTGCACAGGACCAGCCGCCAGAAGCGCCTCTTCAAAAAAGGTTCTCGGGGTCATAGAGTTCTCCAGAAGGAAAAGGAAAGGTGAAGATTGAATTACATTCAATAAAATGTATACTATTTAAAAAGTGTGCGCGCAATAAAAAAAGCTCCGCCGAGGCGGAGCTAATTTTATAACTAAGTGTACGACTTAGTTTACAGCTTCACGCAGGCCTTTACCTGGACGGAACTTAGGCTGGTTAGAAGCTGGAATCTGGATAGCAGCACCCGTGCGTGGGTTGCGGCCAGTTGTTGCTTTACGACGAGTAATAGCAAACGTACCAAAACCAGTCAGACGAACTTCTTCACCTTTTTGCAAAGAAGACGTAATAACGTCGAATACACCGTCGATAGCACGAGCAGCGTCAGTTTTAGTCAAGCTAGAAGTTTCAGCAACTTTAGTAATCAGTTCATTCTTGTTCACGAGTTTACCCTCAATTTGAGTTAGTTTAGTTTTCTCCCAAAGTCTCGTGTCATTTTCTCAATATCTATTTTCAGTAGTTATTAAAGACGAGACTTCTTTTTACATTTCGCTAGTGTTTTACATTTTTAGCAAAACTTTAAAAATTAAACCCCCCTCAAACCCTTGTGTCAAGGCGGTTTTGCTGGATTTTTTGTTATTTTTTCCTTGATTTTCCGCGGTTTTTCGCTCATGCGCACATAAATTTTATTAAATTCAATAACTTAAAAAGTTTTCAGGAAATTAATAAAATTTGAAAAAAGTTGCATACATCATTGATTTTTAACAAAAAAACGGGTGTAACGACCCGTTTTTATGTTAAAAGGAAAATGTCACCTTTCAGTTACATACCCATTTATATGCTTTTAATGGGCACGTATTTCGGCCTCAACTTTCTTTTTTCCAGCAACTTTTCCGCTGCCCTTTTTACTTTTAGATGTGGATGATTTTTTCGCTTTTGGCTGTTTTGTTAAAGCGTGTTTAATCACCTCATCAATCAATTCAACCGGCACAACTTCCAGCCCTTCCAGAATATTATCCGGAATATCGGCCAGGTCTTTGCGGTTCTCCATAGGGATAAGCACCTTCTTAATACCGGCACGGTGAGCGGCCAAAAGCTTCTCTTTCAACCCGCCAATTTGCATTACATGGCCGCGCAGGTTTACCTCCCCGGTCATAGCGACTTCACGGTGAACCGGAATACCGGTCAAAGCGGAAATCATCGCTGTGACCATGGCAATACCCGCGGATGGGCCGTCTTTTGGCGTAGCTCCATCCGGCACGTGGATGTGGACATCTTTATTTTCATAATAGTCCTTTTCCAGCCCGAATTGGTCAGCACGGGAGCGCACACAGGTGCTGGCGGCCGCGATAGATTCTTTCATCACATCCTTCAGGTTACCGGTCATACTGGTTTTGCCTTTGCCGTCAACCACCGCGGCCTCAATAGACAAGATATCTCCGCCGACCTCAGTCCAAGCCAAACCGGTGACCACACCAACCTGGTCGCTGTCTTCAATTTCACCATAGCTGTACTGGCGTACGCCCAGATACTTATCCAGATTCTTTGGCGTAATTTTAACCTCATACGCTGGTGCTTTCTTGGCTTTACCTTTAGCTTTGGTGGTTTTCTTTTTAGAGCCTTTTTTACCTTTAGCGGCTTCAGCGGCTTTGGTAATCACCTCTTTTACCGCTTTGCGGCACAAAGAGCTAATGGAGCGCTCCAAGTTACGCACCCCGGCTTCACGTGTGTAGTAACGAACAACCGCGCGAAGGACGTCTTCTTTAAGGTTCAACTCATCCTTTTTCAGGCCGTTGTCTTTCATCATGCGTGGAATCAGGTGGCGTTTGGCAATTTCCACTTTTTCATCCTCGGTATAGCCGCTCAGGCGGATAATTTCCATACGATCACGCAAGGCTGGTGGAATATTCAGTGAATTTGCCGTACAAATAAACATCACATCAGACAGGTCAAAATCCAACTCCAGATAATGATCCTGGAAGGTGTGGTTTTGCGCTGGGTCCAGCACTTCCAACAAAGCAGATGACGGGTCACCGCGAAAGTCCGCGCCCAGTTTATCCACCTCATCCAACAGGAACAAAGGATTGTTGGCTTCAGCTTTTTTCAAGCCCTGAATAATTTTACCCGGCAGGGCGCCAATATATGTTCGGCGGTGACCACGGATTTCCGCTTCATCACGCACCCCACCCAAGGCCATGCGTACATATTTACGACCAGTGGAGCGGGCAATACTTTTTGCCAAAGATGTTTTACCCACACCCGGAGGACCCACAAGGCACAAAATAGGCCCTTTGATTTTCTTCACGCGTTGCTGAACAGCCAAGTATTCCACAATGCGCTCTTTAACTTTTTCCAAGCCGTAGTGGTCTTCATCCAGAACATTTTGGGCAAACTCCAGGTCTTTCTTCACCCGGCTCTTTTTTCCCCACGGCAACGACAACACCCAATCCAGATAGTTGCGCACAACCGTGGCTTCCGCAGACATGGGGCTCATCATTTTGAGTTTTTTCAGTTCAGCTTCGGCTTTTTCTTTGGCTTCTTCCGGCATTTTCAGCTTTTGGATTTTCTCCTCAAACTCGGCCAGATCACCGCCTTCTTCACCCTCACCCAGCTCTTTTTGAATGGCTTTCATCTGCTCATTCAGGTAGTACTCACGCTGGGTTTTTTCCATTTGGCGCTTCACACGGGAACGAATGCGTTTTTCCACTTGCAGTACGCCGATTTCATTTTCCATCAGCTGGTAGAGTTTTTCCAGGCGGTCATCGACCAAATCCATCTCCAGCAGTTCCTGCTTCTCGTCAATTTTGAGGTTCAGGTGCGAGGCAATGGTATCGGCCAGACGGGAGGGCTCATCAATCGCCGCCAAGGACACCA
>MDTD01108657.1_pt1 | contig 64770 bp, 61 predicted proteins | sample 811221 | NCBI WGS metagenome assembly MDTD01 (sample SAMN05326646, study PRJNA326480) | marine metagenome | isolation source: seawater | place: Pacific Ocean: South West | collected 2011
TAGGGGACGCCACTTCTGCGGGAATAGCTCAGTTGGTAGAGCGCAACCTTGCCAAGGTTGAGGTCGCGAGTTCGAACCTCGTTTCCCGCTCCATTTTTATCCCTCGTATCAATCAGCCATTATCGGACGACTGATCACCGTCTTCGAGCTTGATTGACAGGCTGTTAATGCAATAGCGCTGCCCCGTCTCTGTTGGTCCGTCAGGGAACACGTGGCCCAAATGGCCACCGCATTTCTGGCACATCACCTCGGTTCTGATCATGCCGTGGCTCGTATCGCGCTCTTCCGCTATCGCACCTTCAGTCGCGGGCCTGTCAAAGCTTGGCCAGCCACACCCGGCATCGAACTTGGTGTCGGATTGAAACAGCACCTCACCACAGCCGCGGCAGTGATAGGTGCCCTCCTCCCACACATTCCAGTACTCGCCGGTAAAAGCCCGCTCCGTGCCCTTCTCGCGCAGTACATAGAACTCCTCGGCGGTCAGTTGCTCTCGCCAAGCTGCTTCGTCTTTATCTTGCCCGGACATCACCACTCCCTCATTCGGACGTTACTTTTAAACCTAATCGCTCGGCGGCCGCTCTGTGGCGACTGGCGCTAACGGGCAGTGTTACGCGCTGACCCGTCCACTCCGCCGGTTGCTGATAGGACTTTCGCAATTGATCGAACTCTACCGAAGTGAGTCCGGCTTTGGCCGCTTCACGCAGGCGCGCATTCTCCCCAGGGAGGGTGCTTTGCTGATGCAAAAATCCAGCCATCCATGCGGTCACTTCGCTGTCCGTAGCGCCGAGCGCCCCGCTCAGGATCTCGACGTTAATAGCAGAGTCATCTTGATCTGGAAGATCATGCGAACCTGGCGTCTCGACACCGGCCCAGCGAGCCACCGCCGCGGCCAACAGATCACTGCCATTCTCTCTCGCCTTGACCGAATGCCCTGCAATATGAGGGGAGACCCAGTCACAGCGAGACAATAATTCAGCGCTCAGCGAAGGTTCACCTGGCCAGGTATCGAGTATTACTGTCCAGGGACTGTCAACCAGTCGCGTCAGCGCCTCAAGTGTCATCAGGTCGCCACGGCCTGCGTTGATGAATAATCCATCGTCGTCTCGCTTGGATAAGGCGATAACCATCTGCTCGGCCCGATCAGCATTCAACAACCCGCGGGAAGCGTGAGCTCCGTGATCATGAAGATTTGCGTGCAGTGAGATGACAGGCTGGCACAGGACCTCCTCCAACTCAGCACGGCGGATATCACTCGGCCAATCCAACCGAAGCGGATCGTAAGCCAGCACCTGACACCCCAAATGAGACAGTCGGCGGGCTAGGCGCTCTCCGACCTGCCCTAGACCTACGAGGCCAACTGCGCAACCCGACAGCACTCGCTCGAACCAGCCTGCAGTCGCCAAAGCACACAAAACATATTCCACCACCGACACCGCGTTGGAACCCGGTGCAGCGGCCCACGTCACACCGAGACGCTCAATAGCTTCGATATCAAAGTGGTCCACTCCTGCAGTCGCTGTCCCCACGAACTGCACCGAGGTTCCGGCAAGCAACGATTCGTTTACTGGCGTAATCGAGCGCACCAGCAAAATATCTGCATCAGATATCGTGCCCGGGGTAATGTCGCGCCCAGGCAAGATCGTCACCTCCCCCATCAGCGCCTTCAGGGCGGCCGTATGCGGAATCACATCATCAACCACCCATTTCAGTTGATCAGGCGCGGCACTCATGCCGCGACGTCCGGCGCCGGGTCCCGTGACAATGCTTTCATTGCTCGCAACGCTGACACAAACCGGTCAGCCCTGGGCGGCAACCCGGTACGCGCAAACTGATCACACCACTCTTGAATGCGCGCCTCAAATCGGCGCAATTGTTCGGGCTCGATCTGCGCGCCAACGTTATCGACGCTGGGAGAAAACGCGATACCAATAGCGTCGCAGAAACACCGCTCTATCGCTTGGGGTCGCGCCTCAACTGCAAAAAAAGCCTTCTGCTGGCCGGCATGGCGGCCATCAGGGCTATACCAGTAACCGTAATCAGGCAGGGATCGCCTGCACGTGCCTGCCACGCACCAGTGCGCGACTTCATGCAGCGCGCTCCGGACAAAATCCTCTCTGAAGAAGATGCGGTGGGGCTCACCCGGCACGTAGTAAGGCTCATCCGCACCGCCCTGCAGCACGGTCCGGTCAGACTGCTCAAAGGTGGCGTTAAAAAGGCCTACGAGCTGCGATACCACAAGGGGGCGGGAGCCGACACTCACTTTTCACCCTGGGATTTTTGAATGCGATAGTGAAAGACACCGTCGTGGTGCTCCGCTAGAAGCAGTGAGTGCCCAAGAAACTCGCAAAAGTTGGGCACATCACGCTCCGTGGAGGGATCTGTCGCGTCCAGCGTCAGCTCGTCACCCGGGCTCAACCGACGCATTGCGGCGTGCAACAGCATGACGGGCTCTGGGCACTTCAGCCCGGTTGCATCGATGTGCTCCCGAGGCGCGCCTTCACCCACCAACTCAGTCCGCCGTCTTCACAAAGCGGAGCGTCATTCGATCACTCTCGCCGATCGCAAGGTAACGATCCCTGTCCTTATCGCCTTCAGCGAGCGACGGGGGCAAAGTCCAGACGCCGCGCGGATGATCTTTTGTATCGCGCGGATTCGCATTGATCTCGCTTCGCGCGTCCAATTCCAAACCAGCCAACTCAGCCAGCTCGATGACTTTTTCTTCGCTTACGTAAGCCGTATTTTTCATCTGCTCAAGTGACAAATCGCTGCCACCCCGATGCTGCACGATGCCCAACACGCCACCGGGCTTGAGGGTCTCGGCAATCGCCGCAAACATCATTTCAGCCTGGTCAGCGCGCAGCCATGAGTGAACGTTTCTAAACGCCAGAGCGAGGTCAACGGAATTAGCCGTCACGTTGGATACCGCCATGGGCGGCTGCAGGGCTACCACCTCAACAGCGCCATACACGTCACCGTTCTCCCCCAGCTTTTTCAAGAAACCGCCGAGAGAACGCCGCGCATAGCTACCGCCATTCGGGCTGGCGTGCGCCGCGATCAAGGTGCCGTTGTCTTTCAGCAGCGGCGCCAACACTTCGGTGTACCAACCGCCACCGGGCGAGACCTCCATGACCGTCATACCCGCCTCGAGGCCAAAAAACGCCAAGGTCTCCTGCGGATGACGATAAACATCCCTGGCGCGATTTTCTGCAGCGCGATGCTCACCTGTGAGCGCACTTTGCCACGCCAGATCAGCGGACACCCACTGCGCCGCACATAGCGCTACGAGCGCCACTGCCCATTGCTTCATTGCCATATTGCTCACCCTCTATCAAAGCTCATTTATACAGAGTCTCACCACACAGCGGCGCCCAGCACGATCGCGAAATCGCCGCAAGCAGGCGACGCTACTGCCGCTGCCGTATCTTGCGCCTTCGACTCAGCAACCACCCGGCTCCGGCGGCTGTACCGATGACAACGCCCACACCGAGGCTGACCCACACTAATTGAACACCCAACTGTCGTGCGGGGACGCCGACGATATCAACGGCGCCCCAAAAAAGCGCCAAACAGGCGGCAAGCGCCAGAACGACGGTCCGAGATCGTTGTCGGCGAATCATTGCGCCGGCGCGCTACCCGGAATCGGCGGGGTATTCAGCGCGACGTCACCGTTTTGCCCACGCTGACGCAACGCGTGATCCATCAGCACTAGCGCCAGCATCGCCTCTGCAATCGGCGTGGCACGGATACCCACACACGGGTCATGGCGCCCTGTGGTCACCACCTCAGCAGCCTGACCGTCCGTGCCGACTGTATTCCCAGGCAGACGGATGCTTGAGGTTGGCTTCAGTGCGAGACTCACACGCAGCGGCTGTCCAGAGGAGATGCCACCCAGAGTGCCTCCGGCATGGTTCGACAGGAAGCCCTCCGGCGTCATTAAATCGCGGTGCTCGCTGCCCAGTTGCGCGACGGAAGCAAAGCCATCGCCAATTTCGACGCCCTTTACCGCGTTGATCCCCATCATGGCATGCGCAATGTCCGCGTCCAGGCGGTCGAAGACGGGCTCGCCCCAGCCCGGCGGCACGTTCTCTGCTATCACATCAATCCGAGCACCGACCGAGTCACCCTGCTTGATCAGATCTTGCATGTAGCGCTCTAGTTGGGGAATCAGCTCTGCGTCACCACAGAAAAACGGGTTCTGTTCTACCAGCTCCCAATCATGCTGAGCTGCAACGAGTGGCCCCAGTGCACTCAGGTACCCTCTGATTTGCACGCCATAACGCTCCGATAGCCATTTTTTTGCGACGGCACCGGCCGCGACACGCATTGTTGTCTCGCGGGCAGAAGAACGACCGCCGCCGCGGTAATCCCGCAGCCCATATTTGCGGTCATAGGTATAGTCCGCATGAGATGGGCGATATAAATATTTGATTTTTGAGTAGTCTTTCGACTTTTGGTCCTGATTTCTCACGACCATGCCAATCGGCGTTCCCGTGGTCACGCCGTCGAATACCCCTGACAGAATCTCGACCTCGTCATCCTCGCGACGCTGCGTCGTGTACCGGGACTGCCCAGGCTTTCGGCGGTTAAGGTCTGGCTGTAGATCGCCAGCGGACAAAGTGAGGCCAGGAGGGCATCCGTCGATGATGCACCCCAGCGCCTCCCCGTGGCTCTCGCCAAAGGTCGTCACCGTAAATAACTTGCCGAACGTATTACCAGACATCGTCGCCTCCGGCTGCAATTATAAGATGCCTGCGGCACTCCAGTCCCGTAATTCCTGCGCACGCATGGCCGCGATACCACTCCCCCCTTGAGGCAAATCCAGCCAGAGGAACGGCACCTTGGGGAAACGTGCCTCCATTTCCCACATCGTCTCGCCCACCTCCAACACCATCAATCCGTCCGGGCGGAGCGCCGTGGCCGCCTGCTGCAGCAATTGCCTGGCCAATTGCGTCCCATCCTCTTCAGACACCAGAGCCATTGCAGGCTCATGCCGGTACTCTGGCGGCAAATCCTCCATCTCAGCGACAGATACATAGGGGGGATTAGCGATAATCAGATCGACACTTTCTGGCGCGATTGCACTGAGGAGATCTCCCCGGTAACACCCCACCCGACCGGCAAGTTTGTGTAACGCCACATTGTCCCGCGCCAGTGATAGGGCCGATGCATCCAGGTCCGCTAACCATACACGGGAATGCTGGAAGACCTGTGCCGCAACAATGCCCAAGTTCCCGCCACCACAACACACCTCCACAATCGTGCCCGGGCCACAATCGGCACTCCACCATGGGCTTAATTCTTCGAGGATCAAGTGAGCGATGGGAGATCGCGGAATAAGGGCCCGCTCATCACAGAGAAAGCGGTAACCACCTAGATATGCCTCACCCAATATATAGGCTGTGGGCTTCCTACTGACACATCGCTCTGCTACCCAGATATCGAGCTGTGTTGCCGCTTCCGGGGGAAATGGCGCGTCAAGAAGAGACTGGTCCTGATCCGGACTCAGTCCCGATGCGCCCAACAGCAATGCCACCGCCTCATCGTGGGCAGAGAGATACCCGTGCCCACAAAAAACCTCCGCATCGAGAAGCGCGCATTCCACTTGACCGAGTTTTGTCCGAAAAGTCTCCATGCGAATCTGTCTAGTTTTTCTGACACTCCATGATACTCTGTCTAGCTGACGCTTCAGTGCTCAACCTGGAGCGATCGGCCTGTCGACGCCGGAAATTCGCTACCGGAGCGGGGACTCGACCGACGTGAAGGTCACGACGATGACGCCAGTAGCACTGGCCAAGGGGTATTTTACGCCGCTTTGGAAGCAATCGGTGCCACCCACGGGCAATCTGAACCGTCACTGGCAGAGTAAATATGTCTGCAGACTCGTCACAAACTCGGAGAGAAGTGAACATGTCAATCAATCGCGCCGCACCCAGCATTGCTACCCCCCTTCCCGGTTCGTTGACCGATGAGGCGATTGCCGTACGCGGGGCATTGCTTGAGCGGGGACTCGAGACGCCAATGATCAACAACGGCCTCAATCGCGACCAGCGGTACGAGGTCATTCGCGAGGCATTTGGCGACATCATGAACGCTCTCGGACTCGACCTACGCGATGACAGCCTTGAAGAGACACCTCACCGCATCGCGAAAATGTACGTCGACGAGGTGTTCGGTGGCCTGGACTACTCGCAATTTCCCAAAATCACTGTCATCGAGAACAAGATGAACGTTGAGGAGATGGTCTGCGTTGAAGATATCGATCTGACCAGTACCTGCGAACACCACTTCGTCACGATCGACGGATCCGCCAAGGTCGCGTACATCCCTAACGAAAAAGTCATTGGTCTGAGCAAAATCAATCGCCTCGTGCGATTTTTTGCCCAGCGACCCCAAGTGCAGGAGCGACTCACGCAACAGGTTCTGGTAGCGATGCAAACCCTACTAGGCACCGATAACGTTGCAGTCACTATTTCAGCGGTACACTACTGCGTCAAAGCGCGAGGGGTGAAAGACGGCAACAGCAGCACACGCACAACGTCACTGGGCGGCGTCTTCAAAACAGACCCTGCGTCACGTGCCGAATTCTTGAGCTGACCCGCTAAGCCACTAAAAACGACCTGATGTGGTCGGCGATCTCCGCCGCACCCTCCTCCATATGGGTGTGATGGGAGCCGGGCACGCGTGCCACGGTGCACTGAGCGATTTCCGTGACAGTCGCGAGCGCCGAGTCTAAACCGGCTCTGACTCGCAGCCCATTCTCAGCAATCAGAGCGAGTGTTGGCGCGGTTACCGCTCCATAGAAGGCTGAGCACATGACCGGCGTCAGTTTGATAGCGGAGGCGTGGTTCAAGCGCGGATCATGGTTGAGCACAAATCCGTCTGACACCCGCCGAATAGCGCGTGGCGCCAGCATTCGCGCACTTTCCTCTGAGAATCCCAGTCTAATCCGCGCAGAAACAAACTCCGCGTCATTCTGAAATACCCTGGGCGCATAGCCAGCTAACGCCTCGTGGTCTTTTTGGGCCTGCAAAAACTGCGACGCCGCAGATTCGTCCCCGGTTGGATAGGGCAGCACGCCGTCCAAAAGCACAAGATGCGAACACCGTGGCCCTAATGTAGCGGCGAGTAGTACCGAGATCGCCGCACCGCGGCTGTGTCCCAGAATTGCAAGCTCGGGCAGATCAAGCTGCGTGACGATCGACAATAATTGGGGTACGTCATCCCAGATGTGGTAAGTCGCGTCGGGCGACCGATGGTCGCTCAGCCCCTGCCCCGACAGGTCCAACGCAATCACGCGATAGTCAGTCAGCAGCGGACCCAGCGCGGCGAACGACAGCGCGTTATCCAGCCAGCCGTGCAGGGCTAAAATCGGATAGCCCTCGGGATTGCCCCACTCCAGACCCGCGTAGCGCAGTCCGTCTGCCGATACCGCTATCTCGCGGGGCGCCACCATTAAACAGAATCCTCATATATCACCGCCCTGAGGTAAGGACAGTGTCGTAAGGGGGAGACACCACCGCGCTGCAAACTCAAGACCTCAAGGGCGGAATAGCCTCCCGGGGCCAGCGGCGCTAGCGTCGCATCGTCGGCCCAATAAGAAATGGCCTGAGACACAAAAGGCTGATGAGACACCAAAATGACGTGTCGATTCGCGTCAAACTGCTCCTCGGTAAAACTCTCAGGACGGGCGCCGGGCGCCAGCGCCTCTAGCACCTCCAGCCTGTCTGGCTGAATGGCGTCGGCCAGCAGCTCGGCAGTCTCTCGGGTGCGACGGTAGGGACTAAAAAAAACCGCTGCCACCGGCGCAATACCAGTGCGTGAGCGCCATTGCTCGTAGCTCCCCGCCATCATCTGCGAATGCTCCCGCCCCAGGGGGCTCAGGGCGCGCTGCCCATCCGAGCGGCTCAACTCGGCCTCGCCATGGCGCCACAACGTCAAAATCACCTTATGTGCCGCTCATCTCCACCAGTAGCTTATTGAGTCGCGCAACATAGGAAGCCGGATCCTCGAGCGTCGACCCCTCGGCCAGCACTGCCTGATCCAGCAAGATCTGGGCAAGATCCGCAAACCGGTCCTCGTCGGCCTCCTCATCCAGCCGCTTCAGTAGAGGGTGCTCAACATTGATTTCCATAGTGGGCTTGGTCTCGGGCATCTCTTGCCCCGCGGCCTCCATAATCCGGCGCATCTGGGCTCCCATCTCATGTTCCGCTACGGTCAAACAAGCAGGCGAAGTCGTCAGGCGAATGGTTGGTCGAATACCCGCCACACGCTCGGCCAACACGGCCTGCATACGCTCGATCAACGATTCGCTCGCTTTTTCGGCTTCTTCGAGCGCTTTTTTCGCGTCATCGCTGTCGGCCTCATCTCCCCACTCTCCCTTCGCGCAGTCACGAAGGGGCTTACCGTCATACTCGCCCAGGTGACTCATCAGCCACTCATCAACACGATCAGATAGCAGCAGCACCTCTACGCCCCGCCGGCGAAGCGCTTCGATATGAGGACTGTTTTTGGCAGTAGCGTGATTTTCAGCTACCACGTAGTAAATCGATTGCTGATCGTCCTGCATGCTCTCAACATACTGCTTCAATGAGCGACGCTGCAGAGGCTCATCGTCATGCGTAGTGGAAAACCGCAGTAGGTCGGCAATCTTTTCCCGATTGGCGAAATCCTCAGCAGGCCCCTCCTTCAATACCGCACCGAAAGTGTCCCAGAACGCTTCATAATCCTCCGGCTGCTTGCCGGCCATTTTGGACAGCATATCGAGCACACGCTTCGTCAGCGCACCGCGGATTGATTCAACCTGCTGATTCTGCTGAAGAATTTCCCGGGACACGTTCAGCGGCAGATCACTGGAGTCCAGTACCCCCTTCACAAATCGCAGGTACATGGGCAGGAACTGCTCCGCCTCGTCCATGATGAACGTGCGCTGCACATACAGCTTCAGACCTCTCGCACCCTCTCGATGCCATAAATCAAATGGCGCCCGCTTGGGCAGATACAGCAACGAGGTGTATTCCAACTTTCCCTCGACTGCGTTGTGACTCCAGGTCAGGGCGTCCTCGAAGTCGTGGGAGATGTGCTTATAAAAAGCCTGATACTCGTCATCATTGATATCGGAACGGCTTCTCGTCCACAGTGCCTTCGCCTCGTTAACAGGCTGCCATTCGACTTCTTCAGACTCATTGCTTTCGGCCGATTCCTCGCCTTCAGCCGGCTTTGGCGGCTCAGGCATCATGACTGGAACCGAGATATGGTCGGAATACTTCTTGATTACCGACCTGACACGCCAGCTGTCCGCGAACTCCTCTGCGTCAGATTTCAAATGCAGAATAATGGTGGTGCCCGGGTTTTCCCGCTCAGCTTCGCTGACCGTGAATTCATCTTCACCAGCGGATTCCCAATGTGTTGCTGCGGAATCACCCGCTCTTCGCGTCAGCACCTCAACACGATCAGCGACAATGAATGAGGAATAGAAGCCTACGCCAAACTGCCCAATTAACTGGCTGTCTGCTTTTTGATCGCCGCTCAATTGCTCCATAAAAGCCGCGGTGCCGGATTTGGCGATGGTGCCGAGGTTCTCAATCACCTCCTCGCGTGACATGCCAATGCCGTTATCGTCGATTGTGATCGTGTTGTTCTCGGCGTCCGGGAGGACACGTATTCGATAATCACCGCTGGCGCCGCCCATGGTCGAGTCATTGATGACCGCGAACCGATGCTTATCAATCGCATCTGAAGCATTCGAGATCAGTTCCCGGAGGAAGATCTCGCGATTGGAGTAGAGCGAATGAATCATCAGCTGAAGCAGACGCTTTGCTTCAGTCTGAAAGCCCATCGTTTGTGTGGCGTCGGCCGTCATAACCGTGTTCCTTGGTGTGCGAGTGAAGGTGATGTGGGGCTCAATCGCCTTTTTTCAAGGCACTAGACGGAACGACAGACAAAAAAAAGCCCGCATGAGCGGGCTTTCCGAGATTCACTGCAGGCCTACCAGCCGGTCACTTCTTGCAGCGCGGCACCGATATCGGCCAGCGAGCGTACCGTGCGGACGCCTGCCGCCTCCAAAGCAGCGAATTTCTCATCCGCAGTACCTTTACCACCTGAGATGATGGCACCCGCGTGGCCCATACGCTTACCCTTGGGCGCTGTCACGCCTGCAATATAAGACACGACCGGCTTTGAGACGTTGCTGCGGATAAACTCCGCGGCCTCTTCCTCGGCGGTACCACCAATCTCGCCAATCATTACGATGGCTCCTGTGGCAGCGTCATCCTCGAAGAGCCCCAAAATATCGATGAAGTGTGACCCTGGAATCGGGTCACCACCGATACCTACGCAGGTCGACTGCCCGTACCCCACATCCGTGGTCTGCTTGACCGCCTCATAAGTCAGCGTACCGGAGCGCGATACGATACCCACTCTGCCCGGCAGATGAATGTCCGCGGGCATAATGCCGATTTTGCACTCTCCCGGCGTAATCACGCCGGGGCAGTTCGGGCCTATGAGCCTCACACCCAGCTCGTCACATTTCACCTTGGCGTCCAGCATGTCGAGCGTCGGTACGCCCTCAGTAATACAAACAATCAGCTCAATACCCGCGTAAGCCGCCTCAAGAATGGAGTCTTTGCAAAACGGCGCGGGTACGTAAATCACCGAGGCATTAGCCGCTGTTTGAGCGACCGCTTCTGAAACCGTGTTAAATACCGGCAAGCCGAGGTGCGTCTGCCCGCCTTTGCCCGGTGTCACACCACCGACCATCCGGGTGCCGTAGGCAATTGCCTGCTCAGAATGGAATGTGCCTTGAGAGCCCGTAAAGCCCTGGCAGATCACGCGGGTTTCGGCGTTGATCAAGATACTCATGCTACATCCCCTGCTGCAGCCACAACTTTCTGAGCAGCGTCCGTCAGGCTCTCCGCTGCCTCGATATTTAGCCCGCTCCCAGCCAGCACCTCACGGCCCAGCGCCGCGTTATTACCCTCCAGGCGGACGACGACGGGTACTGTGACACCGACCTCCTCTACCGCGCCAATCACGCCCTCTGCAATCAGATCGCACCGGACGATGCCGCCAAAAATATTGATGAGAACGGCTTTCACATTCTCGTCGGATAGGATGATTTTAAACGCTTCGGTGACACGCTCTTTCGTTGCGCCACCCCCGACGTCCAGAAAATTCGCCGGTGAGCCGCCGTGGAGCTTGACGATATCCATCGTGCCCATGGCCAGCCCTGCGCCATTGACCATACAGCCGATGCTTCCGTCCAGCGCCACGTAGTTCAGCTCCCACTGTGCGGCATGTGCCTCGCGCTCGTCTTCCTGAGAAGGATCGTGCATCGCCTCCAGCTCAGGCTGGCGGTACAAGGCATTTGAGTCCACAACGACCTTTGCGTCGAGACAGTGGAGATTGCCCTCTTCGGTAATCACCAGCGGATTCACCTCGATGAGCGCGAGATCCTTGTCCGCAAAGAGTTTTGCCAGGCCGAGAAAAATCGCAACGAACTGTTTGATCTGGACGCCTGACAGGCCAAGGCGGAAAGCAAGATCTCTGCCTTGAAAAGCCTGCGCCCCGACAAGCGGATCGATTTCGGTCTTGAGAATCTTTTCAGGCGTTTCTTCTGCGACTTTCTCGATTTCAACGCCTCCCTCAGTAGACGCCATGAAAACGACACGCCGCGACGCGCGATCGACGACGGCACCCAGGTAGAGCTCGTCTGCAATATCGGTACAGGACTCGACAAGGATGCGTGACACAGGCTGCCCGGAAGCGTCTGTTTGATAGGTCACCAGACGCTCGCCCAGCCACTGCTCGGCAAATTGCCCCACGGCATCCGGGCTGTCGACAAGCTTGACGCCCCCGGCCTTCCCTCGACCGCCCGCATGCACCTGGGCTTTCACAACCCAGCGCTCTCCGCCAATGTCCTGAGCCGCCTTGATCGCGGCCTCCGCGGAATCAACTGCAAAGCCAGTTGAAACGGGAAGTCCGTAGTCTGCAAACAGTGCCTTACCCTGGTACTCGTGCAAATTCATAGTTACCCCTTAATACACACCCGACTCATCAGTAGCGGGAACGACCGGGCAATCATTTCCGCGTGTCTCGTTGTTATCGTTTAGGCCGATTCACCATATGGATCGCTCGACCATCTACTGCCAATGCGGCCTCGTGAACCGCCTCTGACATGGTTGGGTGGCCAAAGACCATCAATTGCAAATCTTCGGTGCTGGCCGCCATCTCGATCGCGATCACAATCTGTTGGACCAGATCGGCAGCTGAAGGCCCCACTACATGAGCACCCAGAATTTGATCGGAATCCGCGTCGGACAGGATTTTGACCATTCCCTCTGTCTCGCCGGATGCGAGCGCTCGACCAATTGCAGCGAAAGGAAAAGTCCCGGCTTTGTAGTCAACACCCTCAGCCTTAAGCTCCTGCTCGGTCTTACCCACTGCGGCAACCTCAGGGTGTGTGTAGATAATCGAGGGAATCACGTCATAGTTGAGCTGCGCCGACTTACCGTGGATGCGCTCGGCGACCATGACACCCTCCTCGGATCCCTTGTGCGCGAGCATTGGGCCACGAACAATATCGCCCACTGCCCACACGCCGGGCGCTTCAGTCGCGCAATAGTCATTGACAAAGATAAACCCACGTTCATCCACCGTGACACCCGAGTCAGCAGAGAATAATCCCGTAGTTCGCGGGCTTCTGCCCACAGCGACAATCAAGCGATCAAATCGCTCCGTTTCGCTGGCATCGCCCTGCGAATAGGTGACGTCGACTCCGTCATCGCTCACGCTGACGCCCGTTACTCTCGCGCCCAGACGAATATCCAGTCCCTGCTTTGCAAAGATCTTGCCGGACTCCGCCGCGATCTGTTCGTCCATATTGGGCAAGAACTGATCCATTGCTTCCAGCATCACGACCTCTGCCCCGAGGCGCGCCCACACGCTACCGAGCTCCAGTCCGATCACACCCGCTCCTATCACTCCCAAGCGCTGCGGGACGGCCTCGAAGCACAGGGCACCGGTTGAGTCGACGACTCGGTCTCCGTCAACTGGAGCAGGAGGTATCGCCGCAGGCTCTGAACCCGCTGCTAACACGACGTGGTCTGCAGTGTAGGTCTGACTACTCCCGTCAGCCGAGGCAACCGCTACCTGTCGGCCGGCGTTGAGTGTCGCCGTTCCCGTAATAACGGTTATGCCGTTCGCTTTTAACAGGCCCGATACGCCACCCGTGAGCTGCGATACGATCTTTTCTTTACGGGCCATCATGCTGGCAATGTCGAGCGTCACGTCACTGATCCCAATACCGTGATCAGACAGATGTCCAGCCGCTTCGGCATACCGATGCGAACTATCCAGCAGCGCTTTTGAGGGGATGCAGCCCACATTCAGGCACGTCCCGCCGAGCTGAGGCTGATCATTCGATCCCACGTTCTGCTCAATCACGGCCGTCTTCAGGCCAAGCTGCGCGCACCGAATCGCACAGACGTAGCCCGCTGGCCCCGACCCGATCACAATTACTTCAAATGAGTCTGACACGCTTACCTCCTCCCTTAGAGCTGCAGCAGAATCCGCGCGGGATCCTCGATCAGTCCTTTAATGGCGACCAAAAACTGAACGGCTGTTTTACCATCGACGAGCCGATGATCATATGAAAGCGCCAAGTACATCATGGGCTGTATCACCACTTCACCGTTCATGGCGATAGGACGCTCTTGAATCGAGTGCATGCCGAGGATGCCCGTCTGAGGCGGGTTGAGAATGGGCGTTGAGAGTAGCGACCCAAAAACTCCGCCATTCGACACAGTGAAGGTGCCACCCGTCATATCTTCAATCGTCAGCTTTTTGTCTTTTGCCTTCGCACCAAATTCCGCAATCGCTGCCTCGACATCAGCAATGCTCATGAAATCGGCGTCACGCAGCACTGGCACCACGAGTCCTTCGTCGACGGAAACCGCCACGCCGATGTCCTGATAGCCGTGATACACCACATCGTTGCCGTCAATTGAGGCATTCACCTCAGGAAAACGCTTCAAGGCCTCACAAGCTGCCTTAACAAAGAATCCCATGAATCCCAGTCGTGTCCCGTTGTGAACCGACTCGAACTCGTCTCGGTATTGCTTGCGGAGCTTCATCAAAGGCGCCATGTTGACCTCGTTGAATGTCGTCAGCATTGCCGTTTGTTGCGTTGCGCCCAGCAGCCGCTCAGCGATGCGAGCGCGCATCCGTGTCATCGGCACGCGCTTCTCGACCCGCTCACTGGTCGGACCGTCTACCGAGACCGGAGCATCTCCAGCGTCCTGGCTTTCAGCGGAAGCAGTGGCAGCTTCGGGCTGGCCGACCGCTGCGTTGTCCTTGAGATAGCCGAGCACATCTTCCTTCAACAATCGCCCGCCCTTACCCGTAGCGCTGATCGCGTCGGGCGAGAGTCCATGCTCGTCGAGTAGCGCCCGGACAGCAGGCCCCATGGGAACCGCGTCAGCGCCGCTTGCATCCGCATCGGGCTGCACAACCGTAGCCGTTGCAGGCGCATTAGTGGCAGCAGATGCCGAAACCTCTCCAGGGGTGAGAGTGGCCAGCAAAGCCTCGCTGACAATCGTCTCACCTGCTTCAATTAAAACAGCTGACAATACACCCGACTCTGGCGCCACCACTTCCATAACGACCTTGTCGGTTTCGATTTCGACCAAGAGTTCGTCGCGGGCAACCGTCTCACCTGGCTGTTTATGCCATGCGGCGACTACGCCGTCTGCAACGGACTCAGGAAAAGTCGGCGCTTTGATTTCCACTGTCATGACAGCGTCCCCTTTCTAAAATCCCCAGGGCATTGGCCCCAGTGCTTCATCAATAAATGCTTCCTGCTCACGCAGATGCAGAGCGGAGTAACCGGCAGCGGCTGACGCTGACGGTTCCCGGCCGACATAGCGTAAATACACGTCCACTTTCTCGCGTTGTACAACGGTAGAAAGACGGCTCTGCATCGCGTACCAAGAGCCCTGATTTTTTGGCTCCTCTTGCACCCAGACCGCGTCCTCTAAATTGGGGTACTGCGCGAGTACAGACTGGAGATCGAATCTCGGAAACGGGTACATCTGCTCGATACGGATAATCGCGATATCCTCGATGTCGCGCTTCCGCCTAGCTGACCTCAGGTCGTAAAAAACTTTTCCGGAACACATGACAACGCGCTTCACTGCCGTCGGGTCGATTGCGTCCGTCTCATCGATCACCGTCTGAAAGACCCCGCCCGACAATTCCTCGAGTTGCGATACAGCTTCCTTGTGCCGCAGCAAGCTCTTGGGAGTCATGACGATGAGCGGCTTGCGCAAAGGCCTGATCGCCTGACGCCGCAACATATGAAAAACCTGCGCGGGCGTACTGGGAATACACACCTGTATATTGTCCTCTGCGCACAGCTGCAGGAACCGCTCAAGCCGAGCGGACGAATGCTCGGGCCCCTGCCCCTCGTATCCGTGCGGCAAAAGCATGGTCAAGCCGCAGAGACGGCTCCACTTGTTCTCACCGCTTGAGATGAATTGATCGATAACGACCTGTGCGCCGTTAGCAAAATCGCCAAATTGCGCCTCCCACACAACCAGCCCGGTGGGCGATGTCGTGGCGTAACCGTACTCAAAGGCCAGTACGGCCTCCTCTGATAACAGGGAGTCGTAGATCCTGAAAGGCGCCTGCTCTTCACTGAGATGCCTCAACGGTACGTAGGCCTCACCATCGCGCTGACTATGCACCACTGCATGGCGGTGGCTGAACGTTCCCCGTCCGACGTCTTGCCCCGTCAGCCTGACGGGATAACCTTCGTCCAACAACGACGCGTACGCCATCGTCTCCGCAAAGCCCCAGTTCACTTCCAATGCGCCGGCGCCCATTTTGAGTCGATCCGACATCAGTTTTTTGACAACGCGATGAGCCGCCACAACCTCAGGCACGGCGTTAACCTGCTCTGACAATATCTTCAACGTGCCCAGCGGCACAGCGGTATCCGCCGCGACATCCCAACGGTGGCCGATATAGGGAGACCAATCGACAAACATCGCTTTATTGGGCTCTGACACCAGCGAGCTGACCAAGGGCTCATCGCGCTCAAGCGCCTCACGATACTGCTCGACCCAATCGTTATCGTCCTGGTCACTCAGCAAACCTTCACTGATGAGACGCTGCGCATACAGGGTTCGGGTGGAGTGATGTGATTTGATCTTTTCGTACATCGCCGGCTGAGTCACCGAGGGTTCGTCTGCCTCATTGTGACCACGCCGCCGATAACAGACGAGATCAATGACGACATCCTTGTTGAACTGATTGCGGTAATCCACCGCTAACTGCGTCACGAAGACGACCGCCTCGGGGTCATCGCCGTTAACGTGAAAAATGGGCGCCTGCACCATTTTTGCAATGTCCGTGCAGTACTCCGTTGAGCGCGCGTCCTCGCGCTCACTGGTGGTGAATCCAATCTGATTATTCAACACGATGTGCAATGTGCCGCCGGTACGATAGGCCCGGGTCTGGGACATCTGAAACGTTTCCATGACGACGCCCTGGCCCGCAAAGGCCGCGTCGCCATGAATGACGATTGGCACCACCGACTCACCAAGCGGATCCTCACGGCGATCCTGTCGCGCGCGTACGGAGCCTTCCACCACTGGTGACACAATTTCCAGATGAGAAGGGTTAAAGGCCAGCGACAGGTGCACTTCACCACCCGGGGTCATCATGTTCGAGGAAAAGCCCTGGTGATACTTCACGTCACCTGACCCGATATAAGTCGCGCGCCCCTCGAATTCGTCAAATAAGTCGACGGGGTTTTTGCCCAGAATGTTGACCAACACATTCAATCGACCGCGGTGCGCCATACCGATACAAATTTCCTTGGCGCCGTAACCCCCAATGCGCTGAATCGCCTCGGCCATCATCGGGATCAGGCTCTCGCCACCTTCAAGGCCAAAACGCTTCGTTCCCGGGTATTTACTACCCAACGAGCGCTCCAAACCCTCTGCACCGTTCAGCTGCCGCAGAATATTCAGACGTTGCTGCGGGCTGAATTCAGGCGCACTGCGCACCGCTTCCATGCGACTCATGATCCAGTGTCGCTCCTCGGTGTCGACAATGTGCATGAATTCAGCGCCCACCTGAGAGCAGTAGGTCGCCTCTAGATCCGCCCTGATCTGCGCCAACGTCGCCTCAGCACGCCCGAAATACACGGTGCCTACCTGAAACGTTGTATCCAGGTCTGCGTCGCTGAGCTCGTGAAAGCCCAGCGTTAAATCGGGAACGAGCCCGCGATTGGTCAACGCCAGCGGATCAAGATTCGCTTGCTGGTGCCCTCTCTGGCGATAGGCCGAGATCAGCTGTACGACTCGGACCTGCTTGCGCTCGTATTCCGTTGCGTGGGAGTCGTGAGAGGCAGTCGCATCCGTTCGCACGCGCATCTTCGAAATGCGCGCAAATCGTTCCCGCAATACCGAATGTGGAACGTCGTGAATCGCGGTGGTGTCAGTCGGAACGCGGGGAAGTTGATCGAAGTAATCACGCCACTCGATCGGTACGCCACTCGGGTCTTGCAGATAGGTTTCGTACAGCGCGTCAACGTATTCCGCGTTTCCGCCTGAAATGTGCGAGGAAGCCCACTGCTCCAGCATCCCCGTTAATGATGTTGCCTGCGTCACAGAAGCCCCCCTCTGCAGCAACGCTTTTGATGCACCCTAGGTGAGCGCCCCTTTTCTTCTAGTTTATGCAGTGGTGACCCAAAAAGCGCGCGCGCATGCCACCGTAGCGCCGGCAATACTGCCAATCCCAGCCGATTCTCTCAGCGTTATTATTTTGAGTTATGCGCCCTATAACTAAATGGGATCATAATATAACTAACAGCTATGCGATGCGGCGAGGTTAGGTCGCGCGATTTAACAGCATCGTTCGGATGTGGCCGATCGCCTTGGTAGGATTGAGGCCCTTAGGGCAGACATTGACGCAATTCTGGATGCCATGGCATCGGAAAACACTGAAGGGGTCATCGAGCTTCGACAACCGATCTTCCGTTGCGGTGTCACGACTGTCCGCCAAGAATCGATAGGCTTGAAGCAGTCCGGCTGGACCGACGAAACGGTCCGGGTTCCACCAGAAGGACGGGCAACTCGTAGAACAGCACGCACACAGGATGCATTCATACAACCCATCCAGCTGCGCACGCTCTTCGGGAGTTTGCAGGCGTTCGATAGCAGGTGCCGGCGTGGGGTTCTGCAAGTAGGGCTGTACCTTCTCGTACTGTGCGTAGAAAAGACTCATATCGACCACCAGGTCACGAATAACCGGAAGACCTGGCAATGGCCGTATCACCAGCTTGTCCCCTTTCACCGTCTCAGACAGCGGCGTGATACAAGCGAGACCGTTTTTGCCGTTCATATTCAGACCATCCGACCCACAGACGCCTTCGCGACAACTCCTGCGGTAGGTAACGCTGCCGTCGTGCTCCGCCTTAATGAGCTCCAGCACGTCCAGTACCATCAAATCCTTGCCGTCCGTCTCGACAGAGAAATCCTGCATGAACGGCGCGTCATCGGTTTCGGGGTTGTAGCGGTAGAGGCTGACCTGTAGCATTGACCGATACTCCAATCTAATCAGTAACTTCTGGCTTTGGGCTGGAACGTCTCAACAGTGTTAGGTGTGAAATTCACACCCCGCTTTGACACCTTCTTGTTTTCGCTGTGATAGAGCGAGTGGCACAACCAGTTCTCGTCGTCCCGCTCTGTAAAATCTTCTCGCGCATGAGCACCGCGGCTCTCATCGCGAGCCTCGGCAACTATAGCGGTCGCCTCAGCAGTCTCAAATAGATTCTGAAGCTCAAGACATTCAATACGCGAGGTGTTGAATGCGCTTGAACGATCGGCCAACGCCACATTTTCGACCCGGCCACGCAAATCCGCGAGCTTCGCGATACCTTCACGCATAAATTCGCCGGTACGGAATACGCCAAAATGGTTCTGCATGATCTCCTGCAGCTCGCGACGCAGCGGCGCGACTTGCTCTCCCGACTCGCGTTCGTTCAAGGCGTTGAGCCGCTCTCCCGCTGCCTCAATATCTGTCTGAGAGGCGTCACGCAGTTCAATGCCTTCACGCAATGACTTTTCAATGAACAATCCCGAGGCACGGCCGAATACCACGAGGTCCAAGAGGGAGTTACCGCCCAAGCGGTTAGCGCCGTGCACCGACACACAAGCCACCTCTCCACAGGCGTACAAGCCCGGGATCACCGCATCGTTGCCGTCGGCATCCACTGTAAGGGCCTGACCGTGAACATTAGTGGGAATGCCGCCCATCATGTAGTGACACGTCGGCACCACAGGAATCGGCTCTTTCACAGGGTCAACGTGAGCAAACGTCCGGCTCAACTCACAGATCCCGGGTAACCGCGACTCGAGCACCTCCTCACCCAGGTGGTCCAACTTCAACTTAACGTGGTCACCGTTAGGACCACAGCCACGCCCCTCAAGAATCTCGAGAACCATTGAGCGCGCTACGACGTCGCGCCCTGCTAGGTCTTTTGCGTTGGGCGCGTAGCGCTCCATGAAGCGTTCGCCGTCTTTATTGATGAGATAGCCGCCCTCTCCTCGGCATCCTTCGGTAACCAGAGTGCCCGCACCATAGATGCCGGTGGGATGAAACTGCCACATCTCCATATCCTGCGCAGGCACGCCAGCGCGTAACGCCATCCCCATACCATCGCCGGTGTTGATGTGTGCGTTCGTGGTGGAGGCATAAATTCGACCTGCCCCGCCGGTTGCGAAGACCGTCGCTTTGGACTTTACGTAGACCGTCTCGCCTGTCTCGATGCAAATGGCAATGACACCGACTACCGCACCGTCCTGATTCTTCACCAGATCGACGGCAAACCACTCGTTGAAGAACACCGTCTCGTTCTTGATATTGTTCTGGTAGAGCGTGTGCAGCAAAGCATGTCCGGTCCGGTCTGCCGCGGCACAAGTCCGCGCGGCCTGACCGCCTTCACCATAGTTTTTTGACTGCCCACCGAAGGGCCGCTGATAAATGCGCCCCTCTTCGGTGCGGGAGAAAGGCAGACCCATGTGCTCAAGCTCAAAAATCGCCTCGGGACCGACAGAGCACATGTATTCAATGGCGTCCTGATCCCCAATGTAGTCAGACCCCTTCACCGTGTCGTACATGTGCCAACGCCAGTCATCCTGCGGGTCCGCACTTGCGATGGCGCAGGTAATGCCGCCCTGCGCTGAAACTGTATGGGAACGCGTCGGAAAAACCTTTGAAATCACGGCAGTCTTATAGCCTGACTGCGCCAGTTGCAACGCCGCTCGCATGCCTGCGCCGCCGCCGCCTACAATCACCCCATCAAACGATATTGTTCTCATAATCCTAGCTGTCCCAGCAAATTCTTTGGTCTTTCAAGTTCGTCTGTCAGCGCACGCTGATCGAACAAAATCAACTCCAGACGATGACGATAATCCAGATCACATATCCCACCAGCGAGAGCGAGGCTCCAAGCTGGCAGAGCAGTCGGATGGCGTTACCCTTGGGCCCGAGCATTCTCTCGGTCAAATAGTCAGTAAACACTGACCACAGGCCGATCCACGCATGGGCCGCCAACGACAACGAAGCCATCAAGGTAAAAACCTTCATCCACGTCTGGTCGAACAACGCTCGCCATGAAGTGTAGTCAACTGAACCGAGTAACTGGTACGCGATAAAAAGAAAATATGAGAGAAGAACCAGCGACGTCACACGCTGGACGAGCCAGTCAGACAAGCCCGTTCGACTGAAACTGGTTACTGATGTCACCATATCAGAGCCCCCCATGCGCCGGCGCCCAGCGCCGCTAAAGCGAAGACTATTCGTGCGCCGATGACGCCGCCTTGCATCGTCTCACCGACACCCGCATCCATGATCAGGTGCTTCACACCTGCCAAAGCATGGTAGGTGAGCACCGATGCGATGCCCCATGCGACGAATCGGGGGAATGGCGAGCCGAGAATTGATGCCACATGATTAAAAGATGCCTCGGAGGCGAGACTCATATCCAACGCCCACAACATCAAGAAGCTGGCAAAGAACATCAGCACCCCCGTCACGCGATGTGTGATGGAGGCATAGGCCGTTACCGGCAGATTGATCGTCCCGATATCAAGATTGACGGGGCGAGGGTCTTTCGAAGTCGATCTCACGTTTTCTCTCAGGGTCATTGCGGTATCGTCAACGCGCGTGCGCTGAGCAGCGGTCGTTGGCGGGCGAAAGTATAGGTGGGCAAAGAATTGATTACAATTTTTGGGGCAGGCTCCCCACAACTGAATAGATGTGCCGATTCATCGCAAGACAAGATGCGATGAAAATCCCTGCCAAAGCGCCATTCAAATTGACATAACAGGCCGTCAGCATTAGTTTGGCAAGCTCCTGAAATCTGTCGCGGTAACTGACCCCATGAGCGAAAAACACGCCACCCTGAACCTCACTCAAGAGGACGGCTCAGAGCATAGTATTGATCTCGCCGTTCATTCAGGCACCTTGGGTCCGGACGTCGTCGATGTGGGCAAGCTGACGGCAAGCGGCTATTTCACCTACGACCCAGGATTCACTTCAACCGCGTCCTGTGAGTCGCAAATCACGTTTATCGACGGTGAGAAAGGCGTGCTGCTCCACCGCGGCTACCCCATTGAGCAGCTAGCCGAACATTCGGACTATCTCGAAACCTGCTATCTGCTCTTAAACGGCGAACTGCCAACCGCCGAGCAAAAAGCGGAGTTCGTGGGCATTATGACGCGCCACACGATGGTTCATGAGCAGATCAGGACGTTCTTCAACGGATTTAGACGCGACGCTCACCCCATGGCCATCATGTGCGGCGTCGTCGGCGCATTATCGGCGTTTTATCATGATTCCACCGACATCTCGGATCCCTGGCACCGCGAAGTTGCCGCGTTCCGCCTGATCGCGAAAATGCCAACAATCGCGGCCATGAGCTATAAGTTCTCGATTGGCCAACCCTTCATGTACCCGGATAACCGACTCGACTACTCGGCTAATTTTCTGCACATGATGTTTGGCAACCCCTGTGAACCGACCACGGTCTCACCGACCATCGCCCGCGCGATGGACCGCATCTTTCTATTACACGCAGATCACGAACAAAACGCCTCGACCTCTACCGTGCGTTTGGCCGGCTCCTCACAGGCAAACCCCTTCGCCTGCATCGCAGCAGGCATCGCCGCACTATGGGGCCCCTCTCACGGCGGCGCAAACGAAGCCGTCGTCAAGATGCTGGAGGAAATTGGCTCGGTCGATCGGATCGACGAGTTTGTTGCCAAAGCCAAGGACAAAAACGATCCCTTCCGACTAATGGGCTTTGGGCACCGGGTCTACAAGAACTTTGACCCCCGCGCAAAAGTCATGAAACAAGCGGCAGATGAAGTACTAGCAGAGCTCGGCATCCAGGATGAGAACTTGGAGATCGCCAAACGATTGGAAGAGATCGCCCTGAAGGACGAGTATTTCATAGAGAAGAAGCTCTACCCCAACGTCGACTTTTACTCAGGCATCATCCTGAAGGCACTGGGCATACCCACCTCGATGTTTACTGTCATCTTCGCCATAGGCCGAACCGTTGGCTGGATTGCGCACTGGAACGAGATGATTGGTGGCTCGTATCGCATTGGACGACCCCGACAGCTATACACAGGTGAGGCTCAGCGAGATTTCGTGCCTCTGGACCAGCGCTAAAGCCCAATGCCGACCGCTGCCGTCATCTCGGGCTCTGGGCTCTATACGCCCCCTGAGACTATCAGTAACGAGGAACTCGTCGCATCCTTCAATGCATGGGTGGATATTCACAACGAAACCCACAGTGACCAGATCGCAAGCGGCGAGCTAGAACCCAAGACACATTCCTCTGCTGACTTCATCGAGAAGGCGTCGGGCATCAGATCGCGCTATGTGATCAATAAGTCCGGCATCCTGGACCCGCATCGAATGGTGCCGGATATTCCGGAGCGTGATAACACTGACCAATCAGTGATGTGTGAGATTGCATGCCATGCCGCACGTGAGGCAATGCAAGCCGCAGGCGTCACCGCCGCGGACATCGACGCCGTGATTGTTGCCGCTTCAAACATGCAACGCGCTTACCCCGCTGTGGCGATTGAAGTACAAGCCGCACTGGGCGCGACGGGGTTTGCCTTTGACATGAACGTGGCGTGCTCATCGGCAACTTTCGGCATTCAGCAGGCCAGCGATACTGTCAGATCCGGCAGCGCGCGCAGGGTGCTAGTGGTCAACCCGGAGATTTGCACGGGACACTTGAATTTCCGCGACCGAGACTCCCATTTCATTTTTGGCGACGTCGCGACTGCTGTCGTCGTGGAAAGCGCCGAGTCGGCCGCTGAACAACAAGGCTGGGAAATTCTCGATACCCGCATGCAAACGCTGTTCTCAAACAACATTCGCAACAACTTCGGCTTCCTGAATCGCGCTGACGAGGCAGGCGTGGGGCAATTAGACAAACTTTTCGTGCAAGAAGGCCGGAAGGTATTCAAAGAAGTGTGCCCTGCAGTCGCCGAGCAGATCAGTTCACAGCTCGATGCCATGGGCATCGCCCCGGACGACCTCAAGCGTATCTGGCTGCACCAAGCCAACCGCAACATGAATGATTTAATCGCGCGAAAGGTATTTGGCAGAGACCCCTCACCCGAAGAATCGCCGACTATTCTGGACGAGTATGCCAACACGTCGTCCGCCGGATCCATCATTGCGTTCCATAAACATAGCGCGGATTTGGCAACAGGGGACTTGGCGGTTTTATGCTCGTTCGGTGCGGGCTACAGCATCGGCTCCATCATGCTTAGACGTCTCTAGAAAGCGTTAGTCAGAGACCTCAAGCGCCGCCCCCCTTGCTAGGACCCTGCATCCAACGCGGTAGCCACTGCGTCAAGCAGCTGCGTCGTTTGCTCCATTGTCCCAACCGATACGCGAAGCCACTCTGCAATACGGGGCTTGTCCCAGCGTCGCACAATCACATCCTTCGTGCGCAGTGCATCAAAAATGGCCTTGCCCGACATCGCTTCGTGCCGCGCAAACAAAAAGTTCGCGGCAGAGGGGAGCACTTCAAAGCCCTGATCGATCAGTCCCTGTCGCATTGCCTCGCGACTCTGCACGACGAGGCCTGAGGACTTCTCAAACCAAACGCGATCGCGCACAGCCGCCGTCGCAGCCGCCTGTGCGATCGCATCAAGTGGATAGGAATTGAAGGAGTCTTTAATGCGGCTCAGTCCGTCAATCAGTTCGGGATTCGCTAACGCATAGCCCACCCGCATCCCCGCCAAAGCATGGCTTTTCGATAGGCTGCGACTCACGATGAGGTTGTCATATTGGTGCACCAGCGGTGCAGCCGTCTCCGCACCAAAACCGTGATAGGCCTCATCAATAATGACCAATCGGTCGCGGTTCGAGCTGACAAGCGATTCAAGCTCTTGCGACGACAACGCGAGACCTGTCGGAGCATTGGGGTTCGCGAGCACCACGGGATGCGGCGAATTACATAGTGCTGCGATATCCACTGAAAAATCGCTTTGTAGCGGGACCTCTATCAATAGAGAGTCGTGCAGATCTGCCCAGACCGGGTAGAACCCGTAGGTCGTATCGAGTGTCTGCACGGTCCGGCTTGACAAACAAGCTGCCCACGAATGGGCAAGCACTTCATCCGACCCGTTTCCAACAAAGACCTGCCTTGCCGACAAGCCCTCGGCGTCGGCGATCGCCTCTCGCAAATCATTCGCCAGGGGATCGGGGTAGCGACGCAACTGATCTGCCTGCACCTGCGCAATGGCGGCCATGACAGAATCAGCGGGTTCAAGCGCGTGCTCATTGGTATTCAGCTTGACGACGGTTTGTGACGCGGGCTGCTCACCCGGCACATAGGGCTTCAGACCCCCGACCTTTTTGACCCAAAATCGACTCATCAAACCATCCAAAAAAGATCGGTGCACCCCCCAGATGCCCTGTATGATATCAGGTCGTACAGGCTGGATGAGGCCAGAGGCGTCAGCGGTCCGCAGACCCCTGCATTGGCACGATACGATCATTCGGGAAAACCAGCCGGAATACGCTGCCCTTCCCCACCTCGCTGTCGACAAAAAGCTTGGCGTCGTGAGAAACCGCTACGTGTTTGACAATGGCGAGCCCCAGTCCCGTACCGCCGGTTTCCTGACTGCGGCTTTTTTCAACCCGGTAGAACCGCTCGGTCAGGCGCGGAATATGTTTGGGCTCAATACCTTCACCCATATCCTCAACAGCGAGCGACGGCCCCACAACCGTATCGGCCCAACGGATTGTCACTGCCCCATCGCTATATTTGAGCGCATTCACGACCAGGTTACTGATCGCGCTCCTGAGCTCAGTGGCGCTTCCCAGAATCCGGTGGTTGGAAGTGGCATCTAATGAGATCTCGCGGTCAGGCCACGCGGCAGTCAAGCTATCTCGGATGTCCACCAAAAGATCGATGACATGTATTTCATCATCTTTCCTCTCGCCCTCCACGCTTTCTATACGAGACAGCCACAGTAGATCCTCGATCAGGCGTTCCATACGCTTCACTTGGGTGTCCATTGACCCAAGCGATTTATGCAGCGTTCGGTCAGACGCGTCAGCGAAGGACTGCAAAGTTTCTATGTAGCCTTTAATTACGGTCAGCGGCGTTCGAAGTTCGTGGGAGACGTTTCCAACAAAGTCTCGTCGCATACGCTCTAACTTGTCCTGTTCCGTGACATCTTTCACGAAGACCAGTCGATCCTCAGCGCCAAAGTTTGAAAACTCAAACTGTATGCAGAACTCGGGATCTGGCCCGGGCTTGACGCGCAGAGGCTTTTGAAAAATCTCCTTCTTAACGTAGCGCTTGAGCTGCTTGCCGGGAATCACATCGGAGAGCGGCTTCCCCTCCTCCTCTTCAAAGCGAATGCCAAGGAGGTACTCCGCCGCATCGTTGCACCAAACGAGCCGGGTATCGGAGTTAATGATCAGGGCCGCATCGCGCATTGAGGCGAGGGATTCCTTGAGGTACGGCTGAGACCGCCGAGCCCTGGCAGGCGAAGCGGGTGCCCGACTCCTGAGTACATAGACATCGTGCAGAACACCTCGGACACCCGAACCACCGATAGGTGGCACGTCATCCGGGTCAGCGAACCACTCGTAGAGCTTTGCTAATTGCCAACCCCAGTAAAGGGCAAGGCAGGCAACACACAATGCGCCTGAAAGTTTCCAGTCAGCCGTGATCAACCAGCAAGTAAAGGCCAGACCTACGGTGACAACGAGAGGGCGAAACTCGAGAATGAAAAAGTTTGGCCGGGTCACGACACCGACAGATCTCTGGGTGAAAAGCGGTACCCCGTCCCTCGGACAGTCTGAATAAGATCCGCGTATACCGCGTTACCCGCCTGCAACGCCTTGCGCAGACGCCTGATATGAACGTCTACGGTTCGCTCCTCAACATAGACATTCGCACCCCACACCCGATCCAGTAGTTGCGTGCGAGAGTAAGCGCGCTCTGGATGGGCCATAAAAAAATGCAGTAACTTGAACTCCGTCGGCCCCATCTCGAGTGGCTTGCCCTCAAGTAGGACTCGCCGGCTGTCGGTCTCTAATACGAGATCACCGACTTTAAGCGCGCTGCCCGCTTGATCGCTCGAGGTTCGGCGAAGCAACGCCTTCATTCTTGCAATCAGCTCCTTCGGCGCAAAGGGTTTGGTCATGTAGTCGTCGGCACCCACCTCCAAACCCTGAATCACATTGTCTTCGTGAGTCTTAGCCGTCAGCATGATGACCGGTAGTGACTGCGTCGCTTCTTCCTTTTTCAGCCGTCGCAAGAGTTCAATCCCGCTACCGCCCGGTAGCATCCAGTCCAGCAGCACGATATCGGGAATATCGTCGGTGATTACTCGGTAAGCCTCGTGGATATCCCGAGCTTCCAAACACTCAAAATCGGATATCTCTAAAGCCAGCCTCAGCATCTCACGAATACTGGACTCATCATCAACGACCAGCACTTTTTTCGACGTCATTTTGCCTCCACGATAAGATCACATAACGGCGCTATGCCATTACATGAAATTGATGTGACATTTACATGACTGCGAGCTGGGGTACGCGCCACCGGTGCATCTACCACCAGTCAAACCAGCCCCTGGGCTCAAGTTCTTCAGAACACTCCTGGAGTTGGCTGTTGTATTGATTCGCTTTCCGATCGACCTTGCGGGCGACATCTACCAGCCAATCTTTACTGCGGTAGCTCTGCTTTCGATAACCGCCGTGCCCCTCGTGATACGCTAAATAGAGCCGGAACGCATCCTGCTTATCAATGCCAAGCTCCTTGTTCGAAACATTGTTGTACCAGCCTACGAAATCGATCGCATCACCGAAATCGTCTCGGTCCGCGCCGTAATTACCGGTGCTGCGCTGGTACCACTCCCACGTGCTGTCTTTGGCCTGCGAGTATCCGTAGGCATCCGATGGACGGGGCCCTGGAATAACACCCCACAGCTTTTTCCGCGGCGGTTTCGCCGTGGCGACAAAGCGGGATTCTTGATGCATAAACGCCATGGAAACAGAGACCGGCACGCCCCATCGCGCGCGCGATTCTTTCGCATCCTCATACCAGCCCGATTTCTCTTTAAAGATGTCACAAACATTATCAACTTGCTCCGGCGGCGAAGTCACACAAGCTGGTAGCAGCGCTACCACCATGAACACCGCCAGAGGTTGGGACACTCGCCTCGTCATTTCAACTCCTCCACCAACGTCAGCCACTCTGACTCATCAATGATCTCAATACCCAGGGCTTCCGCTTTCTTGCGCTTGCTGCCAGCACCCGGGCCCGCCAATACGGTAGTGGTTTTAGCCGATACGCTACTCGCCGTTTTCGCCCCCAACGCTCGCAGCCTCTGCTCGGCGTCATCGCGCCCCATAGACTCAAGTTTGCCCGTCACGACCCATATGGTGCCTGCTAGGGGACCATCTCCGCTGGCGATAGATACAGCTGGCCAGTTGACCCCCGCGGTGAGTAGCGCGGCGATCACCTCTTGATTACGCGAATCCAGCACGAAAGCGCGAATGTGCTTTGCAACGATCGGGCCCACGTCATCAACATCCTCTAATGTCTCAACGGGGGCTGCCATCACCTCCTCGAGCGTCAGGAAATGACTAGCCAACGCTCGCGCGGTCGCTTCTCCTACCTCGCGAATACCCAGCGCATAGATGAGTCGTGGCAACGTCGTGGCTTTCGACTGATCGATCGCTTCGATCAAATTTTCACTGGATTTCATCCCCATTCTGTCCAGCCCAGACACTGTTGCGACATCGAGGGAGAAGAGGTCCGCTACGGTAGAAATCAGCGCTTCGTCGACCAGCTGATCGATCAACTTATCGCCCAAACCCTCAATGTCCATCGCTTTCCGCGAAGCAAAATGTCGTATCACCGCTTTGAGCTGCGCGCTGCAGCTCATGCCGCCCACGCAACGAACCACTGCTTCGCCGTCCTGTCGGTCTACGTCGGAGCCGCACTCAGGACAGGCTTTGGGGAAAACGATCTTGGTTCTGGCGGCGTCTGGCAAGCCATCCTCGTCCTGCACGACTGAGACGATCTGTGGAATCACGTCCCCCGCGCGACGGACCACTACCCGATCACCAATACATACCCCAAGTCGTTCTATTTCGTCACTGTTGTGCAATGTCGCATTGCTGACCGTGACTCCGCCGACAAAGACAGGGTCCAAGCGCGCAACCGGTGTGATAGCGCCAGTCCGCCCTACCTGAAAATCGACGCCAAGTAGACATGTGCTGACCTCTTGCGCGGGGAACTTCCGGGCGATCGCCCATCTAGGAGCTCTGGAAACAAAACCCAGCCGCTCCTGCTGGGCGATAGAGTTGACCTTGAAAACAATGCCGTCTATGTCAAAAGGAAGCGCCTCACGTTGCGCAGCAATAGATTCGTAGTAGGCCTCGCAGGCCTCAACACCCGTGACAGTCTCCATGTAATCGGAGACAGGAATGCCCCATTGACTCAGCTGCCGAAGCGTTGCGTCGTGGCAGTCAGGTAAATCACCTTCAACCACGCCCACTGAATAAGCCGTGAAGGACAAGGGCCTTTTCGCTGTGATACGTGAATCGAGTTGCCGCAAGCTACCCGCCGCGGCGTTGCGCGGATTCACAAAGACTTTTTCTCCCAATGCGCTGGCGCGGGCATTCATCTTGTCAAAGGCATCAGTAGGGATAACCACCTCACCGCGCACCTCGAGATACGAGGGGATATCCTCGCCTTCCAGCGTCAACGGCACGTTCTGTACGGTACGAATATTCGCCGTGACATTTTCACCGGTACTGCCATCACCACGGGTAGCCGCCAGCACCAATTCGCCGTTCGCGTAGACAATACTGACCGCCACACCGTCAAGCTTTGGCTCGCAGCAATACGCGACGTCATGGACCTTGAGCCGCTCTGACACACGCCTGTGAAAGTCACTCAGATCCTCTCGAGAAAACGCATTATCCAGCGACAGCATTGGTCGCCGATGAGTCACAGACTCAAAGGAGGACAGTGGAGCAGAGCCCACACGCTGAGTCGGAGACGTCGAGCGCTTGAGCGTCGGGTGTTCTGCCTCTAACTCTTGCAGGCGACGCATCGCGGCATCATAGTCCGCGTCCGGCACCAGAGGAGCATCCTCCTCAAAGTACGCTTTTGACCAACGCGAGAGTTGCGCGGTGAGTGCGGCGACCTCATCCTCGGGAGACAGAGTCATCAAGTCAGTTCCGGCGAACGAGCAGTCGTCTCTCCAGCTCGCGAATCTGCTGGCGCATATGCTCTAGGCTCTGACGTGTCACGACACTTCTCGTCTCGTCCTGAACGTCCCCATCCAACTGCTTCGCCACCACCTTGACGGTTTCGTACATGTAGTCGAAAGCTTTCAGCATGTCAGCAGGGCCGGGCAGGGTGACAAAAAACATCAGGCCGCGGGTTTGCAATGGCTCCATGTTGTCGATTTCGAACACGCCCGGCCTCATCATGTTCGCGACACTGAATTCAATGGGGCCTCGACCAGAGGCCCGCTCGTGGCGGTGGAAGAAATCCATGTCGCCGAACCTCAGGTCGCATGCCAACAAGGTTTCGAGAATGTCGGTCCCAGAGAATCCCTCTTCAGCCCTGGCCACAACATAAAGAATGAAGACATGTGTATCCGCACCCCTCGGCAATCGGCCATGCTCCGGCGTATCGACTGGCAGCTCCTCAGGCTCGGGCGACGCGACCTCATCGCTATCCACCGCAAGGGTCTCTAGCCAGTCGACCGTGCCGGGATCGGCGATAGCCTGATCCGATGAGCCAGCGTCCTCGGGCGGTGGCTTGATAGTGCGGCGTCGAGAGTTAGCGCTACCCTTTGCGTCTGGCACTGCCTGCGCGGCCGACATATCAACTTCAGCGTGAGCAGCCTCCGCCCTTGGTTCACTGTCTACTGGGGGTGTCTGGGATGGAGAGGCCGACGAATCGGTATCTGCTATCGCCAACCGTTGTGCGTCTTCCTCGGCTGCCATCTGAGCTGCAGCGACATCAATGGGATCAGGTGGCGCAACAACAGACTCGCCGCTGGCTCCCTGCTCTTCTTGATCAGCAGTGGCCACCTCTTCTCGTTCTACAAGCGGGTCATCGTCCTGAAGATCGTCGCGACGGACTATGCGCGCGCCACCGTTCGGCAACTCCGTAAGCAGATTAAATGCATCGTCTTCACCCGATGACGCAGGCGTTCGCTCGATTTTCGCATTGAGTCTGATTTCAGCACGTCGCTCTCGCCAGTATCGGCGGACCGCATCGATCAAGACAGCGGCAATCATCATCCCACCGATGATGACCATCCAGTCTCGTATCGAGAGTTGCTCCATCAAGATGCCCCTAGCTGGCTGCTAACTGAGCGGCCTCTTCCACATCCACCGTCACCAGCCGTGATACCCCCGGCTCTGACATCGTGACGCCCATCAGCTGATCGGCCGCTTCCATTGTGATCTTGTTATGCGTGATAAAAACGAACTGCACCTTTTCCGACATTTCGCGCACCATCCGGGCGTAGCGTCCCACGTTAGCGTCGTCCAGCGGTGCGTCAACCTCATCCAGCATGCAGAAGGGAGCTGGATTCAGTTGGAAAATGGAAAACACCAGCGCGATCGCCGTCATGGCTTTCTCGCCGCCGGAAAGCAGATGTATCGTTGAATTTTTCTTGCCAGGAGGTCGAGCAAAAATCGCCACGCCGGTATCCAGTAAGTCGTCTCCGGTCATCTCCAGACAGGCCGTACCGCCACCGAAGACGCGAGGGAAGAGCTCAGCAAAACCGGTATTGATTTGATCGAAGGTATCTTTAAATCGCTGCCGGGTCTCTTTGTCGATCTTGCGAATAGCCGACTGTAATGTTTCGAGCGCGGCCTCGAGATCTGCATTCTGCGCGTCGAGGTATTGTTTTCGCTCCGATGCCTTTGCGTGTTCGTCGATCGCCGCCAAGTTGATGGGCCCCAGGCGATTAATCCTGGCAGCCGCCTTCTCTACTTTGGTTTGCCACTCCGCCTCGTTGGCGTCCTCGGGCAGAGCGGCGGCAATCTCCTGAGGCGCCGCGTCGCGCCGGGCAATTTCCTCTACCAGCGTTTCGAGCCTCACTGCGGTCTCAGCCTCTTGTAGCCGCAGACGTTCGATATCTGCCTGCAGACCCTGCACCACCTGTTCTTGTTTGACTCGCGCTTGCTCGAGTTGTCGGAGCTTGGATTCAATATCCCCTACCCTCGCGCGTTGCGCATTCAGCTCGGCCTCGGCGGCGACACGCTGGTCCAGGAGCGCTGCAAGGCGCGCCTTGTTTTCGGCGTCAGGGTCGTCGGTGATAGGCAAGGTATCGGAGAGCTCTGTCTCCCGGGATTCCAGATCACGCAGTTGCGCTTCCATCCGCTGAATACCTTCTCGCAGAGTCGCCACCTGTGTGTTCAAATTTTGGCTCTGCAGCTCACTGCGCATCAGGGCGTCAGCCGCCTCTCTGGACGCCTCACGCTGGCGATTGAGTTGCTCGCTGAGCGTCTCACGATCGGACTGCAGTCGATTTCGTTCAGCGGCATCCGCTTCCATTTGATCGAGCGCAGTGGCGAGCAAACCGCGCGCATCTGCGAGGTGTTGCTGTTCCTGCTCGTACTGTTTCTCTGCCTCCTCTATTTCCATCTGGAGGCGGTTTTTGCGCTGAATCTGCTGTTCGAGCTTTGTGGCCAGCGCCCGCTGCTCAGCGATCCATTCCGCACGCTCATTGACTGTGACTTGCTGTGAGTGCTGGGTTTGCGATACCCGCTTTTCAAGTTCTGCACGAGCGGTGAGCAATTCGCTGATCCGTGTTTCCATGTCGGTGGCTTGCTCACGCGCGCGCTCAAGATCCGCGGTTAGCCTTTCCAGCTGACTCTGACGGGCGATGATGCCCTCCGCAGCATCGGCCCCCGAGCGGGTTCGGTGCCATCCCTGCCCGAGCCAATGCCCGCTCTCGGTGACAACCGACTCACCGGCTGACAGCTGCGCGCGTATCTTCAGGGCATCATCGACGCCTGGTGCAGTCTTCACTGCAGACAACCACTGCAGAACACGCGCGGGCCCGCGCACTTTCGCAGCTAGCGTTCCGGCCATATCGGCTGGCGCTTCAGTCTGATCATCCAAGACAAAGGCACCTGCCGGCAGCCTATTGAGGCCGGGTAACGCGCCAAGCTCTCTGCCTGTCAGCACTTGAGCCGAGAGCGCCTCGCCGAGCACTTGCTCAACGGCACCCTCCCAGCCGGGGTCAACGTCAAGCGTTGAATACACTGTGCCGTCCGCTCTCAGCGCCTCGCTGTCAATCCATGCGTTCAACGCAGCGCGCTCCTGTTCATCAGAAGCAGCTTCTTGTAACGCCACCAGCGACGCCATCAATCCCCGCGTCTCCTGAATATTGGCGCGGATGTCATCTTGTTGCTGTCGAGACCGCTCTATCGAAGTATGGGATACCGCCAATTCTTCTTTGAGCCGGCTGATCTCCGCTTCAAACTCTGCGACCTTGCGATCCGCCTCGCTGATACGCGCGGTCAGAGGCGATTCCCTGCTATCACCCGTCGAGTCGGAGAGAGATTCCCACTCTGTGCGCTGCTGTTGCAGACGCTCCTGCAATTTCGTGAGTACCTGTTCAAGGTAGGCAATGCGACTTTGTTGCACCTCAGCTGTTTGGCTAGGCTCCCGAGCACGCTCGTTGAACGCATCCCAATTTTGAGACCACGCCTGGACCGCATTCTCGGCCGTCGCGAGCGACTCGCTCGCCTCCTGCGCACCGGCTTTTAGCTCGATCAAGGCTGGCGCGGACTGCTCGAGCTCACACTCCCAATCGCTCAGTCGCTTTCTATCCACATACAGATGCTGTCGCGTCTGCTCGAGGCTGCTTCTGGTTTGATCGAGGTCTCTTTGGAGCTCGCCCCGCCTCTCCTGCGCATACTTCAGCGCCTGCTCAATACGGGTCACCTCGCCCCCGATCGAGTAAAACTTCTCCTGTGCGTTATTGAGCGCATCGGTGGCCTCGGTTTGCGCTGACCGCTGCGTCTCTATCTCACTGAGTGAGTGCGTCGTTTCTGCCTTTGCGGCCTCCCGCTTCACGTCGAGCGCGCCGATCTCGCCAGAAACTGACGCGCTACTCTCACTTAAATTACGCCACTGAATCGTGAACAGCTCGCTTTGGATTACGCGTTCCTCGGCTTTAAGCTCGGCGTATTTCTCCGCCGCACGCGCTTGGCGATCCAGGTGCGCCAAATTGCGTTGCAGCTCATCTCGGAGATCGGTCAGCCGCTCGAGGTTCTCCGTGGTACGACGCATCCGGTTTTCGGTTTCGCGGCGCCGCTCCTTGTACTTGGAAATCCCCGCCGCCTCTTCGATGAAGACGCGCAGCTCCTCGGGCTTTGACTCGATCAAACGCGACACCACGCCCTGCTCGATAATCGCGTAGCTCCGGGGCCCCAGACCAGTACCGAGAAACAAGTCAGTGATATCCCGACGACGACATTTCGCGCCGTTCAGGTAGTACTCCGATTGCGCCTCGCGTGTCACGACACGCCTCACGGAAATTTCGGTATAAGCGGCAAACTCGCCTGCAACCTTCCCTTGTGAGTTATCGAAAACCAGCTCGATGGACGCCTGGCTGACGGGTTGCCGGCTAGTGGTGCCATTGAAGATCACATCGGTCATGGACTCGCCGCGAAGTGTCTTCGCTGAACTCTCCCCCATGACCCATCGAACGGCGTCAATGATGTTCGATTTACCGCAGCCGTTTGGCCCAACCACTGCACACATGTTGCCCGGAAACTGGACCGAAGTGGGGTCGACAAAAGACTTAAAGCCGGCCAGTTTGATGGATTTCAGGCGCATTAACGTTTCCGGATTATCAACTTACCGCGCGCCAGTACAGGACCGCCGCAGTACACTCAAAAGCACAAGATGTAGTGTATCTGCTTCTCGCACACAACACTATGTTTGGTCGCGAATTATATCGACTAATCGCGCGATAAGAGGATGTGGACGGGCTCGTCGGCCCCGACCATGACGTTGTCGCGGCGCGCCCAGCTCCAGGCATTGTCCCTGCCAGGCTGCCCCGTGAGTGAGATTTGCACCTCAACCGATACGGACGTGAAATCCGAGAGGCGTTGGCCGGCCATTGAGGTGGCATCAGACAGTGTCACGGTGGTCGGCCAAGTGTCGACTGGCTCCCGAACGACGGCAATGGGCATACCGGCCTCCGCGCCCGCTGGTCGTGCCAACACAAACATCACACTACCGGTCGGCGCGCTCAATTCGGTTGGCAGCATCACTTGCACCGATGTAACGCCTTGTTCGGCCGGCATTGGGGACGGCGAGTCTGCCGTCGGGGGCGTCGGTGCCAGCCCGCCCGCCTTCGCCAGCTCTTGCTCTGCACGCGCAATCACCTGCCCGAGCATCGCATGTCCCGGGCTGCTCGGCGCCTCGAGCGCTCTCAAGCGCTGCCAATAAGTAATGGCTCCCCGATAATCGGCGTCTTCAAATGCCGCCATACCAAGCGTAGCGAGCGCTGCGGACTGCGCGGGATCCACGGCCAACGCCTGCTCGGCCCTCAATCGGGCCTTCTGACTCAGCACACGATCCGCCGCCAGAAATTCCGCCTGGGCGGCTTTTCCAAAAATCTCGGGTGCCGTTGCTCCCGCTACAATCAAGCGTTCAAAATAGCGCGCTGCAGCGGCATGCTCATTCCCCGAGAGATAATATTCAGCCAGCAACAGTGCGTAGTCAGTATTGGCTTTGCGCGCCTCGGCGCGATTTTCGATGCGGTCAATGAGTGCGATAACGTCTTCGGGTTGTGCGCTCTCAAGACGGGCTAATTGCTCAGCTATCTCGACGTCCTCCCAGGCACCCAACGCCAGGTAAAGCCAACCCGTTCCTGCAATCAACAGCGCGGCACCAAGGCACTGAACCCACCAAACATATTGTGGCGCGGCAGTCTCTAGCGCATCCGGCGACGCATCTCCCTCCTCCACAACACGGAGTGCCGCATCCTGCTTGAGAGATTCCGTATCATCTTCGAGCTCTTTCTGCCGCAGGATCAACCAATCGGCATTGGTTTCCGCGCGGCCGGTGCGATGCCAAAGGCGAGGGAGTAACAACACCATAGCAACCGCCAGCGCAATCAGGGCCGCCACAGCTAGCGCGAAAGTCGACATCAGGGATCGGCCTCCCCGCTCGTTTGCGCCATCAGCCGCTCAAGCTTTTCTCGCTCCTGCGCGGTGAGAGGTGCCGGCGAACTGACTCGCCGACCTTTGAAATGCCACAGCAGGCCAAGCGCGCCCAACAGGAGCAATAACGCGGGCGAAACCCACAACAGGGCGGTGTTGCGATCCACGCCGGGCCGGTAACGGACAAACTCACCATAGCGCGCCACCATGAAGTCCAGAATCTCGTCGTCCGAGGCACCCGCCTCCAATTGCTCGTACAGCACCACGCGAAGATCACGTGCAATGGGGGCATTGGAATCGGCGATGTTCTGATTCTGACACTTGGGACAGCGCAACTCCTGGCTCAAGCTGTGATAGCGCGCCTCTAACTCGGGAGAGGAGAAACGGTAGGTTTCAATCACACCCCACGCTGCGAGCGGCAGCAGTGACAGTAACGCCCACAAAAACCCCGCCCGACTCACGCTCATCCCTGCTCTCCGGCCACTGAGGCACTAGCCGGCACCGAATCCGTCGGAAACCAACGCTGAAAATCCCGCGCAAAAACGCTCGCATCCAGCACACCCACATGCCTGTGCATAATCAGCCCGGCCTCATCGATGACGTAGGTTTCAGGTGCGCCGTACACACCGAGATCCAAACCCACCACACCCTCTTCATCGACAATATTGAGCCGGTACGGATCACCCAGTTGCACCAGCCAGTCACGCGCTTTTACGGAATCGTCTTTGTAGTTCAAACCAAAAATCGGCACCCCACGCTGCGCAAGCTTTAGCAGGTAAGGATGCTCCACCCGACAGGAGTAACACCAGGTCGCCCACACGTTTACCAATGCGGGGCCGGGCAGTAATGCCTGCTCCGTCAATTCATTACCGCTGATGAGCTCCCTTTGCGTGAAAGGCGGAAAAGGCTGTCCCAGCCTTGCGGCTGGCAACGCGGTGGGATCGATAGACAACCCCTTGTAAAGCAGGCCTGCCAGAAGCGCAAAGGCCAGTAAAGGGAGAAAGCGCTTAGCTCGCAACGCCGACTGCTCCGGCTGCGGGTAGCTCGCTGCGAGCGGCCTGGCTGCGGTACCGGCGATCGAAAATCGTTACCAGCGCCCCCAGACCAATCATCAGTGCACCGAGCCACAACCAACGTACCATGGGCTTGTATTGCAGCCGCACGGCCCAGGCATCATCGCCAATCGGCTCCCCCAGGGCGATATACACATCCCGCCACAGGCTGGCATCAATCGCGGCCTCAGTCATAATTTGACCACTCGCAAAGTAGCGGCGCTTCTCGGGTGCCAACAGCGCAATGCGCTGGCCTGCTTCGGTGACGTCAAAAACCGCAAAGTCCGCGGCGTAATTCGGCCCCTGACTTTGACCGATCTCAACCAACTCGAAACGATAGCCGCCAAGCGTTTCAACATCGCCTACCGCCATACGAAGGTCACGCTCCTCGTTAAGCTGAGTGACGACGACCGCTCCTTGCACCACCGCAGCGAAGCCCAGATGAGCCGTGGTCATACCCAAAAAGCTTGCGTTAAGTCGATGCCAGCGCAGCCGTCCGTCACCCGACACCACTCGGCGCCACAGATCTCTCAACACACCCAGCGACACCCAACCTGAGAGCAACACCGCCAGTGCAATCCAAACGTTGAAGTCCTCGGCGCCAAAGGTACCCAGCAGGGCTGCAAGTAGTGCTACAGCGAGACCGGGAACCAGCAATTCATGCAGCCATCGTCCGGCCGTATCTTCACGCCATCGCGACAAGGGGCCCACCGTCATAAACGGCATGACAAGCGCCATTAACGGCACGAACACAGCGTTGAAGTAAGGCGGCCCCACAGAGTATTTACCGAGGGAAAACGCATCCGTAACAAGTGGAAACAGGGTGCCCAGTAAAACGACCACCGTCGCTACAGTGAACACGAGGTTGTTGACCATCAGCAATGATTCACGCGAGACCGCTGTGTAAGAAACCCTGCTGGCCACCGAGGGAGCACGGACTGCGTACAGCAGAAGCGATCCGCCTACTACCAAAGCAAGGAAAATCAAGATAAACAGCCCGCGCTCTGGATCCGCTGCAAACGCGTGGACACTCGTCAGCACGCCAGAACGAACGAGGAAGGTGCCCAAGAGAGACAAAGAGAAAGCGAAAATCGCTAACAACACGGTCCATGATCGGAAGACACCGCGCTTTTCCGTCACAGCGAGACTGTGCACCAGCGCCGTACCCATCAGCCAAGGCATGAATGAAGCGTTCTCGACAGGGTCCCAAAACCACCATCCGCCCCAACCTAATTCGTAATACGCCCACCAACTGCCCAACATGATGCCAAGTGACAAGAAGCCCCAAGCGACATTCGTCCAGGGCCGAGACCACCGCGCCCATGAGGCATCCAGCCGTCCGCCCAATAGCGCGGCAATCGCAAACGCGAAGGGCACCGAAAGCCCCACGTAACCCATATAGAGCAACGGAGGGTGGATGATTAACCCGGGATCCTGGAGCAAGGGATTGAGGTCATTTCCATCGAGGGGAGTATTCGGCAGAAGTCGCTCGAAGGGATTCGAGGTGAGCAGTGAGAAAGCAAGGAAGCCAACCGCGATAAATCCCATAACGCTGAGCACACGGGCCACCATGATCAGCGGCAACCCGCGACTGAAAAACGCGACTGCGGTCATCCAGCCCGACAGGATCAGCACCCACAACAACAGGGAGCCCTCGTGATTCCCCCACACAGCAGAAAACTTGAAAATCGGCGGCAGCAGACTATTGGAGTTGGCAGCGACCACCGCCACCGAAAAGTCGTCCTGCAAAAAACTCGTTGCCAGCAAAGAAAACGCAATAGCGACGAACAACGTGACGCTCACCGCCAGAGTTGGCGCCACGTTCATGGCCGATACGTTTCGTCTGGCGGCACCCCACGCAGGAACTAACGCCAGTGAAATCGACAGGCAGAAAGCGATGATGAGCGCGATATGCCCTAATTCTGGAATCATGGTGTGGCGGCCTCACCCGGCGCAGTCTTGCCTTCCAGCGCAGCGGCCACTTCTGGGGGCATGTAGTTTTCATCGTGCTTCGCGAGCACCTGCGTCGCCACCAACACGCCTTGGCTGTTGAGCTTACCCTCCGCCACGACACCCTCTCCCTCTGCAAAAAGGTCCGGGAGAATACCGCTGTAACGCACCGCAACAGAGGCCTCGTAATCCGTCACCCAAAACGTCGTATCCAGCTCCGTACTACTGCGCTCAATACTGCCCTCCACCACCATGCCACCGAGCCTGATACTGCGATTAACCGGCGCCTTCCCCGCCACCACGTCCGCCGGGGGATAGAACAAATTGATGTTATCTCTCAACGCAAAGGCCACCAGGCCTACTGCGGCACTGGATAGGACGACTACGAGACTCACCACGATCAAGCGCTGTTTACGTACGGGATGCATGAATCTAGAAACCTCGGCCGGCTTATTCGCTCTGAGCGTCTGCGGGGCGCGAATTCGCCCGACGTTGCTCGGCGACGATCCACTGCCAATGTTGCCGTTGCCGCCGGATCGGTAGCCACAACATAATGGCCACGGGCAAAAAGGTCAGTGCGTAGGACAGCCAGACATAAAATCCATGGCCATCCATGTGCCACACTGCCGAGAGCGAATCGAAGTACATCAGACCTTCCTCACCAATTGCTGTAACCAGTTCGCCTCCCGGTGATTCCACACCAGCTCGGCGCGCATGTTGAGCAACACGGTCAACGCAAACAAACAGTAAAACGCAGCAATCATCAGAAGCAATGGGTACAACATGCTGCTGTCGATCGCCGATTCACCTGTGAACTTGATTGAAGCGGGCTGGTGGAGGGAGTACCACCAATCCACCGACTTATAAATGATCGGGATATTGACGGTACCCACGAGCGACAACACAGCGCATGCTCTCGCGGCGGCGGTCTTGTTTTCGTATGCCTCAAACAAGGCCACGACACCGAGATACAGGAACAACAAAATCAACATGGACGTAATACGTGCGTCCCAAACCCACCAGGTGCCCCAGGTCGGCTTGCCCCAAATTGCGCCCGTTATCAAGGCAACAGCCGTTAGCACCGCCCCGACGGGCGCTGCTGCGCGCATCGTGACGTCCGCCATTTTAATCCGCCAAATCAGGCTGACTGCACCGGCGAATGCCATCACGTAATACCCCGCCAGCGCGACCACTGCGGCGGGCACGTGAATGTAGATGATGCGATAAGAATTGCCCTGTCGAAAATCAGGTGGCGCGACCAGCAACCCCCACGCGGCACCCACAAGGAGCAAACCGATCGTGATGGGCAACAGCCACTGCACCACTACGCCGCTGAAGCGAAAAAACCAGGGCGGCGATCCCATTTTGTGAATAAAGGTCCACATAGCGCCTAGTATAGCGCCTAACCCAGTCGCATGAGGCAATCGCCCGTCATCGGCGGACACATTTGAAAGGCCATCAATTGTCCAGCGACACCCTCAGCGCGGCGCTGATGGCGAGCGGCACGAGCGCCAGCGAACCCATTGCCAGGCCGCCTAATAGCGTCAGCCACGTCTGGGGATTACCGCCGATCACCGCCTCAGATACCGCGGTGGTACCGAAGATCAGCACGGGCACGTTCAACGGTATGATTAATAGCGACATCAATAACCCGCCACGGCGAATGCTGACCGTGAGCGCGCTACCGATAGCGCCGATCAGCGTAAGACAGATCGTACCCAACACCAGACTGTAGAAAAGCACACCCAAGCCTGCAGCCGGCAGACCCAGCATGATGCCGAACAGCGGCGACACAGCCGCAAGCAGGAAACCGGTAGCGAGCCAGTGCGCGGCAACCTCCCCCATCACCACTATCGACAGAGGATAGGGGGCAATAGCGAGCTGCTCCAAACTGCCGTCCTCATAGTCCGAGCCAAACAGCTTGCTGCTCACCATCAAACTCGATAAAAGCGCCACCACCCACAGCAAGCCGGGCGCCATGGCAGACAACCGCTCGGGATCGGGTCCCAGCCCCAGCGGAAACAGCGTGACGACCATAAAGAAAAACAGCAATGGATTCGCCATATCCGCAGGGCTGCCCATCAACGCTTTGAAGTGGCGCCGGAACTGCCGGGAGAACGCCTCACGAAGGGAGAGCAATGGGATATCAGCAGACATAGCGGACCAGATCGACATCTTGCTGCAGGGACCCAAAGCGGCTGGGTTGATGGCTGGTGTAGACCACGGCGCCACCGCTGGACACATGCGAGCGAATCTGGGTGTCCAGCCACTCACAGCCGCTCACATCCAATGCCGTAAACGGTTCGTCCAGCAGCCACAGTGGTGCCTGACTCAGGAGCAACCGCGTCAGCGCAACGCGCCGCTGCTGCCCCGCAGACAGCGATCCAACCGGCCGCTCCTCGTATCCTGCGAGATTTAGTGACGCCAGCGCGGAGAAGATCATATCGTCCGAGGCCAAAATATCGCTGGCGGGATGGCATCGCAAATTATCGAGTGCACTGAGGTTCTTTTTCAGCGCGGGGGCATGCCCCAGGTAAAGCCGTGTTTGCGCGTGCGCAATCTGACCAGAGACACCCAACTGTGCCAGACCAGCCAGAGCTCGCAATAAGCTCGTTTTGCCGACGCCGTTAGCGCCCACCAACTGCCAGATGTCGCCAGCTTCAACTGTTAAGTCAACACCTGACAGGAGCCGGCGTTCTCCCCGCTCAATCGCTACATCTTGTGCCGTAAGGAGCGGCATTAAAGATTCACGACACGAATATCGGGCAGCTCGGCACTATCATCAACGCTGCCTTGCAAGCTCTTGAAATCAAACAGATCGTGGTCCATCAGATGGGAGGGTGCGACATTGCCGAGGGACCTGAAAATGGTCTCGGTGCGTCCGGGATATTGCTTCTCCCAAGCGCGCAGCATCTGCTTCACTTCCTGCCGCTGAAGATTCTCCTGCGTGCCACAGAGGTTGCAGGGAATAATCGGAAAATTCATGGCCTCCGCATAAGCCGCTAAATCACTCTCGCGACAATAGGCTAGGGGCCGAATCACGATGTGTCGCCCATCGTCACTTTTCAATTTCGCGGGCATGGCCTTGAGTTTGCCGCCGAAAAACATGTTGAGAAACGCAGTCTCCACAATATCGTCTCGGTGATGACCGAGTGCGATCTTGGTGGCACCAATCTGTTCGGCAAATCCGTATAGCGTGCCGCGACGCAAGCGCGAACACAGCCCGCAGGTCGTCTTTCCCTCGGGAATAACAGAGCGCACCACGCTGTAGGTATCGCGCTCCAAAATGTAGAAGGGAATATTTAGGGTCTCAAGGTATTCGGGGAGCACGTCTTCGGGATAGCCGGGCTGTTTTTGATCCAGAGTCACCGCCACAATTTCAAAGGAGACGGGTGCGCTTTCTCGCAGCGCAATCAACAACTCCAGCATTGCATGGGAGTCCTTGCCGCCCGAGACGCACACCATGACCCGATCTCCCGGCTCAACCAGGTTAAAATCGGCAATCGCTTTGCCTACCTGCCGGCGGAGTCGCTTGCGCAATTTGTTGAACTCGAAGCGGCCCTTGCGCTCATCGCGTCGCCCAGCCTGCTCAGTCGACCTGTCACTTACTGCCGTCATACCCTCTCCTGGCGTCATCTCATATCACTCACAGCACAAATGCTGCTCCTTATTGGCAGCCCTGAGGCCGTTAGTTGCACCATACCGCTATTGTCCCACCATTCCGGCCGCCACAGTGGGTCATCGCCACGTCAGCCCACACCGCGGGCATTGGCCGGCACCAGTAGTCCGAGGCCGCATATCCCACATTATCGCACGCGGCTGACACAGCGCGCCGATGATAGGAACCCTCCGCTCACGCGCAAAACAGCGCCGCAGAAAGATAGGGGCTATAGACATCCTGCAGCCCGGGCAGACTTGTCTTTTCGGTCGTCTGACACGACAATCCAGACCGCCTGAATACGCGGCCTCCACAACATAGACCAAGGAACTCATTATGAAAGCACCCGTTCGCGTCACCGTTACCGGAGCAGCCGGTCAGATTGGCTACGCCCTGCTCTTCCGCATCGCGTCGGGTTCAATGCTGGGGGACGACCAGCCCGTCATTCTGCAGTTACTGGACATCACTCCAGCAATGGATGCGTTGGGCGGCGTCAAAATGGAACTGGATGATTGCGCCTTCCCGCTGCTCGCAGACGTCATCTGCACTGATGACCCCGAAGTTGCGTTCAAAGACTGCGACTACGCCTTACTTGTCGGCGCACGGCCCCGAGGGCCCGGAATGGAGCGAAAAGATCTGCTGGAGGCCAATGCCGCGATTTTTGGCGTGCAGGGAAAAGCCATCAACAACGTCGCCAGCCGGGATATAAAAGTGTTGGTAGTCGGCAATCCCGCCAATACCAATGCACTCATTACCCAGCGCAATGCACCGGACATTAATCCGCGACAGTTCACCGCGATGACGCGACTCGACCACAACCGCGCCAAAACCCAGCTCGCTCAAAAAAGCGGCACGACGGTGAAGGACATCCGTCAAGTGACGATTTGGGGCAACCACTCCGCCACCCAATACCCGGATCTGCACCATGCCCTCATCAGCGACGCGCCGGCCACTGCTGACTTGGACAAGGACTGGTATGCCAACGAATTCATCCCTACGGTTCAGCAACGCGGCGCAGCGATTATCGAAGCCAGAGGTGCGTCCTCGGCTGCGTCAGCAGCCAACGCAGCCATCGACCACATGCGCAGCTGGGCGCTGGGCTCTCCCGACAATGACTGGGTATCGATGGGCGTGATCTCCGACGGCTCTTATGGCATCGAGCCAGGATTGATCTACTCGTTCCCCTGTCGATGTTCCGAGGGGGATTGGGAAATTGTAGAAGGCCTGCATATTTCAGATTTCAGTCGTGAAAAAATGGATGCCACCGCGCAGGAACTGACCGAAGAGAGGGATGCCGTCGCACACTTGTTGGGCTGAACGCTTTAGAGCGACTCAGGACAGCGGCCTGCTACACCTCTCTCAGTAAAGTCACCGGAGGGGTGTTCACAACGCGGCGACAGGACCAGACACCTAACGTACCCACTATGAGGGCACCGGTTACGGGTCCTATCCACCACAGCGCCAGCGTGGGCGTCCAATTCATCTCGAACACGCGGGTCTGCAGTGCCCAAGCAGCCACCTCAGTGCCTGCCGCCGCAAGTCCTCCGGCCATGGCTCCGAGCACCAGGAACTCTATCCACAATGTCCCCAGAACCAACCGGGAGCGGGCCCCCAGCGCCCGCATGAGAGCACTCTCTTTGAGTCTCGCATCAAGACTGGACCGTACCCCCGAGATTAATACCAGCGCCCCCGCTACAAGAATCACGCCGAGCACCAACTCCAGCGCGCGGGCAACTTGATCAATCACCGTGCGCATTTCCCGAATGACAATATCGAGCTCGATCACTGTCACCGTGGGTAAGACGCTGACCAACTGATTCAGCACTGGCTTTTGATCCGGTAGTAATCTGAAGCTGGTCATATACATGCCGGGGTATTGCTCTAGCACCTGCCTCGGAAAAACGACAAAGAAATTGGGCCGCATAGATTGCCAGTCAACCTTGCGTATGCTCCTAACCTGGGCTTCCAGCTCAGCCGCGCCGATACGGAGAGACAGACGGTCTCCCAATCCCGCTCCAATATCCTGTGCGAAGCCCTCCTCCAGTGAAATCCACGCCCGGGAGTCGTCGGCATCCCACCATTCGCCATCGAGTAACACGTTACCCTCCGGGAGATCATCGGACCATGTGAAGTTGGCTTCCCGTTGACGCGGCACACCCTCACCCTCGACCTCACGCCACTCGGGTAGCACCTCGGCATTCACGCTCAGGATACGACCCCGGGTCATCGGGTATAACGCCTCAGTCGCTACGCCTTGCTCCCTAAAAAACCCTTCCAGAACCGGTTTCTCCTCGGGTGCCAGATTGAGTAAAAAGTGGTTCGGAGCGTCGATTGGTAACTGCGCCTGCCACTGTCCAATAAGCGAGGAACGCACAACGGATAGCAGCAGCATGAGCATGATCGCCATGGCAAAAATAACCATCTGCAGCGCATTAGCACGTCCCCGCCGCTGCAATCCTGCCAGCGCCACCCGCCAAATACTGCCCGCGAAACCGCCAACGCGGCGCCCGCCCGAAAGCAGGCCGCGCGCGGCGAAAAAACCTAGGCCCATCACGACCGATAAGCCTGCGATCACCGCCAAGGTCACCGCCGCGCTCCCGCTGTACCACCACATGAGCGCAACGATCGACAGCCCGCCTAATAGGTAATCCTGTGGTCGCTGCGAGTCGGCAATACCCACGTCGGCGCGCAACACACTGAGTGGCGAGGCCAACCCAAGCCGCCTGAGCGGCGGCCATGCAAAAAACACCATACACACCGCAGCGGTGACCATGCCGATCAGCACGGGTTTCCATCCCGCGGGGCCCGGCTCGACCGGCAGCAAATCGCCCAGTAGTTGGATAAAACCCGCCTGAATCGCCCAGCCGACAGCACATCCAACCACTGTCCCGATCGCACCCAGCACAGCCAGGCTGAATCCGTACAGTCGAGAGATTTCCCAAGATCGTGCGCCCAGGGATTTGAGGATGGCGACATATTGTGTGTGACGCTCACCGAAGCGACGGCTCGCGAGCGTGATGGCGGCGGCGGCCAGCACCACTGCCAAACTTCCGGCGAGTAACAAAAAGCCCTGAGCGCGGTCCAACGTATCGTTGATTCTGGGTTGTGACCCGTCTATCGAGTCGACACGTTGACCCTGACCGAGCAGGGGCTCAACCCACTCGGTAAACGACGAGACCGCGCTGCGATCTCCCCCAAGCAATAGGCGATATTCGACCCGGCTGCCCGGCTGAATGACACCGGTAGCGGGGATATCCCCCACGTTCATCAGTAACCGGGGCCCAAAGCCAAAAACAGCTGTCGTCGCATCAGGCTCCCCCCTGACAGCGCCGGTCACTCGGAGCTCCGCCTCGCCCACCAAGATCTGATCACCCAGGGAAACATCCAGCAACGCGAACAATCGGGGCGCGAGCCAGACCTCCCCGACCGCAGGAATGGACCCCTCGGCGATGACATCTCCGTAGGGTTCACGAGACCATCTCAAATCGCCGCGAAGCGGATAACCGGTGGACACAGCCTTAATCGAGACCAGTGCCATATGGTCGATATCGGCAACCGCCATCGAGGGAAATCCGACCCCCAAGCTTGTCACCAACCCCTGCGATTCGGCCTCTTGCACCCACTCGTCCGACACCGGCGTTCGACTGACGAGGACCATGTCTGCAGCAAGAAATCGCGCACTCTCTGACAGCAAAGCAGACTGCAGTCGACTCACGAAACTGCTGACTCCCACGACGACCGAGACAGCCATGACCAGGGCCAAGAGCAGTATGCCTAGCTCACCGCTACGCCACTCTCGGGACAACAGCTTCCAGCTCAGTCCCGACGTCATCCGAGAAACCTTATTGCGCTCACTGGATCATCACCGCTCGACTATTTCTCCAGCAGTCATCGCAAAACATCGATCACAGCGTGCCGCTAATCTCTCGTCATGGGTGACTAACACCAGAGTCGTACTCGCTCTGCCGTTCAGCTCAAACAGTAATTCGATGACGCGTTCACCGGTGCGGGTATCGAGATTACCCGTCGGTTCATCTGCAAAGAGTATTCGTGGCTGTCGGGCGAACGCCCGGGCAATTGCCACCCGCTGCTGCTCGCCTCCTGAGAGTGTCGTGGGATAGTGCGACAACCTCTCACCGAGGCCGACCTCGACCAGGAATTGCTCGGCGATCTGCTCCGCATCACTCACCCCCGCCAGCTCGAGCGGCAGCATGACGTTTTCGCGCGCGGTCAGCGCGGGAAGTAACTGAAAGCTTTGGAAAACAAAACCCACTTTTTCCGCACGCAATCTGGCACGCTGATCTTCATCAAGCTCGTTGAGCGACTCGCCGTCGAGCCATATCTCCCCGCCAGACGGCACGTCCATGCCCGCGAGGAGTCCCAGCAGGGTAGACTTACCCGAACCTGAGGCACCCACAATCGCGGCGGAAGCACCCGGTTCGATTTCGAGATCGATGCCCCGCAAGATGTTGAGGTCGCCATCTGCGGTGGATACCGTTTTAAGGAGTTGACTAACTTTGATCATTCTGGGGGCCCTCGCCCGACGGTTACGCCTATCTGGCTGGCTTGGATTGCTGGCACTCGTCTTCTGTCTGTCAGCCACCGGGTCCGATACGCGCAAAACGGTTTTAGTCGTGGGGGACAGCATCAGTGCCGCTTACGGCATGCAGCTCGAGCAGGGATGGGTGTCATTGCTTAGCGCGCGACTCGCCGCCGAAAAACCCGCCTATCGCGTGGTGAATGCAAGTATATCAGGCGAAACGTCGGGCGGCGGCCTGCGCCGCTTGCCTGGGTTACTGACCAACCACACCCCCCACATTGTTGTGATCGAGCTCGGCGGTAACGACGGCCTGCGTGGCTATCCCATCAGCCAGCTCAGGGAAAATCTCAAAAAACTGGTCACCCTCTCGGAGCAAGCCCAGGCCAGAGTATTGCTGTTGCCGATGGAGATACCACCGAACTTCGGCAAGTTCTACACCGATGCCTTTAGAGCGAGCTTTGTTGACGCCGTAGAGGGTACTGGCGCGACGCTCGCTGAATTTCCTCTCAGTTCGGTGGCGCTTGATGCATCACTCATGCAGTCGGATGGCATCCACCCGACTGCCGAGGCGCAGCCGCTGATTCTGGAGAGCGTCTGGCGTCATCTGGAGGATCTGCTGTGAACGACGGTCGTGACGCCGCGAAGGATTCGTCAACCGTAGTCACGCAAAGTCTGCGCCAACAGCATTTCGAGACCGTCATATTCGGCACCGGTACGCCAGCGGGCCGGCGATTTGATATCGCGCTGATCGTTTTGATTCTGCTCAGCGTGACGGTTGTGGTGCTGGACTCGGTACCAGAGCTGAATCAACTCGTGGGTGACGGGTTCTGGTACGCCGAGGTTTGCTTTACCCTGCTGTTCACCACCGAGTACGCCACCCGAGTGTGGTGCACGCACAATCGCCGCGCCTACGTATTGAGTTTCTGGGGCATCGTCGATCTTCTGGCGATTATTCCCACCTACGTGGCATTCCTTTACCCCGACGCCGCGCCACTGGTTGTCATCAGACTCATGAGAGTACTCAGGGTTTTCCGCGTTTTCAGGCTCGTTTCACTATTTTCCGAACTGAATGAAATTCTCTCGGTGCTCCGCAGCACCGCGCGGTCAATCTTCGTTTTTCTGGTGATGGTCATGCTCGTGATCATTGTTTTCGCTTGCGTCATGTATGTGATCGAAGGCCCCAAGAATGGCTTCGTGAGCATTCCCATGAGTATCTACTGGGCGGTCGTGACTATCACAACCGTGGGTTATGGCGATCTCGTGCCGCAAACGCCCGCCGGCCGCTTCATAGCGAGTTTGGGTATGCTGGTGGGGTACTCAATCATCGCGGTCCCGACTGCGATCATTACGCGTAAACTATGGGAGCGCATCAATGAGCAACGCGAGCGGCATCCGACGCTGCCGTGGAACTGTCCCGTATGCGCCAAACAGGGACACAGCATCGACGCACAGTTCTGTCGACACTGCGGCGCCGCGTTAGACGTACCCAGCGATATTCGAGAACAGGCCACGAAAGCATGAGCGCTCAACCCACCGCACTCTATGACTATCGCAAATACTGGGCAGAGTGCTTCGGTCCTGCGCCCTGGCTCCCCATGTCACAGGCCGAAATGGCGGGGCTGGGCTGGGATAGCTGCGACATCATCATTATCTCGGGTGACGGCTATGTTGATCACCCGAGCTTTGGCATGGCCGTCATCGGCCGCGTGCTGGAGGCGCAGGGTTTTCGGGTCGGCATGATTGCGCAGCCGGACTGGCGCTCGGCTGAGCCTTTCAAGGCTCTGGGCCGACCGAATCTGTTCTTCGGTGTGACCGCGGGCAACATGGACTCCATGATCAATCACTACACCGCGGACAAGAAGCGGCGTAACGACGACGCGTACACCCCCGGGAATACGGCGGGCAAGCGCCCTGACAGGGCCGTGACGGTTTACAGTCAAAGACTGCGAGAGGCCTACAAAGACGTCCCAATCGTCATTGGCGGCATCGAGGCAAGCCTGCGCCGGATTGCCCACTATGACTATTGGAGTGACCGGATCCGGCGGTCCATTCTGCTCGACAGCCGTGCCGACTTACTCGTCTTCGGTAATGCCGAGCGAGCGATCGTGGAGGTGGCACATCAAATCGCCAGCGGGCGAGCGATCTCCCAGCTAACCGACATTCGCGGCACCGCATTCGTGACCGATCGGCCGCCTGAGGGCCGGCTGCTGGTCGATTCCACATCGGTGGACCAGCCCGGGACGATCGAGCCGCACCCTAACCCTTATGAGGGGATGGAACCGGAGCCTTGTGCAGAAAACCAAACCGGGACAACCGCAGACAAGCCAGAGCCTGTTCGCTTGATGGCGAGCCCAAAGCCCGATACGCACGCCATTCGTCTCCCTTCTGCAGAGGCCGTGGCAGAAGACCCCGTTCTCTATGCGCACGCCTCCAGGGTATTCCACAAAGAGACGAATCCGCACAACGCGCTACCGATGATCCAAGCACACGGGGATCGCGAGGTTTGGCTGAATCCGCCACCCATACCACTGGAAACGGAAGAACTTGATTGGGTGTTCGAACTTCCCTACCAAAGGCTACCGCATCCTGCGTACGGCGACGCCGCAGTCCCTGCAATGGAGATGATTCAGCACTCGGTCAATATCATGCGGGGCTGCTTCGGCGGCTGCACTTTTTGCTCTATTACCGAGCACGAGGGCCGCATCATACAGAGCCGTTCTGAAGACTCGATCATTAGAGAGGTAGAGCGCATCCGCGACACCAGCCCCGCGTTCACTGGCGTTATCTCAGATCTCGGCGGGCCCACCGCCAACATGTGGCGCCTCGCCTGTAAAGATAAAGAGACAGAGGCCGCCTGCCGGAAACTCAGCTGCGTGTATCCGGGCATCTGCAAAAATTTGAATACCGACCACACGCCGCTTATTAATCTCTATCGAAAGGCAAGAGAAACGGAGGGCGTCAAAAAGGTGTTGATTGCCTCCGGATTGCGTTACGACCTCGCGGTGGAGAGCCCGGAATACGTGCGCGAACTGGTGACGCATCATGTCGGCGGCTACCTGAAGATCGCGCCCGAGCATACCGAGTCCGGCCCGCTATCAAAGATGATGAAACCGGGTATCGGCAGCTACGACCGCTTTGCCGAAATGTTTGAACGCTTTTCCAAAGAGGCAGGAAAGAAGCAGTACCTCATTCCCTATTTTATTGCTGCACACCCGGGCACTACAGATGAGGATATGGTGGAGCTGGCGTTGTGGCTCAAGAAACATCGGTTCCGCGCAGATCAGGTACAGACCTTCTACCCCTCCCCCATGGCGACGGCGACTGCGATGTACCACACCGGCTTCAACCCTCTACAGAGACTGCGCCGCAACAGCGATAAGATGGGGACCGTTAAACGACTCAGTCAGAGGCGACTTCATAAAGCGTTTCTGCGCTACCACGACCCGGAAAACTGGCCTTTACTGCGCAAGACGCTCAAGCAAATGGGACGTCGTGACCTGATCGGTAATGGCGCTATGCACTTGATCCCTGCCCGCCAGCCGCCGAAAAGGCATCGCGTCGTCAAAACGGAGGGCCGCACGTTTCGCACGCAACACTCTGGCGAACAGAGAGGGAGAGGCCGCCGCCGCTAGCGGCAGAGGCCGCCCCGTTAGGTCTCGGCCAAACCTGCAATCAACTCGCCAAGCTGGCGGAACTCGACTCTCCGCGGTGTTTTTTTACGCCACATCAAGCCAATCTTGCGTCTCACGCCGGCCTGGTCGAATGCCCTGACTTTCAGCGCGGTATCGCCGACGATACCGGCCTTGACTGCCATGCCGGGTAGCAGCGTTACGCCAATATCATTGGCCACCATCTGGACAATGGTCGCCAGGCTCGTCGCCTGATAAGGCAAGCTCACCTGAGAATCTCTCAGTTTGCACGCTTCTAGCGCGTGATCACGCAGACAATGACCCTCCTCAAGCAGTAAAAGCGACTCCCCTTTCAAATCCGCACTTTTGAGGGCTGAGCGCGTTGCAAGCGGGTGACTGTCGAGGCAAGCCAAAAAGAAATCGTCTTCAAAGAGTGGCATGGTCTCTACCTGCTCCGCCGGGAACGGCAGCGCCAAGAGCAAAACGTCCAACTCCCCTGCGAGCAAGCTGTCGACCAAGGCTTGGCTGAGATCCTCGCGAATGAAGAGCTTAAAGGCCGGATGGCGAATGCGTATTTGACCTAGCAGATCGGGCAGAAGATAAGGCGCCACGGTCGGAATCACCCCCATCCGCATACGCCCCTGAAAAGGGGCGCCTGCGCCGGCGCAGAGGGAGATCATGTCCTCGACATTGACCAGCAGATCTCTGGCTCGCTCGACAACCTCCTCGCCCAAGAGCGTCAGAAACACGCGGCGGTTGTTGCGCTCTACCAAACTCACGCCCAGCGCATCCTCAAGCTCACCAATACCCGCACTGAGCGTGCTCTGGCTGACGTGGCAGGCACTGGCCGCCTGCCCAAAGTGCTGATGCTCCGCCACCGCGCACAAGTAGCGTAGTTGCTTCAAAGTAGGTTGACGCATGAGCCCTCCAAGCCCGATCTGGGGGAGATTACATGAATCGATTTTCTCGATCAGTTTTTTTTAGTTTTTCAGTAAGCCAAAATGCGGGGACGCCGGTATATTGATCCGACGGTACTTTCCCGGCGCAAACTGGGAACAGACCCTTCATAGAAATACCTCAAGGAGTATGAGATGGAACTGAAAGGCAGCGCTACTGAGCAAAACCTAAAAGACGCGTTCGCGGGTGAATCACAGGCTAACCGCCGATACCTGTATTTCGCCTCAAAGGCAGACGTTGAGGGCTACAACGACGTCGCAGCGGTTTTTCGTTCAACCGCGGAAGGTGAAACGGGCCACGCCCACGGTCACCTTGAGTACCTCGAAGCAGTGGGCGACCCCGCTACGGGCCTCCCGATGGGCGACACCAAGAAGAACCTCGAGGCGTCCATCGCAGGTGAGACTCACGAGTACACCGACATGTACCCCGGCATGGCCAAGACTGCTCGCGACGAGGGTTTTGACGAAATCGCCGATTGGTTCGAGACACTGGCGAAGGCTGAGCGTAGCCACGCCAATCGCTTCCAGAAAGCCCTGGACAATCTCGACGCCTGATAACGCCCCGGCGTGCATCAACCCGGAGGGGAGCGATGTCGCTCCCCTTCTTTTTTCTGGCCGACCTGTAACCCGGCAATCTGATACACCATCCAACAGCGCGCGTATCCATAGTGGGCAGTTGGCCCAACCCATTCACTACGAAGAGCTTGTTACATCATGAGAGAAGGCAGTATTGATGCGCCCACTCGGCATCCCCTGGATTGGAAGAGTGAGGACTTCTGGGACAAGGCATCACTCAACGATGAATTGGAGCGCGTATTTGATGTGTGCCATGGGTGCCGACGCTGCGTCAGTCTCTGCGACGCCTTCCCCACGCTGTTCGACCTGATTGACGAATCCGACACGATGGAAGTTGACGGGGTGGATAAAGCGGACTACGACAAGGTCGCAGAGCAATGCTATTTGTGCGACCTCTGCTACCTTACGAAGTGCCCTTACGTACCGCCGCATGAATTCAACGTAGACTTCCCGCACTTGATGCTGCGAGCAAAAGCGCAGAAATTTAAAGATCGCGGTGCGTCACTGAGGGATCGCACACTGACGAGCACTGACAAGCTGCTATCCACAACCTCTATCCCTCTTATCGACGTCACGGTTAACGCACTGAACAACACGGGCGTATTCAGAAAAGCGTTGTCGGCGGGTCTGGATATTCATCATGAGGCGCCGCTACCCAAACTGCATAGCAAAACGCTCCGCAAGCGGGTCAAGCCATTGCTGCAGCCGCAAGAACCTAAGCCTGTCGGTAACACGACAGGGAAAGTTGCGCTCTACGCCACCTGTTACGGGAACTACAACAGCCCGGAGGTAGGCGAGGATTTCGTCAAGGTGTTTCAGCACAACGGCATCCACATCGATATCGTGCCGAAAGAGAAATGCTGCGGCATGCCCAAACTCGAACTGGGAGATCTCGACAGCGTCGACGCCTTGAAGCAAGCCAATATACCGGTCTTGGCCAAGCTGGTGGATGAAGGCTACGACCTCACTGCCCCGATTCCGTCGTGTGTCCTCATGTATAAGCAGGAATTACCGCTGATGTATCCAGACGATCCCGACGTGATCAAGGTCCAGCAAGCATTCTTTGATCCTTTTGAGTATTTGTGGGCAAGGCACAAGGGTGATGTGTTGAATACAGACTTTAAAGCGGCCTTGGGCAGTGTCGCCTATCAGGTCGCTTGCCATCAAAGGGTTCAAAATATTGGCCTGAAGACACGGGACGTGCTGAATCTTGTCAGCGAGTCTGACGTTACCGCTTACGAGCGATGCTCAGGACACGATGGCACCTACGCCGTCAAAAAGGAGACCCGCGACAAATCGGTCAAGATTGCGCGGCCAACCGTTCGCAAGGTCGATGAGCAGGCGCCTGACCGTTTCATCAGTGACTGCCCGATGGCGGGTGAACATATTGCACACCTGGCCAGCAGCGTCAGCCATGCAGAGCACCCCATGACGCTTCTGCGTGAAGCATACGGACTCTAATCCCCTACACTAGACACCATTGAACTTATCCGAGGAACAAGAGATGACACATCTAACACGAGATGATTTGTGGAGCCTTGAGGAATACGCGGCAAAGCGCGCTGACTTTCGCACCGAAGTCATGGCGCATAAGAAGAACCGGCAGCTGGCGCTGGGTGAGCACGTGCGGTTTTACTTTGAAGACGCCACGACCATTCGATACCAGATTCAGGAGATGCTGCGCATTGAGCGCGTATTCGAGGCCGAAGGAATCGAGGAAGAGCTGAACGCCTACAACCCGCTAATCCCCGACGGTCACAACTGGAAAGCCACATTCATGATCGAGATACCAGACCCCGCACAGCGCGCCGTGCGTCTGGGCGAGATGATTGGCATTGAAGACCAAGTATGGCTTCAGGTCGGCGATATGGATCGTATCGTGCCCATTGCGGATGAAGACCTTGACCGCACCACCGCCGATAAGACCGCGTCGGTACACTTCATGCGTTTTGAAGTGACGCCTGAGCAAATCAACGCGCTGAAAGACGGGGCGACGCTCTATGCCGGTATCGATCACCCCAGCTACCCGATTGAGCGTTATGAGGTCCCGCAAGCAATCAGGGACTCACTGGTATCGGATCTTGTCGTCACCGAGCACTGAAGCGGTTAGCGTAGTGCAACGAAGGCAGGCCCCGGGAGCGTTAACGTGACGCTAGTGGTCTTTGACCTTGATGGCACGCTGCTGGACAAGACCTCCAGGGTATCTCCCTATACCGCCGATACGCTTGCGATGATGCGGGCCCGCAACATCCCGTATACCGTCGCGACCGGCAGGACCCTGCAGGCAGCTGCGGCGCCCCTGAAAGACCATCATTTCACGTTACCCATGATTCTGAAAAATGGGGCGATTATCTGGTCCCCAGCCGAAGCTCGATATTCTCATCACCATCTCTTAACGCGTGAAGAGATGTGGCACGTGCTGGCGGCCTTCACTCTCAATGACCTGACACCCTTCGTTTTTGCTCTGCAACCGGGTCAGAAGCATGCGCTGTTCCACGGCCCGTTAAAGAGCCGCAGCGAACATAAGCTGGCCGACCTGTTCGAAGCCGAGCGGCACCTTCCCCTTGCCCCGCTGAGCGAGATGCCCGATGAGATCAGCGTCATTAACGTCTTTTCCCTCGGGGGCTCCCAGGCCGTCGAACGTGTCCACGCCAGCATCGCCGATGAGGACCACCTCGTTGCCTACTCCGGTATCGCCGTCCACGAACGCGAGATAGGTGAACACGCTACCAAAGAACCTGCACTGCACTGGATCGACATCCACCACAGCATGGGAAGCAAAGGTAACGCGATTAACCACCTCCGCTCAGAGCTCGACATAGAGCACGTCATTGCATTTGGCGATGGCGACAATGATCTGAGCATGTTCCACTGCGCCAGCGAGTGCTACGCCCCAGCCAACGCGGATTCCATGATTTTGGAGGCTGCCGATCAGGTCATCGGACACCACGATGAAGACGGTGTCGCGCGCTTCTTGCGAGAGCGTTTCGAATTAGCGTAGGAATGCCGCTCTTCGCCGCCACCCCCGCTTGTCAGGTTTTGCGAACCTGTATGAGCGCCACCCCCAGCAAAATGAGAGCCAGTGCCAGCAGATGCTCCACACCCCATGGCTCAGCCAGAAATACGGTACCTGCAGCAAATGCCACCGCCGGGATCAGATAATTGATAGTCGATAAAAACCCCGGCCCGCGTTCGGTCACGACGACAAAATAGCACCATGTCGCCGCACCTGTGGCCAGAATACCCAGCACAAGCAGAGAGCCTATCGCTTCGGCAGAGGGCGCTAGCCCGACAGCGTCGATCTGCAGGAACAAAGCCGGCCCAAAAAGGAGTGTGGCGCCTACCAAAAGACTTCCCAGAGAGAGCCCAACGGGGTCCGCGGCGGGAAGCCTTTTAGCGTAAACGCCGTTGAAGGCGTAGCTCAGGGTAGCCCCGAGGGCCGCGAGTTGCCCGGGCAACTGTCCCCGCGTCGACTCGACCAACAGATCTTCACCTACCAGCAGTGCAACACCGACAAAACCTGCGACCACGCCGCAAAATCGCCGCCATGTCAGAGGCTCATGCTCCAGCAGCCAATGCGCGAGTAGCAATGTCGCGATTGGCATCAGCGCCATCAGAATGCCCACCTCCGCTGAGGGAACGGTTTGCTCGGCCCACGCAATCAAAGAAAACGGAATGATATTGCCCGTAAGACTCAGCACCGTGAGTCTGGGTAGCCACTCACGACCCATCGTCCAACGCGTGGCTCGCCATCGCCACACGCACCACATTACGAGGGCGCCCATGGACAACCGACCCCAAACGATAAAAACCGGATGGAAGGATTCGAGCGCGACTGCAATCAGAGCAAAGGCAAAGCCCCAAACGAAGACGAGATAGGCCAGTAGTAGCCAATGTTTCAGGACGAATGGCGGCATGGTGCTCACAGCAACGGACAGAGGTGGCAGGAAAAGTGCCGATAAAATAGTAACGAAGTTTTGCTAAGCTCGCCCGCATCCTCGAGAGCAAACACTATGGTGAATCAAGCGCCCTGCCCGCAAACGGAGCCAGATGCCTACGTTAAGTACGTATCGCGCTTCAGTGTGCCCGTTGCACCGCAGGTCGCAGCGGCTGCCGGACTCGCCAGAGCGTGGTTTAAGCCCCGCTTCGTTGGACTGGACAATCTGCCTGACAAGCCAGCGCTATTCATAGGCAACCATGCATTCATGGCGATTGACGCCGCGCTTTTCCATCTCTACCTCTACTACGACCACGGTCGTTACGTGAAAGGTCTCGGTGATAAATCATTATTTGCTAACCCGTATTATGCCGCTGTGGCTCACGCCATGGGTGGCGTGTCCGGGCAGGCACCCATCGTGGAGCGCCTCATGGCGCGGGGTGACGATCTTTTACTCTATCCCGGTGGCGCTTATGAGTCCGTCAAGCCACCCGAAGCCCGCTACCAGCTGCAGTGGAAGCAGCGCTATGGCTTTGTGAAGCTGGCTGCGGCGGCGGGTTATACAGTGGTGCCGGTCGCGTCTGTCGGCCCAGATGAATATTACGACCATGCTGTCTCGTCTGAGACGCTGGTCAACTCACAGCTCGTACGCTGGCTCAGCAAGCGCGGCGTGCTGCCCGCGGATCTCAGGAGCGATCTGGTGCCACCGATTCCCACCGGGATGTTGGGCGGCCTGCTACCAAAGCCAAAAAGCACCTACTTTTCGATCGGCAAGCCCATCGATCTCAGCGCTTATCAAGGCCAGACGCTGTCGACTCGTCAACTGGGCACGCTGAGGCGCAAATTTGCCAAGGCGATAGAGAGCGAAATCAGTCAGCTCCTTTTGTTGCGCGAACAACAAAAACACCAAGAAAGCTGGCTACGCCGCATTCTCTCCGCTTGAGCCCGATACCCTAGGATTAACGCATGAAGAAAGGGTTGGCTGGCGTTGCCGCGGCATTTCTTGCTTGGGCTCTATTGTCGATACTGTGGGTTCCACCCTACTTGGTCACAGCCAATCCCTATCGAGTTGACCTGGACCCCAGCAGTCGCGGGCTGGTTTTCGAAGCGATCCGCATCCCTAGCGAGGACGTGTTGCTGGAGGGGTGGTGGATTCCGGCAGAGTCGCCAAGGGCCGAGCTCATTTTTGTGCACGGGGCAGGCTCTAATCGTATCTCCCAATTTGTAGGCTCCTTGGATTTCTATCGCACGCTTCATGACATGGGGGTGTCAGTGGTTACCATGGACCTGCGCAACCATGGAAACTCTGGCGTCACGGATGGCATGTTGGGGATGGGCGCCAAAGAGTGGCCTGACCTGAGCGCTGCGGCGATTTGGCTAGACCAACATCAGCCCAGTGAATTGCCGAGGATCGCGCTCGGCGCATCGATGGGGGGTAGCACTCTCATCCATGCGATTAGCAACGGGCTGTCGATCGACGCTGCCATTTTGCTGGACCCCCAGCTAGACGTGCTGGACAGCTTGAAACAAGGTGCTCGCGTTACCACCGGCCTCCCTGCTCCCCTTTTTGAAGTCGCCGCACGATCTGCCATCGCACGGTATCAACTACCGCACGGTGAACGCAGCCCGATCGCGCTTGGGGTGCAAATAAGCCTACCCACGCTCTTGATACAGGACTGGGATGATCCCGTTACCCGGTCAGAGTACGCGGCACGGCTCGCCGCAGAGAACCCGTTTGTGACATTGAAAAAAGTACCCCCTATTCCACCAGGGTCTCACTGCCTGAACGGAAAAGAAGCGTGGGGATCACACGTCGCGGCTCACCCCTGCCACCCCGAATGGACCCGCAAAACCCTCGCCGCGTTCTTCGAGAGCATGCTATTCGGTGAGTGACGCCACGCTGCACTGGAGCCGATGGCATGCTGGGAGCAGCCGAAGGCCCATCTACTGCGGCTCTGGGCGCGTATATACGCAAAACCAAAGGATTACTGCCCTATGTCACGTTTAGCCCTACTCAGCGCCATCACAGCCGCTACGCTTGCGGGTACCGCGTCTGCTTCTTGTCCAGATTTTCTCAACCACTCCATGCGCCAACTTGCCTCGACTGACAGCATCCAGTTTTGCGAGGCATACGAAGGCAAGGCGTTGTTGATCGTGAATACCGCGAGCTATTGCGGATACACGCGACAGTTTGAGGGGCTCGAGCAGGTGCATCAGGCATATCAGGACCAGGGTCTCGTTGTACTGGGATTCTCGAGTGATGATTTCTTTCAAGAGGACAACGACGAGGGCGATGCGGCAGAGGTCTGCTTTGAAAAATACGATGTCAGCTTCCCTGTGCTAGCCACCTCCCCGGTTCGGGGTAGCGACGCCAACCCGGTATTCAGGGGTCTCGGAGAGGCGGCCGGTTACCCTCGCTGGAATTTCAATAAGTATGTGGTGTCATCTACTGGAGAGATCGTGGGTCACTTCTCTAGCGGTGATGAGCCGAATAGCGAGGAAATCCGAACGGCGATTGAAGCGGCTTTACCGGCGGCTTCCAGCTGAAGCAGGCGCCGAGCGAGCGCTGCGCCTGCTGTGAGCGCGCGGTCCCGCTCACCTTTCACCACCTGATTCCAAAGAAAGTCCACCGGCGGGCCCACTTCAAGCGCCACTTCTCAAAGGAGGCGCTACAGGCCGGCGTCCGCGTTTGCCGGCTGTGTCATCGTGGCATCCACCGGGAACACGATGAGATGACGTTGGCGCGGGAGCTGAACTCGCTGGAGCGGCTCAGGGCAGATGCCGTATTGGCCAAGCATTTTGAGTGGGTGGCGAAGCAGCGGGAGCAATAAAGCGAGATGGTCTGCTCTGCGCGTTATCCGAGGCTCACCCGCTCCAAGAACTCGCGCATCATGACCGCCGGCGCTTGCGCGCCGTCAATCAGCACGTCCGCCTCGGGCAAAGCGGCGCTGCCCCACTCCTCAAAAGTGTCCTCAGCGCGCGTCCAAAATCGCTCGATCGAAGCCTTGTCCCGGCCACGTTCACGCTGATCACGGTCCAGACGTCTTTGCCATCTGACGTCCCGCGGGGTATCGACGAATACCAGACAGTCATAAGCAGCGCGCAAACGCGCTGTCGCCGCCACCAATATGCCTTCTACCAGTATCCAGTCCCGCGGCTCTATCTGCTGAGTTTTCGGCAATCGACAATGGGTGGTGAAATCATAGGTCGGGCAGGCAATTGATCGGCCTTCTCGAAGCTCGGCAACGTGATGCGCAAAAAGCTCCAGATCCAGGGCATCAGGGTGATCGAAGTTTACGGCCTCACGGTCCTCTGGGGACACATGCGACAGGTCACGGTAGTAAGCATCAACAGGCAACACCGCAATTCGATTTTGGCCCAGCGATGCGCTCAGCGCTCTGGCCAGCGTAGACTTGCCGCTGCCTGACCCTCCCGCGATCGCGAGGACTCCATTCATTTTCCCATCACACCGTTTATCGCGCGTTACCCCGAAAAATAAACGCTTCCGTACTCCACCTCGAGCGCTTCACGTATGCGGCGCTTTTCCTCTGCGGCGTCGATCTTGGCGCAGCGGTCCTCCTGCCAAGCCGCGTACGCCGGATAGTCAGGCACACCCACCGCCGTCACCAATTCCCACACCAGCAAACACTGCTCCAGACTCGTTAGGGCCGTCGTGTCAGCGACGCGATCCAACAACTCGGCCCGATCCGGTACATCATCGCTCATCGCAAGCGCGTCTCCGACATCCAAGCGCATAAACGCGGGTTTGCTGGAATCGTATCGTGGCCAATCGGGTCCACCATCAATTTGTGGAGTGCCTCGGTAGGCAAAACTGCCCCAGGCCGACATCATGATTCTGGTCATCTCGCGGGCAGAATCCGTATCGGGATACATAAAGTGACCGATCTCCCCATACATTGGTGCCCCCATGACAAACGCAATCTCACTGGCATGAGAAGCACCTAATATCTCTGAGAACGGCACGAAGTAATTATCCGCCTGACCGTCCCAGTCGTAGCGGTAGGCATACAACTCGTCATAGCCCGCTTGACTCATGGCGGCAAAGGGCTCGTCGACAGCCCCCAGCTTCCATCCCCGCGAGCGCATGTCGACCCAGAACGCATACTGCGCCGCGTCCTTGATGCGGAGCCTGGCGGGCAACAAACGCGTCAGGGGATAGCTCACGTCGACAAAGTAACGACTCAGACCCAGCCACAGCGTGATTTCGTCTCGGGTAGTGCCCGCCATCACGGGAACGCTTTTCGCATATTGCGGATCAGCGAGGGCGGCGAGAATGCCCTCAGCCGGGATCACGACCCCGTCACGAATAACGAGGGGCTGTATGTGATCTTCTTCGAGCTCAAAGTAAGCGCGAAGAAGATCGTGGGCAGGTACAGCTCGCAACGCTTCGGCAGACGTATTGGCGGCCTCCAAGTCCAAAGCACCCACCACCTCCCAGCTGCCGCGGTCTACCGTCGGATACTGGCGCTCAAAGTTGTACGCCTCGGCCATTCCCACACTGCGCACGTGGCCCGACTGAGCGATCGCGCGATGAAACAATCCATTCGCCAGTGGGGACGCCAGCAAACTAAATACGTTTCGTCCGCCTGCGCTTTCACCGAAAACCGTGACGTTGGCTGGATCACCACCGAACCCACCGATATTTTTTTGCGTCCACCGGAGCGCCTCAATCATATCGAGGGTGCCAAAGTTGGCGACTGGAGATGAATCGAGATCCGGACCATTCAACGCCGGATGCACAAACCAGCCGAAGGGTCCGAGTCGATAATTGATCACTACGACGACGACTCGCTGACGCGCTGCGAGGCGCGAAAAGTCGTAGGTTCCCTTGTGCCCTGTCAGGTTACTCCCCCCGTGTATCCATAGCATCACGGGCAGCGGATCGGATAAGTCAGTAGGGTTGGGTGCATAGACATCGAGATACAAGCAATCCTCGGTGCCAAGATACTCACCCGCTACTCCGCCAGAGGTCATGCTCTGGGGCTGTGGGCACATGACAGGATCGGCAAAAGCTGAAATGCTCCGCTCCGGCGTGTTAAGCGTCGCGGGTGCACGCCAGCGGAGCGTGTCTACGGGCGGTGCGGCGTAGCCGATATCTCGGTAAATCACCGAGCCTTCAGGCCCGAGCTCAGCTACTACCGAACCACTCGTCGTCGCGACACTGGGGCCGCTGCCGACCTCATGATCAGAATGCGTACAAGCGATGATAAACAGCGGCAGGAAGAGCACCGCCGCGCGCGAGAAAGAGAAAAACATCACAGGAAAAAGCCAGTCACTAGGAGTTAGAAAATACGGGTAGTGAGGAGACGCGGACCACCCTCCGACCCGCTCTGAAAAGCGTCGCTAGGTATCCGCTGGCGCCGCTGGATGCTCTAGTGCTTCGTGCTCAGCAACACTGTGCTGAACCCAGCTCATCAACAGCTTGTATCCCACTGAGAGCATCACGGCACCGACAAAAAGACCGATTAAACCCTCTGCCGCCATACCACCCAGCGCGCCAATCAAGACGACAGGCATCGGTGTATCGACACCTCTGCCCAGCAAATAGGGCTTGAGCAAACCGTCAGCCGCACCTGCCGCCAGTAAATAGGCGGTGCCTATAGCGTTCGCTACGGTGCCACCATCACTCGATAACCAAATCCACGCGAGCACTGGCAGAACAACCAAGGCGGATGGCAACTGCAGCACACCTAGGAATAATACGAGCAATGCCAGGACACCTGCTGCTGGCACATCCAAAGCGAGAAAACCCACCCCCAGAGCCAACGCCTGAAGGAAAGCAACACCGACAACACCGTTGGAAACCGAACGAATCGTGGCCACGACGAGCTCTTGAATTTCATCGCCCCGCCCATGGTCGGCGAAAGTACCGAGCAGCTGTCGCGTTTGCTCCGCCCCCCGGGTGGCATGAGCCATCATGAATCCCGCGACTAGCAGCGCCACAAAGAAGAGAACCAATGCCAACAGCGTATTCGCCACAGCACCGAGTAGCACACGCCCCCCGGAAATCAGCTGCGGCTGAACCATCCTCGCCGCAGACATCAGATCTTCATGGGCGCGCGTCCACAAATCGAACAGCGCAGGCCCCACTACCGGCCAGTCTGCGACTGACGGATTGGCTACGGGAACCTGAAATCCCTGCTCATTAAGGATGGCAACCCAGTCTCTGACGTGATCTGCCAGGGAGACGCCCAGCGCGATGGTGGGGCTTCCCACCACGAGAAAAGCAATGACGATAAAGACGATAGCCGCCTTGCCCTCACTCAAATGCAGCTTGGCTGACAACCATCGATTCAACGGGTACAGCGATACTGCGAGGATCACCGACCACAACATCAAGGCCAGAAAGGGCGCAAAGGTCTCGACAGAAAACCACACCACGGTGAGGAGAAGAAACAGGCGCACATAGACCTGCATCAGGTCGTGCGCCAGCACTTTCCGAATTACACCGAGATCACCACCGTCCATCTCACCGCCCCCAGTCAGATTTACTTAAAGTCTCTCCGCCAGACTGAATAGATCGGCGAGGGATTGCAATCCCTAACGACCTTTCCACTCGGGCTTGCGCTTCTCGGCGAACGCAGTCGCACCCTCGATAGCGTCTTCGCTACTGAAAACCGGCTGAGTCAGGGCATGCTGCTTCGACCAGGCCTCGTCCTCCCCCCAGTCACGAGACGCCTTGATGATCGCTTTGCTGACTTTCACTGCCATTGGCCCGTTCTCAGCGATCTGCTGCGCCAACGCTTTGGCTGTGGCCAGCGCGCTGCCGGCTTCGGTCAACTGGTTGATTAAACCCATAGCCATGGCGCGATCCGCACCCATAAATTCGCCCGTGAGGGCGAGTTCCATGGCGACCCGGTAAGGAATCTGCGAGGGTAGTCTGACAAGACCGCCGGCCGCTGCCACCAAGCCACGCTTCACTTCCGGTATGCCAAATTTCGCATTTTCAGCGGCCACGATCAGGTCGCAGGAGATCGCCAGCTCACATCCACCGGCGAGGGCATAACCCTCCACCGCGGCGATCAGAGGCTTGTCTGCAGAACGCTCGGTCATGCCACCGAAACCTCGCCCCTCGATTTGAGGGAACTCGCCCGTCACGAAAGCTTTCAAGTCCATACCCGCGCAGAAGGTACCCCCTGCCCCGGTCAGAACGCCCACGCGCAGAGAGTCATCGCTATCAAGCCGCTCAAGCGCAGCCGCGACGCCCTGCGCGACCGACAGATTCACCGCGTTTTTCGCCTCAGGGCGGTTAATGGTGATGACGAGAACGCCATCGGCCTCGTCAGTCAGTACGGTTGCTTCTTCAGTCATGGTGTCGCTCCTTCTTAGCGCGGCTGCATACGGATACCGCCATCCATACGGATGCACTCACCGTTGATGTAGTCGTTATCAATGATCGATGTGGCGAGCTGCGCGATTTCTTCAGGGCGCCCCAAACGCTTGGGATACAACACTGACTGAGACAGCGACTCGACAAACTCAGGGGTCAATCCGTTAAAGAGCGGCGTGTTGATCAGGCCGGGGACAATGGTATTCACACGGATACCGACGGTCGACAGGTCACGTGCAATCGGCAGTGTCATCCCCACGATGCCGCCCTTACTCGCGCTGTAAGCGGCTTGTCCCATCTGACCCTCATAGGCCGCTACCGAGGCAGTATTGATGATCACACCCCGCGCACCGTCATCGGTAACGGGGTCATGCTTCGCCATCACTTCGGCACAGAGACGCAGTACGTTGAACGTGCCCGTCAAGTTGACCGCGATCACCTTACCCCACACATCCATGGGGAAGGGTCCATCCCGCCCGAGGGTCTTGGCCGCATTACCAATGCCTGCGCAGTTAACGTTGATGTGGATAGTGCCAAATGCCTCTACGGCTGCCGCGATACCGGCTTTGGCCGAGTCCTCATCGACAACGTTCACCTTGGCGAATACGCAGTTGTCTGCGCCCAGTTCGGCCACCATTTCGAGACCGGCGTCCTCATTCAGGTCGAAGATCACGACTTTACCGCCGGCTGCTGCAATGCGGCGTGTGACCGCTTGCCCAATGCCTGAAGCACCGCCCGTCACAACTGCCACTTTTCCATTGATATCCACTTACTGACTCCTTTTCTGACTTACTTCAAAACAAAACAGATCTGTTACGCAGATCTACGAACAATATTTCGGTCACCCGCTGAGACGATCACCGGCGCCCCAAGGGGGTCACCGTGCTCAAACCAGGCGAGAAGCTGAGCATCGTCAGGATCCGCCACGCCAACCCAACGGCGCCCGTCCGACACTTGCCGACCGACAATGACCGCCCTCGCGCCGCCTTTCTGAGGCTGAAAGGTATAACTCTCGATGACGCCATCAGGTTCGGGGTCCGAGACCACCTCCACCGCCTCAGGCGCCTTGAACTCTGGTGCAGCTTCAGGAAACTCGGCCGGAATGTTGGCATAAACGCCGACTGCGTGCTTGGAAAGATAACCGCCATTGGCTCCGACGACACCATAGGAGGGCTCGGGCTGTGCTCTTAACCAATGCACCATCTCGGCAATCCCATGGGTCGAGTAGTTGTTGCCCGGCCCACCAAAGAACGGCAGCCCTCCGGTCAATGTTAAGGGACGGGGGTCATCGAGCGTCATGCCCAGCGCATCCATCGCCACCCACACCGCAATCGGAA
>MDTD01012849.1_pt1 | contig 64713 bp, 61 predicted proteins | sample 811221 | NCBI WGS metagenome assembly MDTD01 (sample SAMN05326646, study PRJNA326480) | marine metagenome | isolation source: seawater | place: Pacific Ocean: South West | collected 2011
AGTACCATCAGCGCTGAAAGGCTTGACTGCCGAGTTCGGAATGGGATCGGGTATAACACTTTCGCAATAATTACCAGGCAAGGGTGTTATAATAATTTTAAAAAAAAAGGCAAATATTAATTATAAGGTCTGATATAAAAATATACTGATTTATGATCAAAACAAAAACAGCTTTTGTCACCTTTTTTCCTATAATGCCAAATAATATGGGATCTTCTACAGTTGTTAATAGCAGATTTTCTCATTGGCCTAAAAAAAAAAGACTATTTCAAATATCGCACATTAAAAAAATCAACAATAAAAATATAACTACAATATTCATAAAGAAAGAGACACCAATTAACAAGATTTTTAAATTACCAGAGTTAATATTTAAAATTTATAAATATGTGCAACATTCAAAAAATAAATTAGTAGTAATCGAGGGAGCAAGTTGGATATTCTACAGTTTTACAACTATTTTCATTTTAAAATTAATACTGTCTGATTGTAAGACTATATACATTTCACATAGTGTAGAGTCAGAAATTAGAAAAAAGTATTCCAGTAAATTTATCTATCATTTGACAAAATTTCTTGAAAATTTAGTTTTTAAATTTTCAAATTATTCAACAACTGTCTCAATCAAAGAAAGAAGAAAAATATTTAATCTTTATAAAAAAAAGACAAAAACCCTCCCTAATGCAGTGGATATAGAAGAAAAGAAAATACAAAAAAAGAGAAAAAAATTTTACATAATTTATTCTGGATCGTATTTATATAAACCCAATAAGGATGCAATAGATTTTTTAAATCAGCAAATAATGCCTTCTATTGTAAAAAAATTTCCTAAAATAAAACTTGTTTTAACGGGAGGTGGATATGATAAAGATTACCCTTGGTTAATAAACAAAGGTATTGTTTCAAAAAAAAGATTGTATGATTTGATTTATAACGCGGGGTGCATGTGTGTACCCTTAAAATTTGGATCAGGTACGAGGATAAAAATACTTGAAGCGTTAACACTTGGTACAATAGTGATATCATCAACTAAAGGGATTGAAGGTATTAAATTGAATAAAAAAAATCCTCCATATATCGTAAATGATAAAAATAAAATTATTAAAACTTTAATAATGGTGTTTAAAAATTTTAATCGATTGAAAAAAAAATCCTACAAAAATAAAATTTTTTATAAAAATACGTATTCAATGAAAAATATAACCTACAACTTTATTAAATCTACTTTAAATAAATATTTTAATGAATCTAAAAATTCATAAATTATTAGTTAACAGCTCAATTTTATCTTTACCAGGTATTTTATCTATTTTACTATCTTTGGTTTCTATACCGGTACATTTGAGTATAGCAGGTGCTGAAAATTACGGAAATTATATAATTTTTCATTTTTTATTAATCATTTCGTCTGTCTTAAATTTAGGTATTGGGAAATCTATTGCTGTAAGTATAAATAATTATCCAAAAAAAAATAGGGAAATTGGTTATCAAGGTATTAAATATACTATTATTATTATTCTTATAATTATTGCATCTTTAATAATTCTTTCAAATTTAGAACAATTAATTTTTATTTTAAAATTAATTGATAGTTCATTAACATTTTATCTTTTTTTTGGGGTTGTCTTATCCATTCTATATTCAAGTTTAGAGGGGATATTTCAAGGAAATCGTATGTTTAAATTTCTAAGTTTTTTTAATTTTGTCTTTTTTAGTTTGTCATTATCACTACCTTCATTAATACTTTTATATAATGTAGAATTGTCACTTGAAGAGTTAATCATTTTTTCTCTAATTATTAAATTTTTAACAATAACCTTAATGATTTTATATATTTTAACAAAAAATTTAATTTTAAGATCAAAAAATCAAACCCTTTTTTTGAATTTAAAAAGAAATGCTAGATGGCTTACTCTAAATAATATTCTCATTCATTTTTATGATTTATTCGATAAGTATTTGGTTAAAATTTTTTTAGGTCCAGTGGCAATTGCAACATACTCTATTCCACAACAATTAACTGGTAAACTAAGTATTTTGTCTAAAGGTTTTAGTGCGTATCTTTTAACAAAGTTATCCAGCAATAGTCATGATAATATCATTCTAAATTATACTCTTAAAATTTTTTTACGAACTATACCAATTTTAATTTTTTTTCTATTTCCTCTTTATGAATTTTTTTTAGATTTTTGGCTAAGAGATCAATATAATCAAAAAATTTTGTTATTAACAAAAATATTTTCTTTATGTGCAATTTTCTCATGTACATCACATATTCTAATCACCAAATTTGAAGCATCTAAAACTCTAAATAGAAACCTGAAGATTGAATTTATACTGATGCCATTTTTTTTAATAACTTTATATATCTTCACAAGTAGTAAATTTTCATTAATTGAAATTAGTTTTTTAATATTACTAAAAGAGGTTATATTGCTTTTTTTAAGATTAAATTTGTTAAGAAAAATTGTAAAAAATTTAGTTTTTTATTATGTTTATATATTAGTTCTCTTATTTACACTTTTCTTATCTATAAATTTTGAAAATCTTTTCTACATATTTCTTGTTGGATTAATAATAAGTATTTTTTTAAAGAATGATTAGTTATATTTTGAGAAAACTAGCAAGTTATTTAAGTTTTTTTTATATAAATAAGCCACTATTATCCAAAAAAAATGAGAAAATTTTAAAAGAAATTTATCCAAAAATTGTCAATTACAAACCTCAAAAATTAAATTTAAAAGAAACTCACATAAAATTTAATTTAGATGTTCTTAAATTATTCAAAGAAAAAAAGATCCACAATTTTTTAAGAGAAAGTTTTATTCAAAAAATGTTTTTTGTTCATAATAGGTTATTTATTAATAATGAACTCAAAACCTTAAAAAATAGTTCAAAATGGAATTTTTATAAAAAATTACTAATAGAGGATGATGTAGGGAATCCTATAAGATATTTTTTATATCCAAAAAGTTCCGGAAATAGAATTAATCAAGTTTTTCACTTAAGTGTGTTAATAGATGAATTTGAAATAGATATTAGAAAAATTAAAAAAGTTTTTGAATTTGGAGGTGGCTATGGATGCATGGCTAGAATTTTTTCAAAAATAAATCATAATATAAAATACTTTTGTTATGATACCTATTGTGTAAATTTACTACAGTATTATTATTTAAAAAATAATAATCTGGATGTTGGTTTCTCAAAAAAAAATAATTTTTATTTGAATTCGAATTATAAAGAAATTAAGAATTTTTATAATACTTTATTTATTGCTAATTGGTCAATTTCAGAAACCCCTATCAAATTTAGAGGAAAATTTGAAAAATTTTTAATGAATAGCAAATATATATTAATAGGTTTTCAAGAAACTTTTGAAAATATAGATAATCTTAGATATTTTAATAAACTAAAAAAAAAAATTTCTAACAATTTTAAAATCAAGATTATAAAAAATAAATTTTATAACGGAAATTTTTTGAAAAAACAAAACCATTTTTATTTCTTAGCTAAAAATATCAAAGATTAGATTATTTAAAGTAACTAATAAATTTTTTAAATAAATTATATGGATAAAATATCAAATAAGACAAAAATAGATTAAAATTTAAATCTTTAAAATTAAACACTTTATAAAGCAAATAATAATAAGAGCCATAAGCATATAGCTTGCTTAATTTATATTTGTCTAAAAATTCAATAAAATACTTTTGATTTTCTTTCCACGAATTAATTTGCCACGATCTATTTTCTGAGAAAGATTTAAAATCATTTTCATATTTAATGACTTTCATTTTTTTATATAAATTGATTTTTTTTAGTTTCAAAATTTCACAAACAGCTATGTAAAAATTTTCAATTACACCCCAATCGTACTGATTATAAAATTTTATTATTTTTTTAAATTCTCTAGCTTTCTTTTTATCAATCTTAAAAACTATCAAATCTATACCAAAATACGGCCAAAAAGTATTTTTCAATTCTCCATTGATTACCTGTGTGTTTGGAAATACAAAGCCACAAAAATTTTTTAAATTAATTTTTTTTAATACATGAAATAAATTACTTGGAACTACAATATCCGCTGTTGAAAAAATTAAATAATCAAATCTTTCCTTGTAGATAAATTGGTCTAAAGCATTTGATAGCATATATTTGTTAGAATATTTTTTTCCAGGAGGCAGCTTTTTTTTTGGAATGTTTTTATAAAAATTTTTTATTTTTTTTTCCCTAACAAATTTTTTTACGTTTGCTTCATCAAATTGAGTTAAACTAAAATAAATATCTTTATTTAGAGATTTTATAGAATCTACAAACATGCTCTGATATAAATCATTAGATTTTGATTTTCCAATTGGCCTAAACGAAACTAACCATAAAACTTTCATTAATTTGTATCTTTATAAATTTTTAGAAATTTAATTTTTTTAAAATTCATATATTGTATCTTAAGTTATGACTTATATAGCATTACCCAATTTACATATATTAAGATATATATAAACATAATAATAAAATGAAAATAACTTTTAACAATTTTTTTTTTAAAACAAATAATTTAGATAAATTATTGATATCTCTTGTATTCTTATTTCCTATTTTATTATCATTAAGTATATTTTTGGCTGATCTCTTTGCATCAATGTCTGCTCTAATTGTAATAGTTTTATTTTTTTTAAAAGAGGATAGAAAAATAATTTTTCAAATAAAGATTGAATTATGTTATTTTTTAATATTTTATTTTCTTATTTTAATAAGTCTTTTTTTTTCCACATCTTTTGAAAAATCTTTTTTACCTTCTTTTTTTTATTTCAGATATTTTTTATTTGTAATTGGAATTTATTATCTTTTAAAAAAATATACTTTTTTTATTGATATTTTTTTTTACTCATTAATATTTTCTTTTGCAACAATATCTCTAGATGCAATGGTGCAATACCTATTAGGATATAATTTTTTAGGTTATAAAACTGGCATGGATCCTACGCCATATGTCACAGGTTTTTTTAACGATGAAAAAAAGCTTGGAAGTTATTTTGTGAGATTATTACCTTTATTTTTATCATTATTTTTTTTCTTAAATTTAAAAAAATTTCCAAGTTATATCATATTGATTTCTGGTTTTTTTATTTTCTTGAGTTCTGAGAGAACTGCACTTTTTCTATATTTCGTGGTTTTGTTATTTTATTTATCAATAATTAAAAATAAGTTTAAATTTTTACTGATTACTTCATTAATTATAATTACAACTTTTTCATTTAATGAAAAATTAAAATATAAATATGTAAATTATACTTTAAAACAATTAGGTTTTATCGAAACAAAATGGAACGAAAATTACAAAGGGAAAAAAAGGTATTTTTCCAAGGAGCATGAAGATCTTTCATTAACTGCATTTACAATTTTTAAAGATAATTTTTGGAATGGAAGTGGAATAAAGACTTTTTATGATACTTGCAATTTATATAAAATTCAAGAAGAACAAAATCAAATTAGATATCTTGATTACTTAAACAGAGACAATAAAATAACCTGTTCGACACATCCTCATAATACATATTTGCAAATTTTATCAGAGATGGGGGTATTAGGCTTTTTATTTATTTTTATCTTCTTTTTAAAAACTTTGTATAAAAATATTGGAATAATAATTAATAGAAATTTTAACAACATAAAATTATGTTATTACTTTTTAAATGTTGGAATAGTTATTAATTTATTTCCATTAATTCCCTCTGGAAGTTTTTTTAATAATTGGCTTTCACTAATCATGTTTTATCCATTAGGATATTGGCTTTTTATTCATCAAAAAAATAAGACTGAGATACAAGATAATGTTAAATAAAAAACTTTTTAATCTATCCTACATCGAAATTTTTTTAACGATATCATACTTAATCTGCTGGTTTTCGATTTCAACATCATTTTACGATATAAAAAACTTTATAGAAAACGAGACTAGAGATTTACGTCTGATAATTAATTTTATAAGACAATTTTTAAATCTTATTATTTTTCCGGTATTAATCACTCTTGTTGTAAAAGAATATAGAAATATAAAATTCGAAAACGAATTATTATTTGCATTTGCTTCATTATATTTTATTTTTCAAATACCTGGACTTTTTTTAACTAATAATTCTTTTATAAATATAATCTATATAATTAGCGCGATAAATATTTTACTTATTTTTATTTTGATAAATATCTATTTTGATGAAAAAAAATATTTGATTTTTTTTTATATTGTATTTTTGATGCTATTATTAATAACAATATTAAATTACAAAACATTTGTTAATTTTTTTTATTCTGAATCCTCAAGTACCCTATATACGTTTTTTACATCTAGCGAAACCTTTCTTGGAAAGCAAAGTCCAAGATCTACAGGTTCATCGAGGACTTTATTATTAATAATGATTATCTCTTTTTTGATTTTTAATAAATTCTTCAAAAAAAATTATATTTTAAAATGTATGATCTATATCTCAATTTCAACACTCATTTTACTATTTCAAAGTAGAACTACTTTAGGGCTATTAATCATGTTCATTTTGATGAATTACATTTTTGAGAAAAATTTTTCAATAAAAAATTTTATTAAATATTTTTTTATTCATATTTTAATGCCAATATTTTTTCTTTATTTGATTTTATATTCAAAAGCACTTATTTATAATAATAAAATTTACTTAAACAGCTTGATTGATAGAGATATCAAAATTAAGAATGATATCAAACTCAACTTGACTACCAAATTCAACTTGACTGATATAACAAATAATTTTCAAAGACCTATTGATCCTGATACTTATTCCTCTGGTAGATTAGAAGATTGGAGGAATATTTTATCAAAAATTGATAGCTCAATATATTATGGTTTTGGTGCACAAGGTGACAGATTTTTAATAAATCAATCAGCTTCAAATGGAATAATATACGCTGCTTCATCCTCAGGCATTTTTGGAATTATACCCTTTATTTTTTTTTCAATCTTATCTGCTTGGATTGTTTTAAAAACTTTATTTAAAAATATAAAACTAAATAAGATGATCATTAATTATAGTGCATTAATAATAATATTATTATTAATAAGATCAATTTTGGAAAGCTCATATGCTGTTTTTAGTTTAGATTTTATAGTAATTTATACATTTTTAAATTATTTAAACAAATTTTTCTTTAAAAGTAATAATGGAAATTGAAAATATTTTTTTAATCTTTATAGCTCTATTTAATTTTCTTTTAGTCATTTTTTTTGACAAGATTAAAATCTTACACATCAACTTAGACAATCCAGATGGTATAAGAAAGTTACATAAAAAACCTATACCATTAGCTGGTGGAGTTATTATTTTTTTGAATTTGGTTATATATTTTTTATTTTTACTAAACAATCCAAATATACTATCAAATGAAACTATATTTAATAATTATAAAGAATTAATAATATTCTTCTTAACTTCCTCTCTAATTTTTTTTTTAGGTTATATTGATGATAAATTTAATATATTAGCTATAAAAAAATTTTTCATTATATCGATAATAATTATATTAAGTTTAATTTTTGATAATTCATTAAATATCAATGTAATAAAATTTTCATTTTTAGATAAAGAACTTAATTTTTCAAAATACTCGATAATAATTACTTGTTTTTGTTTTTTAGTTTTTTTAAATGCCTTTAACATGTTTGATGGTATTAACTTACAATCAAGCAGTTATTCTATTATAATTTTCTTAAGTATTTTATATTTATACAATCAATCATTAATTGCAAAATTAATTTTAATATCAATTTTAACTTATGCTTATTTAAATTTTAAAAATAAATCTTTTTTAGGTGATAGTGGTTCATTACTAGTAGCTTTTATAATAGGGTACTTTTTTATTAAATTGTATAATCATGAAATAATAAATTATACCGATGATGTTGTAATTTATATGTTAGTTCCTGGTGTTGATCTTATTAGATTATTTTTCAAGAGAATACTTTTGAAAAAAAATCCATTTAGCTCAGATAGACTCCACCTTCATCATTTATTATTAGCAAAATATTCATTTAAAAAAACTATTTTGATATTAATTATCCTAATACTTCTGCCTATAATTATGAGTAATTTTGGTCTTGATAAATTATTTATTATTACAACCTTTATAATAATCTACTTAGTGCTTTTAATCCTTATATCGTCCAAAAAATTAAGATAATTGTTCTTTTGGCATTATATTTTTCAAGTAATAATCACAATATTTGATTAGACCATTTTTTAATTTTATCTTTGGCCGCCAACCTAATTTTTTTATAATAGATGAATTTACTTTTCTAACTTTTACCCCATCGGGATATTTTTTATTAAAAATTATTTTCCCTTTATATCTTAAAGTTTTTTTAATCATTTCTGCAAGTTGCCGAATTGAAAATTCTTCACCTCCTCCAATATTTACGTAGTCATGATTTGTTTTGTTTTTAATTAAAAAAAATATTGCCTCAGCTAAATCTTCAACATTTAGAAATTCCCGTCTTACCTTTCCAGTTCCCCAAACCTCAACTGTTCTTTTTTTTTTTAATTTTGCTAACACAAACTTTTTTACTAATGCTGGTAAAACATGGCTTGATTTTAAATCAAAATTATCTCCTACTCCATATAAGTTAGCTGGTTGTATTGAAATAAAATTTTTTTTATACTTTTGTTTAAGATATTGACAATATTTAAGTGTCACAATTTTTGAAAGTGCATACCCCTCATTAGTTTTTTCTAAACTTGACGATAAAAGAGAATTTTCTGAAATAGGTTGTTTTGTATTTTTTGGATAAATACAAGACGAACCTAAATTAATTAATTTTTTTACATTATACTTAAAGGATGAATTTACTATGTTCATACCAATCATTGTATTTATATAAAGATAATCTGATTGAAAGTTATAATTATCCCAAATACCTCCTACTCGACCAGCAGCATTGATTACTATATCTGGTTTATGTTTTTTAAACCAATTATCCACTTGTTTTTGAGATGTAAAATCTAATTCTTTTCTTTTACATTTAATTATGTGAAATTTTTTTTTTTTTAAAAGGTTGTACACAGCGCCACCAACCATTCCTTCTTGACCAGCAATTAAAACTTTTTGCCTCATTAGATTCAATTAATTTTTTTTATCAAATATTTTTAAATCACTCTCCATCATTTCTGCTATCAGCTCATATATCGTTGTCTTTGGCTTCCAATTCAATATTTTTTTAGCTTTGCTGGAATTTCCTACAAGATTATCAACTTCATTAGGTCTAAAATATTTTTTATCAATCCTTATAACGACCATTTTTTCTTTTAAATTTGGATATTTTTTTTTATTAAATTTTTTTATAATTGCTCTCTCTTTTAAACCCTTGCCTATCCATGAAATTTTTATTCCAAGATACTGAAAACACTTTTCAACGAAAAATTTTACTGAATATTGCTTTTCAGTTGCAATTATAAAATCATCACTCTTTTTATATTGAAGAACTTTCCAACACATTTCAACATAATCTTTTGCATGACCCCAATCTCTCAAAGCGTAAATATTTCCCAAATATAAACAATTATCAAGTCCATTTATTATTCTACTTATCCCGATTGTAATTTTTCTTGTAACAAAAGTCTCTCCTCTTCTTGGTGACTCATGATTAAATAATATACCGTTGGATGCAAACATATTGTAAGATTCCCGATAGTTCCTTGTTATCCAATAAGCAAATAACTTTGATGATGCGTAAGGACTTTTGGGATAAAATTTAGTTTTTTCTGATTGTTTTTTTTCCTGAATTTGACCAAATAATTCTGAGGTTGAAGCCTGATAAAATTTTATTTTTCTCTCTAATTTAAGTTTTTTAATTGAGTCTAATATATTTAAAGTGCCAATAGCATTAACTTGAGTTGTATAATTGGGCAATTTAAAACTAACTCCAACGTGACTTTGGGCTGCTAAATTGTATATTTCATCTGGCTTAATTTTTTTAATTATTTCTAAAATAGATCCAGAGTCTACAAGATCACCATAATGTAAAAAAAATTTATTTTTATTTTTTTTATTTTCATAAATCTTATCTATTCTATCAGTATTATAAGATGATGATTTTCTTTTGATACCATGAACAATGTAATTTTTTTTTAACAAAAATTCAGCTAAGTACGAACCATCTTGACCCGTTATACCAGTAATTAGTGCTTTTTTTTTATTCATGATATAAATAAACTACTATTATGATTTTAAAACAATATCAATAAAATACCTTTTTTTCTATTTGACTTATAATAAATTAATTTTTTGGGTTTGTGATTATTCAGACAAAACTGGGGAGGGCAATCTTGCAAGAAAATTTATCGAGGAAAATTTTAAAAAAAAAAAAGTAAAAGTAAATACACCCAAACTAAATCATTTTTTTTACCACAAATATATTACACCTTTTATTGGAATATTAAGTTGTTGGAAACACTATCTAAAGGGTAGTAATGTGGGATATATCAATTTTCTACCATTGTGGAATTTTTTGATTTTTTTTTTATTACCACCAAAAACAATTTTAGGTCCAATCACAGGAGGTGCTTTATATGATAAAAAAAACAAAATAAATTATTTTATAAGAAATATATTTTTCCCAATTTTTTACAAATTTTCAGAACTAGCTTTAAATTTACGATTTAAAAATAAACTTCTTTTTTCAACAGATTTATTAAAAAACTATTTATCTAAAAAAACTATTGGAAGGTCAAAATTTAATTTTGTTTTAGAAAATTTAAAATTTAAAAAAAAAAGGAAATACAAAGATATTGATTTTATAATTTACAATAGGCATCATAAAAATAAGTCCTTATTATTTGATTATGAATTAGTAAAAAATTTATCTAATTTAAATCTAAAAATTTTAGTCGTAGGTGATAAATTAAATATAAAAAAAGTAATTAATTTAGGTTATATCACTAAAAAAAAAATAGATATTTTACAATCTAGATCAAAATATTCGTTATGTTCGGGAGAAAACATTTATAGCCTTTTTGTAATTGAATGTATAACAAATCATGTAAAGATACTGGTTAACAATGAGAATGTGAAAAAAATAAAAAAATACAAAAAATTTTTTATTTCATTAAATAAATTGAATTATAATTTTAAAAAAAGGTAAATTAAGTAATGAAAGTAATCTTGGGTATTAATGCTAATCATGCTGACTCATCAGCATGTATCATCATAAATGGAAAAATTATTGCTGCTATTGAAGAGGAAAGAATTAATAGAGTAAAACATTTTTCTGGCTATCCAATTAAAGCAATACAAGAGTGTTTGAATATAGGAAAACTCAAATCAACTGAAATTACCGACATCGCTTTCAATACTAGACCATTAAGTAATATAATTCCAAAAAGTTTATTTTTTTTAAAAAACTTATCATTAAAGAAAAATCAGTCTATTAAAAGAGTTCTGAAAAAGATGAACATAAAGAAAGAAATTTCAAAAAATTTTAGGCTTAATAAAAACGTAAAATTTCATTTCATAGAACATCATGTGGCCCATTTAGCCTCAGCTTTTTATCCATCTGGGTTCAAAAAAGCCAATGGATTATCAATCGACGGTTCCGGAGATTTTGTTACATGTGCGATTGCCGAGTGCGATAGGAATAAAATAAAGATTAAAGAAAAAACATTTTTTCCTCATTCATTAGGTATTTTCTACCATGGTATGACGCAATTTCTTGGATTTAAATATTATGGCGAGGAATATAAAATGATGGGACTGGCTGCGTATGGAGAGCCTAAATATTTCGACAAGATTAAAAAAAATTTATTTTTTGAAAATCCCAATTATTTATTTCAATTAAATTTAGAATATTTTAATCATCAAAAACCAGGATACAAATATATTGCAGGTGATAGTTTAGAAATTGATCAAATCTATGAAGATAAACTTAACGATTTATTTTTAAGTGATATCAATGGTGAAAATGATTACGAGGAATTTAGAAAAAATTTTGCAAGCTCAGTTCAAAAAGTTTACGAATATTTCTTTAAAAAGATTATTTCAAATATATTAGATAAGAAATTTTCAAAGAATCTTGTTTTTGCCGGAGGTTGCGCATTAAATTCAACTGCAAATCAATATATTACAGCAAATAATAACTTTGATAATGTTTATATTAATTATGCACCTGGCGATAATGGTGGTGCAATAGGTGCGGCGATGGTGGTCTCATCTAATTTTAATAAAGATTTTGATAATTGTAAAAGTCCCTATCTAGGCACAAAATATTCAAACGAACATATTATCTCGTCATTAAACAATAATAAGTATAAGAATAAAGTTTCTTATGAAATTATCAATGAGTCAAAACTTTTTGATTATGTAGCAAAAATTATTTCTGAAGGAAATATAATTGGTTGGTTTCAAGATGAAATGGAATTCGGACCTAGAGCTCTAGGAAATAGATCGATTCTTGCTGACCCTACAAATTCTAATATGAAAGATATTATAAATAAAAAAATAAAACGAAGAGAATCTTTCAGACCTTTTGCACCAGTAACTTTAAGAGAATTTCAAAATGAATGGTTTGAGAGCAAATTTATAAGTCAATATATGTCATCTCTTAGTAAAGTAAAAAAAGATAAACAAAAAATAGTGCCTGCTATTACACATGTAGATGGTACAGCAAGAGTGCAAACAGTTGAAAAAAAAAACTAATTATAAACTAGCAAGCTTAATAGAGTCCTTTGCAAAAGTTACAAATGTTCCAGTACTTTTAAATACCTCCTTTAATGAAAATGAACCAATTGTGATGAAACCAGATGAAGCTTTGAACTGTATAATTAGGAATGATTTAGATTACTTAGTGATGAACAATATTTTAATAAAAAAAAACTGATTTAAAAATCAAATAATGATTATTAGAAATCTTAAATATTCATATTTAAGAATTATTATTAATGATAATCAAATATTCATTTAAGTAATATTTAGAAATATTATCCCAATTAAAATTCCTTTTAATATAATTAAAACATCTTTTTTTATAAACTAAACTTTTTATCCTTTTTTTATTTCGTAAAATATTTCTAATAGTCTTATTTAATGATCTTGAATTGAAGTTAATACCAACTGAAAAGGAATTTTCCTCTAAACTAGTTTTTTTTAAACTTTTACTCAAAATTAAAAATAAACCTGATGATAGAGCCTCATAGATAACTAAACCAAAATTTTCAGATTTTGATGGATGAATAAAAACATCGTATTTAGACAATTTTTTTTGAATTTTCCTATTTAAAGGACCTAAATACTTTATATTTTTTTTTCTTAAAATTAATTCATTAATTTTTGAAAAATATATTTCGTCATCAATTTCACCAAATATGAACAAATTAAATTTTTCAAGAAAAATACTTCTTTGCCACAATTTTACTAAAGTAAGTAAGTTTTTTGATCTATGGATTTTTGAGAAATAAATAAAGTTAAGATTTTTATCTAGATTTTTTTTAGGAAAAAAATTCTTATCAATCTCTACACCGTGTGAAATTATTTTTATCTTTTTAATTCCTGGTATTTGTTTAAGGAAGTTTTTTTTTTCAATTTCAGAATTAACGATTATCAGGTCTGAATTGAGAAATATTAATCTCTGATAAAAAAATAAAGCCAATATTTTTTTTATTTTTTTTTGTTTTAAAGAATTTTGATCCATCATACCATGTGGGGATATTATAACTTTAACGCCTATAGCTTTTGCAAATAAAAAAAATATCAAAAGTCTAATTTTCCAACAACCGTGTATATGCAAAATATCCGATTTTGAAAAAATGAAACTTATTAAACTTTTTGAATACTCAACTTTATTTAATTTCCTAAATCTTTTGTTTAATTGGTTTATGACTTTTGATATTCCAAATTTATTTCTATTTTCAGAGCTTATAATAAAAATTTTCACAATCTTTTAAATTTTAATTTAACATTATTTTACTAAACAGCTTGGTAAATATTCACTTTTAAATTCATAAATCCATCCGTCATAATATTTTCTTTGAGTAAAAGGATTTCTACCAACATGTCTACCAACGTTTTGTTTATAGAATAGTTGTTTTCCCAAACACCTTTTAAAAGGTTCTGTCTCTAATTCATTTCCAAAAAAAACTATTCTGTTAATTTTTTTTGATTTTAGATAATTTGCATATTTCAACGATGACTTACTCTCTAAATCTATATGCCAGGTAAAAATATTTGAAAAAGTTTTCATATTAAACAATGAAATAGATCTATGTGTTGAGATTAGAATATCATTCTCATCTAATTTTTGATTAGTCCATTTAGCTAATTCATATCCATTCGCATTATTGATCATTATCTTTTCTCTGTAATTTTCATTAATTGAGCCTGGAAATATTGTAATTACAAAATATATATAAATAAGTATTATTAGAAATGATTGTGCTAAAACCAATTTCGAAAAGAGGCTATAAATTTTTGATTTTTTTATATAAGTAATACTAATCAAAAAAATTAACCATAAATATCCTTCATATAGAAACCTGCTTAAATTACTTCCAAAGATAATTACACATGAAATAAAAGTTACGATAATTATTAATGGAAATTTTAATTTTAGTGTTTTTTTATTTATCATAAAAAACAAAAACATGAACAAAGGTCCAAATAATAATGTAAAATCTTTTAAATTAGTTGAAAAAATAGCACTTATTAAATTTATAGAACCACCATTTAATAAATTATGTAAATTTTCATAGCCATAAATATTTAAAGGTAATGGACTCAGTAGCAAATATGTAATATTTGTACCAAAATTTTGGTATCTAAATATCCAATAAGGTAAAATAAAAATGATAAATGCTATTAAACCAATTATTATTGGTGAGTAAATAATTTTTTTTCTTATGAGAATTGAATAACCGTAAACAAATAATAAAAACGCCGATAATACAAAAGAATATTTAGACAAAAAAATAACTGATAATAAAATTAATCCAATAAAAAAAAATAATTTAATATCTTTTGTTTTTAATTCAAAAAAATTTTTTATCAAAAAAATAAAAATTAATAATGTAGTAACACAAAATAATAATTGTGGTTTTGGTGAACTAACAAGAAAAAATGTAATTGGACAAGCTAAAATAGCTAATAAAAATAACTTATTTTTTCCTTGTTTAAAAAAAACAGGTATTAAGGAAAGTAATGATGAAAATTGAACTATTCCTCCAAATTGTTCGGCCCCTAAGGATAGACCTATGGCCAGAGGAATTTCGCCAAGTGCTACCAAATTTGTATGCATTGGCAATATCTCTTTTTGAAAGTGACCGTTATAGATTAAATTTAAAGCCCCTAAAAAGTGATAATCTAAAGAATCTGCATGTGTTATGGGCGAAGCAGAAATAAAAAATAAGAGAACGTAAAGAATAATAATTAAATGAACTTCTAAAGACTGCCCTAATCTAAAACTTTTAATAAATTGAAAATATAAATTTCTGTTTAAGTAAAAATTAACAATTCCAAGAAATAATATTAAAAATGAAAAAACCTTTATAAAAAAAATTGAGTAAATTTCAAAAATTAAAATAAAATATGATAAAAGAATTATTGGATATATACCTATGATCGGTGAAAAAAATAAATTATAATTTAAGAATTTATATATACCAATTTTTTTAATTAAAATTTTTTGAAAAAAGTCGCCAACAAAAATGACACCGAAAAAAAGGATTATTGAAATTATTAATGAAAACGGTGCAACTAAAGAAATATTTTCGATACCATATATCATTTAATTGATACTATCTTTTTCAATAACTTACTTAAATAAATTGAATTTTTGGTTGAAATAATTTTTTTGTAATAATTATCAAAAAAAAATTGTTTTGGAAATTTATCCTGAATATAAAATATTTTTTTTATTTTAGTTTTTTTGATTTTATTATCTAGTGTCAATTTTTCTGATATTTTTTCATTAAACTTATTTCCTAAAATCTTAATTCTAAGCTTTTGGTCGGGTCGACTATAAGTATCAAACATCTTTTTAATAATATCAAATATCTTAATTGGTTTTCCCATATCTAAGAAAAAAATACTATTCTTACTTTTAAGGTTTGAACATTGTAAGACTAGGTTGCATGCTTCTTTTATTGACATAAAATATCTACGCATTTTTTTATCAGTTAATTGAATAGGTAAATCTTTTTTAATTTGATCTAAAAAATAAGGCAGCGCAGATCCATCACTTCCTATCACATTACCAAATCTTACGATAAAATATTTCGATTTTTGATAATCTTTTTTTAAAAAAGTGAAGTGAACTAACAATTCACCCGTTCTTTTTGTTAGCCCTAAAATATTTTTAGGTTTTACAGCCTTGTCGGTAGAAATAAATATGAATTTTATTTTTTTTCCTTTGATTGCTATTAAAATTGAATGAGTTCCATATATATTATTTTTTACTGCACTAAAAATATTATCTTCTAAAAATTTTACATGTTTGTATGCCGCTGCATGAAAAATATAATTGATTTTATTTATTGATATGATATTTGCTATTAAGTCATTATCTTTAATATCTCCTAAGATTAACTTTATTTTCTTATTTGTAATTTTTTTGCTAAATCTATAAATGTTATATTCAGAGTGATCCAAGATGATAATTTTTTTTGGATTATAATTCAAAAGTTGTCTCGAAATTTCACTTCCAATACTACCTGCACCTCCAGTCACTAAAATATTTTTATTATTGAAATTTTTTAATGTAGGTAGTTTGAGATCACTTTTTTTTTTATTAAAAAGTTCATCCAAAGGTATTTCACTTAAATCAGTAAAATTTATCTTTTTTAGTTTATAAAAACTTTTCTCTGGCAAACTACTTATTGATGATGAAATGGGTAACAACTTTTTGATAAGTTTGTTTTTTTTGGTATTTGATAAGGAAGGTATTGCGATAATAATATTCTTTATATTTGTTTTATGACTTAATTTTTTTAATTCATCAAATGATATTATTTTAACACCGCTTACATCTTTTCCTATTTTTTTTGGATCATCATCTACAAAATAAGATATCTTCTCTACTCTATAGTCAATTAATTGTTTTGATAATATTGTACCAGAATAACCTGCTCCATAAATAATTGATCCAGGAAGATTATTCTCAATTAAATTTTGACTGATGGTAGAATGATAAACTAGTTTTTTGTTTATTTTAAAAAATTTTTCAATGCTTCTGAACTTTAAAAATCCAATTTTTTTAAATAATTTTTTTGGATCTGCAATAGAATTAGAAATTTCGTTTGTAAAACTTTTTTTAAAGATGATCTTATTTTTAGAGATCTTCAAACTATTAATTAAATCAATTATTCTCAGACCTTTGCCTGATCCAATATCAATAATCCCAGATCCTTTTTTTAACAGAAGTTTTCTATAAATCTTAGAAACATCATTGACATGAATGAAGTCTCTTATTGATTTACCGTTATTATATATTGTTATTTTTTCATTTTGATTTCTTGAAATAGCTTTTAGCTTCGAAATTATTGAAAAACTATCATCGTTTCCGTAAAGATTAAATACTCGACAGATATCCAAATCAATATTTGATTTATTTGAAAAATTTTTTAACAAAGTTTCACAAGAAAGTTTTATTGAAGAATAGATATACCGATTGTTTTGGTCTAAAACTTTAATCTTATCATTTATTGATCCGTAAACAGACGAGCTGCTAGTATATAAAATTTTCTTAATTATTTTTGGATTAATTTTGTCTAAAATCATTGCAGTTTCCAGCAAAGATTTTTCTACAAAAATCCTATATGAATAAAAATTATTAAGCTTCCTAGAAGAATAAAATGAGTTTATTATTAAATTAATTTTCTTCTTAGATTCGTTAGTTATTTTTATCTCCTCTAAAAAAGCCTTTGCAGTATAAATTTTAGAATTTGGTAACTCTTTCTTCAACTCATTAGATAAATATCCAGATCCAATAATATAGTTTTTAATCATATAATATTTTTCCAAAATTTTTTACAAGCATTACCAACTTCAAATAATTTAGATCTTTGAATAGAATTTCTTGAAAATTTGTTGTAATTTTTTGAAACTCTATTAATTAAATTTATAATAATTTTAGTTGACTCAGTATAGCTTATATAGCCGTCGAAATTATTTTTTATTATTCTTTTAACATCCCCTCTGCTACATGAAATAACAGGTATTCCAAAACTTTTTGCCTCTAATGCAACATATGGAAAATTATTAACTTTGCTTGTTATAATTATTATGTTGGAATTTTTATATATTTTTTCTTTTGCTTGCCATCCATAGAATTTTATTTTATTTCTTTTTGAAATATTTTTTAGATAGTTATACATAGATCCATCACCATATATATTGAATATAGCATCATCATAATTTCTTAAATAATCTTTTGCTATTTCTAAAAAAAATTCTGGGTTATTTTCTTTTTCTAAACGTCCAACAAATGAAATTAATATTTTTTTTTTCAATTTATTTATTCTATTTTTTTTTTGTATCTCAACACCATTATATTGAATTAGATTTTTTTTTAATTTCATCCAAGGATAAAATTTCAACCACCAGTTCTTTGCAGAATTCGACCCAAAAAATAAATAATCAACTTTTTTATAAATAAGAGAAAAAAATAAACCTGCAAAATATTTTTTTAATGATAAATTAAATAATCCACTATGAATAGTAAGAATAATTTTGACATTTTTTTTTTTAAATTGATTAATTAATGAAAAATATCTAATCAAAAATGCATAATTAGTTAAAAAAATTATTTTCCTGAAATTATCACTTAATAGTAGGCTTTCTAATTTCTTACTAGAATTTAAATTAAATTTGTTAACCTTAATCTTCTTAACAATTGTTTTATTTGGAATTTTTGAGAAAGTCTTAAATGGTTGATCGTCAATTAAAATAGTTTTTTTATTTCTTTTTGATAGATAGTTTAAATGATCAAAGATAAATCTTGAAGCACCTCCTGCATATCCTGTTGAAATAAATATAAACTGTGTTTTTTTCATTAAGATAAATTGATTTTTTTTTTAAATATTGTAATTAAATTTTTAAATTCAAAATTTGAATTTTTTATTGCACGCATACTTTTAAAGTTTAAAAAAGTTGTATAAATATAACAATTTTTTGACTTAAAATTAGTTAACATTTTTTTTAAAAGTAGTTTGTAAAATCCTTTTTTTCGATAACTTTTTATTGTAAAAAAATCAAAAAAAATTACATTTTGGTCATTTATTATTTCACAATTAATTTCTGATATTAAAAATGTTTTTTTTTTTGAACTCCATCCGTATGTAAATAAATTCTTATTTTGAAAAAGAATATGTAACTCAAAATTATTTTTTATTCTTTCAAAAAACTCATTAGGAATTTCAAAATTATCAAAGGTTATTTTTGATAAATCCTTATAATTATTAATTTTCCTATATTTTTGATTATGAAGATTTATAATTTGAATTTTTTTAATATTTTTAAACAAAAAAATGACTGTAAAAAAACTCTTCATTTTTCGTAAAATTTTTTTTAAATATAAAATATGACGCATACAAAAAAAAATTATAACAAATTTCAAAGGCGTAACTGTAATACTATTTAATCTTTTTTTTAAACTATCTAAATTTTGTTTCCTAAAATCTTTTAATATTGATGGGTATTCTAACCACCACAAATTTTTATTTTTATTTTTTTTTGATAAATATTTATTAAAAGTTTTATAATAGTGTTTTTTAATTTTTTTTGTATTGATTATTTGTCTTTCAAGATTACTTATATTTTCACCTCCAATCCAAATTGATCCTAGAGTAATAGGTACTCTTATAAATTTATCTGTTATTTTACAAATTTTTATCCAAGTATCAAAATCTTCCCAAGAAAATTTTTCTTTATCAACTGAAATATAATTAACTCTTTTAAGTATATTTTTTTTAACTACAACACTTGATTGACCAATTGGGTTTCCATTTTCTGAAAAATATTTTAAAATTGGTTTTTTTATTGTCTTAGATTTATCAGATATTTTTTTTTTGAATAAAAGACCTTTATTTTCAAAAACTAAATCGTGGTAATATAAATCTCCTTCATATTGATCTATGTATTTCTTTACTTCCAATAGTTTTTTTGGAAACCATCTATCATCTGAGTCTAAGAAACAAATCCATTCTGCTTTCGCTTTTTTAATTCCAAAATTTCTTGAATTTGCCAAGATTCCTTTATTATTTATTTTAAATGAATTAATTCTCTTATCTTGAAAACTGTTAATAACTTTTTGAGTTTCATCTTTTGAACAATTATCAATTATTAACAATTCCCAATTTTCATATGTTTGGTTCAATATGCTTTTTACAGATGTTTCTAAAAATTTTGCCTGATTATAAGTGGGTAGAATAATAGAAAAGAAAGGCTTCATCTTTTAAAAATTTTATTAATAAAACTATCAAATCCCAAAGCTTTTGAATGAAGGCTAGTCTCTAAATCGTTATTTCCAATTCCTATTCTTGGAATACTTAATAATCTTTTTTTGTTGAAATTTCCTTGTTCTGTAGAAACAATAGTCTTAAAATCATATTTTTTTAATAAATTAATTGTTTTTTTTGAAAAACTTTTTTTAGTTCCAAATGGAATAGAAAAGTGCTTTATCTTTTTTTTTAATATTTTTTCTAAAGCTAATTTAGACTCATTAATTTCATAATTTAATTCACTCTCATCTAATAATCTTAGGTTTTGATGCGTGTGAGTATGACAGCCTATTTCAATTAACTCACTTTTATCAAGTTTTATCAAATCATTACTAGATAAGAATTCATCTTTTATGTTTGAGGGAATTTTATCTAGATTTTTTGTAACTTTTGTTAAAAAAGAATTTTGTTCAGAACTTTTCATTAAAAAAATTTTTTTACAAAAAAAATTATATATTTTTAATTTCAGATTATTATTTGAAATATCTATTTTTTTTTGATCATAAATAAGATATTCATTTGCTTCAATTATTTGCCATATTTTTAACCACCAAGGAAAATTCTTATTATCTAAAAAACTAGTAACAATATAAATTATTGCTGGACAATTATATTTATGTAATATTGGGAATGCATTTTCAAAATTATCAAAATAACCATCATCAAAAGTGATTACTATCTTTTTCTTAAATTTTAAATTTTTATTTATATCATTTATTGAAATAACATTAAAATTTTCCTTTAAATAAATAATTTGTTTCTCAAAAATACTTTTTGAAACTATTAAATCATCATCTGGTCTGTTCTTTCTCAGATACTCTTCGTCTGTAATAACTCGATGATAATTTAGAAAGACAGTATCAATATTCAAATAATTTAATGCTCTTTCTGTAAATTTTTTTTTTGCAAAATAGTTTGCGATATGTCTCAACAATTTCTACTCCCCATTCATAATTTTCTTATTTTTAATAAAAAACTTAAAATTAAACCTTTTAGATTTGTTGGTTTTTTATATAAACTCATATAAATTCTATTATTTGTCCAATTTTCTTTGTATAACTCCTGACCATCACAGAAATCAAAATATTTAAAATTTTTACTTTTAAAATAATCTAATAATTCGATCATCAAAATTTTTCCAGGCGAATATTTGATAAGATTTGAGTCAATTTTGAAAGACGGAACTAAATAAAAATAGATTAAATTATCCACAAAACCTAAACTTATAGCTATAAAATCATTATTTAACTTTAGTCCAGATATTACAATATCCTTATCATCTAAAATATTTAAATAAAATTTTTCGGAAAAAGTCTTTAAAAAAGCTGATCTAATATTTTTTTCTTTTTTCCACTCTATGACTTTCTTTATTAGTTTTTTTTTTTCGTTAATATCATCAATTTTTTCTATAAATCTTAACTTTCCAATATTTGATAACTTCTTTTTTGACCATCGAAATTTTTGTAAAGATCTTTTTTTATTTTTTTTCATTTCTTGCCATTTCATTAAATCTGTTCGATAGATTTGTTGATAATTTTTACAGTTTAAATTTTTGATTATAGGATTATTAGAAAAAAAACTCTCATTTACTTGCTTATCTAAAAATATCAAATCACATTCATTATTAATTAATTTTAAAATTTCTGTCCAAATGTTATCGAATATTTTTTTTTCAATTTTATAATCCGCGTTTACCAAAGGTCCTAAGTAATCAGAAATATCATAACCTACCCACCTAAGAATTTTAAAATTAAATTTTTTAATTATACAAAATGGAAAAATGATTATAGGTTTTTCATCCTCATAAACAATTATTATTGAAATCTCTTCATATCTATCATTTTCTTTTAACCAACTTAAGTTCCATGATAATTTTTGGAAAATTAAAATATTGTTATTTTCCTCTAAAAATTTCCAATCTTTTTTTAATAATTCATCTACTTCTCTTTTTAAAATAATTTTCATAAAATGCTATTGTTTGTGTTAGACCCTTTTGTATATTTATTTTATGTTTCCAATTAAAAAAACTTCTTATTTTTTTTGGATTTCCGTAAAATTTCGTCACTTCATCTTTTCTTAGTGGTATTAAACCAAATTTAGGATTGCCCTTCTTAATTTTTTTTTTTATAAACCTAATTATTTCCTTTACCCTAATAGGTTTTCCGGTACATAAATTAAATATTTCACCTATGCCCCTTTTACTTATTAAAGATTTAAAAATAACATCAATAGCATCATCTATATAAGTAAAATCTCTATATTGCTTTCCATTTGAGCACGGAAAATTTTTATCTTCTAAACAATTTTTTATCACAAAAGGTATTAATCTATTTATATCTTGCCCGGGACCATAGATTAAATACGGCCTGAATATAATTATAGGGAACTTTTCTTTTTCAAAAAGATTTATTAAATAATTTGTAGAACTCAATTTTGCTTGAGCATATATAGATTTTAATTGATGAATTTTGACATTTACATTACGCTCTAAATGGGGGGATTTAGTATTAGCATATTCAACACTGCTTCCAATTTGAATGAATTTTGTAATTTTTTTTTCTTTCAAAATATTTGCTAAATTTTTACATCCACTATAATGACTTTTGAGAGTATTTTTTCCATGATGATCTACATCTCCCCCAAAATTTACAACATAGTTAGGGTAAAAATTTAAAGTATTTTTTAATTTTTTATTATTTGAAATATCTGCATATAGATACTTTACATTTTTTAAGAATCTTTCCTTTTTAGGTTTTTTTCTAGATAGACTGATTACTTGAAAATTATTTCTTAAACATTTCTGAGCCAACTTATGACCTAAAAATCCAGTACCACCAATGATTAAAATTTTTTTTTTCAAAGATCCTTTTTTTTTCTCAAAACTTTTTCCAAATAATCTTTATCTCTTTTTGTATCTATACATTGCCAAAAATCGTGATGTTTATAGGCTAATAATTGATTATTTTTTGCCGCTTTTTCTAATGGCTCTTTCTCTAAAAATGTTTTGTCATTTTGTATGTAATCCAAAAATTTTGGTTCAATTACAAAGAAACCACCGTTAATCCATCCCTCATCTAATTTTGATTTTTCCTTAAATAATTTTACTTTATTTCCATTTAATTTTATTGCTCCAAATCGAGCTGGAGGTCTTACAGCCGATAATGTAACAAGATTTCTGTTTTTTTTGTGAAATTTAACCAATTTGCTCAAATTAATATTTGAAATTCCATCTCCATATGTCATTAAAAAAGTCTCGTTACCGATATATTTTTTAAGCCTTTTTAATCTCCCACCTGTCATTGTATACTTTCCAGTATCAATTAAATTTACATTCCAATCTTTAACTTGTTTTTTAAAATATTTTTTAATTACCTTTCCCTTATAACCAAGTGCAATATAAAAATTTTTAAAATTATATTTAGCGTAATGATTCATAATATGATGAATTATTGGTTTATTATTTATTTTTACCATAGGTTTAGGTATTGAATGAGTATATTCTGGTAATCTTGTGCCTAGACCACCTGCTAAAATAACAACTTTCATTTATTTAATTTTACTAAAATAAAAATTTATTTGTTTTTTTGAAATATTAAATATTTTTTTTTTATCACTTTTAAATTGTTTATACCATTCAACAACTAGGGTGACAGTTTCATCAAAGGTTAGCCTTGAGCTCCAATTTAATATTTTTTTAGCTTTTTTATTATTTAATTGCAATAGTTTAGATTCAAAAAATTTTTTACTTTTTAGAATTTTCCACCTGATTTTTAAATTTTTAATTTGAATTTTTTTCAAGAATTTCAAAACAGATACATTCTTAATTTTATTTGAACTAAAATTGAAACTTTCACCATTAAGTTTTGGATTCTTTTTCATCTCATTTGCTAATATTAGATATCCCATAACAGCTTCTAAAACATGCTGCCATGGTCTTGTGGCATTAGGATTTCTGATTGGTATAACAGTATTTGAAAGCCAACACTTCATAATATCTGGGATTAACCTTTTTTCAGACCAATCTCCTCCACCAATTACGTTACCTGCTCGAGCTGTACAAACAGTAAGCAACTTATTAATATTCTTTAAGTAAGTTTCGTAGAAAGATTTAAATAAAATCTCTGATGAGGCTTTTGAGGCACTATATGGATCTATTCCACCTAAAATATCATTTTCTTTATATAAAACCTCTTTATTCAAATTTTTATAGCACTTGTCACTAGTTATTAAAACTGCAATACATTTTTTTTTTAATTTGTTTAATCCAATCATTACATTTAAAAAACCCAATACATTAGTTCTCCAGTTAAAAACTGGATCTTTAATAGATTTGAATACCAATGATTGAGCTGCTAGATGAAATACAAAGTCAGGTTTTACATTAGTAATAAAGTTAACCGTTTGGTAATAATTACCAATGTCAAAATATTTTTTTTTTATAAAAATTTTTTTATTTAATAAATTAAAATGATTATTTTTTTCTTTAGATCTTAATGATATACCATAAAGTTTTGCTCCTAATAAATGCAAACACAATGATAGCCAAGTTCCTTTAAATCCATTAAAACCAGTAATTAAAATTTTTTTATTCTTAAATATTGTTTTTAATCTTTTCATTTTATGATTTTTAGTTTTTATAAATCTTAAAATATTTGTCTGTGAGCATTCTTTTTTTTGCTTTATAATAATCACTTTTTACGTCGATAGAAAAACTATCACCTTTTAGACTAATTGATTTAATCTTAATTCCAATTTCTAAAGCTCTCAAAAGTTCGATATCTTCGATTTTTTCTAAAGCTGTTTGATTATGTGAAGCAAATTTTTTAAGCGCGTTTGGTGTAAATGATATAATCGAAAGGTGCTTTTTTACATCTTTATTAATATTTTTAAATTCAAATGGAATTTGAGCTCTTGATAAATATAAAACATTATTATCTAAATCTGTTATCACTTTAATTAAATTTTGATTTACAAGTGGATTAATTTTTAATGTTGGTAAGATAATCTCAGATTTCAAATTCTTTAAATGATATTTAACAACTTCATCAATATGTTTTGGACTTATCAAGGGTTCATCACCTTGTATATCTACAATTAAATCATATTTTTTTTTTAATTTTTTATAACCTTCATGTATTCTCTCAGTTCCATTTTTATGTTTTTTTGAGGTTAAAATCGCTTTTGCATTAAATTTTTTTGCAATATTTATTGTTTTCATATCATCACAACAAATAATAACATCATCTAACATCTTTGATAATTTAGATCTTCTGTATGTATGCACAACTAATGGTAAATCGTTTATAAGTAATAATCCTTTCTGTGGTAATCTTTTAGAACCTAATCTCGAAGGGATAAGGCCTAAAACTTTTTTTTTTTTCATGAGCTAAGCCAACCACCATCGATATTAATATCTTCACCATTAAAATATTTAGACTTGTCAGACATTAAAAATACTAAAAATTCTGAAATATCATCCGGCTCACCCCATTTTTTGTTAGGTATTCTTGAAAGCGTCCAATTAAATAATTTTTTCTTTTTAGTAAATTTTCTAAAATATGAAGTTTTTACAAATCCAGGATTCACAACATTAAATCTGATATTATTGCCTGAAAACTCAGATGATAACGATTTTGTCAAACCCGTTATAGCCGATTTTGTTGAAGCATAAGCAGACAGTTCTGAAAAACCTATTTTTCCTACTATTGAACCGATATTAACAACAGAACAACTTTCATTGTCTTTTAAGCCAATTACTTTAAGAAATTCTTGAATTATAAAAAATATTGAGAAAAAATTATTATCAAACACTTGTTGTAAGTTTTTCTTAGATATTTTTAAATATGGCTTACGAAATCTCATTCCAGCATTATTAATAATTCCATTTATCTTTTTTTTGTTTTTAATTGAATCTCTAAAAATTCTTTTAATTAAATTGATATTTCGCACATCACCCAAATAGATTTTAACATTCTTTAACTTATTTAATTTTTTAATATCTTTTTCAGATCTTGTAATACCATAGACAAATGCTCCATTTTTTATACACGCTTTAAGAGTCTCTTCTCCTATCCCCTTTCCCACTCCGGTTATGAATATATTTTTATTTTTTAACATTATTTTTTTTCAAAAATTACCCTTCTAATTGTTTCATTAATTTTATCATAATTTTTCATATCAGAGATTTTTGAATTTCCAATATTTGAAAGCTCAATATATCTGGGGTATTTACCAATTCTTTTTTTATCTAAAAAAATATTTTTAAATATTTTTCTTTTTAACAAATTTACAGATATTTTTTTTTTTATAAAAATTCAAATTATGTGGAATTTTATAAATTTTTAGAATTTCTCTTACAATTTTAAAGTGTTTATCAATTCCATTGCCATAATAAATTTCACATAATAACCCTATTGCAACAGCTTCACCGTGTCTTATTAACTCAAAATTTTTACTTTCTAATGCCATCTCGATAGCATGAGCATAGGTATGACCAAAATTTAATTTTAATCTTTCTTTCCTTTCTTCAACATCTTTTTTGAAAAATTTAATTTTTGTTTCGAGTGTCAAGTGAATAAGTTTTGAAATAAACTCAAAATCTCGAGTTAAAAATTTTTTTTTATTTTTTAATAAATCGATTATTTTTTTATTATTAATTAATCCACATTTTAAAATCTCTGGTATACCTGATATATATTCTCTATAAGGTATATATTTTATAATATTTTTAGAAATATAAACTCTATCAGCATGATAATAGTTACCTATAGAATTAATTATGCCTTTATAATTAATTCCAGTTTTGCCTCCAATACAACTATCAACTATAGCGGTCATGGTAGTGGGTATATGATAATGAGTCATGCCACGCAAGTATAGGCTGGTAGCTAAGCCGCAAATATCGCCAATCACACCACCACCACAAGATATGAGAACAGATTTTTTTGTAAATTTTTTTTTTATAAGAAAATCTATTATTCTCAATAATTGCTTAATATTTTTATTTTTTTTACTACCTTGGAAACTAATTATTTTTATATCCTTAAATGAAATTCTTAAATCATGAATAAGATAATTCATAATTTTTTTATTTATTCTTTTATCAAAAATTAATACAATCTTTTTATCATTATAATTTTTTTTTAAATCTTTGGCTATTTGTGTATAAGATCTGATTTTCTTTTTGATCTTTAAAGGCTCTCTATCAGGACAAAAAATTATATTATGATTTTTGTTGTTTACTTTATATTTAAGAAGCATTTTAGTAATATACTTATAATATTGTTTTATTTTTAACAGAAAAATTTTTTAAAAAATTTTTAAAAGAATTTTTTTTACTACTAATATTAACCATATTAATTGAACTTTTTTTTCTGTATAAATAAATTCCATCTCTTAACTTAATAGTAATTACATTTCTCCAAATATTAGGTGAAAATATATTAAAATTTTCTCTAGTGACGTGATAAACTTGACCATACGTTTCCAAGCACTCTGATGCAACGCTTCCAGCCTCACCTAATATTATTGAAATATAATTTTTATTGTAAGAAATTAATTTATCAAACTTCTTTTGAATCATATTTTTCAATTTAATATGAACATTGTTTTTATCCTTTAATGGATGCACACTTACAGAAAATTGTTTGGATAATTTTATATGATTTTTATTAAGATAATTAAGACTATCTAAGTAAAATTCAATATCATCAATTTCATAAGGTAAATAAATAACATTTTTTCTCAATTTAATATTGTTATATCTAAAGCTGTAAATCGTTTTTATTTTATTTTTAGGCCAACTAAAATATTTTGTAAAAACCTCTTTTTGAATTTTTGAATTTACAAATAAATCATCTATATTATTATTTTTGTATAACATTTCAGTTTGTAAAGGTTCAGGTAACCGATGATAAAAACCAAAAATTAAATTTTTTTTTGAAATTAATTTAGTTTTATTAATTATAGCATTTTGATTTGGTCTATTTTCAAATGGAATAAATAATCTAAATTTAAAATTTTTAAAAGTTTTATAAAAAAAAGATGAATAAATTTCTGATAGACTATAAGTATTGTTTAAATAATAAAAAGATTTTTTCTTTCTTAATATTTGAAAAGTAATTTTTATTAAATTAAATATCTTAAATTTTTTTGATTTTTTATAAACTATAAAAATATTTTTACTTTTTCTAGGTGGAAGATAATTATCTAGAGATATTAAAAACCACAAAGTATTTTTTACCTCATTAGACTTTACATTAAAATATGAGTCATGAAATATATTTTTCTTAAAATCATTTCTCTTACAATAAGAATAAATAATATTGAATTTGTTTTTTTTTTTTAATATAGGGCCTTGGATACAAAATTCATTATTTTTCCCAATGCTCAATAATTCTATTATTAGAATTTTAATATATTCAATACTTAAAAGATTTTTTTTTTGAAAAATCTTTATTTTTTGTTTCCCTATACAATTAGCCCAAGTAACAAAATCTGAATATGGAATGGAGTCAACTTGTATCTTTTTCTTAAATAATTTTTTTGTATAAAATTTTATATAATCGAGAATAATTAATTGCTCTTTATATAGCTTTTTTTCCATTTAATATATTCATTATAAAATTTTGATAATTTTTTGACAGAAGCTAAGCTCACTCTTATACAATTTGAGATAGGATCTGGAAAATTATTTCTTATATATATTTTTCTTTTTGCTAAAAAATTTTTAAGATTTTGAGTAGCTTGAAAGTTTTGAAGTCTTATTAATATTGCGTTTGTATATTTCCCTCCATAAAACTCATCATGGCTTTTTTTCAGTTTTTTTCTTAAATAGAGCGATCCACTTTTTATATTTTTAACATTTGTTTTATAAATTTTATTTTCAATAGCCCAAAGAGCTACTTGATAAGTGAGTGAGTTTGTCTCTACAAGAGATCTACACTTAGACACATAATCACACAGTTTTTTGTTAGCAACCATATATCCAAGCCTTATACCTGATAGTCCCCAAGCTTTTGAAAATGTTCTCATGACGATTAAATTATTATTGTTTTCTACTTTTTTTATTTCTGATTTTGCTCCGAAATGAAAGTAAGCTTCGTCGTAAACAAGAATAATACCCTTTTTTCTACAGATTTTTAAGATTTCTTTTTTATCATTTTCACTAATTTCATTCTCAATTGGTAAATTTGGATTTACTAAAAAAATAACCTTTGTTTTATTGTTTATAATTTTTTTTAGATCTTTGATTGACAATTTAAGATTCTTATTAAATTTCCATTCTTTAAATTTAACATTATGCAACTTACACAAAACATTATACATTGGATATGTTGGTTTCATTATAATTAGTTCATCATTTTTTTTCATTAACGAAAAAATTATATGAGACATACATTCAGTAATTCCTTGTGTGATATAAATATTGTTTGTTTTTAAATTATGGAATTTTGCTATTTTTTTATATAAAAGAGATATATCTGGTGTAGCATTCAATGAAAACCTTGGAATCTTATTTAATACACTGTTAAACTCTTTCTTATCATAATGATCGGCTCTTTCATTTCTATCAAGGATTATTCCATTAAGAACATCCCTATTTTCAGACGTTTGATAACGTTTTAAGGACAATATATGCTTTTTAAACATTAAAGATTTAATTAGTTTTTAGTTCTTTATATTCTTCTTTAAAAAGCTCTCTTAACTGTTTAGTGTCGCAATTAACATTATTTAGGCATTTGTTACAGAATAGGCCATTATATTCATCTTCTAAATGTTTTTTTCTAAAAAATTTAAAAGTTTCTCCCTCCCATATTTCTTTAAGAGTATTTTTTCTTACATCACCAATCGATAATTTATCGTGAAAATCTGCTGTACAAGCAACCACAAACCCATGAGGATTTACAACAATACGATTAAAAGGGTAAACACACCTTGTAGTAAATTCATCCTTTTTTAGACTTCCCAAAATATTTCCCTCTTTAATATTTTCTGAATTGCTAAGTTCCATCATGCTCCCACCTTGATTACTTACATCTCTTAAAGAAAAATTATCACAATATGGCTTTATAAATTTATTAATATTTTCATAATCAACTTTAGATTTAGAATTGTTTACAGCACTAACATAAACACCCATTTTAATTTTATGTTCATTCCTGTATTCATAAATCCATTTTAAATTTTCTAAAACTTTTTCAAAATCGTCATAACCATGCACATTTTTAAAATCTTCTCGATTATTAGCATTAATTGAAAACTTTATACTATCGCAACCGGCATCTATCACTGGTTTAGCTCTTTTAGGAGTAGCTAATGCTCCATTTGAATTAATATAAACGTATTCATAGCCAAGTCTTTTTCCCTCTTTAACGAATTCTGCCAATCTTTTATCCATAAATGGTTCTCCCAATGCTTGCAAAGCTAAATCTGTACATCCATTTTGAATTCCCTGTTTCATCAAGTCAAAAGCAATATCTAAATCTAATTTATCATAATTTTTAATTTTAGGATTTGCACAAAAAAAACATTTATGATTGCATCTATTATTTATGTCTAAAGTTATTTCTCTTGGAAAAGGTGGTACATCAGAAAATACTGCCTTTTCAACTTTAAATGTCATTTCTCTTCTCTTATCGAGAGAAGCAGACCATTTATTTTTATCACTATTACTCATTGGATCTTTTTAAACATTATTATCTTAAATTAAACTAAATTTTAGATTAAATCCTTATTATTTTATCACAAATTTTTAGCATATTATCCCTATGGGATATTATAACTGTTGTTATCTTCCCTTTTAATTTTTTAATACATTCAATAATTTGATTTTCAGTTTTTTCATCTAAAGCACTGGTCGACTCATCAAATATAATTAGTTCCGGATTTCTATACAATTCTCTAGCAATACCAATTCTTTGGATCTGTCCACCTGATAATTTTACACCTCTTTCACCTACAACTGTGTCTAATTTATTATCTAAATTTAAAACAAAATTATAAATTTCTGCATCATTTAAAGCATCTATTATTTTATTTTCATTGATTTTATTTTTGTCAACACCGAATGCTATATTTTCTCTTATCGTTGCATCAAGTAAAAAAACACTTTGAGACACATATCCAATCCTTTTTTGCCAAGATTTAATTGAGCTGTTCCCAAGTTCAAATTTATTATCAATTATAATTTTTCCTTTAGTCGGTCTAAGTAATCCAGTTAATAAATCTACAAGTGTTGATTTTCCAGCGCCGCTTTTTCCTGATATTCCTGTTATTTCATTTTTTTTTATAATCTCAGAAAAGTTTTCAAAAATAACATTTTTTAAATTATAAGAAAAAGTTAAATTATCAAATTCTATCTTACTCTTAAAATTTACTTCTTCATTATTTGATAAAATTTTAGAACTTGATATTTCATCTTCATAATTAAGTTCATTATTCAACATATTTATAGATGGTTCCAATCCTCTAATTGTTTGGAGCATATTCAAAATTCTCATGACAGCAGGTACTAGTCTTAATGATGCAACTATGTATAAACCTATTATAGACAAAAATTCAGTTATATCACTATTAGTTCTTAAGTATAAAACTAATGAAATTAAAAATGTTGCAACTAATAAAAATTCAAATAATATTTTTGGGGCATCAGTGATAGCCTGCTGATAATTTGAAACTTTAACAAATCTGCCTAAAAAATTCTTAAATAATTCAAAAAAATAGTTTTCAGATGCTTTTAATTTTATATCTCGAATTCCACCAAAAGTCTCACTTACAATTTTAATAGCTTTTTCAACATTTAGGATTTTTTCATTTCCAAAGAAATATATTCTTTTTGATGTTAAAAAATAAAAAAAGAGTACAAAAAAACCTAAAATTAAAATAATTGATAAACTTATTTTGGGTTCTAAATAAATTACCAGTCCAAAAACCAACAAAATTATAAATATTTCTATAATCAATTTAAATATTATACTAATACTAGTCCCATAGTTCTTCGTTTCAAACATAACATTTCTTATTAACACTGAAGAATTATTTTTATGATAAAAAGATATAGAATTATTTAAATATTTTTTTAATAACTTTAAACTCAAATATTTGTATATACTTTGTGAAAATTTTAATTGCCAATAATTAAAAAAAATTAAAAAAACACATTTAAATAAGTAAAAAAATAAAATAAATAATATTAAGTTTATAGTAACTGAATTACCCTCAAAAAACGAAAAAAAGTTATCAAAATCAATTCCAAAATAATTTTTTGAAAAATCTCCCTTAATTAAAACATCTATCAAAGGAAAAATAAGTCCAATACTTAGGGTCTCTAAAAAAGATGCAAAAATTGATAAAAATATAAAGATTAAAGATTTTTTTTTTAAACTTTTTTGGAAATAAGCTCAATATTTTCGTATATGCAGCGTTCTTATCACTATTTATCATAATATTATTTGAACTTTGATTTCGTTATTCTTCAAAACCTTTCCCAAAATAGATATATTTATTGCCACATTTGTTTTGAGCATAATTTTTTATAAAATTTTTTGATATAGATCTAATAGAACTTTTTTTAAGTTTATCTCTTTTTAATAAATAACTTATTCCATTAAATTTCCATTTATCTATATCTATTTCATTCCAGAACAATTTATTTCTGAATCTGTTTACAACGAAATTCAAGGATTTTAAATTTATACTAAGCCATTCACAGAATAAACCTAAATTTTCAACCCTGTTAAATTGATATTTTTCAACAAGGACTAGAGCCTGTTCTCTTGTTATTCTTTTATATCTTATCTCTCTGCATGCATGATCTAAAACTTTAGAGTAACCGTGTTTTAGAATTTTCAAATGATCATGTAAATTCATATAATTAAAACAATCTATATGATCATAAGTATCAAATGTTCTACTTAAACTAGTTGATTTATAACCATATGTCTTAATCATTAATTTATGTTGGCTAACACTGTCCCAACGAATATAATTACCAAGATAAATACCTCTTACGCCTAACGACTTAATATCCTCAAAACTTGGATATCTAAATTGCTCAAGATCATCATTTTTAAAATCATTATCAAGAGAAATTAAATTGTTTTCATTCACTCCAAACAAATCATGATCTTCTCTATATCTTTTTGTCATTTCAATTTCGTGCATATGTGAAAACATGCCAGTTTGTTCTATACCCTGATGAGCCCCCCAAATTATGAGGGGGATTTTATATTTTAAGGCTACTTTAACTGGAAATGATTTTTGGGCTGCAATAATTGGCCAGTAAATATTTCCAAACTCCATTAAAGTATATTTTGTAATTTTTTTTGTAATATTTAAGTTAATATTTTGAAATAAAATATCACAATCAAATTTTATTCTTAAATTTGCTAAATTATTAATTCCAATTTGAGTATTAAAATATTTATTATGACATACCAATAAAGGAGACAATTTTAAAATATTCTTAACAACATGTACTATAAAATAACTATCCGACCCCCCCGATATAGGGATTATACAATCATAATTTTTTCCTTTAGATCTATATCTCTTTAAAATTTTTTTCAATTTTTCTAGTCTGAATTTCCAGTCAAGAGTATTTTTTTCTTCATGAACAATACAACCAGAACAAACACCATTTTGATCAAAAGTTATTCCAAAAGGATGTGTTGAGGGGTATAAACACTTTTTGCAGATTTTAATATTTGATTTCATTTTTTAATAATTTAGTAATCTTCTCTAAAGTATTTACTCAAAGAACTGGATTTCAATAAATGTATCGAATTTTCTTTATAATTAAGAGCATTTCCAATCGCAATTGCATTTACATTTTTTTTTTTGAAAATTTTTTCCAGCTTTTTTACACTATAAAGTCCACCAAATAGAATTGTATTAATATCATCAAATTTAATCTTTTTTAAAATATTTAAGTTAAAGCCATCTAATGTTCCTTCATTTTCAACATCAGTGATTAATAATTCTGAAATATAATTTTTTTTAAATAATTCAAAAAAATTTGAATTAAGTTTATTTGTTTTTTTTGACAGGTAATCATATCTCATAATTTCTTTTTTTAAGATAATTGGTAAAGATAAAATCACTGCCTGAGATCCCAATGCATGAGATATTTTTTTTATTTCATCACTATTTTTTACAAAAAGGCTGTCACATAAAATCCTATCCGCTCCAGAATTAATAATTCTAATTGCATGATCTAATTTTTGAATACCACCTCCAAAAATTATTGGTGTAGAAATTTCAGAAGATGCGATTTTTTCTAAAATTTTATAATCGGGTTTGCTTAAATTTTTAGTACTATCGATTACATTAATTAATATTTCATCTGCCCCCCAATCATTTAAATTTTTCGCTAATTTTTCCGGATTTCCTAATGGTAAATATTTTTTATAACTAAAAGATTGTACAGCAATATTATCTTTAATTGTTATCACTCCAATTATTCTTTTTTTTTTCATTAAAAATTCTCTGTAATAAATTTCAAAAAATTCAAACCATTTTCTTGGCTTTTCTCTGGATGAAATTGAACACCAATAATATTATTTTTTATAATAATGGATGGAATTTTTTCATGATCATGAGTTGTGGAAATTATAAATCTTTTTGAACCTTCATACTTATATTGATGCTGAAAATAAAAGTACTTATTATTAAAACGACTTAAGAACGAATCATTTTCTACCTTAATTTTTTTCCATCCAATATTAAAATTCTCATTTTTTATTTTGACAATTTTTCCTGGAATTTGATTAATTCCATTTGTTTTTTTTATTTCATTTGAATACGATGAAAGTAATTGCATTCCCAAACAAATTCCTAAGAATTTTTTTTTTTTTTCTGAATAATCAATAATATGATTAAAAATTTTTTTTTTTTTCAAATTTTTTATAGCATATGGAAAAGTTCCTACACCTGGCAAAATAATTAAATCAAATTTTTTTATTTCTTCACCTCTTAGTATAACTGCCGGATCAGTGTTGATCATTTGGAAAGACTTAATTATTGATGAAATATTGCTTGTCCCAGAATCAATTATACCTATTTTTTTCATACTATAATCCTTTACCCACGATAAATTTTTTCTTTATTTCTATAGAATTTTTTTTTCTTATAATTTTAAAAATTTTTTTATTAACAATCTTTAATAATTGATTATTAAAATCTTTTTCTGAAATATCTAAGTATTTGCAAAAATTTCTAATAAAAGATTTTGAGCATTTTCCATCATATTTAGTTGCGTGTTTGATTGCTATCTCTCTTGAAATATTACCATATCTAATTTCAAAATTTAATAAATCTGTAACTCTTCCAAAACCAAATTTATAATATTTTATCATTTGATTTATTGAAACCCAAGTGTCATCAATAGCCGTAATACCGAATAGATCACCCGTTTTTGAAAAGTTTGCTCTTTTTAATTCTAATCCATTTAAACAAGAATATTTTGCATTATTTATAAAAGTCCAATTTTTCCAAAACCAACTTAAATATATAATTTGTAAGTTATGTTTTTTAAATTCTTGTCGCGAAGGATATTTGTATGGAATTAAGTGAGATTTTTGATCATCAATGTTTTTTAACCATGAAATATCACAGTTATTAAGTGTATTAGAGTTTCTTAAAGCATTTCCATCATAACCAAATTTCAAATTAGTTTTTTTATCATTCCAAACAAGGGCAGGATTTTCCCCCCAAAATATCAGTTTAATACCATACTTAATTGCTATTTGAGGAACAGAGGAATATAAAGCGATTTCCGGACCTATGAGATAATTTCCTTTATAAAAACTTTTTTTTAGAGATTTTTTCCAAAAACCAGGTGCAGGAGCACTAATAATAACATTAAATCCATGATCAATTAAATTAGACAAATTTTGAGCTCCTTCATCAGTTACTTGTTCTGGTGGATAACTACAACAAACTAATAAAGGATTTAAATTAAATTTATCTCTTAGCCATATTGCTTGGCGAGTACTATCTTTTCCTCCACTTACACCTAAAATACAATCAAAGTAATTATCTTTTGATTTATGTATTTTAATAATTTCATTAAAAATTCTCAGTCGATTATTATAAGAATATTCAATTTTATCTTTATCAAAAGTTTCACAAGCAAAACAAACACCTTCTTTATTAAACGATGTTCTAGGTCTTGTATTAGGGTCTAGACAATTTTTACAGTATTTCAATTTAATAAAGCCTTTACAGATAAATTTTAAAAAGAGACATCAAAACTTTTTTGGGAATAAATGAAAAAAATATATTTAATAATTTACGAATTATTTGCTTAGGTATGTTAAAAGACCTTTTTTTTTCAAAACTAGAATTTGGATTAGTTTTAGGCAATTTTTCTAATATCTTATTTAATTCATTGCTCTCAAAATCTATTTTCTGTGTGATCAATGTATGAATATTAGGTTTTAGCCAAGCTACTTTTGAATATAAAACTTTCCAAAATTTATTGTATGGATATTCAGAAATTCTTACTATATCACCTGATTTATTTTTTTCATATTTATTAACATTATAAAAAATCCCGTTAATTGATAACGATTTGTGAATAAAATCAAAATATTTAGAAATGATTTTTTTTCTCATTTCCATCATTGAGTCAATATTTATAATCAAATCAATTTTATTTTCTAAAAATAATTGTTCTAAAATCCATGGTGGCAATAAGTAAAAATCATGAGTACTAAAATCAAGATTTTTAGGACTATTTAATTTTTTGAAATCTTCGTAAAGAAAAAATTTTTTGTCTGGAAAATTTTTATATAAATAATAAGATTGTAAAACTAAAGCTTCGGGTAAATCTATACATATTATTTTTGCATCACAATAATTCTTTTTTAATTTTGCAAGTAAACAGGCATAACCAGCACCAATTTCTAAAATTATTTTTGGCTGAGTTTTTATATTTTGTTTAATTAAAAATAAATTATTAATATTCTGTAAATCATTATAATTGTATTGTTGATCACCAATTGAATAAACCTCATCAGGAGATCCAATTTTATTTTCTAAATTCATGTCTATAAATTCTTTCCCACAGATGTCTATTAATTTCAATAATGAGTCTAAGGTTAAAAAGAATCCACCATAATCATCAAGACCTAAACTTAATTTTTTATTACTTCTAAAGTTATGTAAAAATTTACCATCACTTAGTTTTTTTGAAAAATTACGATAAATATCAGTCCAGATATCAGATTTGTAGTCTGCTTTATATTCTTGAAAAGACAAATTATAATTATCTAATAATTTTTTTGAAAAATTCATCTTTAAAATTTATTATTATAAAACTTTTTTACAGGTCTCAAGAACTAGTTTTTTTAAAATCTTATTTCTTTTATCAAAGGGTATCAAAAAACTTGTATCCTCAATTTTTTTAAAATAATCTTTACTTTTCATTGATATAATTTTTGATAATTTTTGCTCAAAAATTTTTGCATTTAATTCACGAGAAATAAAAAAATTTTTTTTTGACCTAAAATATTTATTTAATGGAAATGCAATAAGCTTTTTCTTTCTTGATAAAATTTCAAAACCCATTGAAGAATCAATGATTAAAATATTTTCATATTGATCTATAATATCATAGGTTGTTGTTATTTTTTTACTAGTATCTTTTTTTTTTACATTTGTAATTAATATGTTTTTGTAATCTATAAAATTAAAATTTGATTTAAATATTTTTTTGGAGTCTTTGTAAATAGATTCCTCGTCATTACTATTCGAATATTGTTTTCGAATAATTATTTTATAATTAATATTTTTTTTATCACAAAAATTTTTAAGCAAAATGAGTAAATTTTTTTCATGTTTGTTATATTCTTTATCTGATAAATAATTTTTAAATTGTGAAATAAATAAAATTTCATTTTTACGTATTCTTGTAATTTTTTTAGTCTTTAGGTTATTTAAAAAGGAACCAATATGTAGAATTTTTTTGTAAACTATTAATTTTTTATAATATTGATCAAATATTTTCCCATATGTTAATAAATAATCAACTTTGTAATTAACCTTTTTTTTAAAATGTTTAAATTCTTCAGAATTCCTAAATGATTGTTGAACAGATATTGTAATAATTTTTTTGTCTATTTTGTCTTTAAGTAGATAAAAATTCGGACTTATATCATTAAAAGTAAGAATGAGTTTTGGTCTCGTAAATTTAATGTAATTTAAAACGTAGTTTGTCATTAAATTTTTGAAACCATTTTTGCTAATACTATTAATCAAAATTAATAAATTTATTCTTTCATATCTTGTATTTAATATTTGAATTTTTTCGTGATTTTTGAAAAAATTTATAAATTGATTACTAAGATTAGTGTCATAAAGCAAAATGTTACTATTATTTGGTAAATTAATATCAAATTTAATTTTAGACAAAATACTTAAAAATTTTTTTATCGTAGAAAACATTAATAAAATTATTTTACTAATTCAAATCTTTTTGATTTTAAAGATTTAAAAGCTGAAAAAATAATTTCTTCTGTGTGAAAAAAGTTTTTAAAATTTTGAGTTTTTTTCTTACTTAATGACTCAAAAATATATTTGTCTTGATAATAATAAATTTTACTAATATTTGAATTTTTTGAAGGTCGTAAATATTTTATTTTATCTTTCTCTTTTATCTTAATCTTATCATTAACAAAGTCCCATCTCATTGATTTTTCATCACTATAAATCTCAAAAAATCTTTGTTTTTGAGTTGAAGAAAAATCTATTACTAAATTTGATTTGACTCCTGATTGATGTTCTAAAATTATTAATACAGAATTTTCTACATTAGTTGAAATATTTGATAATGTTTCAGTGCAAAAAACTTTTTTAACTTTTCCAAACAAAAAATTTGCTAAATCAATTTCGTGAGAACATGTAAACAAAACACCTCCACCTAATTTTTTTTGTGATGCGTAGGAATTTCTATAGTCTTCCCATGGATGCCAATCAGGTAGATATGATTGCCATACAAAGTTAGAATATCTTAATTTAAGTTTTTTAAGTTTTTTTTTTATTAGAATAATTTTTGGATCATGCCTTAACATGTAACCAGAAAATATCTGAATATTTTCATTTTTAGCAATCTTTTTTATATTATTTATATCCTTTTCCTTACAGGCTGCAGGTTTTTCAAAAAGAAAATTTTTTGAAAAATCTTTAAATTTTTTAAAAGTTTTAAAATGTAAGGCAGAAGGATTACAGATACATATTAAATCATATTTTTTTTTTAAAAAAATATTTTTATCATCGCTTCTGTAAAAAAAAACTTTACATCCTATTTTCATAAAAAGTTTAGAATGTCTTTTGCCTATTGAACCTTTTCCTATAATCAAAACATTTTTTTTTACCATATTGTCCATCCCCCATCGATAACAATTTCCGATCCTGTCATGTAGGAAGATTTATCTGATACTAAAAATAAAACTGCTTCCTTGTAATCATTTTTTTTAGACATTCTTTTTAATGGAGTTAATTTTGAATAGTTTTTTTTAAAAAATGAAGATTGAGATTTATTTTCTACTCCTCCTGGGACAAGAACATTTGCTCTCAAACCCTTTTCCCCATAGTGAGCTGCAATATATTTAGTAAATCCAATGATAGCAGCTTTTGTTGCGGTATAGCCAACTGGCGAATTGATGCCTGATTTTCCATAAATATTTTTATTAGGTGAAACTTTTCCATAAATTGATGAAGTATTTAATATTACCGGGTTTTTACTTTTCAACATAACTTTTATGAAATGTTTTGTTAAAAAAAACATTCCATTCAGGTTCACCTCTAAAGTTTTTTTCCATTCATTTGATGGATAATTATCTAAAGAAGAAAAAAAGTTATTATTTGGATCAAGTTTTCTTGTATTTCCTTTATAGTGTGCATGATTTATTAAAATATTGAGTTTATTGTATTTTTTTAAAAATTTTTTTTTAAATTCTATTATTTGTTTTTCATCTGTAATATCAATTTTATGAAAGTAATATTTTTTCGATTTAAATTTTTTGTTTTTAGTATCTAGATTGATGACCAATGCTCCCGATTTTAATAATATATCTATTGTCTCTGCACCTATTTGACCTGATCCACCAATAACTAGTGCTATTTTATTTTTCAGAGAAATACTCATTAATTATAAGCTATAGCCTTTTTAATTTTAGTAAATTTAGCAATTTGTTTTTTAAAAGCTCTGGAAACATATAATAATTCTTTTTTATCATTTATCTGTCTGATTAATTTATTTCTATCTAAAATTTTAAAAATATTAAATATATTAAACTTAATTTTTCTTTTTTTTATCTCTATATAAAGACGATTAAACATTTTTAAGTCCTCTAGGTAATCAAGAGTAAGTCTATAATTTCTTACCAGTTTTTTTGGCAACTTAACTATATTATTTTTAAAATATTTGGGATTATCAGTAAAAAAAATCTTCATATACTCAGAATAATTGTAGGATTTAATATATTTATACATTTTATTTAATGCAGAAACTTCTATTATTTCTGCACTTGTACCAACAGCACATTTTCTTGCTGCAGTAAAATCTGCCTGTTTGTTTCTATGTTCTTTAAATAAAAAATTTATTATTTCACTGGAAACAAATGGACAATCGCCAGTAACTCTTATTATTGTTTTGACTTTAAATTTTTTTGCTGCATCTAAAAATCTTTTAAATAGATTTACTGGGTGTCCTTTAAATATTTTTACTTTTTTTGTAAATTTTAATTTAGTCAAAGGCAAATCTTCTTTTAAAGTTGATGTCAAAAGAATAATGTGTTCAGCTCCATTAAATTTAAGACAATTTTTTATGCACCACGAAATACTACTTTCATTTCCGATTTTTTTTAATGCCTTATTTTTTAATCTTCTTGACTTTAATCTTACAGGCACAAAAACTGCTGTTCCTTTATCTATCATAAAATACAGTTAGTCTTTTTTAACAGTGTTCCATTTCTAATTAATTTAGTTGAGCTTATTTTTTTTCTAAAATCTAATTGTTCTCTTCTCAAACCTTTTTGCATTGATGTTCGTAAAAAAATGATATCATTTTTATTTAAAGTTTCATTTGACTCTATATTTCTTTTTGCAAAAGCGAATTTATGCATTATTTTAGAATACTTTTTTTCTGCATTTGAATTTTTTAAATTAGTAGAAATTTTTAATTCGTTATATTTTGAAATGATTTTAACAAATTTTATAAAATCTCTTGTATTTAAAGAAGATATATAATCTGGCGTAGATTTACTGATTTTTTTACAAATATGTTTTTCAAAATATGATATCTTTTTTTCAAGAACATATGGCATCAAACTTAAAAAATCTTCAGAAAATCCAAAATGTGAATGATCTGAATATCCATAAGTAATCTTTTGATTTTTAAAATAATCAAATAATCTTAATCTCAAATCTTTCGGTTTTGACGGAAAACCTTGATAGCCATATAATATAATAAGTTTTTTTTTGGTTTTATTATTGAAATAATTATTTATGATTTTTTTTATAAAAGAAAAATCATAACCTGAAACATTTAAAAAAATTTTTCCTTTGAAATTTTTTAAAGCATCTTCTATTATTTCAAAATTATCAATCTCACTTGTTGATATCTTTAAATCAACATCCTCTTTAAATTTTCTACAAAAATAGTAGCTTTCCTGGTCAAAAGCTTCCAAAATTAGATTGGTTTTTTTTTTATATTTATTAATTAAGCTTTTCCAAATATCGTAATTTATTTCAATTGTTTTAAATTTTTTAAAATTTTTATCTTTCCTATTTATTAGATTAGAGGATTTAAATATTTGATATTTTAAATAATGAGATTTTGAACTAATGTGTTTACGTGTCAAATAGTCAACTATCTTGGGGTCTCCGTTGTGAGAGGATGCAATTTCTGTAATTATTTTAACAGACATCTGACAAATTGCTTATTAACGACTCCACTTATATACGTCTTTAAATGTACATTTAGAACAAATAGAAACATCTTCACTTTTATCATTAATGTGTTTTTTTCTTACTTTATCTAATTCGTCTCCAAGCCAAATATCCTTAATAGTATCAACCTTTTTTTTTGGATTATTGAAGTTTTTTGATATTTTGGCTTCTTTGAGCAATTCGAAACCTGGTTTTTCTTTTTTAACATTTTCAGCTACTTTTTTGTAGTCTCCAAAATTATCAAAGGCTAAATCGTCTGTAAATCCTACTGTGTGAGATGCTCCCCAATCATGGCAGCACATGCCAACTTTACCTTCATATGTAATTAAAAGTCTTTGATATATCTGTTTACATGGCTCTCTACCTGTTGACACACTTATATTTCCAAAGATATCACGCATGTAAGCTGTACCATTTGGAAGTTTATTTTTCTCTAATAGTTGATTATATTTTTTTTTCTCATCCTCACTTAATTCATCAACATTACCACCTCTTTCAGTATATTGATTTAAACTAACATTATCTACATAATCTCTAAAATTTTCAAAAAATTCATTAACTTCATTTACTGTTTCGTTTGTTAAAATCATTTGAATTTTTGTAAATGGAAATTTAGCTTTATTTTTTTCCCTTATTTCTTTAAATTTTTTTATATTTAAATAAACTTTCTCAAAAGTATTTTTCTTAAACCTGCCAGGTCTCATTTTTTCATAAGTTTTTTTTGTCCCTCCATCAAATGAATAAATCATTAAATCTAATCCACAGTCGATTAATTTTTTTGAATTTGTTTCAGTTAAATTTGTCGCGTTTGTATTTATTATTGTTTCCAATATACCTTTTTTTTTTGCATATTTAATATAATCATAAATTTTTGGATTCAATAGAGGCTCACCTCTCCAATTAAATTTGATACTTGGAACCCCTAAATCTGAAGCTTGGTCAATTATTCTGTAACATAATTTATCATTAATAATTTTATCTGGAGTTACTATAAATTCTCTATAACAAAAAGGACACGCCAAATCACAAATAGATGCAACTTCAATATCAATACATAAAGGTATTACTTTTTTTTCTTTTAAATTGTTAACTGTGTATTTATTTTTAATGCAACTTTCCGGTTGTTGATTCCAGTCTTGTCTATATTTTTTAAATCTATTTTTAAAATCATCGAGTAAATTTTTTTTGTTTTGATTTTTATTTTTTTGATATTTGAATGCTAAATTTTCACTCATATTTTCTATCATATAGTCATCTTTATCTATATTTTTTTTATCATTATTTAGAAATATAGAACCTTTTAAATATTTATTCTTTGTAATTAAAATTTTTTCAATATCATTCATTTTATTTAATATCACTCCATTGCAACACGTGATCACTCTTTAAATTTTTTTTAGCTTTTTTTCCGATTATTTTATCTATAAAATTTGGTGTTACTCCGGTGCCTGGTCTTTTAGTCGTTAAAAAAGATTTTACAATACTTTCACCTTTTTTGATATCTTTGGAAATTACAATACTTCTTCTTGCATATTTTCTAGACTTGAGCTCGCATTTAATAACTTCTTTATTATTTTTTCCTCTAATTTGTTTAATTTTTTTATATGACTTAAAAAACTCTTTTAAATCACTACTATCCATTGAGTGAAAATGATCATTTCCTTTTTTTTTCTTATTATTAGTAAAATGTTTTTCTATTACTTGAGCTCCTAAAATATTTGCTGTTACTAAATTTATCATATTTTTGTTTGGCAATGTATGATCAGAATATCCAATTATATTATTAGGAAATATTTTCTTTAAATGAGATATCATATCTAGATTTGCATTTTCATCACTTGTTGGATAGCTTAAAATACAATGCATAATCACAATTTCTTTGCACCCAAATTTTTTTAAATAATTTACAGCAAATTTTATTTCAGAAATATTAGACGCACCTGTGCTTAAAATTACTGGTTTTTTCTTACTAGCAACTTTTTTTAAAAGAGGCAAATTATTAATATCAGCCGATGCAATTTTAAAAAATTTTAAAAAAGGGTTTAAAAAATCTACAGCTTCTTCATCAAAAGGGGTTGAAGAAAATTCAATTTTCTTTTTTTTACAGTGTATGTATAATTCTTTATAATGGTAATAATCAAATTTATCATATTTCTTAAAAAGAACATATTGACTAGAAGTTTTTTCTTTTTTCATATCCCAATATGCTGGGCTATGTTTGGATGCTAATTTTTCAGCTTTGTAAGTTTGAAATTTTGCTGAACTAGCACCCGATAATGCAGCTAAATCTATAAGTTTTTTTGCTTTTTTTAATGAGCATTCATGGTTGACTCCAATTTCAGCAATTATGTATGGGAAAAATTTACCTTTTTTTTTTGAAAAGAAATATTTTGTCATTTACCTAAATGTTTTTTTTTTAATCTAATTTTATATTTTTTCATCAATTTTTTTTTTCCTGTCATATTTTGATCATGTTTCCTATATCTGTACAGTGGAATAGGAATTCGTGTAACTTTGTATTTTTTTTTAAACCTTATTATTAATTCTTCTTCTTCACGAGCCAAAAAGCTTTTATCATATAATCCAATCTCTACTATATGAGAATGCTTAAACATTATACCACATGCTATAGGTTTTTTTTCACAATTTTCGATAGAAAGTATTGACTGATTATTGTTTACCAGTTGATAATCGCAAGCAACAGCATCCAAATTATTATTTAAATTCAAATGATGATAAAGTATATTTAAAAATTCAGGATGTACCCAATCATCAGAATCAACCATTACAATGTATTGACCCTTTGCTTCTCTAATACCAATATTTCGACTTCCAGGTAATCCCAAATTTTTTTTATTTTTTATGTAGATAATATCTCCTAAAAATTGTTTCAAAGCCTCCTCTGTACTATCTTTACTTCCGTCATTGATAACAATGATTTCGTATTTGTCGTCGCTAAAACTTTGATTGATCAATGATCTTAAACATCTACCTATGTACAATTCAGCGTTTTTTGCAGCGATTATAACTGAAACTTGTATAGATTTGTTCATTGAAAGGAAAATTATAGATTAATAAACGCCTTGTAAAGAAATTTATCTTAATGTTTTTTTTAAAAAATTACTCCACTCTTTTAACCAATTATTTTTTATATCAAAAGATCTCAAATAAAATTCTCTACTTCTTACAACATCTTTCTGTAACCACCAACTGTCTATATTGTTCCAGACAGAATTAATGTGATAACTTAATTTATAAGTATCATCAAAAAAAATTTTGTTTTTTTTAAGAATTTTAATAATTTTTTTCTCATGGAAATTATTATAAATTTTTTTACTTAAAAAAATTACTGTTGGTATACCTGATGCTAGTGCCTGACTAATTGTAGTTTCTGGATATGTGCAAAGAATTAACTTTGTTTTTTTCAATTCAACGTCAATATGTTTTTTTTCATTTAAAATTGATATTCTTATATCGCTAAAATCTTTTTTTATTTTTTTGCTTAGGGAGTATCCAAGATCTTTTTTATTTCTTAAAATTATTTTATTTTTTATTTTTTGGCTTAAATTCTTAATTAGTGATTTGATTTCTAAATATTCAATTTGATTTTCTGGACCTGTAGGTAAATGGTAATTTTTTTGATGATATCTTACAGTTTCATTAGCAACTATTAAGAGATTTGATTTTGAGGTTCTTTTAAAATCTATATATTTAAGAAGATCTAGACGAGGCAATTTAAAATTTTTGATTTTTTTTTTTAAAGAGTGGTTGATCAATCCATCAGTAATATTTAACAACTCTTTATCATATATTGTATTAATTTCTTGAAACAAACTTCCACCATGCTCTTGAAGATAAAATTTAGATTTATTTTTTTTTGCTTCAGCGACTAAAATTTTAAAACAAGTATTTGAGTAAAATAAACTAGTTCCAAAAATTATTTTCTTTCTAAGAGATGGAGTATTTTTCTTAAAATGATTAAAATTTTCCACAATCGACATAGGTAGATCATGATACAAATTTAATTTTATAAAATTTATTATATTTTTATTTTTACGATTTTTATCAAATTTTAGTTTATTTCTTATATCGGTAAAATCTCTACTATTTGTATTATCATCAAGAAAAGAATTGTTAGAGATAAATATTGGTAGCTGAAATGTCGAAATATAAAGTCTTAATAAATTTAGTCTTGAAGTGTAAGGATTTTCTATTAAAAATTTATTAAACTTTAATCCTAATTTAAATAAAAATTTATAGAAATTATTTTTAATATATTTGTTAAAAATATTTTCTCTTTTTATTTTTAAATTATTTTTATTGAAATACTTAAGATATTTAATATTTTTGACTCTATTAGAATATTTATAATCAATAATTTGATTATATAAATTATGATTCCATTCATCTGAATAGATTTTACTAAGCCAATCTTTATGAAAATCTTCAATCTTAAAATCTAAATTATTTATCTTGATTTGATTAAAGTTTTTAGACTTTTTGATTTTAAATAAATTTTGTAAATTTTCCCATCGATCAAATATAATTGTGCAATAGTACATAAGCCATGGGAAGAGAAGTGTTCGCCAATACTCTTTATTTTCATTTACATCATGTAATTTATTCAGTTTGATTGATAAATATTCAAAAATTTCAAAATATATTTTTTCAATTTCAGTTCTATCATTCATCTTTTTTCGTTTATTTGACCAATGATATTTAATTATATTAAATTTTCTCTTTTTTATTAATTTTTCCTTTTCATATGGCACACACCAATCACCTAAAAAAATGATTTCTTCATTTTTCCCCCATGTTTTTTCCAAGGCGGTAGTAACTAATAATTTATTTTTATTTTTCATTTTTTTTTAAAAAATATTTTAAACTACTCAGTGTTGAAATAGATATATCTTGATTTATTGGAAGGAAAATTTTTTTCTCTAATTCCCATTTTGTGAACTCAAATGAATTATTTATAGTCCTTACATATAAAAAAGGAAATTTTTTAATTATTTCTTCTGCTTTATTTATATTAATTTTAAGTGAAACAGAACTTGGCAATCTTCTAGAGAGCAATGGTTTATCCTCAATGAAATCGTTAATAAATTCAATTTTTTTTAACAATTCTTTCTCATAATTATGTGATTGAAAATAGACATAACTTAAAAATTCAGTATGTCGTAATGGCATTTTTTTTTTATAATGATTTAGGTTTTTTCTAAAATCAAACTTTGCATTATTAAGCATCATCAGATAAAATTGTAGATTGAAAGTAAAATCTCTTTTTTTTAAATTGAAATAAAGATTTAATTTTTTTTGATCTTCTTTATTTTTACAATAAATTATAGCACCAGAGCAAAAGCTAGTTACTTTTGGCAATGAGATAATTTCAAATCTTCCATTATTTTGAAAAAGTTCTTTTTGATCAAATAAATAAGTATCTACACTGTCCTCGATTGTAAAAATGTTTAAATTTGATTTATATGTGTAACCAAACATATGGTAGATTAATTGAGCTTCAAATTCTGTATTCATTTTTGAAGGCACTGGTGTTGAGATAAAACCTACAGAATTATAGATACATTGATTTGAAAATGGACCAACTGCTATCATATCCTTTTTTTGAAATTCAAAACAATTAAGGATATTAGCTATCGCATATCTAGCTGATGGAACAAAAATATGATTTCCTTCTTTTATATCTTCAAATGAAAATAATTTTTGAAGATTAAAAATTAATAAATCAAAAAAACTTTTTGAATATCTATACTTTGGCCACATGGAAATAAATTAATTAAATTTATATTCGTAATAAATTTTAGGATAAAAAATACCACCAAATTTTTCCTTAAATTCAGAAATACTAATTTCTTTTTCAGAGGGGTTATAACTTTGTGTTTTATAAAATCTTTCTCCTATTTCATAAAACTTTACTCCAAATTTTTTTAATATAAGTATTGCTTGCCACTCTAAGATATGTCTGGGCATATATTCTTTTTCATATTGTTCTAAATTTACTTGAGACCATCCTGCTGAAAAATTATTTTGAATACCACAAAATAAAAAACTTATATCTTTTGAATCTTTTTTTAAAGAAAGTGTAAAAAGACAAGCTTTCCTCTTTGATATAAGGCTTTTCATAATTTCCCAAGTAATATCTGGTCTTGTTTGTTTACCAGCTGACTGAATATGAGCAGATTTAAATGAATTAAATTTTTGCTCTAAAAATTTCTTATCTGATTTATGATCGATCAAATTAATTTTCATTTTTGATTTATCAATTTTTCTAAGGTTTTTTCTATGATACTTGCTTAAATTTTCCCATAATTTTTTTTTACTCAAATTGAGATCAATTATTATTGTGTTATTTACATTATAATTTTGACACCATTTTAAATAATAGAATTGATTTGATATATCTATTTGTGCTTTTTTATCTTTAAAAGATATTGGATGAGTGGAAAATTTATATTTTTTGCAATTATATTTTTTTGCTAAGTCAATGATCATATTCCATAAATGTTTTTTGATTTTTCTTAGTTCATAAACACCAATTGTTTTATTAAAAATTGGCTCTGGACAATAAGCATTTCCACAACTTAATTCATAATCGTTATTACCATATCTTGACACACCTAGACAAATTGCAGCAAGACATTTTTTTCCTTCAAATATTGCAAATGAAATATTTTTTGTTTTTGCTAAGTTCATCTTATATTTAATCATATCAGCACAATTTAAGAATATATTTCCTCTTAGATTTGTTAACAAACTATCCCATTCAAGGGAATTTAGTTGATCAAATTTTAAAATTTTATAGCTCATTTCTTATATATTTTGCTATTAATTTTTTTTATCTGATTGATATATTCTAAGATCGATGAAAAATTTAAAGATAAAAAAGTTGTTCCTATTTTAAATCTTGGAATAAAAAAGTTTTTACCATTATAGCTAATTTTTTTAATCCACAAAGCATTATCAGCTGTTTTAATTAAGCTACCTTTAATTTTACAGTTATCTATAATTTGACCAGAGATAAATTTATAATCTTTCACTTTTGAAAAATTTAGTTCTTTTACATAAATAATCTTATTTGTTTTTATCACTATAGTTTTTGATAATAAGTTAGGTGACCTTGATCTCACCTTCTTAATTATAAAGTTGCTTTTTTTTTCCCAGTCTATGTAATCATCATAGGGTGCTAGCTTAGGGTAATATCTTCCAAATTGTGTAATTTTTTTTAATTTCTTGTTTTTAAATAAGTAATTCACAATTGATTTATAAAAAAAATCAACATGGTTTTTTTTTAGTTTATTAGTTATTTCGTCATAATATTCTAAACCTGAGAATTTAGTTTTAATCTGACCAATAATTTGACCTAAATCAAACTTTTCATTAATAACATGAACTGTAGATCCAAGATAATTTGAATTATTTAAAATTTCCCCATTAATAGCTCCCGATCCTCTTCCAAAAGGTAAAAGTCCAGGATGTAAATTAATAACCTTTTTTTTTGCTAAGCTAATAAAATTTTTATTTAGAAGTTCATTATAACCCCAACAACAAATTAGGTCTAAATTTAGTAAGCTTAATTTTTTTATTACAGTTTCTGAATTTATTTTTTTTATTTTATAATTTTTAATATTTAATTTTTTTATATCTCTATTGAAATTATTTTTTAAGTTATTATTAATATCATTTCTACATATTACTCCAGTAACAACTATCATCGGATTATCTAAACACTTTTTAATTAATCTAATTAAATTATCTCCAAACCCAATAAAAAGGATTTTTTTTTTATTTTGTATTTTGAATTTCATGACTAAATTTTATTTTTAATATTTTCAGAGGTTATTTTGATAATAAATTTTTTATTTTTATAAAATAAATGTGCTGGCCACTGATTATTATTACAAATCCTAAGAAGATTAAATTGTTCTTTTATTGATTTATTTATATCAAGTTTACTATCACTTTTTTTTCTTTTTTTAAAAAATGTCTCTTTACCCTTTTGTTTTTTAGCTTTTATTTTTGGATATTTTTTTAAAAATTTTTTAATAATTTTAATTGTTGCTGCAGCTTGTTTTTCTCTTATTTGATCATATAAGTCAGTATGAGATACTTTGAAATATATTTTTTCATATATATCTCCACTATCAGGATTGATTTCAACTTTAATGAGACACATTGGAATTACAGTTTGACCTTTTAATATTTGCCATTGCACCGGGGCGAACCCTTTTCCTTTTGGTAAATCCGATTCGTGTACTACTAAACTCAATTTATTTTTTTTTAGGAAATTTTTATTTAATAATTTCGTGTAACCCAATATAAAAACAACATCAAAATTTTTTACACTTTTGTAATTTTCTGAAAATTTAAAACTATATAAATTGTTAATTTTGAATTTTTTTTTTAAAAAAAAATTCTTAATCCACAAATTTTTTTTATCAAATAAAAAACAAATTTTAAACATTTGTTCTAAAATGTTATTGACATACCAGTTTTTTTAAATGATCTATCATCATTTAAATCAAGTCTCGCTTTTGAGATATCTTTTATTGAAATTTTCCCCTTTATATTCTTAAATGATTTTAAAAAAGGTGAATTTTTTGACTTTAAGTCAGGCTTAATTAAATATCTTAGTGAAACTCTTGGTGTCTTACTAAAGTTATAATAAGTACCATGTAGTGTAAGACCATGCCAGCAAGCTACTGTACCACCCTTACCAATTATGTTTTTTTGCTTAACTTCTATTAAATTCTTATTATCATTGTAATACCAAACATTTTTTTTTGTATTAGATTTCCTTAAATAATGGGGATAAATTTGAGCTCCTAAAATATGACTCCCCTCTAAAACTTGTAAATATGAATCTTGCTTTCCAACATCATCTAAATACACATATAATGTGCAAAATTTTTTTCCAGTTTGCATATCTTGATGAAAATCGGCATTAAGAAAATATTGTACATCTTGAAATTCATCTTTAATGTAAGGGTTTAAATTGGGTCTTCCTATATCCTCAAGTTTTTTTGTTAGCCATTTTGGTATCATAGAAAACGGTACAGATCTTATAATAGATTTTTTCATAATTTTATAATTTCTTCCTAAAATTTTAGATACATTTTTTATGAATTTAGGGTTATTTTCTATAAAGTCCAAATTATTTTTTAATTCATTGCTTATTAGTAAGTTGTGATCATTAACTCCCGGGGCATATTTATAAAATCTTCCTTTTTTCAAAAATTCTTTTTCAGATTTATAAAAAATATTTTTATTTAATTTTCTTAACTTTCTTATTTTTTTTTGTAATTCTAGACAACTTTTTGTATCAATTATTTTACCAAAATTCCAAAAACCTGTTTTTTGAAAATTGTTCATAAAATCAGACATATATTATTTTTTAAAATCACTCAATTTTAATTTTTTTCCTACATTACAATTTTTTTTTAATCTTTTATTTTTTATAATCGGAAATAATTTATGAAAAAATTCAAAATCTTTATTAGAATTTGTTCTTTTTAGACTAAAGTCACTTTGGTGTAAAAAATTGTTGAATTTTTTATTTTTATTAAGCACAAATGATCTACTGACTTTTTGGATTTTTTTAAAATCTGTTTTGTTATCTTTTATACTGAAATCATATTTACCAATCATTTTTTCATTTTCTCTTATATTATTCACCATTATTTTAAAATTCTTAGGATTTAAAGAAATGTTATGATCATATCCTTTTTTATTTTCATTTAGTGTAAAATGTTTTTCAATAATTTTTGCTCCATAATGAACTGATGCAGCTGCAGCCTCTGTTCCTATAGAATGGTCAGAAAAACCTGTAATAATACCATACCTAGATCTAAGATAGGCTATTCTCGACAAATTCAACTTACTTAAATTTGTTGGGTACAAAGATCTACAATGTAATATTCCCACTTTTTTATTTCTTTGCTTAGAAATTAAATTTAGTAATAAATCTATATCCTGAATATCTGAAACTCCTGATGATAATATTACCGGTTTATGTAACTTTAACAGATCTTTAATAAAGTAATAATCATGCATAAGACTTGAGGAGACCTTAAAACAGCATTGATTGAGTTTTTTAAAAAATTCAAAATTTTTTTTTCCAAAAGTCATAAAGATATTAATTTTATTACTTCTTGAATATTTAAAAATATTGTAAATTTGCTCTTTAGAAAACAAGGTTTTTTTATAAAGTTTATAAGAAAATGTATCTTTATTATAATCAGTATTTGGATCGGCATATTGAAGCTTGACTAAATCAGCCCCTGATTTAGAGGCTAATTTTATTAATCTTAGACAATTATTAAAATTGCCTTCATGATTGACTCCTACTTCTGCTATTATCAAAGCTTTATTCTTATTTGATAAATTTAATTTTGCGATTTTAATATTTTGTGCAAACATTTAATAAAAACCTAATAATCTAATAATCTAATTGTTTTGAATAGTGAGGTATATATTCATCAAGTAAAATATTTTTTTTTCTATCTTGAATTTTTTTTAAAACTAAAAAAGATCTAAAAGAATTATTATATATTAGTTTATAATTTCTTTTCTTTAATCCCATCAAATATCGTGTCATTTGCGCTGGTAAATTTAATCCAGATAAAGTACATACACCAACAGAACCACTAAACCTACAACTCGACTCTAACAAATAAATCTTACCCGAATCTTCTATAACGTCAAAATCACAGATTCCATCTAATTCTAAAGCTCTTACAGTTTTTGTAATTAATTTTTTTATTTTTTGATTTTTAATGATACGATGTCCCGTAGAATAAAACATAAAACGATTTTTAATCTCTCTTAAACGTATAGCAAGCTCTTCTATTTTGCCTTTTTTAGCAATACAATCAATGTCATAAATCTTACCTTCATAAAATGGCATAATAATAAACTGATTTTTTTTACTTAAAATTTTTTTGTTTTTAAGAATTTCAAAATTTATTTCATAACAATTTCTTGACTCGAGAATAGTAATACTTTTTTTAATCTTTGGATTAAGTAGATACACATTTTTCGATCCGCTGCCCTTTATAGGTTTAAGAATATATTTATTTTTTTTATTCTTTTTAATAAATTCTGAAACCTCATTTAAATTTTTAACAATTTTAAATATGCCTACATTTATGTTTTTCTTATGGCATAATTCCAAAAATTTTTCTTTATTATAAAAAATTTTAGCCAATTTATAATTAGTAAAAGGTAACTTAAAATTTATTTTTTTATTCTTTAAATATGTTAAATTTTTTAAAATTACAAAATTTTCTAAATCTGAAAGAGGAAAAAGAATATCAAATTTCTCTTTTTTATAAATCTTAATTAAATCCTCAATGAAATTTTTTTCATTTTTGGGGTTTGCTACTTGATAAAATCGATCACAGATTATTTGTCCTTTTGTATTATTTGTAATATCAATGCCAATAATTAAAGGATTAAAATCTTTTTGATTTCTTAGTGAATTTATAAAATCATAAGTGAGAAATCCGTTGACACACGATACACAAATCTTAACTTTTTTCATTTCGAATTAAGCTTTTTAAAATCCATATATAGTGAGATTAATAGAGATTTATCTACAATTTTTAGGTTTTTTACTTTCTGTTTAAAAAATAGGACAAACTTTTTTAAATTTATTGATTTATAATCTAATTTATATTGTTTCAATTTATATTTTATTCCTAATAAGCCAGATTGTGCACCAATATTAATTTGAGTTTTGTGGCCAACTTGTTTTGGATCAATTATTTCATAAGTTTCCCTCTTATTTATTACGCCATGTTGATGAATTCCGGACTCATGCGCAAATGCATTCTCACCGACAATTGATTTGTTTTTAGAAATTTTAGAATTTGAAAGCCTCTCAACTATTTCAGAAGTTTTTTTTAAATTTTTTGTACAAATTTTTGTACTTTTCTTAAAAATATCCTTCCTAGTTTCTAAAGCCATTACCACCTCCTCTAATGGAGCATTTCCTGCTCTTTCTCCAATTCCATTAATAGTACATTCTACTTGGTTCGCACCAGATAATATTGAACTTAAGGAATTTGATGTAGCCATACCTAAATCATTATGACAATGTACTGAAAGATTGCATTTTTCTAAACCATCAACATTTCTTAAAATTTTTTTGATTAAGGTGTTCATCTCCTGTGGAGTTGAATAACCTACGGTATCAGCAATATTGATTGTTTTAGCGCCATATTTTATTGCAATATTAAAACACTTAATTAAAAAATTTGGATCACTTCGAGTTCCGTCTTCACATGACCACTCTATGTCATCTATCTTATTCCTTGCATATTTCATGGTTTCTTCGATTTTTTCTAAAATTTGGGATTTTGTTAACTTTAATTTATATTTCATGTGTAAATCACTTGTAGCTATAAAAACATGTAATCTTTTATTTTTTGAAGTTTTCATCGCTTCTAAGCATAGATCAATATCTTTTTTGTTATGTCTTGCAAGACTACAAACTTGAGAATTTTTTAGAATTTTTGAAATTTTTTGAACTGATAAAAATTCTTTTTTTGATGATACAGGAAAACCTGCTTCGATAATATCTACATTCAATTGATCTAATGACTTGGCAATTTTTATTTTTTCACTTAAAGATAAGTTTGATCCAGATCCTTGTTGTCCATCACGTAAAGTAGTGTCAAAGATTTTTATGAATTTTTTACTCATTATTAATTTTATCTATTTAATAATATCAACAAAATATTTTACTATTCGTGAAGCACCTTTGTCATCAAAAAAAGTTTTTCTTTTTTGTAAAATTTTTTTATTAACCTTTTTTGATGTTAATTCAATTATTTTTTCTATTTTTAATTTTTTAATATTATCTATGTAATCGAACATATTTAACTTATTGTAATTTTTCAATATTTTTTTGTGTAAATTTGATTGCGGAATAATTAATATTTGCTTTCCTACAATTAGTGTCTCATACATAGTCACGCCAGCATTAACAATACAAAGTTTAGACTCATTAAAAAAATTATATAGATTTTCATAATTACCTATCAAAATTGAAAAATTTTTAAATTTATTTACTCTTTTTTTTATTTCTTCTTTTTTTTTATTTTTTTTTCCAATTATTATACATATGGAAAAATTATCAAATTTCTTTAAACTTAATAGAGAAATTAATTTTAAAGTTACATTAGTATTATCCACCCCTCCCATAAAAACTAGTATATCTCTTTTTTTAAAACTATTTTTTTTTTTCATTCTCAACTCTTTTATAATCGAATACTTTGGCCCTAAAAATTTGACACAATTTTTTTTTACAAAAAATTTTTTATTTTCTATACCCTCCACTAAATGATAATTTATATAGTAATCACAATATGTTTTTCTCGTTAAAAAATCGTCAATGAGAACTATTTTAGAGTATTGAGATATTTTTTTTTCCCAACTAGGCTTTATCGAATAATTATCAATAAAAACAAAATTTATATTTAGAGATATTATATAATTTTTGATTATATCCAGCTCATTTGCTAGATCTCTTTTGTTTGATGAAATTTTCTTTAACTCAAAACCATATTTTTTTATTTTTGAATTTACGTTACCAGCTTCATTTCTTGAAAAAAAAAAAACTTCTTATTCCTTTTTTTTTAAATAACTTGGCTAAAGTAATACATCTATGTAAATGTCCTGTTCCAATTTTTGAGGAACTGTCTACTCTAAATCCTATGTTCATTTTAGTAAATTTCTCTTATAGTTATAAATGCTTCAGCAAACTTAAGTCCTACTTGTGACCCTCTATACTCTGCTAAATTTTTTATTCCTTTCAATGACCTTGTGTGTGGCCACTTTCTAAGCTCAGACTTATAAATTTTTAATAAAGATATTTTTTTATTTATAAAATTATTAATATCTACAAAAAAATTTGGATTATATAATTTTTTATTTTTTCTTGTTAAAATCAAATTTGTGTTTGATGGAATTTCAAAACAATAGATATTTTTGACAAATGATTTACTTAATGGCCTGCATGCAATATTTACAGCATTAAAGGCCTTTTGATGATCAACATTTAAATCATTTTCAAAATGTGTAAATATGGTATCTGGTTTAAATTTCATAATTTCTTTCTCGATGAATTGGGTAACGTGTAATAATGGTTCTTTATCTAATTGATTGTCTTTAAATTTTCCGAAAACTGGTAAATGAAATTTAGCTTTATTACTTACTTGCTCAGCGTTTTTTTTACGTTTACTGACTAATTCATCTAAATTTTTTGCACCTAATCTTGAACTCTCACCATCTGTCAAAAAAATTACTTTAATTTTACAACCTTGCTTTTTAAAACGTAAAAGAGTTGCTCCACATCCGAGGACCTCGTCATCCGGGTGGGCTGCAACGACTAATATCTTCTTAATCAATTTAACCTCTGAAAATTATCTTTAGGGACATTTGTATGCAAATATTTATCGATACTCACACCATTTTCACAAAGATATATTTTTTTTACGATATCTCTAAATATTTCAAAATAAGAGTTAACTATTTTATCTGTATGACTTAAAGATGTGTAAATTGTACTTGAGGCAAGTATGTTGTTTTTAAGCATTTCTTGAGTAATTAATGTTTTGTAGTACTTGTGGTTGTTTCTGAATTCAAAACTTGATAATGCTGGTATGCCTTTAATATCATATTCAAGTCCATATTCTGAAAAAAGTTTTTTCCATCTTTGCCGTATATTAAGTCCTATCGAGGTTATTTTTTTCCAACTTTTTAATCTTTCCATAACCTCAAGTGTTTTTAAAGCAGCAGAATATGAAGATCTTTCAGTCCAGAATGTGCTACTAATAAAACTGTCATTAGCATATTTCATAATACTTTCTAGACCTAAAACACATGTTATCGGGTAACCATTTCCTAATGCCTTCCCTAATATTATCATATCAGGATTAATTTTAATTGATTTATAAAGTCCACCAAAAGATTGTCTAAAACCAGTTGTGCATTCATCAAAAATTAAAATTATATTTTTTGATAATGTCTTTTTTCTTATATAATTTAAAAATTTAGTATCAGGCAACGAATTTCTGCATACTTCCATTTTTACAATTCCTATATCATTGTTGCTTAATACTCTATCAAACATTTTATAATTACCATATTCAAAAGGGTAAATTGTGTTTTTAAGATTGTCTGGTACCCCCTTTACACTTAAACCTTTTATGAGATGATTATCTAAATCTTTTTTTTTGCTTTTATTTTTTAAATTTGCAGCTAAGTACCAGTCATGCCAACCATGATATCCACATATTGCAACCTTATCTTTTCCAGATGCAGCTCTAGCAATTCTAATTGCAATAGCATTTGCTTCACCACCAGTTTTAGCAAACTTCGCCATCCCAAAACACGAGTGTAAGTTTAAAAGTTTTTCAGCTAATTCAACCTCTTCATATGAATTTAAGCTACTCATATTTCCTTCGTTTATTGTTTTTTTAACTGCATTGTCTATTTCTTTGCGAGCATAACCTAAGATATTAGTTCCAACTCCCATAGTTGATAAATCAAAATATGAGTTGTTGTCATAGTCTATTATCCTACAACCTTTTGCAGATTTGTAATAAGCGGGCCAATAATTTGGTAAGAATCTATCAGGGTTTTTAGATAATAACATGTTTCCACCTGGGATTATTTTGTTAGCTAATTTCCAAGTTTTTCTGCTTTTTTCTATCTTATTTTTTAAAAAGTTTTTTTGCTTTGATTTTGATATAAACAAATTTTTAATTTTACTATTTTTAATTATCTTAAGATAAGAAAAATTTTTTTTTATGTTAATTTGATTGTAAATTTTTCTTAAATTATTTAAATCAGATTTAGTATCAATAGACAATTTAATATAACTAAAATCTTTTTTTAATTTAAAATTATATTTTTTAAATTGTTTTTCTCTTCTAATAATAGTTGTTACATGTTCTTTATCAAAATTATTTGTTGCAATTTTATAAGCTCTTTTTAATGCTGTATTTTTAAAAATCTCAACATCGAAACCGTCTGGAAAAGTGGGTGTTAAGATATTAGAGACATAGTCATATTTTTTACTTTTAATAAAAAAAGATAGGAATCTTTTAATTAAATTTGTATCAATAAGTGGACAATCACCAGTTATCCTTATAATATTATCAATATCATACTTTTTAGCTGCATTTATATATCTCTGCATTACATCATTTTCTGATCCTCTATAAACTTTAACATTAATTTTTTTAAGATAATTATTTAATCTATTATTCGATTTGTTATTTGGAATAGCAAAAATAATATCGACATTTTTTAGTAATTCTAATTTCTTAAAAATATGATCTATGATTGTAAGTTTTCCAATTTTTTTAAAAACTTTGTTCTTTAACCTTTTAGAGGTTTGCCTTGATTGTATAATTATACCAGTTTTTACCATTTGTTTGGGCTTAACATTTCGTGATTATTGATTTTAAAATTTTTAATTTTAATTTTTTTATTGATTTTACTTTTCAAAATTTCTTTTAATTGATTAAAATCTTGTATTCCAATAACAATTTTATCTATATTTTTATTCGACAAAACAAAAGATAATAATGCACTAATTTTATTAATTTTATTTTTTAGTGTCCAAGAATGCCAATTATTAATCGGCTTAAAAAACTTTTTAATTTTTTTTGGCAATTTATCTGGTCTAATTAATAATAATCCTTTTAAAAATACAGACCTAGCATGTATAGAAATTTTTTTTTGTTTTATTAATTTGATTAATGTTTTATTTTCTAATCTCCTATCAAAAATATTATAAGGACATTGTATTATTTCTGGTGTAAATTTTTTTAATGATTTTAAAAGCTTTTGAAAATCATAAATTGAAAATCCTATCTTGTTATAAATTCTTGTTTTTTTTATATCAGTTAATATCTCAAAGATTTTCTTTTGATTTTTAAAACTTAAGGTCTCAAAATTATGAATTAATAAAGCTTCAAATCTAACAAGACCTAAGTTTTTTTTTGAAATTTTAATACTTTTCAAAATTTTATTTTCTAATTCCTTCTTGCTAATTTTATTTATGTCTTTGTTACTAAATTTAATTTTAGAAATTACTCTAAAATTTTTTTTACTTTTTAAATTAATTTTTTGATCAACGTTTTTATATTCCAAAGATGTATCAAGAGCATTCAATCCTAATTTTTGTAAATAATCTAATATTTTTTTGATATTATCTTTATTAAACTTAAATTTATTTTTTAATAAGCCATAATGGTTATCAAATTGAGCAGTTCCAAGAATCAGTTTATTTTTTAAAGTCAACAATTTCTTTTAATATCGTAATTATTCTTTTTATATCTCTTGTTTTTAATCCAACAAATATTGGTATACTAATTGCTGATTTACTATAATTTTCAGAGACAGGAAACTGACCTAACTTAAAACCCATATCTCTATAAACAGGATTTAAATGTAAGGCTTTATAATGTAAATTAACTACAAATCCTTTCTTTTTTAGCTTATCAAAAATATCTTTATATTCAATTTTTAATTTTTTTTTATTAAATTGAATTACAAAAAGATGGTAGCTGCTTTTAACATTTGGTAAAATCTTTTGAAATCTTATAGACGTATTTTTAAAATAATCTTTATAAATTTTAGCTATTTTATTTCTTTCATAAATAAATTTTTTCAGTTTTTTTAGTTGGCTGAGCCCTAAAGCAGCAGAAATATCATTCATCCTATAATTATAACCTATTGATACTTGTTCGTAATAATTTGGATAATAGGCTTTATATCTAAAAGACTTTTTTAAATTTGTAATTCCATTTTCTCTTAATTCTCTTATAATTTTTGCATACTTAAGATTATTAGTTGTAACTGCTCCACCCTCACCTGTAGTAATTATTTTTACAGGGTGAAAACTAAAAATAGTTAGATCAGACCATTTACAACTACCAACAGGTTCTTTATAAAATTTTGCACCAATAGAATGAGATGCATCCTCAATAATTTTAAAATTATATTTTTTAGATAAATTCTTAATTTTAATTTGTTCAGTTGGCTGTCCACCAAAATGAACGGGAATTAATACTTTGGGTAATTTTTTTTTCTTTGCTGCAATTTTTAATTTTTTTTCCAATTCTATAACGCAAATATTCCATGTACTTTTATCAATATCAATAAAATCGATTTTACAGCCAGAATTCAGTGCGCAATTACTACTTGCAGCAAAGGTATTTGTTGATGTCCATACAATATCATTTTTTTTTAATCCTAAAGCCATACAAGCAAGATGTAGTGCACTTGTAGCGCTATTACATGCAATTACATGTTTCGACTTGGTAATTTGTGATAATTTTTTTTCAAACTTAGGAACTTGATCACCTTTAGTTAAATAATTTGATTTTAATACTTTAACTACTGAAATAATATCACGCTGGCTTATATTATGTCTACTAAATGGTATCATTTGTCAATTTATTGAGTTTTTTTATATTATCCACCGATAAAAAATTTGTATTTTGATCAGAACTATATTCAAAATTTTTTGATACTTTTTTACCTATTTCCCCAATTTTATTTTTCTTATAACTAATATTGCTATCGAAATAATTTGGAGAAGGAAAAATAACAAAATGGTCTTTAAACTCTAATGTTAAGTAATGGGACTCATTTGGGCACATCATCTCATGAAGTTTTTCTCCATCTCTTATACCAATAATTTTAATCTTTAGTTTAGGTGCCATTGCTTTAGCTAAATCAGTGATTTTTATTGATGGGATTTTTGGTACAAAAATTTCACCTCCATTCATTCTAGAAAAACTTTTAATTACAAAATTCACACTTTGATCTAAAGTGATCCAAAAACGAGTCATTGAAGGATTTGTTATAGGCAAATATTTACCTTTATCCTGAATAATTTTTTTGAACACTTCAACTACTGACCCTCTTGACCCAATTACATTTCCATATCTAACTACTGAAAAAATAGTATCTTGAGATCCTACAATATTATTTGCAGCAACAAAAATTTTATCGGATGCTAATTTAGTTGCTCCATAAAGATTAAGCGGGTTGGCAGCTTTATCAGTTGATAAAGCTATTACTTTATTTACTTTTTGGTTTATGGCAGCTTGGATAACATTTTCAGCTCCATTAATATTTGTCTTAACAAATTCCATAGGATTATACTCTGCAGCTGGAACTTGCTTTAAAGCTGCAGCATGGATTACAAAATTCACCTCTCTCATTGCTAATTTCAATCTTTCTAAATCTCTTACATCTCCTAAAAAAAATCTCATGAAAGGGTATTTTTTAGAGGGAAATTCTTTTTGCATCAAAAATTGTTTATATTCATCTCTTGAATAAATAATAATTTTTTTTGGCTTATAAGACTTAACAATTTTTTTTACAAACATTTGTCCAAAAGAACCTGTTCCTCCAGTAATTAATATTGTTTTTTTATTAAACATCCATAGCTCCGCACTTAGCCAAAAGTGATTTTTTTGACACCATTCTTTTCATAATTGTATTTAAATAGGTTGAACTAAAAATTTTTCTTTCTTAATTCTTGTTCTTAAATTTCCTATTAAAATTTCTAAATTTTTATTTTGCAAACTAATTATCTTAAATATTTGATTACTAAAAGGCCCAGAAAAAAACTTGTAACTTTTATTTAAATATAATTTATAAAAATCAGGATTTAAAAATCCTTTTTCATTTTCGTGAGATTTACAATATTTTATAAAAGAAATAATTTCATTTTGACTTGCTTTAGAGCCTTCTAAATAACATTTTACACCTCTTAGATAATTTACTTGATTCAAGTAATTTGTTTGAGAAAATTTTTCATTAAAAGTAAAACAATAATCTCCAAGTAAGTGAATTTGTTTATTTTTTTTTTTAAAATTTATGAACTTTTCTAATGAAAATCTTGGTGAATAAATCTTTGTATTACCACCAATCTTGTTATTAAGATCATACTCCAGTAAATTTATCTTTTTTTTATCGTACTTAATCACTATCCACATTATCGCCCTCAAGCTCATTTTTTAATTGATCGTACTCACTCATTTTTCTTCTCATAAAATTAATAGTTAATTTAGTTTTTTCGGAAATTCCGTGAGGTGTAAGTAAATAAAAGTAATCTATTTTTTTTGGATTTTTTTTAAAATTATTTATTTTTATAAAACCTTTATCAATAAGAGCATTTAGTAAATAATTTAATTTACCTAAGCTTATTCCTAAATTTTTAGCTAATTCCCTTTGTGTCAAATTTGGCTGTTTATTTATATTAATTAATAAATTTAACTTGCTTTCTAAATCTTTCTCTTTTGAATTTTTCATACTGAAACATTATATATCAATATTGTTCAAAAAATGAACATATTGTTCAAAAAATGAACAATATTTATAAATGTTCTCTATATTTTCTATAAATAAGGGCGATATATGTATCTCAAAACAATTCTGTCAGTATAAAGTAAGCGAGAACCACGATGAACTATTCCTTCGTCAAAGATAATAGCATCACCTGCCCTCATGTTATAATCATAATCATCAAATCCTTTTAGATCATCTAGGTTATCAACTTTATTAAGAAAAATATCCAAGTCCTCACTATTATCTAAATTTTGTGCAACATAATTATAATTTTTTTTAATTTTCAAAAAAGATTTTATTTCACTCAGATTGCAATATGGAGAATAGTCAATTTTATTTTCGTATATACCTTTTCTAATTTGAAATGTAATTCTATGTGAAGATGGAACATAAGACATGCATCCATTATCTTTGTATACATCTGACAAATAGATAAAAAATTTTAAAGATACATCTAAAGGATTTGGAAATTCTTTAATTTTACTTACATCAGTCTGTCCTCCGTGTGCCATATCAGTATGCCATGGTATGATAGTCTTATTATCAAATTTTTTTTGATCATTATAATAACCATCAATCATTGATAAATAAGATTTTTTTCCAAAATATAATTGTGAAAAATTTTTTAATTTCTTTTTTTTTGCAAATTTCAAAACAAAAAAATGACTCTGAAATTTTATTAAATCTAATTTCAGTAATTTATACGTTAATTCTCTATAAGATTTAGATATGTAGCTATTTGATGTACCTTTAGCTGGTTTTTCTTTTAGAATAAAACTCTTAAATTTTTTTAAAGTATGGGTATCTAGAAAATTCGGGATTTTAATAATACCGTTTTTTCTTAGTTCATCTATATTTTTTTTTTCCATAATTTTTTAATTTATGTTAATATTATGAAATTGCTTTATTAACAACATTTATTAATGTTTAAAAATTATTTAAGAAAAGTCATTCAATTTCCGTTAAAAATAATATTAAGTATTGGTAATTTATATTCAAAAATTCTTTATAGGATTGACTCATATGGATCAGAAAAATGCTGGGAGGAAATGTTAATTAAAAAAATAAATAATGAAACTTTCGCTAATATCACACAACCACAAGTAACGCGAAGTAATGAATTTCATAAAAATTTAAAAAATATTAAATTTTATACGCCTAATAGAATAGCAAATTTTAGAGCTCGCACTAATTTAATAAAAGAAAAAAGTACAATAATTTGGATGGAAGAATACGGTTCTAATAAAAAAACATTTTTTGATATTGGTGCTAATATAGGTAATTACAGTCTTTGTTATACTGCAATGTTTAATTCAAAGGTTTATGCCTTCGAACCATCTTTTAAAAATTTAGATTTACTAAAAAAAAATATATTATTAAATAACTTCCAATCGAAAATTATTATAGTACCAAATGTATTAAGTAGTGATTTTCAGGAGTGTAAATTTGATCAAATAAATGACGAATATGCTGCTGCTACGTCGACTATTATTTCTAGTTCAGCAGATAGTAAATCTTATTATAAAACTATAAGTTTATCGATAGACGCTTTAGTTTTAAGAAATGTTATTGATTTTCCTCAACTTATAAAAATTGACGTGGATGGAAATGAACTAAGAATTTTACAAAATTTACAACACAATACATTAAAAAATTGTGAGTCAATATCAATAGAAGTAGATAAAGAGAACTTAAAAGAAGTTGAAGAAATATTAAAAAATAAGAATTTTTTTCTTAAAAATTCATCTGGCCCAAATCAAATTTGGGATAAAAAGTAAAAATTTTTTTCAGTGCATAAATCAAGCCAATTGAGCTATTAGTACTGGTCAGCTGCACGCATTACTGCGCTTCCACATCC